>SXGS01088165.1_pt1 | contig 25527 bp, 21 predicted proteins | sample 3174681 | NCBI WGS metagenome assembly SXGS01 (sample SAMN11356861, study PRJNA531348) | freshwater metagenome | isolation source: freshwater sample F1-80 | place: China: Fuxian Lake, Yuxi | collected 2017-12-25 | reverse complement strand
GGCGGTCTGCATGGCGTCGGCTCGAGCGTCGTCAACGCGCTGAGCGAGCGGCTCACGGCCACGGTGTGGCGTGACGGCCTCGAGTCCACGCAGGAATTTTCGCGCGGCGTTGCGACGACGAAGCTGAAGAAGGTTGGCCCGTCACGCAAGCGCGGCACGAGCATCTCCTTTCACCCCGACGCGCAGATCTTCGGCAAGGAGCAAGCGTTCGATCTCGAGCTCGTGCGCGAGCGCCTCGAGGCCCGGTCGTATCTGCACGCGGGGCTCAAGATCCGGCTCGTCGATCAGGCCTCGAAGCAGTCGTTCGACTTCGAGCACCCGAACGGCATCGCGGACTTCTTGCCGGTGCTGGTCGCCCAGCGCGAGCGCTCGCCCGTTCACAAAGAGCTCTTCGTGATGCAGCGCTCAGGAGACGTGCGGGTCGAGGTCGCGCTCCAGTGGACCGACTCGCTCGACAGCTACGTGCGCTCGTACGTGAACGGCATTCGCACGCAGTCGGGCGGCACGCACGAGCAGGGCTTCAGCGCGGCCGCGGTGAAGGCCGTGCGAGCCTTCATCGAGGCGAAGGGCATCACGGTCAAGGGCCTCACGCTCGGCACCGAGGACATCCGCGAGGGCTTCGTCGGGCTCATCAGCGTCTACGTCGCCGAGCCGCAATTTCAGGGGCAGACGAAGGACCGGCTCAACAACACGGAGGTGGGGCCCGCGGTCGAGGGCGTCGTGCGCCCGGCGCTCGAGCAGTGGCTGCTCGAGAACCCAAGCTCCGGCGAGGCCATCGTCGCCCGCGCGATCCTGGCGGCGCGGGCGCGAGCGGCGCGCAAGCAGGCCGAGCAGAGCGTGATGCGCAAGACGGCCACGAGCCACCGGCTCACGCTGCCGGGCAAGCTGTCCGACTGCAGCTCGACCGATCCGGAAGAGAGCGAGCTCTTCATCGTGGAGGGCGACAGCGCCGGGGGCTCCGCGAAGCAAGGGCGAGATCGTCGCACGCAGGCGATCCTCCCGCTGCGCGGCAAGGTGCTCAACTCCGAGCAGGCGAGCATCGCCAAGGTGCTCGCGAACAAGGAGCTGCAAGACTTCGTCGTCGCGCTCGGCTGCGGCTTCGGCAAGAGCTACGACGCGAAGAAGCTCCGCTACGGCCGCATCTTCCTCCTGATGGATGCCGACAGCGACGGGCAGCACATCTCGACGCTGCTGCTCACGTTCATCTATCGGCACCTCCCGGGGCTCATCCGTGGCGGGCACGTGTACATTTCGCAGCCGCCGCTCTACCGCGTCGACGCGGGCAAAGAGACCTACTGGGCGCTCGACGAAGAAGAGCGCGACAGCGTGCTCGCGCGGCTGCCGGGCAACGTGAAGCCGCAGATCTCGCGCTTCAAGGGCCTCGGCGAGATGCCGGCCGAGGATCTGCGGGCGACGACGCTCGATCCCGAGCGGCGCCGGGCGCTGCGCGTCGTCATCGACGGGGAGATCGAGACCGATCGCGTGCTGAATCAGCTCATGGGCAAGGATCCGCAGGCGCGCTTCCGGTTCATCATGGAGCGCGCGGCGACCGCCTCGCGCGAAGAGCTCGACGTCTGACTGCGGCGCGCTGTGCGGTCCGATGGAGAGCCGCGAGCGCGCAGTCAAGAATGCGAAGTCGCCGTGCGTCACGCCGCGCGTCAGCGCGCGAGCAACAGCAAGAGGCGGATCTTCGGCCGGCCGCGAGCGTCGCTTGCGGCGCGGGACGCGAGGCCGAACTGCCGCGTCGTCGGCTCGCGCGCGTCGGCCGGAACCTCGAATCCGCTCGCCTCGAACACCGTCTGCGATACCAGCCGGAGCCCGCGGAGCCCGTGGTTGCGGGCATTGCCGAGCTCCTTCGTGATCGCGGCGCCGATGCGTGCCAGCGAGTCGCTCGAGCCGTCTAGGACCTCGGCGACGTGCGCCGACGCGAGCGCGTCGAGCAGCGTACTTTGGGCGAGCGGCGCGTTCGCTCCGGCGCTGGCAAGGACGAGTGCTCGGCGCACTTTCGATGCCGCTTCCTCGGGCGTCTCGCGATTCGCGCGGCGGGCAAACACCTGCGTCACGGTGAGGCCTCGCGGATCTCCGGTAGGATCGCCGAAGACGACGCCGATGCCGACGGTGGTCACGCTCGCAGCGAGGATGTTCGCGCGGTGCCCAGGGCTCGCGAGGAGGTTCTGCTGCGCCGTCACGATGTCGCCGGCCATGGCCAGGTTCTCGCGCATCTCGTAGGCGAGCACGCCGGCGCGATCCAGGCGGTCCTCGAGCACGCCGGTCGCCGGCGACTCGTGCGCGAAGAAGCGGCGATCGCGCATGTCGAGCGAGTGCGCGCGGCCGACGTCCGCGAGCTCGGCGTCCCAACCGAGCGGAAGGAGCCCGTGTGCGCCGCGGTCGCGGTTCAAGAGCGCGAGCATCTCACGTTCGATCGCGGCGATCTCGGGGGTCGCCACGATGGGCGGGGTCCACCTCGAGCCGGCGAACGTGGCCGCGGCGGGGCGCGCACACCCGGCCGCGAGCGCGGCGGCGAGGAGGCCCGCGGCGGCGGTGGGGCCGAGGCGATTGAGGGTCCGAAGCACGACGTGTTCGTGGGCGGTGACGGCGATGGAACTGCTCGGGAAACGTAGCGTAGAATCGCCGCCGTGCCATACGACGCTTCCGCGCCCGCGCCCTCTCTCCGTACTCCGAAGAAGGACGCCGCCACGCCGCCCGAACCCGTTCGCCGGCGCTGTGAAACGGTGGCAGCCGCGGCACGCACGCTGGCAGCTCGAGCGGGGATCACGCTCGCGCTCGTGTCGCTCGCTGGCAACGCCTCGGCAGCTCAGTACTTCGCCGAGGCCGCAGGCTCGCCGCTCGGCAACACCACGGACTGGACCAACTACCTTCGGCTCGACGACCTCGACGGCGACGGTGATCTCGACCTCGTGATCCCGAACGCGACCGGGTTCTTCTCACCGCCCGGCGCCGAGCCGTTTCGCGTGCTCATGAATGACGGCAAGGCGACGTTCACGCCGCACCCGACCCTGTCTTTCACCGGGCCGGTGCGCGTCGCGGTCGTCGGCGATCTCGACGGCGACGGGGACCAGGACCTCTACGCGCCGAGCGCCGGCGGCACCGCCGACAAGCTCTTCATCAACGACGGCAAGGGTGGCTTCGCCGACGAGGCGACGACGAGGCTGCCGGCCAACACCGCGTCTCACTCCGGCGGGGCGCGCGCCGTCGACGTCGACTCCGACGGCGATCTCGATCTGTTCGTCGCGGGAGGTTACGCCGCGCCCGACTCTCCGCTCGCGTTCCTCTACCTGAACGACGGCGCCGGAAAATTCACGGACGCGACGGCCGGACTGCCGATGAGCGGACAAGGCAGCGATCCCGATGACGTGGAGCTCCTCGACTTCGATCGCGATTTTGACGTCGACGTGCTCATCAACGCGCACTCGGGCAAATCGAGCCTCTGGCAGAACGAGGGCGACGGCACGTTCTCCGACGCCACGTCGAAGCTCGCTGGCGGCGCCGACGGCTACCACTACAACCCGAGCGCCTGCGACGTCGACGGCGACGGCGATCTCGACGTGTGGGTCGACAACATCGGTCCGGGCTACGGCGAGCAGCTGCTCATCAATTCGGGGGATGGCACGTTCGCGGACGAGACCGCGGCGCGCGTGTCCGGAAATCCGGGCGCGGACGACAACGGCGTCGTGTGCGTCGACGTCGATCTCGACGGGGATTTCGATGCCGTCGTCCCGTCGCTCTCGAACGAAGAGCGCGTGCTCTTGAACGACGGCACCGGAAAGTTCACGCATGTTCCGGGCTCGTTCTCGCCGGCGGGCGATCCGACGCTGTGGATCGACTTCGGCGACCTCGACGGCGACGGGCGCATCGACGCGGTCACGGGGCAGGGCGAGGGCAGCCCGCGGCGCGAGCGCCTCTACCTGGGCACGGCCGAGGTGCCCGTCGACGATCGTGCGCCGAGCGTCGTCGCGGTCGAGCCAATCAGCGACGAGGCTAGCGGGTCGTCGGTCGTGCTGCGCTTCGCCGTCACCGACCGCGTCGTGTCCGAGTCCGGCCCGCAGGTGTTCGGGTTCGTGCGCGTGACGAAGGATGGCGGGGCCGCGGCCGACACGCCGGCGAGCTTCATGGGTGGCGACGTGTTTCGCGCAGAAATCGCCGGGAATGCGGGCTCGGTCGTCGGGCTCGAGCCGTGCGCGACCGATCGCCGGGGCAACGTGGGTTGCGGAGCGAAGCGGACGATCCAGTTCACGGGCGGCTCCGGCGGCACCGGCGGCGGCGGCCCGGGCGCGACCGCTGGCGTGACCGCGTCGGGCGCGGGCGGCGGCTCGACGAGCGGCGGCGACCACGATGGGCACGACGGCGGCGGCTGCGGCTGTCGCCTCGGCGCTTCACGCACGAGCCCCGCGGCGCTCGCCCTCTTCGCGCTGGGCCTGGCTCTCGCGACGCGGCGGCGGCGTCTACAGATCTAGCGCGCGAGCATGCGCTTTTAGCGCGCGAGCATGCGCTCGGTCATGCGCTGGATGCGCGCGGGCATGCGGTGGTGGTGCCCGCCGTGCTTGCCGGGATATTCGTCGACCGCGTGCTCGATGCCGTAGCTCGTGAGCTTGCGGCTGAGCTGGCGGTGACCGAACTGCAAGGAGTACTCGTCCTCGAGCCCGGCCTCGAGGTGGATCCACCGCAAGCTCCGCAGCTCGGTGACGAAGCGATCGAGCATGTGGAGCGGATCCCAGGCGAGGAGCCGCCGCCAGGGTTCGTCGATGAGCTCGCCGGTCTCGAGATCGAACCAGAGATCGCCTTTGATCACCGGCACCTCGTGGTTCGGCGTGTAGCAAGACGCCATCGACAGCGTGAGCATCGCGAGGACGGCGTTGGCGCCCATGAGCGCCATCGGGTTCGGGCTCGCGAGGAAGCTGCCGACGAAATTCTCGATGCTGCCGGCGCTCTTCACCGCGAGGATCGTCGGCGGGATGACGTTGCGGTACATGAAGTCGTACCAGCTATCTCCTGCGCTCGAACACAGCGCGCCGAACCGATCGCTGCGCATCATGCCGAACGCCAGCGCGCCGAAGCCGCCGCTCGAGTGGCCGATGACCCCCCGATAGTCGCGGCTCTTGTGGGTGTGAAAGCGCTCGTCGATGTAATCCACGAGCTCGTCGCACACGTAATCCATGTAGTTCCCCGTGGCCGGAGAGTTCACGTACTGGCTCGCGCCGAGGCGCGTCGTCGCGTCGGGAAATACGACGATGCACGCCGGCTGCTTTCGCTCGCCGATGAGCTGGTCCAGCCGCTCGGTGAGCGTGAACGAGAACGCGCCGCCATCCGCCAGGTAGTGAGCGCCTCGCCCCGACCACCCCGCGAGCATGAACACGACCGGGTACGGCTCGGGACGACGTTCCGAGTAATCGGGCGGCAGGTACACCGGCACGTTGCGGACGTGGGGATCGCCCATCGGGTTATTTTCGAGGACCGCGCTCGTGTGTCGAAAGTGTCGAACGTAGGTCATTTACCGCGTAATCGAGCCGTTTGCGGGCTCCGTCAAGCCGCATCGTGAACGCGCAACAACCCCCCTCAAGGACCTCGCCGCCCGTCCGTTCACCGCGTTGATAGGTGGCGTCGATCTTGGCGGGTGGACGCTACCAACTTCGGTTGGGCTGCACGGTGCAGTCCCGGAGGGGATGACCCCCGCCGTAGAGGAGCATCAATAAGATGCAAGAGAGGCGCAAGCGCACGAACGCGCAGGCGCCGATTCGTAGAGGTCCGAGCGCCGAACGGGATAACTCGAGCAGGATGGACCTCGCGAAGGTGGCGCGCCTGAGGGCGCTCGTCGAACAAGGGCACTTCGGGATCGACTTCGAAGACCTCGTGGATCGACTAGCGCACGCAATGCGCCCGTGACCGTTGGGGACACGACGCGATTGCGCCGCGCCTCGCCGCGATGCGCCTGACCAAGGGCGCCGCGTGGCGAACGCGGGTACCGAGCGACGTGCTGCTCCGCTCCGGCCAACGACACTCTCGTGCTCGTGGTCGGGAAGCTGGTGGCGGAGCGGCACGTCGTGTTGGTATTCGCCCACGGATTTTCTGGTGGCCCATCGGTCACAAAACTCCCGCTGCCGGCCACATGGGGCAGCGAGGAAAATCCGTTGGAGGCAGTCTCTTTGGCGAACCCAGGTAACGGGCTGGACGATGACGAGATCGCCGCGGCCATCCACTCGGGCGAATTTCGCCGGGCGCTCGTCGGGTGTGCGCACCGCTACGGCTCGCGACTCGGGCGGCTGTGCATGGCCATGCTCGGATCCCAGGCGGACGCCGACGACGTCGTGCAAGAGACGTTGCTCGCCGCCCACGATGGATTTTCCTCGTGGCGCGCCGAGGGCTCGCTCGAGAGCTGGCTCTTCGCCATCGCCCGCAGAAAATGCGCGCGCCTCCTCGAGCAACGCGCACGAAGGACCGCTCGGCTGCGTCTCGTCCACGCTGATCGACCGCTAGACGGCGGCGCCGAGGGAGAGGTGCACGTTCGGCAACGCGCCGAGCGAGCGCGCGCCGCACTCGAAGAGCTGCGTCCGACCGAGCGAGAGGCGCTCCTGCTCAGATTCGGCGCTGGCCTTGGCTATGCGGACGTCGCTTCCGTTTGCGGCGTCGATGAGGCTGCGGCTCGCAAGCGCGTCTCCCGCGGGCTCGCAGCGCTCCGCGCCGTGGTCGACGCCGACGGGAGGAACTCATGAACGAACCCTTGCTGTGCAAGCGCGTCGCAGAAGAGCTCGAGTCGCTGCTCGACGGCAGGCTCGAAGGCAAGCTAGACGATCCACTCGGCGAGCATCTCGCCAGCTGTGATGCCTGCCGCGATTTGCGTCACGACGCGATGGCAGCGCGGAGGCTCGTCGTGGACGCGGGGGCCGACTACGCCGCTCCGAAAGACCTCGCGGACCTCGTCCTCTCGCGGCTCGAGCACCGCCGCGGCGAGACGAGCACGGACGGCGAACCTGCGCAGCCGGCGTCTTCGGGCGATGACAAAGAGGGTGCGGCGAGCGCGCCGTCGGGTGAGAGCGTTCCCATTCCGGCGTTCGCTGCGGATGACCTTCGCGCATCGCGAGGACGCAGCACGCATCAGGGAAGCGCGCGTCGCGAGGCCGCACCACGCACCGGCGGAGCGAGCTGGCTGCGTCGTCCCGCGCGAGTCGCGACGCTCGCGGTTGCGGCGGCGCTCGCCACCGCGGCAGCCGTTCTCCTTTGGCCTGCGGAAAAAACTCCGGACGAGACCGCCGACGTGACGACGGGCTGGCACGGCACGGTCGCGCGCGTCGTGCGTGGTGGCGGTGCCGGGTCCGGCCTCGCCGTCTGTGCCGTGCCCGAGGATGCGAGCACCTGCGGCAGCGGCGACGATGGCGCGCCCCTCCCCGCCGGGGCCAAGGTGCGGACCGACGACCGCACGCGGGCGCAGCTCGCCATGGCCGACGGCACGACGATGACGCTCGATCGCTCGAGCGAGGTCGTGCTCGAGCGCGGAGTCTCCCGCGGCGCAACCTTGACGACGGGAGCGCTCATCGCCGATGTCGTGCGCGTCGAGGCCAGCCCGGCGACGCTGCGTGTTCCGCGCGGTCGCGTCGAGGTACTCGGCACGAAGCTCGCGCTCCGCGTCGTCGGCGACAGCGTCAGCGTCGACGTCACGCGCGGCGCCGTCGAGCTCTTCGACGACAAGGAGCGCTCCGTGCGCGTGCGAGCGGGGGAGGCCGGCCGATCCTTCGCGGGGGCCGCGCCGTGGGTCTCGAGCTCCCCGCGGCTTGGCGATGCGCTCGCGTTCGAAGAGGTGACCACCGAGAGCCGCGCGGCCCGCGGGCTCGGCGAGCTCAAGGCGAAGAAGCCCGGCAGCGACGACGAGCGCAGCGCCGCCGTTCGCCTGAGCAAGCATCAGGTGAAAACGCGCATCGTCGACGGCTTCGCGCGCACCGAGGTCGAAGAGGAATTTCGCAACGACACCGACGACGTGCTCGAAGGGATCTACCGCTTCCCGTTGCCGCCAGGCGCGCAGATCGAGCGGCTCGCCCTCGACGTCGATGGCAAGCTCGAAGAGGGCGCCTACGTCGACCGCGATCGCGCGATGGCCATCTGGCGCGGCGCCATCGTCAACTCCGGCGGCCGACCGAAGCCCCGCGAGGAAATCGTGTGGGTTCCAGGACCATGGAAAGATCCGGCCCTGCTCGAGCAGCAGCGCGGCGGGCGCTTCGAGCTACGCATCTTCCCGATCCCGAAGCGCGGCTCGCGGCGCGTCGTCATCGGCTACACCGAGAGCGTCGCCGCGGCCGGCGGCGTGCGCCGCTACGTGTATCCCTTGCCCTTCGATCCGAGCGGCTCGACGACGGTCGATGCGTTCTCCGTCGATCTCGAGGTGCGCGGGCACGACCGCGCGCTCGGCGTGCGCTCCTTCGGCTACGACCTCTTGCAAAAGGAAGATGGCGAGGCGAGCGCGCTCTCCTTCTCACGGCAAGGCTTCACGCCGAGCGGCGACCTCGTCGTCGAGTACGGCAGCGAGACGCGGGGCCGCGAGCTGACCGCGTGGGCCTACAGAGACTCGTCCGTCACGACGGCGGTGTCGCCGAATGCGACCGCGGACGCAAGGCGAGCCGCGCCCTCGGCAGCGAACGCCGCGACGATGGCAAAGCGAGCCGCGCCGCCCGGAGACCGAGCCCCGACCGCTGCCGTCGAGCGCGCGACCGCCGGCTATCTCACGATGGCGCTGCGGCCCAACCTCCCGCGAGCCGAGCGCGAAGCGGAGCGCGCGTTCGTGTTCGTCGTCGATGCGAGCCGCTCGATGTACGGCGAGCGCTACCGACGGGCCGTCGCGCTCGCGAGTCGCACCGTCGCCGAGCTCGACGCATTCGATCGCTTCACGGTGCTCGCTTGCGACACGGTGTGTCAGGGCCTTGGAGGCGAGCTGCGCGCCGCCGGTCTCGAGGCCTCGCGCGACGTGGCCGCGTTTCTCACCGGGATCACGCCCGATGGCGGCTCGGACGTGGCCGAGTCGATCGCCGAGGCCGCGAAATTCGCGAGCCGCGCCGAGGGCCGCGAGCTCCACGTCGTCTACCTCGGCGACGGCGCACCGACCGTGGGCCCGATTCTTCCGGCCCTCGTGACCGAGGCGGTGCGCACGTCGCTGCCGGCGGGACGATCTTCGCTCACCGCGGTGGCAGTCGGCGCCGATGCCGATCGCGAGTCGCTCCTCGCGCTGGCGCGTGGCGGCGGCGGCACCGTCATCTCGGACGATCCGCTCCGCAGCGTCGGCGAGATCGCGTACGCGGTGTTGGGTGCAAGCTACGGGCGCGCGCTCCGCGACGTGTCGCTGGAGCTGCCACCGGGCGTCGATGAGGTCTCTCCGGCGCGGCTCGATGCGATCGCGCCCGGGAGCGAGGTGCTCGTCTCGGCGCGGCTCACGAGCCCCGACCTCCAGGGCGAGGCCGTGCTGCGCGGCAAGGTCGGCTCAGTCGCCTTCGAGCAGCGCTATCCGCTCGCGATCCGCGCGACGGCGGTCGTGGGCAACGCCTTCGTCCCGCGCGTCTTCGCCGCACAGCGGATCGCCGATCTCGAGCGCGATGGAAGCGCCGCCGCCCGCGCACGCGCGATCACGCTCTCGAGCCGCTTCAGTGTCGCGAGCCGCTACACCTCGCTGCTCGTGCTCGAGAGCGAGGCGATGTTTCGCGCCTTCGGTCTCGACAACGATCGCCGCGCACCCGAATGGACCGGCGAAGAGATCGCGACGGCGGACGCGACCGCGGGCCCCGAAACGGCCATCCCTGAGAGTGCCAGTCCCGATGATGCCGAGCGCGACTCGGCCGCGGCGGCTGCATCGCGCGCGTTCGGCGGCGGCCAAGTTGAAAGCGCGAATGCTGACGACCTCGGCGACCTCGCGGGCGCATCGGGCTTTGGCAAGTTCGGAGGCGCGGGCGAGCCTTCCGCGGGTCACGCCGGCCCGAGCCCGCCTGCGGCGGTCGCTCCGCGCGCGCCGCCGGCGCCCGTCGCCGAGAACAGGCCCGCTCCGCCGGCGAAAAGGAAGGGCGGCACCCGTGCTTGCTCACCGGGCGATCCGCTGTGCGGGGTCGAGGAGCCGCTCGACGAGGATCGGTGGCGCGATCGCGGCCGCCGCCAGACGACGACGATGCGCCCCATGCGCGTCACCTGGGAGCGCACGGCGAGCGTGTCGCCGAGCGCATCGCCGACACGAGCCTCGGGCGAGGCCGTGAATGCCGCAGAGCGCGAGCACGCCGCCGCCGAGCTGAAGCGCGCGTCGCTCAAGAAGCTCTACTCGCTCTATGCGCAGAGCGGCGACATCGGGCGCGCGTCTTCCCTCGTCGAGCGCTGGGTCGCCAAAGAGCCGCTCGATCCCGATGCCCTCACGGCGCGAGCGGATCTCGCAGCGCGCCGCGGCGATCGCGACGCCGCAATTCGCATCCTCGGCGGTGTCGTCGACGTGCGCCCCGGCGACGTGGGTGCTCTCGAGCGACTCGCGCGCCTCCATCGCTGGCAGGCGGCGCCTCGCCTCGCGTGCCGCTATCGCATCGCTGCTGCGCAAGTTCGCCGCGGCGACGCGCGCCTCCTCGGCGAGGCCACCTCCTGCGCTCGTGCCGAGGGGCAGTCCACGCTCGAGCGGCTCTTGCTCGACGCGGCCGAGCCCGCGGTGCGCGACGCTGCGGTGCGGCTCGCATCCCGCGCTGCGGCGCCCGACGTCGTGTCCGGCGAAGTGCGCCTCGAGCTCGCGTGGTCCGGAGGCGGAGATCTCGACCTGTCGCTCGTGAACCAAGACGGAAGCCGCATCAGTTGGCTTGGCGCGCCGAGCAAGGAGGTCATCACCGCGCGCGACGTTGTGCACCCGTCGCGCGAGACACTCGGCGTGCTTGGCACGCTCGCGGGCGAATACCTCATCGAGGTCGTGCGCGCGCGAGGGGAGGGGCGCCAAGCGGGGACCGTGACGGTAATAGGCCCGGGCGGCCTTCGTCAGGCGCTCCCCTTCGTCCTCGATGGCGCACGCGCCACGGTGGGCACACTCCGCGTCGGCTGGAAGCGCACGCTCGTCCCCGCTTGGTGAGCGGGCGGCTCTCAGCGCTTCTCGACGGTGCCCGCTCCGCGAACGATCTTGGTCACCTTCGGATCTCCGCCGTAGCGAACGGCTCCGGCGCCGTGGATCTCCGCCTCGAGTTCGAGCAAGTCGGCAAGCTCGATGCTTCCGGCGCCCTCGATCATCACGAGCGCCTCGCGCGTCGCGAGCCCCGCCGTCTCGATCTTGCCGGCGCCCTTCACGAACACCTTGAGCTTCTGCGTGCGTCCCGTCGCCGTGGCCTTGCCACTGCCGTCGAGGTCGACTTGAAGCCGCGCGTTGTCGACGTCGCTGATCGTGACGTCGACCGCGCCGCGCGTGCGGACGAGCGCGATGTCCGGCGCTGCCACTGCCACAACGATCGGTCGCGACGGCGCCACGCCCCGTGCCGTCGTCACCGTGAGCCGCTTGCCGTCCGTGCGCGTCACAATCTCGGGCAGGAGGTTGTCGTCGCCTTCGATCGTGACTTCGTGTGCGGCCGCCTTCAGCTTCACCTTCACGACGAAGGCGCCGCTCACCTCGAGCTCGGAGAAGGGCCCCGGCGTTCGCACGTCGCTCTTCACCGAGCCGTTTCCTGCGAGCTCCCGATCGCAGCCGAAGCTCGCGGCCGCGAGCCATGTCATCAGCATGCGGCGCGAAGCGAGCGTGTTCATGCGTAGTCGAGGTACCACGCCGTCGCACCGCAAGCGCGGGGATCCGCCTCGGTCCGAGCGGGCCACGACTCGGACCTGACCGACGGGCCGCCCTATTCGACGCGCGGCAGGCGGGCGTTCACCACCGCCTTCGGAGGAACGGTCCGAGCGGACTTGCCGAGCTCGAAGGTGACGAGCGCCGGTCGGCCGCGCAACTCGACCGTCACTTCATCGCGCAGCGGCGTCGCGCTCGGCACGGTGCAGGTGACCGTGTGCGATCCCGCGTGCACGTTGGCGCTGTGCTCCGACTTCACGCCGACGCTCACGCCATCGATCGCGATGTCGCAGGTGCCCCCGAGCACTTGCACGACGAGGCGACCCATCGCGACGGGAAGCGGCAAGTCCGGCAATTTCGGCGTGCCGGCGCCCGGTTGCCCAGGCTTGCGCTCGGGCTCCGCGGGGATCGCGGGCGTCGCCGGTGCAGTCCCCGGCGTCGCAGGAACGGCGGGGGTTGCGCCTGGATGCGGCGCATGCCCTGGGCGTGCGTGTCCGGGAGGCAGGGCCGGGATCCTCGGGAGATGCGGCGACAGCGGCGCAGCTCCCGGAGGAGGCAGCGGCGTTGCGTCGGGCGGTAGCGCCGGCGCTCCGAGGGGCGGTGTTGCCGGAGCCGGTGGCGCTGCCGGCGGCAAATTGGGGGCGGGCGGCGCGAGCTTCGGCTCATGCGGGCCTCCGGCTCCCGATGCGCCGCCCGGATGGCCATGCTCATCAGCGTGGCCGTGAGCGTGCGCGTGTTGATGCGCTCCCTCCGGCGGCAGCTCACGCACCACGATGCAACCCGTACCGAGCGAACCGAACGCAGCGAGCGCCGCAAGGCGAACGACCCTCTTCATCATGCGAGGATTATCGTGCGCGCTGCTTCGCGTCGCCACTTTCGCGCACGACTTCTACTGCGCCCACTCGTGCCTCGCGGCGAATGACGATGCGCCGCTTCCGCAAGAGCCGGTACATGGTGACCGGATTTACGCCCGCCTTCTCGGCTGCCGCGCGCACATTGCTGCCGCACAGCGCGAGCAGCTCGATCAGGTACGCTCGCTCCGGCGCCGCCAGCCACTCCTCGCGCATGGACTTCAAGACGCGCATCGCCGGCACGCCCACGTCGGCCGTGCCCACTCCGGAAGGTGTCGCACCACGACTGCGCGCGGGCGCCCCCTCGGTCGTCGCGAGAGCCGCGAGCACGTGCGACGGGAGATCCGCGACCTCGATCGCTTCCCCGCGCGCCATGATGGCCGCGTGCTCGAGCGTGTTCTTCAGCTCGCGCACGTTGCCTGGAAACTCGTATCGTTCGAGGGTTGCCAGCGCCTCCGCCGAGAGGCGCTGAACCTTGAGCCGGTGCTTGCTGACGGCCTGCTGCAGGAAAACCTGCGCCATCGTCTCGAGGTTGTTCCGCGCGTAGCTGCGCAGCGGCGGCAGCTCCATCGTGATCACGCTCAGCCGAAAATACAGATCGTCGCGAAATTCGCCTCGTTTGCACATCGCCGGTAGGTCGCGGTTCGTCGCGCAAATGAGCCGCACATCGACGAGCTCGGGTGGCTTGTTGCTGCCGAGCGGCTGGATTTCCCCTTGCTCGACGGCGCGCAACACCTTCGCCTGAAGCGCTATCGGCAGCTCACCGAGCTCGTCGAGGAACAGCGTGCCTCCGTGAGCCTTCTGAAACTCGCCGAGCTTCTCGAAGCTCGCGCCCGTGAATGCGCCCCTCACGTGCCCGAAGAGCGTGCTCTCCAGCATCGTCTCCGGGATGGCCGCGCAGTTGACGGTCACGAAGGGCTTGTTCGAGCGAAGGCTGTTGAAGTGCGTCGCGCGCGCGACGAGATCCTTGCCCGTGCCGCTCTCGCCGTGGATGAGCACCGGCGCGTCCGTCGGCGAGACGTGCTCGATGCGTCGCTCGACTTCGAGCCAGCCGGCGCTCAGACCCTTGATGAGAAACGGCCGCCTGCCGTCGTCGCGTGTCGCGCGATAGAGCTGCGCGCGTCTCAGGAACTTGGCGCTCGCCGCCGCGAGATCCTCGAGCGCAGCAACGTCGGCGGCCTTGAACGTGTCCCGCTCGGGCGACGACACGCTGATGACGCCGATGGCGCGACGCTGATACGGGATCGGCACCGCCACGATCGAACGAACGTCGAAGAAGTATCGCGCGTAGTTCGGGTCCGCCGTCGCGTCTCCGGTGCAATACGGCTCGTTCCGCTTGTACGCCTCCCACGCGATGCCGTTCGCCCTGCCGTCTCGGCGCTCGTGCAGCACCGCGCCCGGCAGCGTGATGATGAGACCCGCGACGACGTGGAAGTCGACCCGCAGCCCGCCGGCCTTCTCGTCGTGGAGAAAGATCGCGCCGTGCGACGCGCCGCTCCGCGACAGCGCAAGCTCCATGATGCGCCGCTCGAGCGACTCGATGTCGGCATCGTGAAGCTCGGCGTCGGTCCGTTCGTGCAGTCCCAGCAACGTCGGCGGCGGTCGCTCGTGGGGTGGCCGATCCGCGCTCACGGTGCTCGCAAGGTTAGTGTGCCGCCCCGCGCTTCGGGCGGGAAACTTCGCGCTCCGCGGACCGTCGCCAAATTGGTCGCGAGACGACGCGTCTCGGACGTTAGGATGCCGACACGACGCGTGAGCACTCCGTCCTTGACTCGAATCGCAGCGGTCCAGATGTCGAGCCAAGCCGAGCTCGACGCAAATCTGCGCCGCATGACCGACCTCGTTGGCGCGGCCGCGATGCGTGGCGCAACCATTGTCCTCTTGCCCGAGAACTTCGCACGCGTCGGCGACGAGGAGGGGAAGCGAGCCATCGCCGAGTCGCTCACGGACTCGCCTTCACCATCCGCGCCCGACGGCGCCATCGTCGCGGCGCTGCGCAGCGCGGCCCGGGTGAGCGCCGTATGGCTCATCGCGGGCGGGTTCCCCGAGAAGAGCGAAGACCCACTTCGTCCGTACAACACGTGCGCGGTGTTCTCGCCCACGGGCCACGTCACGGCGCGTTACCGAAAACTCCACCTGTTCGACGTCGACGTCGGTGACGGCGTGACCTACCGGGAGTCGGCCGCGACATGCGCCGGAGCGCTCCCTGTCGTCGCGGAGGTGGGCCCGCTGCGGATCGGCCTCAGCGTTTGCTACGACCTGCGGTTCCCCGAGCTCTATCGCCGCCTCGTCGACGACGGCGCTCAGGTGCTCATCGTGCCCGCGGCCTTCACGCTCGCGACCGGCAAGGACCATTGGCACGTCCTCCTGCGTGCCCGTGCCATCGAGTCCCAATGCTTCATGGTCGCCGCGGCGCAGTGCGGCCGCCACGGGACTCGGATGACCTACGGTAAATCGTGCGTGATCGACCCGTGGGGCGACGTCATCGCCCAAGCATCCGAGGGCGAGGGTGTCGTCACGGCCGACGTCGACCTCGAATACCTCGAGCAGGTTCGGGCGCGCCTCCCGTCGCTGCGCCACCGCGTTCTCTAGCTGGCTCGAAAGGTGGCGCGTAGGCGGCGCGAGAAAAGCGCGCGAGCCCGGCGCTCGATATCTCGAGGTCGGGCTCGTCGTACGAACGTTGTCAGGGGTTCAGTGGGGGAAGAAAGCGTCTCCGACCGCCATCACGTGCTGCATGGTCGCGAGGCGCCAGCGCTTGTGCACGAGCGCGCGCAGCTCCGCAGGGCGACGCAGCCCCACGAGTCGAGCCACCTGTCCATCCGAGAGCCCGCGGGCTTGGAGATCCCGGGCGCGGGCGGCGCGAACCTCGTCGTAGTAGACGTGAGGCGAGCACCCGTAGGCGATACGAAACTGGCGCGCGAAGTGGAACTCGGACATGTCGACGTCGAGCGCGACTTCGTAGATCCGCACCCGGATCCCGTGTTCGGCGGCCACGCGAAGGCGGTCGCGCGCGATGCTGAGCCGATCGCGGACCGTCTTCGGAACGACCCCGACGGGTGGAAGCGCGGTCATTCGAAGCTCCGAGACAGGGGCCACTGCGTGCACGTGGCTTTCTTTCGCGGCGGGGATGGACGGGTCGAGCTGAAGAGCGGTGTTCATGATGACTCCACGGTGCGGGGGTTCAGACTGCGTTCGTCGGTGTCGAAGCTTTGGACGCGGAGGCGCGGGTTTCGTTGCAATCAAAAAAGTTCGTTCCCGCTCGTCTCGGATCGAGCCTCGCACCGAGCCCCCAGCGGATGCAGCTTCGACCCGCCGGCGATTGCGGTCGTCGGGTGATCCGCCTAGGTCAGGCGGAATGGACGTGCAGCAGTTGGGGGGCGGCCTCGAGCTCGACGCGGCGTCGCGCGAACGGGTGCGTGACCTGGCAGAGCGTCTGGCCCGGCACCGTGCCGAGTACTATGCGGGGGCCCCCACCATCTCGGACGCCGCCTACGACGCACTCGAGGACGACCTGCGACGACTGTCCCCGGCCCACCCCTTGCTCGCTCGCATCGGGGCGCCCGTCGTCTCTGCGGCGTGGGAGAAGGCGCGGCACGAGATCGCGATGGGCTCGCTCAACAAGGCCACGAGCGAAGAGGCGCTCGATGAGTGGCTCGCGCGATGCGACGAGATCCTCGACGGCGCCGGTCACGGCTCGGTCCGCGATGACCTGTTCGTCAGCGAAAAGCTCGACGGGCTGAGCCTCGAGCTCATCTACCGCGACGGCTCCTTCGCGGCGGCGATCACGCGCGGCGACGGCGACATCGGAGAGCTCATCACCGCGAACGTCACACGCATGCGCGGCGTGCCGAGAGCGATCCCGCATTCGGGCTCTCTCAGTGTGCGTGGCGAGATCATCCTCCGCATCAGCGATCGCGAGCAATACTTCCCGGATTACTCGAGCACTCGCAACGCTGCGGCCGGGACCTCGCGGCGCCTCGATGGCGGCGGCTGCGAGCACCTCACGGTCCTCTGCTACGACGTCGCGGACGAGCTCGAACTTCCGGACGAGGCGGCGAAGATCGAGCTCCTTCGCCGCTTGGGCTTCGCGACCCCGAGCTGTTTTCGCGGCGACGTGGCGAGCGTCCTCGCGCTCTACCGCCGTTATGCGGAGGGTCGGCGCACCTCGCTCGATTACGAAATTGACGGACTCGTCGTGCGCGCAGCGAGCCTCCGCACCCAGGCGCTTCTTGGCGACGTGAACCGTCGTCCGCGCGCTGCGATCGCGCTCAAGTTCCCGTCGCCGACCAAGCTGACCACCGTCGTCGGCGTGGTCTGGGAGACGGGGCCGAGCGGTCGCGTCACTCCCGTTGCCTTCGTCGAGCCCGTCGAGCTCGTCGGCGCTCAGGTTCGCCGCGCCTCACTGCACAACGCGTCCCTAGTGAGACGGCTCGGCATCGGAGAGGGCGATCAGGTCCTCGTCTCCCGACGCAACGACGTCATCCCCTACGTCGAGGAGGTCGTGCGATCTGCCGGCAAGCCGGCGCCGGTGCCTACGCGGTGCAGCGCGTGCCGCTCGGAGCTTCGCGTCGAGGGCGAGTACCTCGCGTGCCGTAACGATGCGTGTCGCGCGCGCGTGATGGGCCGGATCCACTACTGGATCGTTGCGGTCGGGGCGCTCGAGTGGGGCGATAGCCTCATCGCCGCGCTCATCGACCGCGGGCTCGTGCGAGAGCCGTTCGACCTCTACCAGCTGTCGGTCGACGACATCGCAGCCCTCGAGCGCCACGGGGCCAAGAGCGCGGAGAATGCCCTCGCGCAGCTGCGTTCGCGCCTGCCGCTGCGGCTCACTACGTTCCTGGCTGCGCTCGGCATCGAGGGGTTCTCGATCCAGACCGCGCGGCTGCTCGAGAGCGCCGGCTTCGATCTCGACGCTCTCCTCGGCGCTTCGGTCGACGACTTGGCGGCGATCCCCGGCCTCGGGCCGACGAAGGCGCAGAACATCGTCCAGGGCCTATCGGCGCGGCGTAGCGAAATCGAGCGGCTCCGAGCGGGAGGGCTCGGCCCCGTCGATCGGGCGCAAGCGGGTGCGCTCGACGGCAAGAGCGTTTGCATCACCGGCAAGCACGAACGCGGGCGCAAGGAGCTCGTGCAGCTCATCGAGGACCATGGCGGCCGCGTCCTGAGTGGCGTGACCAAGGACCTGCATTTCCTGCTGATCGACGATGTCGACTCGACCTCGAGCAAGGCCGTGAAGGCGAGGCAGTACGGCACGAAGCTCATTTCGGAGCACGACCTGGAAGGCATGATCGAAGGCGTGAAATTATCGTAAGTGGAATCGCGTAAGTGTTCTCCTTTAAGAGGAGTATCTTAAGAGGAGTATATTCAAGCGACTCGCTTGAGAATAGTATTGTGAAGGTATTCGAGAGAGAGTCCCGTCCCGCCGATGGCGGTGACCCCGTCGACGGACCGGACCCGATCGTCCCGGAGCGCCGCACATTCGAGGCCTCGGTCGCTTGGGTGGCGGCGCTTTCGTCGCTGGTCGTGCGCGGGCTCGAGCCCGCATTGCCTGGAGTCTGGACGGGTCTCGATGCCTTCATCAACGCAACGAAAGTCACCGGAGCGTTTCTGTCCCAGCTCTACGCTGTCGGCGCTGCCTGGCTGATCGGCCGCACCGTCCTGCGCGTCGCGGTGAGCGATCGCAGCGCGGGCGTGCGTTCGATGAGCATCGGCATCGCCGGCCTCGCCTTGCTCACGCTTGCGATTGGCTCGGGTGCGCTCTCGCTCCTCGTCGCCGCCGCGCTCGGTGTGGGAGTGAGTCCCAAGTTGCCGCTCGAGTCGGTGCTCGTCCTCGCGGCCATGGGCGCCCTCTATGCTGCGCTCGCCGCGCGCGAGCGCATGGCGGAGCCGCGCTTGCGGGGGCCAGCCCTGGTCGTTTTCGGCTCCGCCGTGGTCGCAGCGCTTCGGACCATGGCCGCGCTCGCTGCGAGCCGCGCGGGCGTCGAACCTGCAGCCGCCTTCACTTCTGCCGTCGGTGCTGTGGCAACCGCGGCCGCGTTGGCATCGTTCGCGGTCGTCGTCGTAGCGCTGGCGTGGTTCGCTCTTGCAGAAGGGCGCGCCTCGGCGGGGCAGGCGCCAAGGCCCGGCGCACGCCAGCGGCGCATCGCTACGGTCATCCTCATATTCGGGATGGCGGTCGGCTACGCAGCGCTAACGACGCACGGCGTCCGCGGTGATTCGCCGCGTATTCCGCTGTTTGCTGCGCGTCTCGCCGAGGCGCTGGCTCCGGTACCTTCCGGCTACGGGCCTTCTTGGGTGCGCGCGTTCGCCGAGGCGCTGCGATATCTGGCGACCGCTGCCGTGCTCTGCCGAGCGAGGCTTGACGCTCCCTCCCGGGCAGCCGTCGCGCTGGCGTTGCTCGGGGCGGATCTCGCCTCGACGCCGCTCGGGGCGGTTTCGCTCGTGCTCGGCGCCGTGATGCTGATGGGCGAGCGCGCACCAACCGATCGCGCGTCAGCACCGAGCGCGCGGCCGCACGCGCCGGCGAGCTGAGTGGATCCGTGGCAGATTTGATCTGCGCCGTTGCCTCTTGGGCCGGCGTTGTCTAAATGGGGCCCCGCGACGCGTCGTCGCACCCGAACCAATGCAGCTTCGCTGCGGACCGCTACTTCAATCGTTCGCGGGCCGCTTGGAGGATTTCGAATGACTCGTTCCATCGCATCGATCGCGACTGTGGGCCTCGCCGCGGCGTTCCTTCTCGCCGCCTGCGGGAACGAAGAAAAGCCGGGCACGAGCTACGGCGCCAAGACGACCACGACGGGCGCGAAGCCGGCCCCGAGCGCGACGGCCGCCGCGACGACGGCCGCGAAGACCGCCGATGCTGCGCCGAAGGTGGGTGCGGGCGTGCTCAAGGGCGTCGTGAAGCTGACCGGCCCCGCGCCCGAGATGAAGGCGCCGAAGAAGCGCGCTGAGTCCGAGGTCTGCAAGGACAAGTCGATCGTCTACAACGCCGTCGTCGCCACCGACGGCAAGCTCAAGGACGTGTACGTCGCCATCGCGGACGAGCTCGCGGGCGACTTCAAGCCCGCGGCGCCGGCCAAGGTCGACCAGAAGGATTGCATGTACGAGCCCCGCATCCAGGGGATCGTGGCGGGCCAGGTCGTCGAAATCGTCAACAGCGATGCGACGCTGCACAACGTGAACGCCAAGGCCGGCGAGAAGCTCCTCTTCAACCAGGCGCAGACGAAGGGCGCCGCGCCCATCCATAGCGAGAAATTCGAGGAGCCGGGGATCTACCGCCTCCAGTGCGACGTGCACTCGTGGATGCGCTCGTTCATCGTGGCGTCGAACCATCCGTACTTCGCGGTCACCGCGGCCGACGGCGCGTTCAAGATCGACAAGGTGCCGGACGGCACGTACACCATCAAGGCTTGGCACCCGACCTTCGGCGAGGTGCTCAAGAAGGACGTCGCCGTCAAGGGCGGCGAGGTCACGGTCGATTTCGAGTACTCCGGCAAGGAGCCGGAGCCGAAGGAGAACGCCGGAGAGCTCAAGGATCTCTGGTGATCGTGGGTTGCCCGGCATGAGCGCCGGGCTAACGTGGCGAATCAGAGATTCGGCACCAAAAACTCAGCGTTGGCGTCCGGCGCGCGCGATGCGATGCTTGTCGGGGCGCATGCCGGGCGCGGCCGCCCGCGCGGCGACGGTCATGCCCGCGGACCCGGATTTGACCGGACACGTGGCCGCCGGCCTCCTCGTGCCGCTACGCGATCGGGGCCCCACTTTTCGGTGTGGCGCCCCGTCGCAGCACACCGACCGCCGGCGACGCGTCGTCGCTCGACCACACCAACTCCCAGGGGTAGATTGCCGAGTCCGATGATGCCGTCGTGCCTAGAGGCGGGGGGGACATGAGCACCGCCGCCGATTCTTCGGTAGGCGGGGCAGGCGCGGCGTGCGGCGGGGTCGCGCCCGCGACCGGCGTCGGTACGCTCGTCGAGCTCGTCAGGCTCACCAAGCCGCGGATCACGCTGCTGGTCGTGCTCACCGGGCTCGCCGGCATGTGGCTCGCGGTGAAGACCGGCGCGGCGGCGACGTTCGACTGGGGCAGGGCGCTCTCTGCGCTTGGCGGTGTGGCGCTCGTCGTCAGCGGCGCCAACGCGCTCAACATGCACGCCGAGCGCGACGTCGATGCCCTGATGGCGCGCACGAAAGATCGTCCGCTACCTGCTTGCCGTCTCGACGATCGTCTCGCGCTCGCCTTTGGGCTGGCGGTGGGCCTCGGCTCCGTGCCGCTGCTCGCGGTCGTCGCGAACGCGCTCACCGCGGCGCTCGCGGCGATCTCGCTGTTCATCTACGTCTGGGTCTACACGCCGCTGAAGCGGGTCACGCCTTGGGCCGTCGTCGTCGGCGCGATCCCTGGCGCGATGCCGCCCCTGCTCGGTTGGACGAGCGCGACGGGCTCGGCGGGGGCGCTCGGCCTTGCGACTTTTGCCATCCTCTTCTTCTGGCAGCTGCCGCATTTTCTCGCGATCGCGACGTTTCGAGCGAGCGAGTACGCACGCGCCGGGATCAAGGTGCTTCCGCTCGAGCGCGATGCGAGCACCGTCCGCGCGCACGCCGTCGCGTACTCCGTGGCGCTCGTCTGCGCGTCGCTCACCGTGGTCCCGTTCGGGGTTCGAGGCAGGACTTACGTCGCGCTGGCGCTCGTGCTCGGCGCCGTGTTTTGCATGATGGCGCTCCGCGTCGAGCGACTCGTCGGCGTCGGCCGCAGCTCCGGCGATGCGTCCACGGTGGCAGCAGGCGATGCGGCCTGGGCGCGCCGGCTCTTCTTCGCCTCGCTCGTGTACTTGCCGGTGCTATTTGGCGCGATGATGGCCGATGTTGGCTGAGCGGGCGCGAGCCCGATCGGCACCGTGAGCCCCGCAAGATCGAGCGTATGACCGAAGAGGCGAAGACCGAAGCCGTCGAGGCCCGCGTGCTCGACTCGCGCCCAGGATTGCTGGGTCGCCTGATCGCGCGTCCCGCGTTCTGGATCGCCATCGTCACGGCGCTCGTGCTGACGCCGCTCGCGGCCGCGGTGTCGCGCACGGCTCCCAAGCCGCCGCCCGTGCTGCTCGAGCTGCCGAGCTTCCGCTACACGAACGAGAAGAACGTACCCTTCGGGACCGAAGAGCTGCGCGGCAAAGTGTGGGTCGCGAGCTTCGCGTTCACGAGCTGCCCCATCGTGTGTCCGAAGCTCATGGAGAAGCTCGCGGTCGTGCAGCACCGCACGCGAAACGCGGGCCCAGGCGTGCACATCGTGACGTTCTCCGTCGATCCCGAGAACGACACGCCCGAGAAGCTCGCGTCGTACGCGCGCCGCTTCAAGGCGAGCCCGTATCGGTGGAACTTTTTGACGGGCGATCTCGCGGCCATCGAGGCCACGGTCATCAAGGGCTTCAAGCTGGCGATGGGCAAGGACGCCGAGAATCTCTTTCAGGTTTTTCACAGCGAGCGCTTCGCCCTCGTCGACCAGCGCGGTGGGATCCGCGGCTACTACGAGGCGGACCAGCCCGGCATCGATCGGATGGTCCGCGACATCGGCCTGCTGTTGAATGACCTCGGCGCGCAATGACGAGACCTCGCCGAAGCGGGCGCGCCACCTCGGCTTGCTACCGCCGCTTGACGGCCCTCAAGGCTACGAGCGTTCAGTGCCGTTGACGATTGAAGTGAACGCCGACTAGAGTCCCGCTCGACTCGACTCGCCCCATTTGCGAGGCGAGCGCCCGCAATCCGAAGGGACGCACGCTGCATGACTGCGCACGCCGCATCCGAACACGATCACCACGCCATCACCTACCCGGACGAGCCGATCTACAGCCGCATCAGCGCCGGCAAGCTGGCGATGTGGCTGTTCCTGCTCTCTGACGGGTTCTCATTCAGCGGGCTGCTCCTAGCCTACGGGATCCTCCGTGGCGGCAGCACGTATTGGGGCTGCGTCAACGAGGAGCTCGTCAAGAAGTTCGGCTGCACGCTCGAGCCGATGCTTGGCATCAACTTCACCGCGTGCCTCACGTTCCTCCTCATCTGCTCGAGCGTCACGATGGTGATGTCGCACGCGGCGATGGTGGAGGGCGACCGCAAGGGCGCCATCAAGTGGCTCGGCGCGACGGTGCTCGGCGGCGCCTTGTTTCTCTGCGGCCAATACCAAGAGTACTGGGGGCTCTGGAGCCATGGCCTCTTGCACGAGGGGCTGAACTTCGGCGCGACGCACTACGCGACGACGTTCTACTGCATCACCGGCTTTCACGGACTGCACGTGACGACCGGCGTCATCTACCTCTCCTGCGTGCTCATCGGCACGAGCCTCGGCAAGACGGACGCCAACACCCTCGAGGTCGCCGGGCTGTTCTGGCACTTCGTCGACCTCGTCTGGATCCTCGTGTTCACGTTCGTCTACCTCATCCCCTACGGTTGATCGATGAGCGCAAAGAAGAAAAATCAGGCAAAAAAGTCGGCCTCCAACGATTCCTCCGCGGCGGGCGATACCTCCGCAGCAGCGGCGGCCGTCGAAGAGTCGGGTGAGCACGACATGGGGGCTCCGGAAATGGCGAAGGGCCACCACGGCGCGGCGGCGCACGACGGCCACGGCCATCACGCGCCGAATCGCAAGGAGTACTGGAAGGTATTCTTCCTCCTGTTCGCGCTCACCGTCCTCGAGGTCGGCGTTGCGTACCTCGAGAAGCAAGTCGGCAAGACGCCGGTCGTGACGGCGCTGGTTGGCCTGGCGCTCGGAAAGGCCGCCGTCGTCGCGCTTTTCTACATGCACCTGAAGCACGAGTCGCAGTGGATGCGCTGGACCGTGGCCATTCCGCTCGCGTTCCCGGCGCTCTACGCCTTCATCCTCATCGCCGAGGGCATGTACCGCGCGCTCTGGCGTCCCCTCGCGCTCGCCGCTTGGGGGCAGGGATGAGGCACGCACTCGCGCTCGCGAGCTCGGGCGTGGCGCTGCTCGCGCCTGCGCTCGCGTTTGCGTGTCCGGTCTGCGCACAGCGCGCGGACGGCGGGCCCCTCGAGACGATCGCACTCGGCGCGCTCATCGTCGCCCCGTGGTTCGCGGCCGTCGCCGTTGGGCTCTGGATTCGGCGCAGCATCAAGAACGCGGCGGGACTGGCGACTGCCGGCAAGCTCGGCGGCTCGGAGACGATCGTATGAACACACAGATGAAAGCATTGGCAGCCGGCGGGACAGCGCTCGCGTCGCTGCTCTATGGCGCGTTGGCGTTCGCGGACCCGGTGCCCGAGACGAGCATTTGGGGGCTTCCGCGCGACGCATCGCAAGACGGCCACCGGATCGACTGGCTGATCAACGTGACGAATATCTTCGTCGTGTTGCTGTTCGTCGTCATGTGCGCGTGGATGGCCTACGCCGTCGCGAAGCACAATGAGAAGCACAAGGCGGAGTACGACCACGGGGACAGCAAGCACCACGTCGCCGTAGCGATGGGAGTCAGCGCGCTCATCTTCTTCGTGGTCGACGGCAACCTGTGGTTCAACTCCACCATCGACGTGAACACGGCGTTCTGGAACCACGCGGCCGCCGAGAAGCACCCCGAGGCCGTGCTCATCGAGCTGAACGCGCACCAGTGGGCCTGGGATGCGCGCTACGCCGGCCCGGACGGCAAGTTCAACAACGCGGACGATGTCGTCACCCTGAACGACATCCGCGTGCCGAAGGGCGTGCCGATCGTGTTCCAGATCGCGTCGGCGGACGTCATCCACTCGTTCTATCTGCCGAACTTCCGCGTGAAGCAGGACGCGATGCCGGGAATGATCACCCGGTTGTGGTTCGTCGCGAAGGAGGCGGGCGAGTTCGACATCGGCTGCGCGCAGCACTGCGGCACGCACCACTACAAGATGAAGGGGCGCCTCACCGTGCTCGAGGTGGACGACTACAAGCGCTGGCACGCAGAAATGAGCGCCCAGCGCGCGCGTGCCTTCAACCCGAAGGACGAGAATGCGCAGTGGGGCTGGGAGTGGAAGAGCGCGGGCGAGGGCCACGCGACCAAGGACGCCGCCCACGGCGGCGAGGTGAAGAGCGGATCATGAGCGCTTTGATGACCAAGGCCGACATCGAAGCGGCCCAGCACCTGCAGCACGCGCACAAAGAGCCGAAGGACTTCCTTCGGCGGTACGTGTTCTCGATCGACCACAAGTACATCGCGAAGCAGTTCCTCTGGGCGGGTCTCATCTTCCTGCTCATTGGCGGCATCCTGGCGATGCTCATCCGCTGGCAGTGGGCGTTTCCGATGAAGCCCGTCCCGGGCGTTGGCAAGATGCTGTTTCCGGCGTCGGGCGGTGTGATCACGCCGCCGGCCTACAACAGCCTCTTCACGATGCACGGGCTGATCATGATCTTCTTCGCGATCACGCCCATCATGATCGGTTGCTTCGGCAACTTCTGCATTCCGTTGATGATCGGCGCGCGCGACATGGCGTTCCCGCTCCTCAACATGCTGTCGTTCTGGGTGTTCGTGTTGTCTCAGGCGCTGGTCGTCGGCTCGTTCCTCGCCGAGCTCGGGGCCGCGGCCGCGGGCTGGACGACCTACCCGCCGCTCTCGTCGAACGTCGGCACCCCGGGGTTGGGCCAGTCGCTCGTGGTCCTCGCGCTCTTCGTCACGGGCGTCGCGAGCATCATGGGCGCCATCAACGACATCACGACCGTGATCCGCTTCCGCGCTCCGGGCATGACCTGGATGCGAATGCCGGCGACGGTGTGGGGGCTGTGGCTCACTTCGATCTTGAATGCCCTCTTCGTCCCGGTGCTCGGCTCGGCGGGCCTCATGCTGCTGTTCGATCGCCACTTCGGCACCCAGTTCTTCGTCACTGGGGCCAACGGTGGGATCGGCGACCCGATCCTGTTCCAGCACCTGTTCTGGATCTT
>SXGS01130696.1_pt1 | contig 25533 bp, 22 predicted proteins | sample 3174681 | NCBI WGS metagenome assembly SXGS01 (sample SAMN11356861, study PRJNA531348) | freshwater metagenome | isolation source: freshwater sample F1-80 | place: China: Fuxian Lake, Yuxi | collected 2017-12-25 | reverse complement strand
CGCTGCGCGCTTACCGACTTCAGGGTTTGCGCCGGCGCCGAGACCTTTAGTGAGTTCGGATCCGAGCTGGATTTTTGTGAGTGCCTTGTGTGCCGCGAGTGCTTGGCGATCGGTGTTGGCAACGATGAACTCAACACCGTTCAGGCCGCCGTCGATCATGGTCGTGACCGCGTTGTTACCGCCGCCGCCGACGCCTACGACTTTAATGTTGGCGCCGATGTTGATGTTCTCTTCCAGCTCAAACATATTGAACCCTCCGGTTAGAGCGAAGGGCTCCGCCCCGCGCCTCTCGGTCTACGCCGAGATTTTACCACCGCATTTGGTCTCTGCGGCTCGTGCCGGTCTGCCCGGCGTTGTAGTTTTTGTTAGAGGCCCCTCAGCCCGTTATCTTTAACTTCGATCAAGAATTGAGCGCGCCGCCGAAGAAGTCTTTCACCTTCTGGGCCCAGCCCGACATGACGTCGGAAACTCCCGCTTCGACCGGAGTCGCAACGAGACGCTGGCGCTCTTGCGCGGTCATGTTATCGACCGCGTAGTTCAACAGTCCCACCGCTGTCGCGTGCTCAGGTGAGCGCACAACATCCGTGAGGCCGCCGACTTGTTCGGGAACTCCCCGGCGAACCGGAATGTCCGAAATGAACTCACCCATTTCGAGTAAGCCTTCGAGCTGACAAGCGCCGCCTGTGAGCACGATTCCGGAGCCGATCTGATTCACGAGCCCCGATTTACGGATCTCGTGCCAGATGAGTCCCAATGTTTCTTCCGCACGAGGTTCAATCACCTCGCACAAATCTCTGCGCAAGACTGCGCGGGGCTTTCGCCCTCCCACGCCCTCGACTTCGATCGTTTCGTTCTCGTCGACGAGATCGGCGATCGCGCAGCCATGCTTCTTTTTTACTTTTTCAGCAGAGGTCTGCGGCGTCCGCAGCCCCATGGCGATATCTTGCGTGAAGTGTTGTCCACCGACGGGAACGGTTGACGTATGCGCAACCGAGCCGGCGACGTAAGTGATGATGTCGCAAGTGCCGCCGCCGAGATCGACGACCGCAGCGCCTAACTTCTTTTCGTCATCGCTCAAAACCGAGAGTGAGCTCGCCAACTGTTGGAGAACGAGGCCACGAACTTTGAGCCCCGCCTTTTCCGCGCACTTAACGATGTTTTGAAGCGCCGTTTTACCAGCGGTCACGATATGGACGTTCGCTTCAAGGCGAACGCCAGACATACCAATCGGATCGAAGATGCCAGCTTGATCGTCGAGTTTGAACTCGCGAGGGAGAACGTGAAGCACTTCGCGATCCGCGGGAACAGCAACGGCCTTCGCCGCTTCGATCACGCGATCGATATCTTCGGACTTCACCTCTTTATTTCGAATCGCGACCATGCCGCGCGAATCGAAAGACTTGATGTGATTGCCGCCGACGGCGATGTAAACCTCTTCGATTTCGTGACCGGACATCAGCTCCGCTTCTTCGCGAGCTTTCGCGATCGCCTCCGTTGTCGCTTCAACGTTGACGACTACACCTTGGCGAAGCCCCGTATTGGGTGCTGTGCCGAGGCCAACAATGTCGACGTTGATTTCGGGAGCGGCGCCTGGAGCGGCGAGCTGGATTTGCGTCGAAGCGCTGACGGCACCGATCACGAGCGAAACTTTCGTCGTGCCGATGTCGAGCCCAGCTACGACGTGTTGCTTTTTCGTGATGCCTTTAGACGAGCCTTGGCCCGTCTTGGAAATTTTCGTCGTCATCCTTAACCTCGCCTGATTTGCGTCCTTCGCCATCAGGTCCGACAAAGTGCCCGCCAGTCCTTTGACGGGTTCAACAAAATCAGTTTGTTGCTCTGCCTGTTTTAGATCTTCATCCAGCCGAAGTTGGATCAAGATCGGGGTCACTCTCACACCGAAAAATCATCGTTTGGCTGGCCAAACGAATTGCTTCGTCTAGCTTTTTCTCCCGACTTAGGTCGAACCTGAACTAAGCTCGAGGTTGCCTAAAAGCGGAGTGTTTCCAACCGATTGGCGGTGCTCCCAAACTTAAGGCTACGGACCCTTACGCAGTCTGACAAGAACTTTCTTAGAGAAACTTGCGTCGATGACGCGTCCTTTAAGATTGTTCGCGGACAGATAATTCAAGACCTGCGCGACCCGCAACACTTTCAAATCTACTTTCGATTCACCGAGTTTTACTTCGACTTTAGGATGGATCAGCGTCAGCACAAATCCATCTTCGTTCGTCCAGGCAATTTCCGAAACGTTGCGCCGACTCAACACGCCTTGTGTATCGAGCTCGCCTACGAATTCAACTGCTGCTTTCCTTCGGTCGAGATCACTTCCAAAGATCTCACCTCGAAGAAGCGGAACATCGGGAATCACGCTCAAAGGAAGCGGATTGAGCAATTCCGCATCGTCCGTAACCGGTACGAACTCACCTTTTTTGTTTACCAAGAGAAGAACCGCGTTCTTCGGGCTTACGCGCACGCGAAGTTCGTTCGGAAGCGCCCGCGAGATCAAAATGTCTTTCACCCATTCATCGCGCACGAGCGTCGTGCGTACGTCATCGAGGTCGATTTCCCAAATGCGCTTGCCGTTGAGAGGTTTTACGCTCGCCTCGATACGATCTTTGAGTTGTGCTTCGGCGGGAGTCATTCCGCGACCTTGAGCGTTCTCGTCATTAAACACGAATTCAACGGGCACACCTTTGACTTCAAACAGACCAAGGTGGTGGAAGAACGCTAAAAGCGCTCCTGCACCCAGCACAAAGGCTGAAAGAAAATAGGTCAAACGTCGGATCGTGTTCATTTAGTTGAAAAGTATAGTCAGAAAGCCCTACGGAAGGACAGCTCGGATAAAGTCGAGTTCGTGTTTTGGACTTCAGTCGGGCTAAGACTAAGGATATTTAGCTGACGAGGCTCTTGAGAGCTTGGGCCGCGGCGGTGACTTTCGCGTTGTCTTTATTTGCGAGAGCAGAGCAGTAGACGCGCATTTGATCGACGAACTTGAGCGCCGACGTCACCATGTCTTTGCGGGACATCCCGCTTTGCGCCTGCTGAAGCCAGTTTTCGAGCTCATGCAAAATTTGGTTAGCTTCGACGAGACCGATGGCGGCTGAAGAACCCTTCATCGAATGCACTTGGCGTTTGAAGTCATCGAGATAGGATGAGTCGCCGTCCGAGTCGTAATCGAGAAGGTTTTCTTCCCAGGCATCGAGCTCTAAGCGCGACTCATCGAGAAAGTCTTTTTTCAGACCATCGAGGAAGGCAGAGTCTTCCGCGCTCATTGATTTTTTATCTGCTCCGCTCATGCTGCGCTCCCTGTCCAATCCCCGAGATAAACAACTTCGGTTCGAAGCTCGATGCCTTTTTGATCTTTCACGGTTTTCTTCACGTGTTCAATCACTCGATGGATGTCGATTGCTTTGGCCTGATCGAAGTTCACGATGAAGTTCGCATGTTTTTCGGAAACCTTTGCTCCACCGATCGTGAAACCTTTCAACCCGCTCTCTTGAATCAAGCGTCCGGACGCATGCCCTGGCGGATTTACGAAGACGGAGCCACAGCTCGGCATATCGAGAGGCTGCTTCGTAAGACGTGTTTGGTTCGCTTGTTTCACCCGCTGCAAGATATCGGCTGAAGGCTCAAGTGGCCATGAGAGTCCGGCACGCACGATGATTCCTGGGCGCCATCCTTCGCAATGTCGATAGCTCCAATGGAGCTCTTTGGCCTCGAGTCTCACCACTTCAAAGTCATTTTTCGTCTCGCTCCAGCGCATGACTTCAACCCAGTCCGTGATTTCTACAAACTCGCGCGGCTTGAAACCTTCGCTTACGCCGGCATTCATGACGACGCCACCACCGACGTCACCCGGTAGACCCGCAAGAAAGAGAGCCGGTTCAAGTTTGTACTTCAGAAAGTTTTTAAGGAGCTCGGACTTCGAAGTTCCCGCTAAGCAATCTAGATGAAGACGACCGTTTTCTTCACGAACTGCGGCACCGGCCATCTTCCTTAAAGTAATGACTATTCCCTTTACGCCTTGATCCGAGATCAGAACGTTTGTTCCACCGGATAGAATCGTAACGGGCTGATTGTTGGTGCGGGCCCAGAGTAAGGCTTCTTTGAGATGCTCAACCGTGTACGGCTGCGCGAAGTATTCAGCCTCGCCGCCCACGAGCCACGACGTCATCGAAGCTAACGGTACTCGCTGTTCGATCGAGAACGTTGGTGCCGCCTTCGGAGCCGAACTCATTTTGCAGAGTCTCCCTCAAGAATCTGCATGCCCAACTTCCAACCGTCGCCTGCACCGAGCGTGACAAAGACATCACCTGGCTTCAGCTCCGCTTTTAGGCGTGCAATCCGGTCGATGGAGTTTGGGAGGAGTTCTGCAGTGAGATTGGAGCCGTTTTCGCGAATCTCCTTCACCATACGCTCGGAAGAAATATTTGCGATGGGATCTTCGCCTGCAGCGTAAACATCACAGATGAAGAGCTGATCGGCGTTATTAAAACAAGTGAGGAACTGATCCCAACAAAGAAGCGTTCGCGAGTAGCGATGCGGCTGGAAGACCGTAACGATGCGACGATTCGGGAACTTCTCTTTAAACGCGAGAAGAACGGCCTGCACTTCGGTGGGATGATGACCATAGTCATCGTAAACGTCGATGCCGCTTGCGGTAACACCTTTATGCTGGAAGCGCCGATCGACGCCAGCAAAGGAGGCCAAACCTTCCGCGCAAGTTGAAAACGGAAAGCCCGCTTCAAGGCCCGCGGCGAGTGCGGCCGCGGCGTTGAGTGCATTGTGCCGCCCCGGGACTTGAAGACGGAATTCGCCGACATGTTTTCCGTGATGATAAACTTTGTACTCGCCTTTTTCGCCTTCGATACGGAGATCGTTATTCTCGCCGAATCCGTAGCAAAGAATACGTTTACCGTAATCTTGGAAGGTTTCGCGCACGGCAGGATCATCTCCGCAAACGATCGCGAGCCCGTAGAAAGGGACGCGCATTGCAAAATCGAAGAAGGCTTTCTTTAACTGCGCGACCGTCCCGTAATAATCCAAATGATCGTTGTCGATGTTCGTGACGATCACGATCTCGGGGCTCAGACGCGAGAAACTTCCGTCGCTCTCGTCTGCTTCGGCAATGAGCCAATCGCCTTGACCCAAGAGCGCAGTCGATTTGATGACGTCAAGCTTACCGCCTACGACGATCGTGGGTTGAGCTTGCGCGTGGAGAAAGATCGACGCCGTCAAAGACGTCGTCGTCGTTTTTCCGTGAGAGCCACCGACCGCCACGCCTCTCTTAAGTCGCATGATCTCCGCAAGGGCCTCGGCGCGAGGGATCAAAGGGATTTTTAAACGACGAGCTTCTTTGAGTTCCGGATTGTCTTGGCGAACGGCACTTGTATAGACGACGACTTCGGCGTCTTTCACGTTTGCGGCTGCGTGGCCGAGATGCACGTCAATGCCAAGGGCTCGCAGACGCGTTGTGTTCGCGTTTTCGGCGAGGTCGCTTCCCGAAACTTGCCCACCCATATTGCGAAGCAGTTCCGCAAGACCGCACATGCCGATCCCGCCGATACCGATGAAATGGACCTTCGCTTGCGCTAAACGCATCGCTTACCTCTTTGATCAGCTTTCTTGCGAGGACGTTTGTTCAGAGTTCTTGGCTAACAAACGCTCCACGATTTTTTCGGCCGCATTCGGGAACTGGAAGGTGCGGACTTTTTCTTCCATGCGGCGAATCGCCGTGCGATCGTCGCGAAACCGGAGAATCGCTTGGCGAAATTTTTCGGGCGTGAGTTCCTTTTGTTGGAACAAAAGGGCTGCATCCGCGCGCGCCAGGACTTCCGCGTTTTTTCTTTGATGATCGTCCGCAGCCGTCGGGAGCGGAATGAAGATCGCCGCTTTTTGACAAGCGCAGATTTCGGCCACGGTGCTCGCACCGGCTCGACAAACGACTAGGTCAGCCCATTGATAGCGCTGATCCATATCGTGCAAGTATTCAAACACCTTCACGTTCGAGGCGTCTTGCGCCTCGGAGTAAACTTGCTTGATGCGCTCGAAATCGTAAGGACCTGTTTGGTGAACGAATTCAACGCCCGCAAAGCCGCCGGCTTTTACGGTGTCAGCGACCAAGTTGTTGATGAAGCGGGCGCCTTGGCTTCCGCCGAACACCAGAACTCGCAAAGGTTGAGTTGCGGGTGCATCGGCGAGCTTTTCTTGCGGAGCCGGAATCATCGTCGCCCGCACCGGCAAGCCTGAAGGCGTCGTCTTGCGAGCCTGCATATGGCGGCCGGCTTCTTCAAAGACAAGTAAACACTCGTCAACGCGGCGAGCGAGCAGTCGATTCGCTAGCCCAGGGTACGCGTTCGGCTCCCAGATAAGACTGCGATAACCAAAGAGCGAGGAAACAAAGAGCATGGGTCCGGAAGCAAAACCACCAACACCGAGAACGGCAACGGGCTTGAGCTTTCTCAAAATCGAGATGGCCGCAAAGAACGCGAGCGGAAGCTTCAATACCGTCTTAATACGAGTGAAAAGGCCCACGCTGTGATGAAGCTTCCCGACCGGCACGGTGTGTAAGGGAAACTTCTCGCGCGGAATGATCTTCTCTTCAAGACCACCTTGCGCACCGACGAAGTGAACTTCGAGATCGGGATGTAGACGCTCTACCGCACGCGCGATCGCAACGCCCGGATAGATGTGCCCGCCTGTCCCGCCGCCCGCAATCACGATGACACCTTTTTTTGCGGTCTCGGCATTCGAAGCGGAAGTGTTGTTACTCATGGATGAAGATGCCATTTCATGATCCTAGAAATATTCGTCGACGACGAAGGCCGACCTAAAAGAGAAACAACGGAGCCTTTTCAGTGACGCCGACTAGCGCCGACGCATCAAACGTTCAGCCCTTTTACCTACGGGAATCGCTTCACGATCAAGTCGCTCCACGTTTAGCAAGAGGCCAAAGAGAAAACAACTCATGACAAGGGAACTTCCACCGTACGAAAGGAAAGGAAGCGTCAAGCCCTTGGTCGGGAGAAGCCCCATCACGACACCGCAGTTGATAAAGACTGAAAGCGCAAACGTTAGGCTTAAGCCTAGTGCGAGAACTTTTGCGAAAATGTTTTCGGTGCGAGCCGCTAACTGCAAGCCACGAAACACGAGATAACCGTAGAGGAAGAGCACTAGCATAATCCCGATGAATCCCATCTCTTCACCTAAAACGGCGAGCGTGAAATCCGTGTGCGCCTCCGGGAGGAAGAAGAGCTTTCCTTGACCCTGACCTAGACCTGCACCAAGCAAGCCGCCGCTTTGGAAGCTCAGCATACTTTGAATGACTTGAAAGCCCTTCTGCTCGGGATCTTGCCACGGATCAAGAAACGCGAGGATCCGCGCGCGACGGTAAGGCACGTTCATCACGAGGAAGTAAAAAGCCGGAACAGCTGCCGCAAGTGTCGCCACCACGAAGCGCCACTTGAGGCCAAACGCGAAGAGAATCCCGATGAACACAGAAGTACAAATGAAGAAGGATCCAAAGTCGGGCTGACGCAGAACTAAATAGAGCGGGATTGCGAAGAGCGCGGTTTTTGCCGGAAAATCGTACGCAGCTAGTTTTTCGAAACGCTCAGGGAAAAGTTTCCCCGAGAAGTAAGTCGCAAGGAGAAGCGAAAGCGAGATCTTGAGAAGCTCGCTAGGCTCAAACACGAAACCGCCAGGGAGATTCAGCCAACGTGCGGCACCACCTGCCCGAATCCCGAGACCCGGCACCATCGTGGCGGCAACGCCGAGAGCGGCGAGAGGCCACAAGAGCCAACCGAGCCGCTGCACGAAGCGAAACGGAATCGAAGCGGTACCGAGCAACACCGCGACTGCGACGAACGAGAACGCGAGCTGTCTCTTAAAGAAATAAAGCCCGTCGCCGCGGGATTCGATGGCAAAGATGAAGCTCGAAGAATAGACCTGAACCAGGCCGATGCCGAGCAATGCAAAAATGGCGAGTAGTAAACCTCGATCAAGACGCGTCAAGACATCGACCTCACTTGGACGTGTGAATCAGGATATGCGAACGCACGAAGACCTGCTACCTTTTCCGCGCCTTCTTTGCGTTTGAAATGGGCAGATGGCGAATTCGTAAAGCGAGCCCAAAGTCGAGTTCGGTTGTCGAGTTTGAGCGAAGAAGTTCACTGCTGAATTTCGATTTGGTCTCGAGAGAGGAAGTTATGTCAGAAATGAAAGTGAACATCCGCGAAGCACGGAGCAACGATGCAGGCGTGATCCTTGAGTTGATCAAGGCCCTCGCTGAATTTGAAAAGCTCTCGCACGAAGTTGTCGCGACGGAAGAAAAAATCCGCGCGACACTTTTTGGAGAAACACCGGCCGCGCGCGTTCTGATTGCCGAACTCCAAACTGAGAGTGGCGTGACGAACGCAGGCTTTGCGCTCTACTTCACAACTTACTCAACTTTCCTCGCAAAGCCGGGCCTCTATCTTGAAGACCTTTTTGTCCGTCCCGAACACCGCAGCCACGGGATTGGCCAGAAGCTTCTTGCGGAACTCGCGCAAAGGACCCTTGATTTGAACGGAGGGCGCTTGGAGTGGTCCGTTTTGAACTGGAACAAACGAGCGTGGGAATTCTATGCGCGCTTAGGCGCAAAGCCTATGGAGGAGTGGACCGTTCATCGACTCACGGGCTCTGCGCTCGAAAAATTAGCCAAAGAAACTAACTAGCGAAGCGTCTCAAAATTAGACGCTTTGCCCCTTTCGCGCTGGCTTACTCAAATCTCCCAGGATTTCCATTAGTTGCATATACAAATAATTCAGTTGTATATGCAACTAACCTCCCTTACAATAGAGGGCGATGTACGAGAAGTGCCTCTTTTTTAATCTGAACACCTTCACGCGCGAGATCAATAAACGCTGGGAGGAAGAGTTCGCCAAGCTCGGGTTATCGGCGTCTCACGGCTACTTTTTGCGTTTGGTGCTGGCAGCACCGAATTCGACGCAAAAAGACTTGGCTGAAAGGTTGAATCTAGCGCCTTCAACGCTTACGCGTTTCGTGGATGCTCTCGAAAAGAAAGGTCTGCTCAAGCGCGAAGCGAGTGCGGAAGACGCACGTGCGATTACAATTGCGCCGACAAAGAAAGCCGTAGCTCTTGAAACTGAACTCGACGCTACGATTGATCGGCTGACGAATTATCTGACCGAGATTATCGGTCCGAGAAATTCGTCGGATCTCGTGAAGATCATCCAGACTTATCAGGAGAAAATCTGCGCGGGCGGCAGCTGCGAAGAATGAATTTGATTTAAACGTAAGTTATCTAGATGCGAACTGGAGGAATAAATGTCGCAATTCATTAATAAAGTCTCTGAAGACAGCTTCAAAACCGATGTCATCGACAGCAACGTTCCGGTTCTCGTCGATTTCTATGCTGATTGGTGCGGTCCGTGCAAAAGTCTCGCGCCGAAGCTTGAGGAAATCGCCGGTACTCTCGGCGCTACTTCGCGCATCGTGAAGCTCGATGTCGACGCGGCTCAAGGCATCGCGACTCAGTTTGGCGTTCGCGGAATCCCGACGCTCGTTCTCTTCAAGAACGGCCAGGAAGTCGGTCGTCTCGTCGGCAATCAGCCGAAAGATGCGATCGTTTCTCTCTTGAAACAGCACGGAGTTTAGTAGCGATCAGGCACCGGGATGAGTCCCGGTGCTTTTTCCGGCGTGAGCTTCGGATCCTTCCACATCATCAAACAAGATGGATCCGTGATCTTCTCCCCGCCTACTGAAACATTCTTCACTCGTTCTAGCCCTTCAATCTTGGCACCATTCGATGTGAAGTAGAGATCCCGCATATCGCGCGATCGATTTTTATATGATTTATCTCCGAGCACCGATTGCGCGGCGATGGTGACCATTGCTTTCCACGTCGCAATTTCATCCGGAATCGGCGCGCGTCCAATTCCGTAGGGCTTCTTTGTATCCGTCGGCGGACAAAGAATTCTCGGAGCCGTCGGATCCGAAACGTTCCACGGTGAGAACTGCTTTCGCTTCAAAATCGCGTTGGTGAGTTCGTTCTCGTTGGGCTCTTTTGCGCGGTCTGGGTCGATAAAGAGCGACGCTCGCGAAGGATTGGCTTTCGCAAAATCCGCGCGATTGAGGATAAGCTTCGACACCGCACGCGGATAAGCTTCGCTCTTTTGCGAGCAAGTTTCCATCTCCCCGTAAAGCGTGCGCGCGAGAAGATCGATATTCACGAGGTCAGTCTTCGTCGCAGGCTCGCCATTTGTGCGCCTGAGATTTTTCACTTGAGGCCACGCCGCGAGTACTTTGTTTTTAGCGAGTTTGCGGTATTTATCTTCTATCTCGTCATCTTTTACGCACGCGCCGACGGCTTTGAAGATTGCGGGCATTTGTTTTCCCACGGCCTCATCGCAGAGATCGGCGAGCAATCCACTCAACGTTTGATCCGGGCTTTGCAGCATGGGTCCGAGAGTTCCTACACACGCTCCATTTGCGGAAGCATCGAACTTCGAGAGCACACCTTCGCGTTTGCGTGAGGCCGCTTCATTCTTATCGATCCAACCTTCTTCGCCGTTCTTCGATGAAACGAGATACCGACCCTGAACACTCCAGCCGTTTCGATCCTTTTGCCCGGTCTCTTGCAGAACGACGTCTTTGAGCTGCAGATCGGATTTGTTGTCGAGCTTCGCCACGACTTTCCCGTCGTTCAGACCGCGGAGCGCGCGCGACACTCGATGATCTGGAAGGTCGATGAAAACTTTTTGATCTTCCTGACTCGCGGAGAGGCGACGGATGTCTTTCGATGGTGCGACGAAAAAATCGCGCGGCTTTCCTTGAACGTCGCGCCCTTCGACGATGTAGCCGCCATCTCGCGTTTCGCTTTTGATTTTAAACCGTTCACCTGGCGAGATTCGGTAGACTTCTCTCGCGCGATCTGAGGGTGAGGAGTACACGCTGACTCCACCTTCGGCATCGAGATTCACGGCCGCAAAGTTAGATGAGCCCGCGCTTGTGGTTCGCGGTGGAGGATTGGTCCACGTTCTTGTGCCCGCAGATGGTTGCGCGGGCTGTGGTGGCGGCCTTGATGACGGCGGTTGTGCGGAGTCGAGCGCTCGCGGATTCGCAAGCGGACGCTGAGGATCTAACTGAAGCTGGTTGTGCGGCGGTCTATGGGGTTCGGGAAGCCGGAGATCGAGCGTGCGGTATTGTCCCGTGATCGTAGCTCCTTCGGCTACGCCGGGAGTTTTTTGGGCGAAGCACGGAGCCACGACGAACGTCGTAAGTGCGAGAATAATTGAAAGCAGGACCTGTTTCGACCTCATTTCGACACTTTTATCGGCACTTATCTCACCGTTCTCGAGACGAGAGTCATCAACCTTTCAATCGAAAAATCCGACAAAAGCGAGGCAAGAGAATAAATGGAAGGACTATCAAGTGCTCCGCTTTATCCAAAGCTTCGTATCTCGACTAAAATCCCCCGCGGGCCTCATCGTTGCCGGAGTCGCAGCGCTGGCCTTATTCTACGGAACTCTTTACTCCGCGGAATATGGATCGTCGGACCGATTCGATTCGATGGGAACAACGATCGGCACAAGTCGGCTTCACTCCGCCATCACAGGCCTGAACGATTTCATTGGTAACCCTGAAATCATGATTGGCGTCCAACTCGACACAATTTTGCTACACGGTATGGCGGAAGATGAGAAAGAAAGATCCCGCGCCGAGGAACTAACTCTAGCCATGGTGCGCGACTACCGGCCTCTGCTTCCGCGGCGTCTTCATGTGCTGAATCTGATCAAGATCAAAGATCAGCCCGCACCCGCTTCAAATAGAATTATTCGTCTCGATGTGCAATGGCTCCGCATCACGCCGGGAACCCGTCACCACGCGAATAAGCAGATTACAGAGGGACCTAATCTCCCTCCTTCTCTTGCAATGACCTTCGGAGCGAAGACTCCTTTGCATATTGAAGTCATTCGTACTGCGACGATTACTGCGTCATCCGGATCAAGTTCGACTTTGAACCTCGACGGTCTTTTCTCCGCTAGAAATTCGGAAACGCCGTGGTCTTCTGGGCAGTTGACTGTCACTCAGAAAATCCAGGCTCCTAGATCGGATTTGATTGATTTGGAATTTGGAATCAAGGCTTCTCCCGAGGCGATGGCTCAGGGGACCTCTCTTACCGTGCGTTCCGGCCAATCAGCTCCCGCATTCGTGATTGTTCGCACGCCGAAGACACTTCTCGACTCAGCGGCATTGCGAGCACCAGCGGCTCAACTTTCCAAGGGAGAAGCTTTCGTTCTTCTATTTACGCCACAGCTTCTTACTAGTTCGGCGTATCAGACGAGCTATTTACGTGATGCCCTAAACGCAGAGGCCGGCGTCGACGAAGACCACAAGAACTAAGTAGCTTCCGACCTGCTTGCATCGCATCCCGCAGAGGTGCCTGGCACCTTTGCGGGATGCGATGCGACACCACTCCGGAGCCCGCAAACAAATTTTGTTTTTAAGCTCGCGAAACCTTCACGATTCACGAGGCGTCCGTCTAATTCCCGTGACGTCTCAAACTCTCCTCCTGCCCTACCCGAGATTCGCGGTTCAATTCGCGCAAGCAGGAGGAGACCACCATGCAACTCAGATCCATCTTCACGTGCGGACTTCTCGCTGCAGCCCTCTTTGGCTGCGGCGATGACAACAGCAATGGCAACAATGCGCCTCAATCCCAACCGCCGCCGAGCGAGAGCGGCAGCACCGGCAATGGAGGCAATAACGGCGGAAACAACAATCCCACCGTTGCCCGCGCCTGGGCCACGATCACGATGGAAGAAGGTTTCGGCGAAGTTATGCCCGGCGCCTGCCAAGTGCATAAGTTCGTCGTGAATGCCGACCGCAACTACCGCCTAGATCGTTGCGGTGACGTGACAACGGGATTGGTGGATCAAGATCAATTTGATCAGCTAGATGAGCACATGGCTGATGTGGCTCGCGAAAACTTAAGCGCGACGCCGACCTGCCTCAGCGAAGCTCCGGCGGACTACAATGTCTCAATCGATGTTCAGCTCAAAGGGGAATCAGCAAAACGAGTTTACTCACAGAACAGCGTTGAGACTTGCTACATCGGCGAGCGTTCGCGAGCGGAGCATCTCTCCGAACACTTAAGTGCAATCAAGAATCGCGAAGGCGCTACCGAGTAAGAAACGTGGGTGGCGCTAACAAAGTGCCACCCGCCTTGAATTACTTCTTCTTTCCGCGGCACTCACCAAAGTGGCAATCGCCACCACAGCAATCACTGTTGAACGTGCACTTGCCATAACCGCAGCTGCCGCCGGAATCTTTTTTGCCGCGACATTGTCCGAAGTGACAGTCGCCGCCACAACAATCGCTGTTGAACGTGCATTTGCCATAACCGCAGCTTCCGCCTGAGTCTTTCTTTCCGCGACACTGACCGAAGTGACAATCGCCGCCGCAGCAGTCGCTATTGAAGGTGCATTTTCCGTAGCCGCAGGCTTGCGGCGAAGCTTTGAAGTGGTTCGCTTCCCCATTTTCGAGAAAGAAAGAGTACGCGGGCTCGCCCGACTCATCTTTCTGCACACATTCAACTTGATCTTGAGCGAAGGCAAAGCTAGAGAAAACGAGCAGTGACAAAACGACTAAAAACGCACGAATGGGTTTCATATTGACCCCTCCTTTTAAAATTTTCAGAAGGATGTCGCAAATCTTGTACCCGTTCCGGCGGAGTCAATCTGACATAAAAAAAGCCGCTGTCTCCAGCGGCTTTTCCCGATCGGCTGTCTAACCAGAGGTTAGCGGAAGCGCTTCACGATTTCTTTGAAGTAGTTCCCGCGCTCTTCGTAGCTATCGAACATGTCGAAGCTCGAAGCTCCCGGCGAGAGAAGAACGATGTCGTTGATGCGTGACTTTTGGTACGCGATCAAAACTGCCTCTTCAAACGTGCCGATGAGGAACGTCTCCGAGTAATCGCCGATATCGCGGTTGATGCGTTCTTTCGCTTCACCGACCAGGATCAAATTCTTCACCTTCCGGCGAACAACTTCGCGAAGAGCTTCGTAGTTCAGGTTCGTGTCTTTTCCGCCCATGATGAGGATGATGTTCTCATCAAACGCGTCGAGAGCTCGAAGAACCGCGTGCACGTTTGTAGCTTTCGAATCGTTGAAGAACTCAACACCACCGACTCGACGAACGTACTCGAGACGATGAGGCATACCTGGGAACGAGTCGATCACGCGCTGAATGGAGTCGTGATCCGCACCGTGCTCACGAGCTGCGAGAGTCGCCGCCATGATGTTGTCGATCGAATGCTTCCCTCGCATCTTCATGTTTTTGACGGTGTAGTACTCGATATCCGGGCCTGTACGAACGCGGATTTCGTCTTTGATGCACACGGCACCACCGATCGTCATGATCTGCGGCTCAAGCTGAGGCTTGCGAGAGAAGTAGAAAATACGACCACGCTGAACTGCGGGATCACGCGCGAGTTCAACAACTGCGTTGTCGTCCGCATTCAAGATCGAAGTCGTAGCCTGGTTCGTGTTCTGGAAGATGCGGCGTTTTGCATTTACGTAGTCTTCCATCGAGCGATAACGATCTTGGTGGTTCTCCGCCAAGTTCGTGAAGACGACGTTTTGCGGAGTGAAGCGCTCACAGTGCTCAAGCTGGAAGCTCGACACTTCCGCGACAACGGTGTCGTACTTCTCACCAGTCTTGTGAACTTTGCGAACGTACTCGATGAGCGGCTCACCGAAGTTACCGCCGAGCCAACACTTGCGGCCCGACTCCGTGAGGAAGAGCTCCGTCAACTTGCACGTCGACGATTTACCGTTCGTTCCGGTGACGGCGATGATTGGCTCTTTAATGAACCAAGTCGCAAACTCAAACTCACCCGTAACGGTTACACCGTGCGATCGAGCGTAGTCGAAGATCTTCAAATTCGGCGGAACACCGGGGCTCAAAACGATCAAGTCTTGAGCGAGGAACGTCTTCGGCGTGTGGCCACCGAGATCAAGCTGCACACCGAGACCATCGATGAGTTCAAGCGAAGGAGAAAGTTCCGCCTTCGACTTATGGTCGCTCACGGTGACTTGTGCGCCAGCTTCCTGGAGGAAGTGCACCATCGAAACACCGCTGCGCGCGAGGCCGACGACGAGTACACGTTTATCTTTTAGGTCTTTGACTTCGGAAATGGGGGTCATGCTTTGTTACCTCAGCTTCAGAGTGCTTAAGCTCAAGATCGCCAAAAGAATCGAGATGATCCAAAAGCGCACGATGATTTTGGTTTCGGTGAGCCCTTTTAATTCAAAGTGATGGTGAATGGGAGCCATTTTAAAGACGCGCTTCCCAGTCAGTTTGAACGAGATGACTTGCGTGATGACCGAGAGCGCTTCGACAACGAAGACGCCTCCCAAAAGCACCAACAAGAGTTCGTTCTTAGTGAGAACAGCCATGATGCCGAGGAAGCCACCGATTGAGAGGCTTCCGACATCGCCCATGAAAACTTGGGCCGGGTACGTGTTGAACCACAGAAAGCCAAGACCTGCCGCAACCATGGCTCCGGCAAGAGGCGTCAGCTCACCTGCGCCCGCGATATACGGGATCTGCAGGTAATTCGCGATCGAGGAGTGACCCGCAACGTAAGCAAAGACCGCAAACGTGCTCGCACAAATGATGACGGGAACAATTGCGAGACCGTCGAGTCCATCCGTTAAGTTCACGGCGTTGGCGCAACCAACAACAACCAGTGAACCAAAGGCCACGTAGAACCAACCGATATCGAGGCCCGCGTTTTTGAAGAACGGAACGTTCACAACAGTTGAGAAATTAAACTTATGAATCAAAACCGCGATCACGACGGCCGAGATTGCAAACTCAGCTATCAGGCGAAGCTTTCCGGGCAGACCTTTCGTGTTCTTCTTCGTCACTTTCAACGAGTCGTCGATGTAACCGATATAGCCAAAGCCGAGCGTTACGCAGAGAACCGCCCAGACCAATGGATCCAGAAGATTCACCCACAAGACGGCGGGAACGACGAGGCCCAGGAGAATCAAACCTCCACCCATGGTTGGTGTGCCGGCTTTTTTCTTGTGCGTTTGCGGACCGTCGTCGCGGATGCTCTGACCAATTTGCTTTTTAACCAGGCTTCCGATGAACTTCGGACCAAACCACCAGCACACGAAGAATCCCGTGAAGAAGGCGATGAATGTTCGGAATGTAATGTAGCGGAAAACGTTGAACGCGGAGATTTCGTTGGAGAGAGATACGAGCCAGTTGTAGAGCATCGCTGATCTTAAACCCTTCTCTGGTGAGAGCTTTTCAGAGAAGAAGTTCGGCGATCAACGCTTGCGCGGAATCCGCGTCAATAGCCCAACTGAGGCTTTTGATTTGAGACCCGCGCGTGAAGTTGTCTTCCGCGGTGACTTCGTCGTCACTTCTTCGCTTGAAAATCGACGGGCTTAAGGTCGACGAGAGCTTTCTCTAACTGCATGCCCCTAGAGCCCTTCATAAGCACAATATCGCCCACCTGTAACACAGGCAGCATTCGCGGAGCAAGCGAATGTTCATATCTATCGGAAATGAATGATGTTTTTTGAAATCCTCCGGACTTCAACCCCGCCTCGAACTCAACCTTTGAGGCCCCAAAAAAACAGACGCCGTCGACCCCACTTTTAGCGATCTTGGCGCCGAGTTCGCGATGAACTTCCGAGGCGTGTTCACCCATCTCGAGCATCTCACCGAGAACCGCAAACTTGCGGCCCGGAGCTTTCAACGCCGCGAAGTTTTCAACCGCAGCGCTCATACTTTCAGGGTTAGCGTTGTAGCCGTCGAATAAAACGCGTGCTCCGTTCTCGAGCTGGACCCATTGGTTTCTTCCCCAAACTGTTTTGCAGCGAGGAAGTGCTTTCCAAATCTCAGCGGGAGTCATTCCGGAGGAGAGACCAAACGCAGCCGCCGCCATCAGATTCGTGATGTTGTGTCGACCGAATACGGCAACAGTCGTCTCACCACCGACGCCTTGAATCTCACCACGCACGTGCATGGATTCAGGTTCCATCGACACGACTTCCAGGGCGACATCGAGTTCGGGCCAAGCCGTTGCGCTTTCGAGAGTCACCGGTGCCCGGTGCTGAGCTCCCTGCGGCTGATGCAACATTCCCTGCTCGCGGGCGTATTGAAGTCCGGCGAACGTGAGAACTTTTGCCGCCGGACGCTCTTTTGCGAAACGCTCATACATTTTTCGTGTGTGTTCGTTTTCCAAATTGAAGATCATCATCGCGGATTCCGGAGCATGCTCGTAGATTTCCGTCTTCGCACGCGCAACGCCCTCAATAGAACCAAGTCCAGCTAAGTGACCGCGGCCCACCATCGTGCACATAACGACATCAGGCTCTGCGATTTTGTTGAGCTCCGTCAGCTCACCGAGATGATTCATACCCATTTCGATCACGGCGATTTCGTGACCGGGATCCATATTGAGAAGGCTCATCGGAACGCCCCAATGATTGTTGAGACTTCCTTTTGACCAATGCACATCGAAACGACTCGAGAGAAGAGCTGCCGTAAATTCTTTCGTCGTTGTTTTTCCGTTTGTTCCCGTTACACCGAGAATGCGGGCTTTCATCTTTCTTCGCCAGAAGCGCCCCAGCTTTTGAAGCGCCGAAAGCGTGTCATCAACTTGGATGACCGTGACTCGATTCGTGACTGCTGCATCAGGTGTGCGGTGAACGACGAGAGCAGCCGCACCCGCATCGACAGCTTTCGCGAGAAAATCGTGAGCGTCGAAATTATCACCTTTGAGCGCGATGAAGATTTGGCCTTTAAGGTCGGCGCGCGTGTCGGTGCCAACGCCCGTAAAGTTGCGCTCCGTTTGCGAGAGCACACGGCCACCCGTTCCTGCTACGAGTTCTTCGAGAGTCATCTGCCAGTTGCGGCTCATTGTAGAATCTCCTTTACGACTTCGACATCGCTGAACGGATACTTCGTTGTTCCAATTTGTTGGTAATCCTCGTGACCTTTGCCGGCGATGAGGATCACGTCGCCCGGAGAAGCAAGCTCAAGCGCACGCCGGATGCCTCCACGGCGATCGACGACGCTATGAACTTTCTTGCCTACGGCGCCCGCACTCGCACCTGCGAGTGCATCGCGCACGATCTGCTCGGGATCTTCCGTTCGCGGATTGTCGGAAGTCACCACGACAAGATCACTGTTGCGTTCGGCAGCCTTCATCATCAAAGGGCGCTTGCCCTTGTCCCGATCCCCACCGCAGCCAAAGACTGTGATGATTTTGTTTTTCAATCCTGCGGCCTGGCGAATTCCGTTCAAGTACTTTAAGACGGTTTCGATCGCATCATCACTGTGAGCGTAGTCGACGAAGACGTGAAAGCCTTGTTTATTCGGAACGGCTTCGAGTCTTCCCTTCACGCCGGTCAAGTTCGCGAGCGCCTGTGAACACGCGGCAAGCGGAACTCCGGCCGCAAGCGCCGCGCCGATGGCTGCCGTCGCGTTGTAGACATTGTGAAGGCCCGTCATCTGAATTCGGAACTCTTGTTTGCCTTGCGGAGTTGAGAGCGCAAAGCGAGTTCCGAAGAAACCTTGTTCGAGAACTTCGATGCGGAGGTTTGAAGAAGGCGCAACCCCGTAACTCCAAACCGTGCCGCTCGCTTCTTTCAAAAGACGTTGCCCGTACTCATCATCCCCGTTGATGATCGCGTACTTCTTCGCCTTTGTGGATTTTGCGAGAAGCTCCGTGTAGAGCTTTTTCTTCGCGTCGAAGTAATCTTCCATGTCTTTATGATAATCGAGATGATCGCGCGAAAGGTTCGTGAAGACCGCGACGTCGAAAGGGACTTCATCCACGCGATTTTGTCTTAAGCCGATGCTCGAAACTTCCATCGCCACTGCTTTCGCGCCGAGATCTTTGAACTGCTTCAAACGCTCTTGGAATGACAAGGGATCCGGCGTAGTCAGCTCGGTTGCCCACACATGCGTGCCTAAATGATGATTGATCGTGCCGATCACGCCCGTCGGCAAACCATGATGATTCATGATCGCTTCGATCATGTGCGTGGTCGTGGTTTTACCATTCGTACCTGTAACCCCAATATTGAACAAAGACTCCGCCGGTAAACCAAAGAAGCGCGCCGAGAGCTTGTTAAGGGTATCGCGCGAGTTGGCCACTTTCGCGACAAGGCCATCGAAATGCAGAGGAACATTTGCGGTCTCCTCCACCACTAAGCCGAGTGCTCCGGCTTTCACCGCGTCTTCGATGAACGCGTGTCCATCGGCCTTGGCGCCTTTGATCGCGACGTAAACGCAATCTCTCTGAAGTTTGCGCGAATCAAAGCAAAGCGCCGAAACTTCTCTCGAAGCGAGCGCCGCATTTTTGGGGGATTGATCGGAGAAGCCGGCAAGGAGAGTCTTAAGCGTCATTCCCGTAGTTTGTGTCAGCGCCGGCATCGACGTCAATTTCATGTCGATGCCGATTTGCGTTCTACCGGGACGGCGTGAGTCTTAAGGACCCAAAAGGTGATCGAACTCTGGAGGCTTCGCGTCTACTCGCGATCGGCCGTGACGTTGATGAGTTCAAAGCGCGTGTAACGGCTTTTCGGAATGCGCGTGAACTCAAACTCCACCATGTTGATCGAGGGGCCTGAGCAGTTCGGAATTTGCGTCAGCGTCGCCGCCTTCGGGAACGTGGCCATGGGAAAGTTCTGAAACGCCGGTGGATTCTGCTCTTGCGCTTTCGGATAACACCGGTAGCGCATATTCAGGCCGGTGAGCGTTTCGCTGAACCCCAATTTCGGTACCCAATAGAAGCGCGCCATCTTTATGCCGTTCATCTTCTTCGTGGAGAAATCGAAGAGAACGTTCACCGGTCGGTCCGCTAAGCTCGCGCCTGTGAAGTCGTTGTACATGTAAGTAGCCGCCTCGCCGTTTGCGATCTTCGTCACCGAAAGACCCTTTGAAAGATCGTTCGGATCACGAATACAAGCCGTGTAGATTCCCGGCTTGAAGTCGTTTGCCGCAGCTTCCCCAGGTCGTTTGAAACCCACGACCGCGATACATCCATTGCCGAGATCCGAAGCAGGACCAAGATCTTCACCCACATCCGTAAAGAGTTTGGAATTGTTCGTGTTCATCGGATGACAATCCGGAAGCCCCGTCGTCGGAGCAATGTTCGTAAAACAACCTTTTTTGAAGGCCGTCACGAGGGGACGCGCCACCATGTTCGGATCAATTCCGGCAGCACCCATTTTGCTATCACGGCCCACGCGGAAGGCGATTTCGTTGACGCGGTCGAAGGCAAGGAATGAGTTGTTCACCGAATTTGTTTGGTCTTCAGACAAGAAGATCGTGCCGTCACTCGGGTCACCGCCCATCGAATAGGCGTAGTCATTAATGCTCCCGTACTGTCCGGTGGGAACCGAGCTCCCCGCCGCCGTTTTCGGATGTGAAGTTGAGATAAAGCTCTCGTTCGGTGGACGCACGATCGTGGTCGCCATGGCCGTGCCATTTGTTGTGAACGGGGTTCCGGGAACATCGACCGTTAGATCAAAGCCATCCACCTGACGGCTCACGCCTCCAAAGAAGACGGGTCGACAGCCATTCTGACCGCAGTTGGGATAGAGAAATCCTGAGTAAATAGCCGCGTTGCTATTGATCTTCTGCGGAGCGGTTGAGTAAGGGCGCAGCCGAGTGAACCGGCTCGCAAAGTTTGCGGCGGTTGAGTTCACCCGCCAACGCTCGATGCGAATGTTTCCCTCGCGTTCGCGGTAAGCAATCGCAACGTATTCGTAGTCGCGATTATCCGCCGTGTTGCGTACTCGGTAGCTAAAGACTGAAGCGCGTGAACCATCAGCTGCGTTATCTGCAAGAAACAGAGTGTCCCAGCGATCCGCGCGGTTATCGACGATGAACATCCCGATGTGACCACCGGTATTGCTTCCACGACCGATTAGCAGACCCCAGTCAGAGAGGAACGTTCTTGTCCCCGTCGTCGAAACGGCGAGTTCAGATTTGACGTTGGCGACGTTGATTTCCCAATTTTGCTTTTTGTAGCTCTCACCTTGGGTGAGCGAGATTCTCACGACTTTCAAGACAAGCTGAGCCGCATCGCCTTGAGGCTTCACCATACCGACCGTCCAGATCGAGTTCGATTCACCTACGTTCAAGCCCTGCGTTCTTTGGATCGAAGGACGAGGATCGAATCCCGTCGTGGGTGGAGGAGCACTCGCGGCCGATTTGGAATTATTCCCATCGCAACCAATTAACAGCGGAAGCAAAGCAAAACTCAAGAGCGCGCCGACCGAGACCTTCTTCAAGGATTTGCGTGCGCTCTTCATTTCGCGAAACTCCACATACTTTTTAGAGAGAGTCGGCAGACCGCCGTCCCCTACTGGTTATCATTGATGAAGACGAAATCTTCCGTCTTCAAATCAACGGTCTCGTCGAGAAGAACCCCTTGAGACGCCTCAGTATAGTAGACCGATTTGAATCCCTCAAGAATCAAGGGAGTCGCTGATGGTTGAGTTTCCGGAACCTCGAAGAACAAGAAGCGAAGGATGTTCTCATTCGCCGCATGCGAGAGGATACTCACACCACTCACGGGCACATCCAAGGTCGGGAAAATCGGCAACCCGTTGATGTTGACCGAGTAGCAGTAATCGCCACTTTCGTTGGTGTATTCTCGCACCGAAATATCGGTGAGGGCTTTATGAGCCACGCGGCGATCATCGATGAATGGCGAAGTGTTGCGGTTAGCTTCAGCTTCGTTCGTGACGCCGTCGCCATCTGGATCTTTTAAAGGATCGGCCGCATCGATCACGCTCAAACCGAGGCGGTATTCAAGACTATCGAGAATCCCGTCGCCGTCCGTGTCGGGCTTAGAAGGATTTGAGCCAACCATACTTTCATCGCAGTCCGAGAGTCCGTCGTGATCAGAGTCGAAATACTTCGAAGTTTCCTGGCAAGTCGATGGACAACGCATGTTTCCGCGCATGTAGCTCAAATCTGAGCACTTGCCGTTTCCGTAGTAGTTGGTCGGATTCAATCCATACTGAATTTCGGTTGCATCCGGTACGCCATCACCGTCGGAATCCACCGCGAGCGTTCCATCTTTATCGACGGCCGAGTGCAAGTTCGTGACGACGAGTTTCTGCAACTTGTACTTGGGTCTTTCGTAAATACCGATCGAGCTGTAGTCAAAGGGACCCGTGATATCCAAAACGTTCGCTTTGCTACGGAGACCGCCGGCGTTCTGCGCGGCTTTGATGCTCTCGTAAACCAAGTTGGCCGCATCGGGGCTCGAGTTAAAGTTGTCGAGAAAGAGGAAATAGATATTGATGCGACTGATCTTGGTGACCTGGTCAGCGCCAAGCTCCACGAGGCTTTTTACTTTTTCTCTGACGTCATTGAGCGTCGTGTCGGTCGGTGCTGCGTCGGTCACGAAGACGATGCTGTATTGAGCGTCACCACTGGCCGTGATGTCGGTTTCCACGCAGTTGTGAATACGATCGAACATCCCGATGAAAGGCGTGTTGTCATCGGGAAAGGCCGCGTGAATATCGATCTGATCGAGCGCCTTGGTCACTTGAGCATAATCTTCCGGAAGTCGCGGCTTGAAGAACTTGCAGGCTCCACGAGGCACCGGGGTTCCCGGAGGACCTTGATAATCGGCATCCGGCAAGTAACCCGCCTGACGCTTGTGAATTGAACCGATCGAGATGGTGAAGTTATCGTCGGCCTTGAACTTCTCAACGAAATCACGCAAGGCCGTCGTTCGCTTTGATCGTTGGTTCAGGCCGGGATCAAGACCTTCCATACTTCCCGAGTTATCGATGAAGAAAAGAAAGCGATGTAGGTTTTGGAGATTCGGCGGGGGCTGCGCGCACAACTCACCTCGCGGCTTCTTCGTCGACTGCGGAGCTTTGAGCAAAGTGAGCTGGACTTCAGAACAGTTCTGAAACGAAAGCAAAGCCGCAAAACCGGCCACTATGATGACCGTCTGACTCGACTTCAGCTTTTTCAGCACGCTCGTGACAACCGGTTTCAATTGAATGCTCCCACTTTCAAATCAACGGCGATCGCCATCGATTCGTGCTCGCAAAACGGTTGAGAAGCAAAGAAGACGTCGCCTTTGTTCAGCTTGAGATCGAAGTAATTGCCAACTTTTTCGGGGAAACAAACTTTAACCACGCCCGCTCGACCCGACGAAGGATTCGCGCAAGCACCGATCGACTGATCTTGGCCCACGATGATGTCGAATTCTAGCTTTTGGTCTGTGTCGGCATCACGCGCGATACCGTACAAACGCGTTCCCGGCTCGATGTCGATCAGACGCAGGAAAACGGTCCGACGGTCGTCGGGGCCGCAAGGTGCATTCGTTTCAGCACTCTGCGCTGGGCTTGCGATCTGACGAACCCCGTAACGCTGTTTTTCTAATGGCATTACAACTTGTTCCTGCGGAGCATTCGGATCTTGCGCATGATCTGACAGAGAGACTTCAGAAAAATTCTGAAAGACGAGGATGAGACAGATAATGATCAACAATTTGACAGCAACAGACATCCATCCCCCGAAGCACAGTCTCATTTCGGTTGTTTGCTATTGGGACTTTAATCCAGTCTGTCATTTCCAGGCGCGGCTGACCGAATGTTTTTTCTCATTCTAATCACGCGTCGGAGAATGCGTTCTGGTCCCTCAACCCGACTCAAAACGAAGCGACTTCGAGCCCGTCGCAAATTGAGTCACGTTCTAAAATTGTGCCTCATTTGCCCCGCCAAAAAAGCCGAAAACGAAACTGGATACGTTGAAAAGGATGCGTGCGATGAGTACCAGCAATGTCGGCCCCCTCGCAGGTGTAAAACGGGTTTTGAGCGCCCTCATGATCTTGGGAGCTGGATCCGTAGCGCTTGCGGCTAATTCCAAAACTCCGGCGCGTTCAAAACCGGCGGCCAAGCCAGTTGTTAAAGCGGTAGCGAAGCGAACGGCTACTGCAGCAGCAGCCTCGGCCCCGACCGCCCCCGTGGTTGCGGCCAACTTTCCGCAAGGCACTTACCGCATCGTGGGCTGGACTTGTCGGAATCCGCAAGATCTCACCGACTTCGCCAAAGCTCGAAACGAAGAGTTCCGCACCGGTAACAGAGAAAGTGTTTTGCAGTTTCATCCGAATTTCGTCATCGCTCGCAATCGGAGTTTTAAATTCAACGGTTACGGTCAGGACCAATGCGCTACTTACGTCAAACGCTCCGTCATGGCCCAAGCGAACATGATGAGCTTTATGCTCGAGTCGCGTGCGATCGACTCGCAAGGACGCTTTGAACCACTTGATTGCGAGAAGACGCTGCCGGCATCGTTCGACGAGAAGTTCTTCTTCGCGCTCCAGGGCGATTATTTATATTTGCTCCCTCAGGATGCAAAGGCGTCGCCTGCGGCAAATCAAGTTTGCAACTCGGGTCCACTCCACATTGTTTACCGACGCGCGGATCGTTTTGAGCTCACGCGGCTCTTCAGGCCCGAACGACTTCCACGCGAAGAAGAAATCCTTCGCAGCCTCAACACAAACCCGCGGTCGATCCCGGACCTTGAGAAATACGTCGTGTTCTTATTCGCGGAAGATCGTTTGAACGAAGCCCGCGTTCGCGCCGACGCCATTCTTGGCGTGGATCCGAATCATCCCTTTGCGAAAACGATCAGCGCCGGACTCCAGCGCATGCGAGAAGAGCGAGATCAATCGCTGCGTCGTCAGGAGCTCGCGAGGTTGAACTTGCACATTCAACAGGCGTTCCCGCCGCAGCAACGCGCAGTCGCTAACGACGCTGCGACGTCAACTGCGCCTTCGGCCGCGCCCGCTTCGGCGCAAACGGCTCCGGCCGCGAAGCCCTAACGGGAAAGATAAACCGTCAGCTCTTTGCTCGATGAAAGCATCGCCCCGTGCGGCGGACTTGTGTGCGTGACAAAGCCTTGTCCACGCACTTTCACGTTCACTTCGGTACCGCTCACGCGACCGAGAACTTCGCGCAAAGTGAGTCCCGAGAGATCCGGAACCGTGGCACCAATCGGCTGGACTTCTTTCGCCCCTTCGAGTTCCGCGATTTCGTCGGCTTTCTTCAGAGCAGCGGCGGCTTCCGCAGATGCCGCGACCTTGCGGCTCGCTTTCGGAACCATGTGCTCTTGCGCAAGCATCACAGGAGCAAGGCCCGCGCGCCGCACGGCAAACTTCGCAACGCGCGAGAAGACCGGTGCCGCAACCGATCCGCCGTAATAGTCCTTACGAGGATGATCAACGGCGATGTAGATCACGAAGCGCGGGTCATTAGCCGGCAAGAAACCACCAAAGCTCGAGATATAGCCACCGCGCAGATACCCGCGGCCATTGGGATTTACTTTTTGCGCTGTCCCCGTTTTTCCCGCAACTGGATAACCCGGAACTTGCGCGTTGATGCCAGAGCCATCCGTCGTGACTCCGGTCAACATGATCCGCATCTTCGCGACGTGATCATCAGAAAGAACTCGGCGAATCGT
>SXGS01224829.1_pt1 | contig 25534 bp, 24 predicted proteins | sample 3174681 | NCBI WGS metagenome assembly SXGS01 (sample SAMN11356861, study PRJNA531348) | freshwater metagenome | isolation source: freshwater sample F1-80 | place: China: Fuxian Lake, Yuxi | collected 2017-12-25 | reverse complement strand
TGTGGGCGCAAACATTCCACCCTCGAGGGCAAACGCATCTCTCCAACTCTCAAAAATCCGCAAGTAGTGGTAGCCTGCGATAAAGCAAACCAAAGCGGACATGGTTATCGCGTGGCGGTACTTCGCATTTACATCCGGCCTGGACAGCACAAAAAACACAAATGCGCCCCCCATGGAAGCAATGGCAAAAGAGATCGAGTTATATACAAGCTGATACTGGGACATTGTTAGCGTAGGCATGATACTGCTCGCTAACTCATCGTAGATATAGCATTCATGTCAGCTGAATAAGAAATATCACCTGTATTGAAATCACAGGAAAAAGTCGGCCACGGAACTTTCACCGCCACCGGACCGTCGGTATTGAAAGCCCGAGTCGGCTAGCAATAAATAATCCCCCGCCCTGTGAGACTTAAAGCGAACCAACCTATACCTTGATGACTACTGCATAGGAATGGAAATAGTGAAATTTCTCAACAATCCCAGCCCCAGCAAAATCGATCCCTCAGGCAAAGCTAGCGCAGACACAAGAATAATTTGAAACAAAAGTTTTGAGGGTGCTATACCCAGTGCAGCCCACGAGACTGGCATATAAATCTGAAATTCCGTTTGGATTATTTTGAAAACAGAAACACCCATCCCGCAGAAATCCTGCAGATTGTCCAGGCAGTGAGTGCGCCCCTGCGCAGGCCCTATCAGACCCCCTACATCAACGGCGCCCAGGCACAGCTTGCTTGTTTATACATCTCCAATGAGCAACGGAATATATTTAGGGATGTATTGCACTTCACTATTTGGAAACAGAACGCCTTGCGGAGGAATTTTGGTGGGTTTATGGGTGATCTTTACTGCGATAATATTTGAGCTGCAAATCTGATCATCGCAATCATTCACGTTGGCGCTCAGCGCGATTACCTGTTTGGAATAGTTCAAATCCTTTAGCCTAACACGTTCAGCATTGCTATAGAGGTTTAAATACACACTCAGTAAATGGTGATGAGCCTTTACCGCCGTGCGGTTGAAAAACCTTCTAGTAAAGTTTGTCGCAATGCTCAAACGCTTATCAAACTTTTATTGCTTACGCAAGAGGTGGTATTTCCCACCTAAGAGTTAAACACCTAGTTATCGAATAGTATTAATGGCAATCTCAACAGCCGCCAAAGTTTGATGTATATCTGCATCGGAGTGTGAATAGCACAGACACCAAGGCTCACGAGGATCGTCGTCAATCAGAACCCCCTGCTCCCGCAAAGCCCGAGAAAATTTTTGATAGAGCGCCCGGTCTGTCTTGGCCCACTCACGAGCACCAGTAATCGGCTCACCACTAAAGCTGATTGAGAATATGCTGGGGTGTCGACTCAAGCCCACATTTATACCCGCACGCTGAAAAATTTCACGCAAACCAGTTTGAAGATAGCTACCACGCTTGGCGATAGTTTCTAGAATCGGTCGGGTTTGCAAGATCTCCAATGTGGCATTAGCCGCAGCGGACCCAACACCATTTCCACAAAAGGTACCCCCTTGGGACACCCCATGGCCAATAAGCTCCATAATGCTTCGTTTACCCCCGTACGCCGCGACGGGGTAGCCATTACCTAATGCTTTTGCATAGGTGGCTAAATCAGGCATTATTCCGTAAAACTCTTGCGCTCCTCCCTGTGCTATACGGAACCCTGTTTTCACTTCATCTAGAACAAATAAAATCTCGTGCTTATCACATTGCGAACGAATAAAATCTAAAAAGCCAGGCTCTGGATCAACAGTCCCGAAGTTGCCCAACATAGGTTCAGTGATAATTGCGGCGACTTCATGACCAATACTTCGTAACTTTTGTTCGAGCACCTCCGGCTGATTAAAGGGAAGGGTAATAATCAGGTCGTTTAGGCTCTTGGGAATTCCCGAACTAGAAGGCACGGAGATTGGATTACGCCAGCTGCCATAAGCCTCTGGAGGAGCATAAGTTGAAAATAGGACATAGTCATGCGAACCATGGTAACCGCCTTCAAACTTAATTATTTTTTCCCGTCCAGTAAAGGCTCGCGCCAACCGTATGGCATGCATCGTCGCCTCAGTGCCTGTATTCACCAGTCGAACCATCTCAACCCCCGGGCACATCGTGACAATCTTCTCGGCAACTTCGATTTCGAGGCGACTCGTTAGTCCTGCAGTGAGTCCCTGTTGGATGGACTCATAAACTTTCGCGTCAACCGCATCATATGCATACCCCAGAATAATCGGTCCGAAACCTAAACGGAAGTCAATATAACAATTGCCATCCACATCCCAGACATAAGCTCCCTTGGCTCTATCTAAATAAAGCGTATGATCGGGGCCCCAGTAGCGTGCGTTAGAACTAACACCTAAAGGCATCAAGGCTGAAGCCCGCGCGTAGAACTTGTTGCGAACATCCCGTTTAAGCGGCATTTTGACCACTACTCCTATCACTGGTATAGCAAAAGTGTATGTTTGATGGCCTCAGACCATGCCCGATATCGCTGCTCACGTTCTGATTTATGCATACGGGGAAGAAAGTTTCGATCGGCACGCCATATTTTCTGGATGTCCTCTAATCGCCGGAAGAGCCCACAGGCCAGTCCGGCCAAGAACGCAATACCGGCCGACGTCCCCTCCACATTACTGGGGACAAGGATTTGGCGACCCAGTATATCGGACTGAAATTGCATCAAATATGAATTGGCTGCCATACCCCCATCGGCCTTGATCGCAGCCGCCAAAGCGTGGCCCTCTTTCTCTGTCAGCGCCTCGATCATATCCCGAACACTGAACGCGATGGCATCGAGGCCGGCTTTTAGCAAATGTTCGGGACCGACCCCCGCCGTCAATCCATATAGGGTCCCTCGAACCTGAGGCGCTCCAAACGGAGACCCCAGACCACTAAATGCGGGGATAAAGATCAGGCCCGATGAGTCTTCAACGGATTGAGCGAGGGCCGAGAGTTCCGAGTTCTCCCAATTGAGCTTGAATTTCTCATTGAGCCACGTAATGGCCGAGGCGGCAGTTGTTGTTTCGCCCACAAGCGCATAGGTGGGTTGATCGCCCACAACCCAGGCGACACTCGTATTCAGGTATTTAGAGGTAGGTGGAACTTCGCCGAGGTTATACCAAAAAGCCGCACAGGTTCCATAAGTAATTTTGGCTTCACCTGGGTTGATACAGGCTTGCCCCAACAGGGCGCTCGCCTGGTCGATGAGATTGCTGCGCCAAGGTATCCGCCATCCGCCCTCGAGTATCACTTCGCCAAAGCGCCCATCGCTCGCGAGCACTTGTGGGAAGGCCAACTCGCTGGCGTGAAACAGGTCAACGAGCGCCCCATCCCAGGCCAACTCTCGGATATTGTAAAAACCACTTCGAGAAGCCATGGAGTGATCGGTATGAAAGAGCCGCTCGGAGGTCAGTTGGCGCATGAGCCAGGCGTCAATTTGGCTGTAGGCCAACCGCCGGGCGCGGAGTAGAGACCGGATTTCAGGAAGATGCTCAACGGCCCAGGCCACCTTTGTCGCCGGCCATTCTGGGTGGATGGGCAATCCGGTCCGCTGGCGGAAATCAGCTCCAACCCCCCGCTCGAGCAAGGCGTCGCAAACCGCAGCGCTTCGCACACATTGCCAGCTAATGACGTTGTGGACGGGTCGGCCCGTGTCCAGATCCCATAAGAGCAGGGACTCGCCCTGGTGGGCAAACCCCATACACTCTATTTGTCCGGGGCGGAGGTTTTCCGATTGAAACAGAGTCTGAATGGCCTGACGCACCGAGTTTAGGATATCGTAGGGGTCTTGCTCTACCCAGCCCGGTTGTGGGTAATGGGATTTCACCGGCACATCCGCGCTGGCCACGGCCTGCCCATCGAGGGAGAAGAGCGTAGCCGACGTTCCCGAGGTGCCTTGATCGATGGCTAGAATATACGCATTAGTAGGGTGTGTCATGCTTCCGGCCGGGCCTCTGGGCCGTGGAGCGCGTCCCACACGGCCATGCTATTTGCTTGAAAGGAGCCACCCGGGACAAAACGCGCGTCAAAAAAGGCAGTGCCAACAGTAAAAGCCCATGCGCCGGCCCGTTTGACTTGGGCGATGCGCTCAAATGAATCAATGCTCCCCGCCGAAACTATTTGGAGGCGGGTGGCTTGCACGACCGCTGTCAAAAGTTGCGGGGCATCCCCCGTATACCGATAGGTCAGTAGATCCAATCCATCCACGCCTTGCGCCTCCAGGAAGCGCGCGTGCGCCACGATTTCATCGAGCGTGCCCGTCAGAATACTTGGGTGACCATGCACCTGGCCCAGAAACGGAAAGTACTTCACAGGTGTATTAGCCAGGTATTGCCGGATCGAGTCGAAATAGACCGTCCCCATCAGAACATCGAAGCCGGACGCGACTGCCAGCCGCGCGCCGGCCAGTCCCTCGGGCTCTGACAGGCTGACGACCTCCAGATAGGTTGTTTTGCCAGCGTTGCCCATCTCAGCGACCAGGCCGCGCATTTCATCGGCCGGCAGGCCCACGTCCTTAAAACCCCAGTGTTGCACCGGCAGTGTTTTTAGCGCCCAAAACATCTCGCGAGCATTGGACACGGTGACGTCGTTGTGGGTCAGCATGATAATGAGTTCGGGGTTCATAATGAGCTTTCTAAAATCTCCTTCAAAAAAATGAAACGACGGCTCGTCTACGGCCTCAGTGTATTTGGCAACAGAAGCCAGGTCGCAACCAACAACAATGCCAGCCCCGCCGCGCGAGCCAACGTAAGCGGTATCGGGCCAGTCCCATTCCAGCCATTTGTATCAAGCACAACGGCCAACAATATCTGGCCCATAATTAGGGAGGCCAACCCGGCCGCTACGCCAATGCGCGCCAGGGAAAACGCAATGCCAGTCAGGGTGCCAATGCCCAGCAGGGCCGAAATGATCAGGTAAGGCATTGCTTCCCTAACGGAGGCCGCCGTGACCTGCGGTAAATGCTGGCGGAGCATGAGGAGAGTCAGGCCCGCGAGCATCCCCGCTAAGATATTGACGATCAACCCCGTTCCCAATGGGCTGACGAATCTGCCGGCCGCGCTGTTAAGCGCGCCCAACACGGCCATTCCCATTCCACTGCTGACCGCTACGATGAGGGCGGTTACTGCCGGATCCTTCGCCATACACCACTCGTCTCATTACAGCCCGCGATGTATTGGAGCGCCTGCAGTAAAAGCTCCACGTTGGCCGATTGCGAGGAATGGCCCATGAGGCCAATGCGCCAGATCTTGCCCGCGAATGGCCCCAGCCCGCCGGCGATCTCAATTTGGTACTCGTTGAGTAGGCGTTGGCGGACATTGAGATCGTTAACGCCGGCTGGAATGTGAACTGTCGTCAAGGGCGACAGACGATGCTCCGGCGCAACCACCAACTCCAACCCAAGCGCCTGCAACCCTTGCCACAACAAGTGCGCATTCGCGCGATGGCGTTCCCAGCGCGCTTGCAGGCCTTCGGCGCTCAGCAGCTCCAGCCCAACCAGAAGGGCATAGTTCATACTGATCGGCGCGGTATGGTGATAGGCGCGCTCATTTCCCCAGTAACTGCCCACCAGCGTCAAATCGAGATACCAGCTTCCCACCGGCCGTGACCGATTGGCAAGCACCGTGCGCGCCCGAGGCCCGACCGTGAGGGGGGCTAGGCCAGGCGGCAACCCAAGACACTTTTGGCTGCCGCTGTACGCGATATCGATGCCCCACCGATCAATGTAAAGGGGCACCCCGCCCAAAGTGGTCACGCAGTCCACCAGCAACAACGCCCCCCGCGCATGCACGAGCTCGGCCAACCCCTCCAGCGGCTGCAAAGCGCCGGTCGAAGTTTCACCATGGACGATCGCCATCAGTTTGAAGGGCTGGGCGGCGAGCGCGTGCCAGATCTCCTCCAGGGTGAACACTTCACCCCACGGGCGGTCGAGGCGACTAACCTCGGCGCCATACCGGGCCGACATTGTGCACAGTCGCTCGCCGAAATATCCATTGACGCAGATTAGCACCCGATCGCCCGGCTCAATGAAGTTGCATAAGGCCGCTTCCATGCCCGCGCTACCCGTGCCCGAAATCGGGATCGTCAATTCGTTTTCAGTCTGAAACGCAGACCGCAGCAAGACCTGGGTATTGCGCATCAGCTCTATGAATTGACCATCCAGATGACCCACCAGCGGGTGGGCCAAAGCGCGCAACACATCCGGGTGAACATTGCTCGGCCCGGGGCCCAATAGATTATGGGGTGTGACATTGAGTGTGTGCTTTGGAGGTTAGCTTCCCGTTGTGTGCGTGGACGCGAGCTTTGAGACACAAACCCGGCCGCGCTGTATGACCAAATCGACCTGAGTTAGCGCGCGTAAGTCTTTGAGCGGATCGCCCTTAACCGCGATCACATCCGCTTGGTAACCGGGTGCCAATCGACCTAGGCGGTCGGCCAGACCCAACACGCCCGCGCCGCCAACCGTTGTCGCGCGCAGCGCCGCTGAGGTGTTCATCCCAAGTGCGTGCATCAACTCGAGCTCAATCACCAGGCAGTCAGCCGGCGGCAGATCGGTGATCGCATCGGTGCCCACGGCGATTGGCACCCCCGCTTGAAGCGCGCGCTGAAATCCTCGGCTGTGCTCGGCTTCAAAGGCCCGATAAGCTTGCAGTTGATCCAGCGTTGTTGTTGCCGGATCATAGTCATGGGTGTAAAGCCATAACGTGGGGACCAGGAACGTCCCCAAATCGGCCATGCGCCTCACCAAATCGTCGTCCAGCACCGTGCCATGCTCGATCGCATCCGCCCCCGCATTCACCAACGACCGCGCGGCCTCTAGGCCTTCGGTGTGCGCGCTGATGCGCATCCCCAGCGCATGGGTTTCATCGACCGCAGCTTGAATTTCTTCGTCCGTCAAATAGCGTTGACAGAATTTCCAACCCGAGGCGGGCGTGGTGTGGCTGGCCACCAGCTTGATCCAATCCGCGCCATCACGCGCCAATTCGCGCACGGCCTGGCGCATCTCCCAAGGGCCGCGCACATAGTGATTGCGCCATCTGCGCGGGGCGGCCTGGCCGGTGGGATTGCGCCCAGCGGCGTAAATGGCAGGGCCGGGAACAAGGCCTACGTGAATGGCGCGCCGCAATTCAAAGATGGCATCATGCTTACAGCCCGGGTCGCGAACGGTGGTGATGCCGGCCGTCAAGGTGTCTTGCGCTACCCGCACCCCCAGGATAGCGCCGGACGCGATGAGCTCCGGGGTGATCTCCGCCGCGCTGGGGCCGATGAGGTGGCGATGGGCATCGATCAGCCCGGGCAGAATTGTGCGCTGGCCCACGTCCAGGCGCGTCGCCTGGGGCGCGCGGGCGGTGAGTTCATCCAAGGGGCCAACCGCCGTAATCCGTTTATCCGCAATTAGGACCGCCCACCCCAACTGCAAGTTGTCGTTTTCGGCGGTGAACACCGGGCCGCCGTAGATCAGGGTTTCCATTGTGGTTACAATCTCAGGCTGCTGTTGTCATGAATTGAGATGGCCGATAAAACGGCGTCAATTGGGACGATGGCGCCGGTGATCAGGGAGGCCTCATCGGAGGCTGGAAAAGCTTGGGCGCGGGCCACTCCCTCTTTAGCGTTGCGTTTCACGTTGGTGCCGATCCTATTGGGTGTATACCGCTTGCAGCCCGTCGTAGCCAAGTAACTGATCGTGCTTTTTTAACTGACGATACTTGTAGGCGCGGCTAGTTTTCAGGCCGTAGGCCATAAGGGCTTCAGCCAGATGATAGGCGCACACCAGTCCCGCCAATGTCGGCACCTGAGCAGTTTCGGAGATTTGCGCTTCCAGGCCGACCATAACCGAACCAGTCAGCACAATCACTTCGGCTCGATCTTCGCGAACCGCTAGACGGGCGCCTTCGGCCAGGCGCTGAGCCACCGCCTCGCGCTGGCCCAATTCGGCGGTGGACATCTCAATCGCCCGCACGGACGCGAGGCGCGCGGTTAATCCATAGCGCGCCACCAGTTCCTCCACGCCCGGGATTTCCGCCTCCAATGTGGTCAGGATCGAAAACTTATAGCCCAGCGTGCAGGCCATGAGCATGGCGGCTTCGGCGATGCCGATGACGGGTTCATCCACGATTTGGCGGCAGACATCTAGGCCGGGGTCGGCGCCGCAAGCCACAATGTAGGCGTGATACTGGCCGCGCTGAGCCGCCACCACCTTGGCCGTTTCCACTGCCGAAACGGCGACATCCAGGTGGGTGTCGATGCCCTGCGGCCCGAGGGCAGCATTGACGTAGGTGAGCGTTGTCTCAGGGCGCACATGCGGCGCTAGCCCGGTCCGAATGCGTTCGGTGGCCGCTGGGTTGCTGTTGGAGTTGATGATCAGGAGTTTGTGGGACATGTGACCTTTGCTGACGTGTCTGGTTGCCCTTAGCCCTCGGGGGTTTGCCATGACTTTTGATAGAGACGGTCAAGGATGGGGTACAAAGGCTGGCTGGCTTTCCAAGCGGCGGCTTGGGCATCCTGAATCCGCGGGGCATAGGAGCGGATCTCTGCCATGATCGACATTTCATCGATATTCGCGAATTGGCGATTTTGCATAACCACCTGGCCATTGATGATCACTGTTTCCACCGAGTCGCCGCTTTCAGAGTACACCAATTGGTTGACCACGTTGTTCAACGGGGTAAAACCCAAACCGTGCAAGTCCAATACAATGATGTCGGCTTTTAAGCCAGCCGTTAGCGCACCGACCTGGCTGGCCAACCCCGCGCTCCGCGCACTGCCGTGCGTAGCCATCCGTAAGATATGCGAGGCCGCCGGCCAGCGTTCAAAATCCGGAGTCGCGGCCGTATGAAGCGTGGCCGCCAGCTTCATGTTCTCAAACATGGAGAGGTGACCGGTGGCCGCCATGCCATCCGTGCCCAGCGCCAAGCGGACGCCATGCTCAACCATCTGGGCATAGGGCATGATGCCGCTGCCCAAATACAGATTTGACACCGGGCTGTGAACCACGGTGCACTCGGCCTGGCTGAACAGGGCAATATCATCTTCGGTGGCCCACACCGCGTGAACCAACGCCGTTAGCGAGTCGAGCAGGCCAATCGATTTCAAGTAGCGGGCCGTCGCTCCACCATAGCGTTTCTGGCACAGATCGCGTTGCATGCGCGATTCGAGCACGTGAAGATAGAGCGGGAGGCGATGCGCGCGCGCCAGATCTCCGGCCCGGCCCAAAAACTCTTCGCTACACCGGGTGAGGGCGGATGGGCCGATGGCGACCGTGATCAGCCCGGCGTGACCCTGCCACCGTTGGATCGCGGCCTCGCACACCCGCAGGGCGTTTTCCACCGAGCCAACTTCCATGTGTTCGGCATTTTCGGGGCGAGTGAGTTCCGCCACCATTTCAGGTGAGAGTGCTTCGGCCAAACCGGAAATGGACTCATGCCAGGGCAGGTCAACGATATCAGTGACGATGTTGGCCCGCATTCCCAAATCCGTGTACGCACTGACAAAGGCACTGGCCCCCGTGCCATGCGGCGATTGATGCCAGGCGGGATCTTGATCCTGCACGGTGGTGATGCCGCCCCGCACCATCTCCATCGCACCAAACAGGGTGTTGAGATATAACAGACGGGGCGAAGAGTGGCTCTGCCCCAGCGGGGGCCAAACCGGCAGGTTCCACAATTCATTCGGCAAGCCAGCGGCCAAACCTCGAAGCAGATTCTCACTGCTGTGCAAGTGGGCATTCACCAAGCCCGGCATCACCAGTTTGCCGGCGGCGTCAATGACCGTGTCGATGACCTCCGTGTCGTTCGCCAGGCGTGGGCCGACCGCCACAATGCGGTCATCACGCACCAACACATCACCCGGGTCAAAGACCCGGTCGCTATCATCGAGCGTTAGAACGTAACCATTCTTGATCAGCAGGGTGGTCACGAGGCGGGCTCCAATCCAGCCGCGGCGCGATGCACGTGGCGCAAGGCCGGGAACAGGCGTTGGCTGACCTCGACCGCATGATGGTGGCGGGCTTGATGCTCAGGCCAAAGGGCGCGCAATTCCGCCAGGATTGCGGCTTCGTCAAGCATCAATAGGCGCCGGTTTTCCATTACGAGCGTTCCATGGATGATCACGGTCTCTACCGAGCGGCCGGTCTCCGAATACACCATCTGATTGGAGGGATGATGCAAAGGCGTAAAGGCTGGGCTGTGGAGATCGAGCAAAATCACATCCGCCAATTGCCCGGGCGCGAGCACACCCAAGCGCCCCGCATGCCCAATGCTATAAGCGCCGCCCTGCGTCGCCATGCGCAAGATCTGTTGGGCGGTGGGCCACCGCGCATAATCCGGGTCGGTGGTATGCAGGAGGGCCGCCGTTTTCATGACCTCGAACATCGATAAGCGACCGGCCGAACTGGTGCCATCCAAACCCAGGGCCAGATGGACACCCGCCTCCGCCAGACGGGCGAACGGCATTATGCCGCTTCCCAAATACAGATTGCAGACCGGGTTGTGCACCACACAGCATCCGGCCTCGCCCAGGAGTTGAATATCCCCCTCGCTGAGCCAGATGGCATGGGCGACTGTGGTGCGCGGGCCAAGCAAGCCCAGCGCCCGCAGATAACGCACATACGAGCCCGCCGGGTGACGCCGGCTCAGGTCGGTTTGAATGTGGGTCTCAAGGAGATGCGTGTGAAGGGCGAGGTGCTCGGCCCTGGCCAAGTCCCCCAGCCGACCCAATAACTCTTCCGTGCACCGTTGAGGCGCCGATGGGCCAAGCGCCACTGAGACGCGGCCTTGATGTCCATGCCAGCGGCGAACCGTCCGTTGGCACAAGCGCATGATGTCGTCGACGGGGTCAATGTGCCAGTGCGATGAGGCCCCCACCATCGACGCGACCACTTCCGGAGGCAACAAGCGCGGGAGGTCGGGGAAGATCTCGTGCCAAGGGCGGTTGATGATGTTGATGGCGAGCGACAAGCGCAAGCCCGATTCGGCGTAGGCGGCGAAATAGGCGTCTTCGGCGTTGGCCTCGGGCGAGAGAAACCACTCGCGGCTATGGTCCTGGACGGTGGTGACGCCGCTCTTGATCATCTCGATCGCGTCCAGCAACGTGCGCAAGTAAAGCATCCGAGCCCCGATCGGATTGGCCCCCAGCGGCGGATACGTCCACAGGTTCCACAGCTCGTTTGGCAATCCGGCCGCCAGGCCTCGGGTGAGCCCTTCGCCCGTGTGCATATGGGCGTTGGCGAAGCCCGGCGCGACTAGCTTGTTTTTCGCGTCAATGACGCGCTCCACCGAACTCGGATCAACAGCCAGATCCGGGCCGACGGCCTCAATGACCGGCCCGCGAATGAGCACATCGCCCCGCTCTATCACACGATCCGCCGCGTCAAGGGTCAGCAGATTGCCGTTCTTCAGCAGAATAGACATCAGTGGACCTGGGGCGCTTCAATCATTTCGGCCAAGGCGGCCAGAAACCGGGCGGCGGGGGCGCCATCCACCAGGCGATGATCAAAGGACAAGCTGAACGTGACCATGCGCCGGATGGCGACTTCGTCATGTTCCCCGCGCACCACTTGTTTTGGCAGGATGCGGCCTACGCCCAAGATGCCACACTCGGGCGGGTTGAGAATGGGCGTGAAGGCGTCGATGCCAAAGGCACCCAGGTTAGTGATCGTGAAGGTGCCGCCGGAGAGATCGTCGGGTGCGGTGCGGTTGTTTTGAATTGTCTCCAGCAGGCGCCTGCGCTCCCGACAAACCTGGTCGAGGGTTTTGACGGCTGCCTCCCGTATGACGGGCACGAGCAGGCCGCGCTCGTGGTCTACTGCCAGGCCCACATTGACCGGCGCCATCTGCCGAATGACATCGCCCTCCAGGCGGGCGTTGAGCGCCGGATGTTGGAGCAGAGCGCGGGCGGCGAAGAAGACGAAGAAGTCGTTGAAAGCGAGCTGGGCCTCGGACCCGCGGTGGGTGTTGAGGCAGCGGCGCAACTCAACCAAATCGGTGGCGTCTATCTCGCGAACCAGGGTCAGTTGCGCGGTGGTTTGCAATGAAGCCGTCATGCGGTCGGCGATCAGGCGGCGCACACCGCGAAAGGGGATCGTGTCTCCGTCTTGTGAATCTCCGGGCCGGGCGTTGGCGAGTGGTGCCTGGGCCACCCGGCGGACATCCTCTTCCACAATGCGGCCAGCCGGGCCGGAGCCCTTAACCAGGCTCAGATCAACATTCAATTCTTTGGCAAGTCGACGCGCGATGGGCGAGGCCTTGATGTCCGATGGTGACGTGGCCGGAGAGGCCGCCTGGGATGGCGAGGCCGGGGTGGCTTGCATAGCAGTGGGGGCGGCCGGGGCAACACGCGTTGGGGGAATATCTGCAGAGGTTTCGCCCGGCAGAAGGATGTAGCCAATCACTTTGCCAATGGCAGTGGTTGTACCTTCCGGCGCGAGGATTTGGCCCAATGTTCCATTTGCTTGCGCCTCAATTTCGGTCACAGCCTTCTCGGTTTCTATCTCAAACAGAATCTGTCCTGTTTGGATAGGTTGGCCTATCGCCGCCAACCAGCGCAAAATCGTGCCTTCCGTCATCGTCAGCCCTAACTTGGGCATTAGTACTTCAAGTGGCATGTTAGCCTATACTTTCGAGTTCGGACCGCGTGGCAAAAACTCGCCGCCGCCCCGTTGACCCTTGAATGTCTCGCCCTCTGTAATGATGCTTCCGCGCAGAATGGTCATCACGGGCTTGCCCGTAATGCGCAGCCCTTGATGCGGGTTGTAGCCCCAGTCGCAGTGCATGGCCTGCGGTGTGATCGTCCATTCGAGCCGGGGGTCAAGCAGACAGAAGTCCGCGTCACTGCCGGGGGCGATGACGCCTTTCCGTGGGTAAAGGCCAAAGACGCGCGCCGGGTTGGTGCTCAGCACCTCCACAAACCGCAGCAGACTGATCCGGCCTTTGACCACCCCTTCGGAGTAGATGACGGCGACGCGGGTCTCAAGGCCGGCCATGCCCTTGGGGCCGCGCCGGAAATCGTCTTTGCCCCAGGCCTTTTGCGCCGAGGTGAAACCGCAATGGTCAGAGCCAATGGTGGACAGCGTGCCATCGGCCAGGCCGTGCCAAAGCGCCTGGCTATCGGCGGCCGTGCGGATGGGCGGGCCACATAAGAAATCGGCGCCATTTGGCTCGTGATACACCGCTTCAGTGAGCAATAGATAGTGCGGCACGGTTTCGCCAATCACATTGAGGCCGCGCGCCCGGGCTTGCCGCACCAGCTCTACCGTCGTGGCACACGAGATATGCACGATGTAGAGTGTCGCCCCGGTTTTCTCGGCGAGCAAAATGGCGCGCTGGGCGGCTTCGATTTCCAAAATGGCGGGCTGACTGTTGGGGAAATGGGCCACCGCGGTCTGACCAGCTTGCACGAGCGCATTTTGATACCCGGTTAGCATCGCCCCATTTTCCGCATGCACCATCACCAGCAAGTTACCTCGCGCAGCGGTTTCCATCACCCGCAGGAAGGCAAAATCATCCGCCATCCGCTCGCGAAACATGAAAACCTTGATGGAATTCGTCCCTTGGGCGGGCAACTGAGCGATGGTGGTGAGCGACAGCTCGGTGTCTTCCCCGATGATGGCGTGGTGCGAGAAGTCAACGGCCGTTTGATTTTCAGTCTGCTGGCAACGCGACTTGACCGTGTCAATGGCCGAGTGGCTGGGGGCCGCAGGCGCGAAGTCAATCACAGTGGTCGTGCCCCCATAGGCGGCGGCCCGGGTGCCGGTATAGAAGTCGTCCACTGCGTAAGCGTCTTTGTAGATGTCCGTCTCAGAGTCTGCCAGATGGACGTGCGGATCGATCATGCCGGGCATGACGAGCTTGCCACTGGCGTCCACGATCTCCCGTGCGGTCTCCGCGCTTAAGTTGCCCACGGCGGCGATCTTCCCCGCCTGCACGCCGATGTCCACGTCGGCTACGCCTGAAGGCAGGACAGCCGTGCCGTTCTTGATTATCAAATCATACATCGCTTGTCACCGGATGAGCGCTTCAACGGCGGCGGTGATTTTGTCAGCATTCGGCAGGAGGTAATCCTCCAGGCCGGGGCTAACGGGAAAGGGGGTGTTGGGCACCCCTAAGCGTCTCGGGGGGGCGTCTAGATAATCAAAAGCCTCCTCGATCACAACGGCCATGATCTCGCTTTGCGCGCCACACGTCAGGTTGCACTCGTCCACAATCACCACCCGTCTCGTTTTTCGAACCGAGGTGGCAATGGCCTCGCGGTCAAGCGGCACCAACGTGCGCGGATCCACGACCTCGGCTGAGATGCCCATCGCCGCTAATTGCTCGGCGGCTTTGAGGGCCTCGTGAACCATCCACTGCACAGCCACAATGGTTACGTCCGTTCCGGGGCGTTTGATGTCGGCCTTGCCCAATGGAATCAGATAATCGCCTTCTGGCACTTCACCCTTTAAGTTGTATAGCCCCTTGTGTTCGAAAAAGATCACCGGGTTGTCATCGCGAATGCTGGTCTTGAGCAGGCCCTTGGCGTCGGCGGGAGTAGAGGGCATAACGACTTTGACCCCCGGTAAATTCATAATCCAGGGATGTAGACTCTGGGAGTGTTGGGCGGCGGCGCGCAAACCGGCGCCGGAGGCGGTGCGGATGGTAATAGGCAGGGTAACCTGGCCACCCGACATATATCGCATCTTGGCCATTTGATTGGCAATCGGGTCCATCGCATACGCCATGAAATCAGAAAACATGATCTCTGGCACAGGGCGCAGACCCGTGGCCGCCGCGCCCACTGCCAAGCCAACAATGATGTTCTCGGCAATCGGCGTATCGCGCACCCGCTCTGGGCCAAACTCGTCCACCAGGCCCGGTGTCGCATAGAATGCGCCGCCGGCCGCCGCAATGTCCTCGCCCCACATGACCACGTTCGCGTCGCGCGCCATCTCCTCTCCCAAAGCTTCGGTGATGGCTTCTGTGTAATTGATGATACGCATAGTGGAACCTGCCTAAACAAACAGATCTTCCAGCGCCGTTTCAGGGCGCGGGTAAGGGCTTTGCTCGGCGAAGCGAATCGCGTCGGTAATCTCGGCGCGTAGGGCGGTGTCAATCGCATCAACCTGGACCTGCGTTAGCGTGCCCACGGTGAGCAGGTGACGGGTCAAGTGTTGAATGGGGTCGCGGCGCTTGGCATCCTCCACCTCCGCCTGGGGCCGGTCGACTTTGGGGCCGCCAATGGAGTGACCGTGGTAGCGGTAAGTGACGCACTCCAAGAGAGTGGGGCCTTCGCCGCGTCGCGCGCGGTCTGCGGCCTCCGTCGTCGCCTCATATACGGCCAATGCGTTCATGCCATCCACATTCTGGCCAGGAATACCGTAGCCCGTAGCATGTAAAGACAAATCGCGAATAGGATGTTGTTTGGTATACGGGGTCCATTCGCCATACTGATTATTTTCGATGATGTAGATGACAGGTAGTTTCCACAACGCCGCGATATTCAAGCTTTCATGGAAAGCCCCTTCAGCCACCGCTCCATCACCAAAGAAGCAAGCGCAAACTCGGCCGTTCTTGAGATAGTGTGCGGTGAAAGCCGCACCAGTGGCAATGGGAATACCGCCGCCCACAATCCCATTGGCACCAATGATGCCTTTGCTAAAGTCCGCGATATGCATGGAGCCGCCCTTGCCACGGCAATAACCCGTCTCGCGCCCCATCAGTTCAGCGAACATGCGCTGGATATCCATCCCTTTGGCGACCCCATGCCCATGGCCGCGATGTGTGCTGGTAATGTAATCATCGGCCCGCAGGGCAACACACACCCCGGCCGCCACCGCCTCCTGCCCAATGGAGACATGCGAGAAACCGGGGATTTTATTGTTGAGGAACAGTTCCATGACTTTTTCCTCACACCTCCGGATGCGGAGCATTGTGGTAAGTAGTTTGAGTTTGATGTCGTTACTGATATCCACGGATTTTTCCTCAACTAAGTTTTAGCAACCGCCCACCATCTACCACCAGAGTCGAACCGGTCATATAGGCTGAGTCATCACTGGCCAGGAACAAGATGGCTTGTGCCACCTCTTCCGGCTTTCCCAAGCGGCCTAACACCGAGGCCTGATTGGCTTTTTGCATGACCTGCTCGGGGTTGGGATCCCGGGCGATGGATTGCAGTAGCATCGACGTCACGATATTGCCCGGGCAGACACAGTTGGCCCGAATGCCAGCGGCCCCATGCTCAAGTGCAATTAACTGGGTGAGGTAAATCACTCCGGCTTTGGACGGCCCATAGGCGGCGTTGCGCGCGATGGAGTGCATCCCGGCTACGGAGCCCATGGTGATAATGCTCCCCCGGCCTTGCTTGAGCATCGGCGGGAGACAGAATTTGGCGCATAAGAATGTGCCCTTGAGGTTGATATTGAGATGGCGATCCCAGTCGGCCTCGGTGGTATCCAACACGCTGCCAGGGGCGAACACGCCCGCCGAGGTCAACAGCACATCCACGCGCCCATAGTAGGCCAGCACATCCTGCACCATGCCTTCCACGCGGGCAGCCTTGGCCACATCCACCGGCACGAATACGCTTTCGCCGCCAGCGGCCTTGATCGCCTCAACAACTGCCTGTCCGGCCCGCCCGTCAAAGTCCGCAATCACCACCTTAGCTCCCTCGTTCGCCATCAAGCGGGCTGCCGCTTCCCCCAGCCCCGATCCACCTCCAGTGACGAGCGCAACCCGACCAGCAAGTTTCACGATTGACCCCCCGAGTGTTTCAAAAAGACAAAATCCGCGGGGTTGGGCTCCAAGGTCCGTTGCCAATCCCCCACAACCGGGGACGGCCAATTCTGACTGACTCGGCCACTCGGGCTCTTGTACCAGTTAGGAACCTGCGGCACGCCCTAGGCCATCTGGCAATTGGCCGCATCTCCCCGTTCGTTATGGACATCATGGACGTCAGCGCGCGGCTCCTCCGCCAACAAATCGAAAAAAACTCATCATATCGGACACTGCACTCGCCGAAGAATGCGACGCTGACGTTGACCACTAGATTAGTGTTGGGGCCATACAGGCAGAAGCGATCAGGGTAACTTATGCCGGCCTGTTTGAGGTGCACCCCCGGCATCAACCCCGACCTCCCCGCGCCGATGATTAGCACATGCTTGGGACCGCCCGGCCCGAGTGTGGTGCAGGAAAAATCCGCACTGCTGTGTAGGGGCTTCAAAGCGAGATATCCCGATTGACGTCCTTGTAGAGCAAGTAGGCGCCGTCCTCCCAGCCGGTACAAAAGAAAAACTGCGGACAGTACGGCGCCATCCAGATAAAGTCAGTGGCCTGAACTTCTAGCAAATCACCGGTAAGATAGTAAATGCCCTGCCCGGCCAGCATGTACAGGCCGTGCTCCATGATGTGGGTTTCCACAGAGTCGAAATACACCCCGGGCTCAAAGCGGAGAATGTTCACCGCCATGTCAAAACTGGTGTCTTCAAATGGCAAGAGCCGTTGTGTGCATGCGCCCGCCACCTCGTCCGCGGCGCACGGCACATCGTGCTGGTTGCCAAAGAGCGGCGGTGGAGCAGACCGGTCGATCGGCACATAGTGCCGTTTTATCCACACCAGATGACACATCGCCCCGGAAGTGTTGACTAGATTGAAGGGCTGTCCGGGGGGCAGGTAGGCGTAGCCGCCCTCGGTGAGGGTATGGGGCTGCCCCTCGAGCTGCACCTCGATGGCGCCATCGCGCACATAGAAAAAGTGCTCCAGCCCATCCGCGATCGGGGCGCGAGTCCCCGCTTCCGGCGCCATATCCAACAACATCTGCACAAACGTCACCCGGCCCAAAGCAGGCGCGGCCTGAACATGGGCGATGGTGTTTTTGAAATTAGGCAGAACGCTATCCACGATGCCAATGGCGGGCAAAAGGGCATAATGGTTGGTTACGCGCGCGCGGTTGTGGGAGAGGATGCCAGGTGGGAGCATGTTCTTCTGTGAATAGACTCGGATTGGTGTTTACGCAAAGAGCGAGTGAATGGTCGCTTCAAAAACCTTTGTATGCAGATCTACATCCGAAGGGCGATGGGAAGACGAAAAGTGCACCAGGTTCGCAAACGGCGCAAGCAAAACGCCGCAATTCATCGCGAACAAATTGAAGTAATCGTGCAGCTCGTCGTCCACGCCCAGCCGGCCTTCGGCGCCGTTGCGCGGTTGAGGGCCAAACAGGTACTCGCACCGGCTGCCGATGATTTCAACGCTCCAGGGCAGCTCCCAACGCCGGATCACCTCCGCGGTCTGCGCCTTAAACTCAACCGCCATCGGATCTGAGATCGCGAAGTCTTCGGCCCGCAGGGAGTGTTCCAGGGCGGCGCGCATGGCGGCGACGCTCAAGGCGTTGCCGGTGAGGGTGCCGCCAATGCCGCTGACATCCACGCCCCAGTCCCGGATCGCGTCGATGACCCTGTCGGCCACGGCACGGGTCATTCCATAAGCCCCAATGGGGACACCGCCACCGACTGGTTTGCCAATGGTGATGACATCCGGCTTGAGGCCCCACAGCGCCGTGCATCCGCCGGGGCCGGAGGCGGTGGTATGCGTCTCGTCCATGACCAGGAGGGTGTCGGTCTGATCGCACAGCCGGCGCATGGCATCGTGAAAACCAGGCTCCGGATACGCAATGCCCATATTGGTGAGCAACGGCTCCGTCAAAATACAGGCGACATCCCCGGGGCGCAATGCCTGCTCCAGGGCCGCCACATCATTCCACTGCACGACTTTTGTGGTGAGGGCGGGGCTCACGGCCGGGGCCAAACTCGAAGACCGGGCAACGACTTGCCCGTTTTCATCCAGGCTGGCCAGCGCTTCATCCACCGAGCCGTGATAACACCCATCAAAGACCAGAATCTTCGGCCGCTTGGTTGCCGCCCGTAACAGGCGCAGGACAAACCGATTGGCATCCGACGCGGAGAGCGTAAGTTGCCACAGGGGCAGCCCAAAACGGCGCGCCAGCTCTTGCCCCACATAAATGGAATCTTCCGAGGGCAAAACCGTCGTGATGGCGCGGGCGGCCTGTCGGGCGATCGCCTCCGCAATGGGCGGGAGTGCGTGCCCGCTGAACGCGCCCGTGTCGCCCATGGCAAAATCCACATACTCGATTCCATCGACGTCCATCAGGCGCGACCCATGCGCCTCCGCCGCGAAGAGCGGGATTTTGCTCCCCCAGCGGGTCATCCACGAATTGGGCACACCCGCGACCAGGTGTTCAGCCGCGCGGGCGGCCAGCGCCACCGAACGCGGGTGAGTGTCGGCAAACCGTTGCCGTTCCCTCCGGTATTGTTCCAGCAAACGAGTCCGATCCACGACTTTAGACATGAGGATGCTCCTTGGTTTCTACAGTTCGATCTCTTTGCGCCACCACAGCACCCGATCTTGAATTAGCCGCAATCCCGCTTCACACAGCATCCCGCACACGCCGATGATGACCATCGCCAGTAGGACGAGGCTCATGTTGAACACCCCGCGGCCGGCAATCACCATCTGCCCCAGCCCGGTTTTTGCGCCGATGAACTCAGCCACGAGCAAACTGAGCCAGGCTGCAATAAAGTTCAGTCGCAGAGTCTGGAACAACTCCGGGACAATGGCGGGCAACGTTACATTCCACAGGATCTGCCACCGAGACCTTGCCCCTAAAACGCGCGCCGTATCCACATAGACCCTGGGGATGTTTTCAATGCTGATGATCGTGCTCAGGGTAAGAATAAAGAAGAGCGCGAGAAAAATCACGGTCACGATGGCCAGTTCGCCGACGCCCAGAAAAACTGCGATCAATGGCATCCACGCGATGGGCGAAATCGGCGAGAGGAGTTGTACGATCGGCAACAGTAAGCGCCGCACCAGCGGCACGTTGGTAATCAGCAGTCCGGTGAACAGGCTGGCCACAAACGCGGTTGCCAGTCCCAACACAACGCGCTGGAGTGAAAGATAGATGCTGGTGGGGAGATTGAAGAAATTGCCGCGGCGCGGGATGTAAGCCAGGGTGAAGAAATCCGGGTGGCGGCCGATTTCGGTGAGCAAGGCCTGGGGCGGGGGCAGGACCCTTCGGGACACCAGGCCGCTCAATGAAATCGCCTCCCAGGTGACCAACAGAACCGTGATCGCGACGATCCATTGCAACAGGCTGCTCTGCCAGAACGTTTTCGGCTGACCATCCGGGGACCGCCCGAACAGCGCGAGCGGGCGTCGCACGGATGGGTGAGGAGGAGAGGTGATGGGAGAGTTGGACAGACGACCAGCTCTTGAAGACTACGTCCGCGATGTTGCCGAAATCGCGGTTTGATACCAGAACAGCCGCTGGCCAATCAAGCGCAGGACCAGGTCAACGACGTACCCGGACAGGCCGATGATCACCAGCAAAGCCCATGCCAAGTCTGAATTCAAGTACGCGCGCGAGAGAAAGATAAACAGCCCCAATCCCAATTTGACGTCAAACAGCTCCGAGAGCAGGATCGTCATCCAGGCCCCGAAGAAGTTGAGCCGCATCATTACAAACAGCTGCGGCAAACAGTGCGGCAAGATCACCTCCAGGAACACCTGCCCACGCGACGCGCCCATCACCCGCGCAGCCTGCACGAGCATAGGCGGTACGCTCCGGACGGATTCACTGACCGAGAGCGCCAGTGGGAAGAAGATGGCCAGTGCGACCAGGGCAATGGCGGTAATCTCGCCACTTCGCAGGACGGCAATGGCAAGCGGGAACCAGGCCACCGCTGAAACACTGGCCATCAGGCGCAGAATGGGCGTGCCGACGTAGCCGAACCAATTTAGATAATGGATGAGGAAGCCGGTAACAGCGCCGGCGAAGTAGCCGACAATCAAACCGGCGGCAACCCGCATAAAGGTCGCGCCAACCGCGCGGAGCAAGAAGGTGTTGCTCAGTTGATCGTCAATGCCCTGGAAGCCAACCCCGAAGGGCTGAAAGCGCGGCGTATCAAAAAGGATGGGCAGGAAGATATGCGGCGGCGGGAACAAAAAGGCGTCAAGCCAGCCGGTGAAGTAGCCGACCTCCCAGAGGGTGACGAGCAGGCCGATCGATAGACACCACCAGCCGATTTCGGTCAGAGTATGTGACAGGCCGGTTTTGCGGGCCGGGCTTGCTGTTTGGGTTGCCATGGAATGTGTTTGTAGGGAACGGCTCGCCGCCTCTGTGCGGCGAGCCGTTCCCATTAGTACAGGTATCTACTGAGATTTGCGCTCAAGCGAGTTGTATAACTCAGAATTGGCGGCGATGACGACCTTCAAAGCCGACCAGTCGAATACCTGGTCGGGGCTGCTGACCTGACCAGCCAAGTCACTAGGCACATACCCTAGGTCAACCATGAAGTTGACACCGTTCATAATGAAGTCCTGCTGGCTCCTTTGGTCAACCATCGGATGCACGAATTCAGATGCTTGGAGCGGGATCTTCTTATCCTTGACCTTAAACCACTTATTCATGGTGGTGTCGATTGCGCCTTCCAAATCAGTCTCGATCATCTGTTGGGCGCGCATTAGTATCCTGATCACACCCTGCACGACTTCCGGGTCCTCGCTTAACATTTTCGTGCTAGTAGCCAGCACACAGTCGCTGTAATCACCCCCGAAAATATCGCGCCCGTCAGTCAGCAAGACACCATCGTACTGCGCTGCCATTTCGTTGCAGAACGGTTGCACACAGTTCACCACGTCAAGCTGGCCGGCGATCCAGGCCGCTGTGACGTCCGTCCCGGCCACTTCGTAGATGACCTCGATGTCGTCGTAGCTCAGGCCGTTGTTCTTCAACCACTGATAGCCAAGCACCTCCAGCGTATCGCTGGGGGAGAGGCCCCACTTCGTGCCCTTCATCGTCTCAGGCGTAGACTTGTCTTTGTGGGCCAGAAGGCCCAGTCCGCCGACGCCAATGCCGGTGCAGATTTTGATGGTGCCATCCGATTGGGCGATCGAGGCGATCTGCGAGGTGTAGGGGGCGCCGGAAAAATCCACCAGGCCCAAGTTGAGCGCGGCGATTTGCTCATTGATGGACGGTGAGGGCACGCTCTCCGGGCTTAAGCCTTCCTCCGCCCACCACTCCGGGTGCTCGAAGGCCAAGAATAACGCCAGGTTGCACAGGCTTCCACCGTGCGTGAAGCGGACAGTCCGGAGTGGCTTGGGGGCTACGGTGACTTCTACCTGAACTTCCTTGATCACTTCAACTTCAACTTCAACCTGCTGTGTTTCAACTACTTTTACTTCCCGAGTTACTTCGACCACTTGAGATTGCCCCGCACAGCCATTGAGGAGCAAAAGAGCACCCGTCATCAGCAGCCCGCAGGTAACCTTACTTCTTTTTGTGTTTTTAAGCATTTTTTAGTCTCCTATTTCAATAAGCACATTTAGTTTTCAAGGCACTTTCATTCCGTAACGTTAATCCTAAATATTGTTGATTTTTCGCTCCCATTAATTCTCATCAAACAGAGTTCAAGCTAGCATACCTGACTGGTGAATAATCTAATTAAGTTTCACAAAATGTAGGTTCTCCTTGAGACTTTGTTATGATCTATTTTATTCGAGCATCAACCATTTCAGCCAATTCCTGCTCTTCAAAAGCTCTCGAGACTTCATTGCGCAAAGACGCAAAGAAGTTCGACCGATACTCGTCAAACGCGTTGCCCGCAACTTCCCGCGGACGCGCCAGCTCAATTGGCACTTCCCGTAGAATTCGGCCCGGGCGCGCAGTTAGCACTAGTACGCGGTCGGCCAAATGAATCGCCTCGTCGATATGGTGAGTGACGAAGACGATAGTAGACTGAGTTGATGCCCAGATATCGAGCAGTAAGCTTTGCATCTTGTAGCGGGTTTGAACATCTTGGGCCGCAAAAGGTTCGTCCATAAGCAACACCTTGGGCTCTAAGCAAAGCGCACGCGCAATCGCTACGCGTTGTTTCATGCCGCCAGACAGCTCATGTGGATACTTTTTAATTGAATCAGTCAGACCAACTTGTCTAAGGTAACTAAAGGCTCGTTCCCGACGTTCAGTTTTAGCTAAACCTCTAACCTTGAGGCCCCACTCTACGTTTTCTATCACTGAAAGCCATGGAAACAAAGATGGTTCTTGAAATATCAGCGACCGGTCTGGGCTGGGGCCAGTAACGGGTTTGTCCTCCAAATACACTATTCCAGAAGAAGGTTGTTCTAGGCCGGCAATGGTGAAAAGCAGAGTACTCTTTCCACAACCGCTTGGGCCAATAATCACAACAAACTCATTACGCTTTACACTAAAGCTAAAATCATCAAGAGCCTGAACGGAGCGTTGAGTTCCATTACCCCATGTCTTGGTGAGGTGCTCAACCCGTAGTAAATTATTGGAATGCATAACTTTTATTTTAGCTTGGCGTGACGAGCTTCGTCAAGTGTGTCATTAGCGCTTTTGATCATGGCGGTATCAATAAGTCTGCCCTTGAAATATACGGCGGACTGTTGTGAGGTTGTTGCTTGGGCGTAAGCGTCGACAATCTCTTGGGAGTATTGGATTTGGACCGGGGTGGGTAGAAATGCTCCGTTGGCAATTACAACCTGATGGAGATCGAGACACCATTTGCCATCGTAGCCCATGGCATGGGCTTCACTACAGCATCTCGCAAATCCCTCGAGATCGTTGATATAGCCGTACGGGCCGTCGATAACCCGTAAACCGGCCGCCCGTCCCGCCATGGCAATCTGGTGCTGGGCGAATAGCCCGCGGGTAACAGTCAAGGCAAGGCTGCTAGATTGCTCTTCCGCTTGCGCCTCAATGGGAAATCTCATACTGGCCGCATAGTCGCCTGGACCAAAGACTAATGCCTCGATCCGCGAGCTAGCGAAAGCAATTTCACCAACATTAAGAAGCCCGCGAGCGGTTTCAATTTGAACCTCAAGCTGAATCCTATGGGCGAAAAGTTGATCCTGTTCGAGCTGGCTCAACAATGAGTCAACAAACTTGACATCCGCAGCGCAATCAACTTTGGGGATAATAAGCAGGTCGAGACTTCCCTTTGCACCGCGGACCACCTCGGTCAAATCCGAATAACCGTAATGGGTATTCAGGGCATTGACGCGAACGGCCTTGGTGCGCGTTTTCCAGTCAATCTCCTGAAGAGCTCTCACAGCGTTACACCTGGCTTGAACCTTGTGGTCAGGAGCCACCAAGTCATCAAGATCAACCACAATCAGGTCGGCTTCACTCTGGACAGACTGCTCTACCGCATGCCACTCCAGAGCTGAGATTACTAAGGTTGACCGCTCACGTCCGGGCCTAGGCATTACTGAGTTCCTTGCTCCCGAGGGCTGCAATATCGGCACGGACACTCGCAATATGGGTAAGCTTCCGCACGCCACCCCAAGAAGCAAGATCGCAAACCTGCAAAACCAAAAAATGTTCCACGATGACGTACAACTCTAGGCGACATAGATCCATCAGGCCAAGACTAGTGAAGCGACAGGCATGTTCGACCTCCAAGTACTAACCATTCAAAATCCCATTTTCCTATTGCTTGCCGACAAGATCATGAAACTCATTGTCCCCATTCGTGGCTGGCTACGAGTCATTCTAGTTTTGCGCTCAGTCCAAATTTTGTCGGATTTTTGTGGAGAGTATAAAGAGTTGGGCAGATGACGAATCTCTTTTTTGAAATCGATCATGGACCACAATCTTGCCAGAAATTATACTTGATAAATATTGCTGCCAAAGTCAAACCTACAAAATTGGCTTGACAAAATCCACAACAAATGCTAAGCAATCTTATCAAGACATGTACATCAGTTAATTCTCTGCATTCATAGAAACATCATCAAACTAAAGTTTGTTGCCGGGCGATGTCGCTTTCTGTAATGAAACACAGTTTACCGTGGTGGGGATTATTTGCGCCGCAAATGACATAACCGCGTAAATGGGAGTGGCGGTGCATAATTCATATCATATTCGTGCTGGGATATTCTAAAGAAAGTTAGTTCATCTAATTTCTTAATTATAACCAAAAGTAAATTCAACCCCATTGCTTCTCAGATACTACGCGATACCCCCGCCGCCGCACTGTAACTTTCCACTAAATTCAACTCGACGAGTGTCACAAACTCACGGACTATCCTTGATCGCGCTTCACCAAGCTGTTACCTGAGCAACCAGAGCAAATTGCCGCATACTGCACAGCACAGGCGATCCAAAATATTCAACGCACCCAGCCAGCGGCTGTCACGCAAGGGCGTAGATCACTTGACACACCTTCGCAAAATTCGGCACCGGGCACCTAACCCGCCAATCGAGAACAATCCTAAGCCGAAGTCATTTTGAGACTTGTTTCTAGAACGGTAACTCTGCCACGACGCGAGATATAAACCAGTTACTCGCCCAACAAATAGCAAGCAGTAAGTTTGTACTTTAGAGCACTGCGACTTTTCGTCCCCGGTGGAATCCATTCAAAGCTGAAAATTCTTAAAAGAAAAAGGGCACGGTCACCCGCGCCCTTTTGGCACCAACCAGAATAGACCTGCTGGACTAAAGTGAGTCTGACTTCGCTTTAGCGAT
>SXGS01480957.1_pt1 | contig 25535 bp, 25 predicted proteins | sample 3174681 | NCBI WGS metagenome assembly SXGS01 (sample SAMN11356861, study PRJNA531348) | freshwater metagenome | isolation source: freshwater sample F1-80 | place: China: Fuxian Lake, Yuxi | collected 2017-12-25 | reverse complement strand
TTGTGATGATCGACGTAGATCGCCAGATGAAGCTCGAGAAACTCTTTCTTTTTCGAGATCGCCCAAGTCTTTCGCGCCAGACGCTTAATGCGATCCCGGGTCATCGCGCAGGTGTGATTAAGTGAAAAGAGCGGATCAAATCCTTTCTTGAGTTCCCCCATCCCGTGATCTTTCGGGCGCCTGCCTTTAAAGGTGACGTGCGTGGCTTGCGGGAAGAATTCTTTCACGTCGGGTGGGTAGTGTGGGTTCTGATCAGACTCGATGATGGCGTCGGGCTTCACGATGTTTTGAAGACGACTAAATAACTTTTGGCGACCTTGCTTCCTCTCATCTTTTCGCGGGCCAAAACGCTTAAGTGCCTTTTTTGCTAGGGAACTTTTGGGCGGAGATTGCGAAACTTCAAAATCAAGAATTCGTCTTGTGCCGTGTTCCACTGCAAGAGTGATCGAGAGCGGTTTACATTTTGATTGCTCGCAGGTTTCTTGATCGTCGAATTGGACATGACTCACCTTCGGGAGGCGCTCGTTGTTCTTCCGGAAATTTTTATTAGCCTTTACTCCGAGAAAGATGAGTTTTCGTTTGACGGTGGTGCGATGCAGATTGTGTTTGCGCGCAATTGCGCGCATCGAGACGCCTTCGACGAAATCCATCTTCACGCGGTGATTGAAGTGACGTTTGTTTTGTCGGAAGCAATCGTTAAACGTCGCGCTCGAAAAGCCACGACTGCACGAGGTGCAGTGATAGCGCTGCACACGCTGGCCATCAGACTTGCGTCGAAACCATCCTGCCCGGACAATGCTCCGATCTTCGGACGAGCTGATCTCTAAATTTGAACAGTTGGGGCACGCAAGCGACATGTGTGGGAGAAGAGCAAGATTCTGACCAGTTCTCTCTTCATCACCCTAGCGTCATGCTGATCTTTTTCTGCAGGAAAGTGTCCCAGTTGTTACTGGTAGAGGACGTTGATGTCGAACACATCCGACCAATCCGTCTGCTGTTCCTTCGTGTGCGCGCGCACGCGCCAGAAGACTCTTCCTTCCGGAAGACTCTTCTGGAACGTGTAGCGGTTCGACTTCGACTTGAAAGTCGTGACGACTTTCGTGAAATCGGCGTCTTCCGAGATTTGAACTTCGTAGAATTCCGCGTTGCGGGTCGCCGCCCAGCGGAAGTTGACGAACGCAACTGAGTTTTCCAGCGAAACAAACGAAGTATCCCGTCGAGGCTCAAGTAAATTGGGGCCAGGGCCCGCGACAGGCTTCTCGCCCATGAGCTTCGGCTTGGCAGCCGGCGCGCGCACCGGCGGAGCCGCAGGCTGCGGCGGCGGGGGAGCCGGCTTCGCGATCACCGGGGCCACCAACTCCTTGCGATAGCTGGCAATCTTCACCTCAGAGAAAGCGCTCAGCGGAATTCCTTCAGGCCCAAGAGCGCGCACGCGAGCGGCGTAATCGCCTGGCTTCGTGACCACAATCGCGCGTTCAGAAGGCTTGAGCCTGAACTTCTTCGACTTCTCAAATGTGCTATCCGCGCCCCATTCGAGCTCGTAAGACTCAGCAAATGGGCGAGGCGACCACTTAACTTTGAAGTCATGCTTCGCTTTCTCAAGCGTCACTGGATCCGTAAACGTCTGAGTTTCCGGTGGCGGCGTCTCAAGATTCGGCGCCGGCAAACCAACTTCAAGGCGGCCCGTTTGCGAAGGCGCACTCACCAAACCTTTGCGGCCCTTCGCTCGGACGCGAACGAAAAGGGGACCCGGCTTGATTTCTTGCGGCGCGAAAGTGGTATCCGCACCTAAGTTCTGCTTAATAGAATTCTCAAACGACTCAGTTGGCGCAACTTCAACTTCATACGATTCCGCCGACGTTACCGTATTCCAGGCGAACGGTTTCAACTGCTCAGGCTGCACGCCGCGACCCGAAAGACTCACGTTGCTCGGTGCGCGCAAGAGAACCTGTTCCGGAATTTCGTAATCGATGCGCGTTTCGGCAAGGATTGGAGCCTCTGGCGTCTTGGCATCTTCCTCGATCGCGAATCGGAACGTCGGGCTCCACGGTGGCTCGTTTCTTTGGGGATGTAATCCCTTAACTCGCCAATAGTAATTTCCGCCTTCAAGAAGCGGCGTTCTCTCGCTCATCAGCTCAAGACGCTTTTTAAAAATAAGATTTTTAAATTCAGTGTCGCTTGCAAGCTGAACTTCAAACTCGGTTGAGCCTGATTGATCTTCCCAGCTCAATAAAACCTGTTTTCCGGTTTCTCCGGCTTCCGCATTATAAGCAAAACCCTGACCGTCCGTTGGGAAAGTCGGAAGCGGAGGACTATCCGGATAAAGCGTTAAGCGCGAAGGTGCGCTCGGCAAGGCTTCTTCATTGGGATTGTTCGTCGTCGGGCGAATACGCCAGTGGAACGTGCCGGTCGGACGATTCTTATCGGGGAGAGAAACCGCCGTGCCCGCAATCTCATAGGCCGCGATTTTTTGTTCAAAGTTAATATCGCGTGAGAGTTCCATGCGGCCCTTAGCCGGAGGATTTCCACCCAGGTACTTCCAACGGAAGACAACGCTTTGACCGAGAGGCATCCAAAGAGTTTTTCCGGTATCTGGTGCTACAAGTTCAACTTGAACTTTCTTGATGACGGGTGCTGCCGCCGCCTTCATCTCAAGGACTTCGTTCTGACGAATCACTTGCGGCGGTGGTTTTGGCTCATCGCTAGACTTTTTTTGTTTATTGACCTTATTGAGCTGAACTTCACCCTTGACGACTTGGATCTTCGTTTCTTTTTCCGCCGTCGTTTCGATGCGGATTTCGGCATCTTCGGATGTGAGCTCTTGGAGCTGACCGTTCTGACTAATCAAAAGGGGAGCGTCGCCGCTGACTTTACCGACAAGCGATCCGTACTGAAGATCAAGCGCAAGGCTCTTACCTTGCGTGCGCACTACGACAAGCGACTTAGGATCGATCTGAATTTTTCCGCCGCTTTCTAGTTGGATGGAAGCATCCGATTCATCGCCCGTAAAGATGCTGTCTCCTTCATAGACAGTGTCTTTGGGAGAAACGGTGGCCCAAGTGAATCCCGACTGAACACGGCGGCGAACGTCGTTGCGGCTTTGGTTGAATTTACCTACGGCGGTGAGTTCGCCACGAGCCTTTACGGCAGCGCTATCATCCTGAAGGAGGAAATAGATCGACATGAAGAGCGCAATCAGGCTTAGCGCCAGAATCGCTCCATCGATGCCGAAATAGTATTCCTTCAGTTTCTTGTAGTTCATCCTTATCTCTTATCGAACGGGATGCGGGTCTGGTTGATGGACCATGGTCCGGTTTTGAGACAAAACACAAAGTTTTCTCGTCGATTGCGCCGATAGGTCGAGCAATGAGGATTAAAACCATCTCACTCAGATATAAACTTATGGCGGCCCTGACGGTGATTCCGTTCGTGGGTCTTACGTCATTCCTCATCCTAGCTAAGACAATCTTCGAAAAAGACAAGATCGCTTACGTCTTTGACTCCTCGCTTTCCGTTTCGAAGACCCGCGCCGCGCGCGTAAGCTCTGAAGTTGCAAGCGTCATCTCCGGCGCGCAAGCGGTCGTCTTGAGTTATCGTGCCGACACGAAGAACTTAGCTGATACCGGCACCTACTTCTTTGAACGTGAAGCGAAGTTCGAAGCGTTCCAACTCTATGCGTGGAACGCCGAAACTTCGAGCTACGAGCGGACGGTTGATCTTGCGAAAGCCAACGGTAAAAAATTGCTATCAGGTCAAGAGAAGACCGTGCAAGATCTCGTTGCGCAGGCAAAGAACCGTGCCGTCAACGTTCGCGGTATCGAAACGAGTATGGATCGCATGTTACTCGCGGCGCGATTCGGGGAAATCAATGATCCTCGTCACGTTGTTGCGATTGCGCTCTTCGAAGCCGCAGAGCTCGCGCAAGTTTTCTCCGAGCGCGGGCCTTACTTAAGCTTCCTTTCGCGCAAAGAAGATGGCGCTCCTGTCTTCATGACGCCAGATGCGGGCGGAGATTGGGGACCCGAAAAAGTTTGGGCCGAACTTTCACGCTCAAACGCTCCCGAAGGAATCGCGGAGATTGCTTCGACCGCCCAAGTTCCATACTTAGCCTCGTTCTCAGAAGTCGGTGTTGCGGATCTCGTGGTCGTCTCGCTCGTCGATAAGAACTCAGCACTCGCGGCGGTCGAAATCCTCTTGCGTAAATCATCGTGGTTCTTTGTTGCGGTGTTGGGCTTGACGGTCTTCATCGCCGTGATTATCTCACGCAGCCTGACCTACGCTTTGAGTCACCTGAGCGCAGCAACGCAAAAGGTTGCCGAAGGTGATTTCGGAGTTCGTGTCGATATCGATAGCGGGGGAGAGATCGGCCAGCTGGCAACAAGCTTCAACGCGATGGCGGGCGAAGTTTCGCGCCTCATGATGGAGACGGCGGAAAAAGCACGGATGGAGTCCGAGCTCGCGACCGCAAAAGCCGTTCAAGATTCGCTCTTCCCTGAAAGTAACGCGACGATCGGAAGCCTTCAGATTTCGGGTCACTACGTTCCCGCCAGCGAGTGCGGTGGTGACTGGTGGTACTACTGCGAAAACGGAGACAAAGTCTACGTTTGGATCGCGGATGCCACAGGCCACGGAGCGCCGGCAGCACTTTTAACAAGTGCGGCGCGTGCCGTTGCGAGCGTAATCACAATGGGTGATCCGCTCACGGTAAGTGAATGCCTTGGGATCATGAATCGCGCGATTTGCGATACGAGCAAGGGCAAGATGATGATGACCTTCTTCCTCGCCTGCATCGATCGCTCTACGGGCGAGATGACGTATGCAAACGCGTCGCATGAAGCGCCGCTGCTGCTGCACAAATGGCAGGATCCTGACTCAGTCCCCAAAAGGGATGATTTCTTTGCTCTCAATCAGGTCAACAACCCCCGTTTAGGTGAGCAGTCCGGCATCTTCTTCAAAGAGGCACAGATCCAACTTCAACCGGGTGACCAACTCGTTCTTTACACAGACGGTGTGGTCGACGTGAAAAATCCGGAAGCGAAAAACTTCGGAGAGCGTCGACTCCTGAAGTCGCTCGCGGCCCAACTCACGAAAAGTGAAACGGCCGAAGACGCGCTTTCTGGCGTCGTTCAAGAGATTCATGGCTTCCGCTCGGAAGTCGCGCTCGATGATGACGTCACTCTCATCATCTGTCGTTATGACGGGGCAAACTCCGCAGTTGAGCCCGTAACGGATTATGAAGTTCAGGCCGAGGCCGTTGCGGTGGAAGCTGAAGTCAGTTTCGAGGCGCCTGCCGAACAGGTTGAGCAAACCGTGACTGATGTCGAGCCGTCCGATACAGAAGGCAATCAGGGAGCTGCCTGATGGGAGCTCCGAAGTTGGTCGACATCACGGCAAGCTTGCCGACGCCGGCGGAATCGCCCGGTGTTGTCGCGATTACTTCTGGATTAGCTTCGGACCAGGTCATTCGCACCGTTCATCAAACTGGTCTTTGCCACCTCGTTCAAAAAGATGGTCTAGCTTTTGATTCGGAAGTGCGTGCAAGCCAGGAAATGCTCGCGGACAAAAAGGCGTTTCTCAACGACCCCTTAAAGGTCATCTTCGGCGGAACTGGACAGTCAAATTTTTCCATGTCCTTCGACGCGGGCGAGAAGAAGACCGCACTGCTCTCAGCGTTTGGTGATTACGTCGCAGGCATTCAAGGATCGCGTACGATTTGGGATCAAGCGCTTCTCATTGCCGATGAACTCTATACCAACGGATCGAAGAACGCTTGGCCCCCAGGTTCAAAGCTTTTCCATGGTCCACCGGTTCATTCAGGCAGTCTCGATTTCTTTGCGCAAATCGACGAGCAACGCCTGGTTTTCGGATGTCGCGACACGTTTGGGAACCTCGATGTTCGGGCGGTCGTCGCGCGAATCTGGACGTGTTTTGATAACGGGGTCGCGGGGTCCATTCGCCATGGAGTCGGGGGCGCCGGGATCGGTTCGTATATGGTGTTCGATAGCTGTATTAGTTATTACGCAGCCGTTGATGCAAACGCGCGCACCGTTGTTTGCGTGAGTTTACCTTTGGGTTTGAGCCGAAGAGCTGCATCAGGACTTTCCAAAAACATTCATCTGATTCCATAATCTGGGTTTGAGGGCGCAACATGACTGAATTTAAATTCACGCAAAAAGCTGACGGCGACACCTTGATCCTCACTTTCGATGGAGCCATCGATGAGGATGCGGGTTTTCCAGAAATCAATACCGCACAATTCAAAAAGATCACGATCGATCTCCATAGCGTAAAGGCGATCAACTCCGTGGGAATTCGCGAGTGGCTCGATTGGATTCGACCCGTGGCGGATCAAGCGCAGATCACGCTGATGCGCGCTCCGAAAGCTTTGGTTTTCCAGTTCAACATGGTCGAGGGTTTCTTGCCCCCTAAAGCGACGGTTACGTCGTTCTATGTTCCTTACTATTGCGATAAGTGCGACAAAGAAGAAAACGTGCTCTTCACGATTGGTAAAGAAGTGACGGCTGCCGGTGGCGCCGTAAAGATCAACTTCGATCCGAAGAAGTCAACGAAGTGCACAGATGCAGATTGCGAAATGGAAATGGACGTAACGGAGTCGAAGTACTTCCAGTTCCTCAAACGCGCTTGAGAGCGGGATGCGCAGCGTGATGGACATTTTCATCAGAGTTTGCAGCGCCGTGGCACTAGCCTCGGCGCTTTTTCTTTTTGGTATCTTCTGGTTTCAAGAAGGTTTGATTTTCTTTCCGGAGAAACTTGCGCCGAATCATCGATTTCAGTTTAGTGAACCTTTCGATGAGCGGACCATCCAAGTTGCGGATGAAAAGATTCATAGCCTATTGTTTCGATCCAAGGAAAACTCGACCAAGGGTGTGATCCTGTTCTTTCATGGGAACGCCGGAAGTTTAGATGGTTGGGGCGAAGTCGCGGCCGAAACCGTTAAGCGGACCGGATGGTCCGTTTGGATTCTCGATTACCCAGGCTACGGCAAAAGCGAGGGCGCGATTTCGAGTGAAGCGCAGCTGAAGCGAATTGCTCAAGAGTTTTACGAAATCGCGCGCAAAGAATTCGGTCCTGTTGTCGTGTTCGGACGTTCAATCGGCTCAGGATTGGCCGTCAAGCTTGCTGCTGATAATCAAGTCCACGCCCTTGTTCTAGAAACTCCATACTCAAGCTTAGTCAGTCTCGCAAAGAGACTCATGCCCTGGATGCCAAGCTTTGTTGTCTCCCTGGTGCTCAAATACAAACTGCGGTCGGATCTCGAGGCCCAGACAATTCAAGCCCCCGTCCTCATTCTGCACGGGACATCGGACAACGTCATTCCGCTCGCAGAAGCCACGGAGCTCGCCAAGCACTTTCCCAATTCTACGCGGGTCCAATTCGTGACTCTCGAAGGCGGTGGGCATAATGACCTAGCCTCGGCAAAGGACTATTGGATCGCGCTTTCCGACTTCCTGCTGAAGGTAAAGCCGTAAGCTTGAGTCGCGAACTTTTCTCAATTGAAGCCGCCAAAAGACCGATAAGAACTTGAGGGACAAGGTCCCCTAGGAAGGCGCGCCCATGGCTGATTCTGCGGCTAAAAGCTCAAAGCAAACTTCTTCCAACAAAGGCGAAGAATACGTCATCGTTGCGGAAGATTCGCCACCGAATCGCACTGTGCTCGTTTTGCTCTTAAAGAAATTTGGTTACCAAGTCATCGAATGTGATGACGGCGATGTTGCGCTGAAAGCGCTTGAGCAGAACAAAGACAAAAACGTCGTGGCGGTTTTCTCAGATCTCATGATGCCGAGCATGGATGGACTCGAATTCCTTCGTCGCGTTCGAAACAATGAGAAGACGAAAGATCTTCCCTTCGTGTTGATCACCGCCGTATCGGATAAAGACTATATCTTCGAAGCAAAAAACCTCAACGTGAACGGCTACGTTTTAAAACCCGTTACGTACCAACGAGTCGCGGCGAAACTGAAAGAGCTTTTCCCGGACAAGAATTTCCCGCAACTTGCGTCGTGACGCTACGAGAGCATAAAGATGAGTGCAGCAGAGAAATACAATAACTTGAGCACGCAGGAGATCGTCGATCGCCTCGATGATTTGCCAACACTTCCTGCGATCATTTACGAACTCAACAAGGTCATCAGCGATCCGATGTCGTCGACAACGGATATCGAGCGGATCATGTCGAACGATCAATCGTTGACGACAAAGGTTCTCAAGTTGGCAAACTCAGCTTATTATTCGATCCCAGGCGGCGTCTCGAATCTTCAGCGCGCGATCGCGTACATCGGCTACGATGCGATTCATCAGCTGACTCTTTCAACAAGCATCATGAACGCGCTCAACTCGAAGGCCTCCGCTTATTTTGATCCCAATCAATTCTGGAAACATTCTCTCGGGGTCGCAATGGCTGCCGAAACGGCAGCGAAATTCGTGCACCACAAAACGCCTTCGGATCTTTTCACCTGCGGTCTCGTTCACGACATGGGAAAGATCGCGCTTTACATCATCGCGCCTGAAGCTTTTGCAGATACGCTTGCGCTCTGCAAAGAGAAAAATATCAGCGTCGGAGAAGCCGAGGACATTTTAGGAACGCCTCGTCACACCATCATCGGCAAAGAGCTTGCGGCTAAGTGGAAGCTTCCCGCGCTCTTTCAGTCGACAACCGCTTATCACCACGAGCGTGAACTCTCGGCACGCATGGGCCTGTCGGCCGAGATGAATATGGTAGTCGATCTTGTTTATCTTTCAAATTTGTTAGTCCACGCTCTTCAGTTTGGTCATAGCGGTCATTCCAAGATCGTGGGTGTTCCGAAGGAAGTTCTGACCCGCCTGCACCTGACGCCTGAACAGCTCAAAGGACTCATCGGGAACATCAAGCAGTCGATCGGAAATGCGGAAAACTTCCTGAAGATCATTGGGAGTTGATTGCGATGTCCGATCAGGTGTCGTCTCTTTTCCAAACTCTGGTGGACGAAGCGATCCACGGGATCCTTGGCTTCGACGAAAGCGGCGCTTGCGTCTACATCAACCGATTGGCGCGCGAAACCCTCGAGTTAGAGACAGACGTTTTGATGGCAGCAGATATTTGCCCTGAGCCGTCAAACGCGAAAGCTTACGCAAGATCACTTAGCACCGAGATGATCGCAGAGGATGGTTTCTTCCCTGACGTCATGATGAAAAAGCGAAACGGCCTCTTCATCATCGCCAGCGTGCGGATCAAGAAAGTCGTAAATGAGCGGGGCGAGAAGCAATCGTTTTTGATGTTTCAAGACATCACCATTCAAAAAAGACTCGCGCGTGATCTTGAGGCCAAGCAAGAGGAAATCCGCAAGACGCTGACGGAGCTCTTAGAGCAAAACCGTCAGCTCAAAGAACTAGATCAAGCGAAAGATCGCTTCATCGCTTTAACGACGCACGAGCTGAGAACCCCGCTTGCCGCCATCGTTGCGACGGCCGAAGTGCTTGAGCTTAAGCTTTATGAATCCGACGATCAAAAAGAAGGCTTCATCAAAACGATTCATGAGCAGGGACTTCACCTCATGGCTTTGGTGAACGACATCCTCGATTTCGCAAAGATTCGCGCCGGAAAGATGGAGTTCTTCGTTGAGCAGATCGACCTTGTTCCTGTGGTTTCAAAGCTTGCGGCGAATTTTCGAAACTTCGCGACTCAAGGTCTCATCACGCTCGAAATTCAGAAGAACGTCTCGTCGCTGTCGTGCTATGCGGATACGCTTCGTTTGAAAGAAGTGATCAATAACGTTGTGAATAATGCGATCAAATACAATCGGGCTCAGGGGCGAGTTGAGATCAAGTTCGAAGCGCACGCAAACTTCGCCCGCGTTATCGTGTCGGATACAGGCTTAGGGATTCCTAGCGATAAACTTCATCATGTTTTCAACGAGTTCGAGACTGTAGAAGGCGTAGCTCGTCACCACAAGGGTACGGGCCTCGGAATGCCGATTTCAAAACGCCTTATGCTCGCGATGGGTGGCGAGTTGACGTTAGAAAGCCGCGAAGGGATCGGAACCTCTTTTTACATCGATTTACCAACGAACAAAGTTCTCGCCGAAGAAATGTATCGCTTGCGTCTTGATTCCTGGGGCGATCAAGCAGCGTAATCTCAGCTCATTTCTTTTTCGCTCTTCTCTTCTTAGAGTTCTTTTCGGCAAGACGCTTGTTTGCGTCGCTGATCTTTTTCATTTGCTTTTCGCGGAAGCGCGCGAGTTTTGCTTTGAGCTCAAAGTCTGAGTTCGCGAGAATCCGGACAGCGAGTAAACCCGCATTAAAGGCGTTATCGATCGCTACGGTCGCAACCGGCACACCTTTGGGCATTTGCACGACGGAGAGAAGCGCGTCGAGCCCTTCGAGCGACGTGATGTTAACCGGAACGCCGATGACGGGAAGTGTCGTTGCGGACGCCACCATACCAGGCAGATGGGCCGCGCCGCCGGCACCTGCGATAATCACTTCCAGACCGCGGTCTTCCGCATCCGCCGCATATTCGAGCATCTGTACCGGAGTTCGGTGCGCCGATACAACGCGAACTTCAAACGAAACATCGAACTCTTCCAGGCATTCGACGGCAGCTTCCATCACCCGCAGATCCGAGTCGCTCCCCATGATGATGCCGACCTTGGGTGCATTCGTTTTACGAACTTTCTTGGTATCAGCCGTCTTCGCCATCTGGGCCTTTCTCTTGTCTGAGTGACCGATCGTTTCGTGGTTCTAAACGCGGAAATCCGCGCGTCGTTTTTTTACGAGCGACAACGCTTTTTCCGGCGAAGTCGCCAGCGCATTGATGTGTCCCATCTTGCGTCCGGGTCGATTTTCATTTTTTCCGTACCAGTGGAGCTTCACGTCACCTGAAAGTTGCCACTTCGGAGCTTCGTCCGTTGTTCCCAGCAAATTCATCATCGCAAAGCCTGGGCGAAGCACGATGGGTTGCCTCAGTTCCAAGCCGAGAACGGCGCGGATATGCAGCGTGAACTGATCCATGCTCAAAGCATCAAGCGAATAATGTCCTGAATTGTGAACTCGGGGAGCGAGTTCATTGATGACCAGCTCTCTTCCTGTATCGAAGAGCTCAACGCCCATGATTCCTACGTAGTCTGCTTTTTCAAGAAGCTTTTCGAGCGCTCGCCCCAACCTTTTGAAAGTCGGCGTGGCGCGAAGCGGGCCTTTCACCCATAAACAACGCGAGTTTTCCTGGTACGTTTCCACGAAGGGAAGGTGCAACGTTGACCCGTCGCGACCTCTCGCAACCATCACCGCGACTTCGCGCTTGAAGGGAACGAAGGCTTCCGCGATGAAGCCGTGGGCATCTTTTTCAACTTGGGGAAGAAACGCTTCGAGGTCCTTCTCGTTTTTGACAACGAATGTGCCGTAGCCGTCGTAACCGAAGCGGCGTTTTTTGAAGACGACTTTTTTTCCGAGAGCGTGCCACGCGCGACGAGCTTCATACTCGGTGCTCACCGCGATGAAGGGTGCGGTCGGCAAACGGAACTTTTTAAGAAGCTCTTTTTGAGTCAAGCGATCTTGGATCAGAGCCATCTCGCGGGGCCGCGGATAAATTTCGACTTTGGTAGCCGCGGCGATCTTTTCGAGTAAGGCCGCGTCCATGAATTCACTCTCAAACGTCACAACCGAACAAGAGGCGATGAATTCTTTCAAAGCCTTTTCGTCTTTGGCGGAGCCTTGGTGCCAGAGGGAAGTCACTTGCGCTGCGGGATCTTCGCGTTTTTCGGAGTAGATGGCGACGGGAACACCCATCTCGTGGGCTTTGAGTGCGAGCATGCGCGCAAGTTGTCCTCCGCCTAGAATGCCGAATGGCTTTGAGCGGGGATCAAACCGATCTTTGGAGTTCGTGCGCGCTGGAGGCATCTTCATCTTTCTTTGACATCTTTCCCACGGTGGGTCAAGACAAGGGCCTTGTGTCACAAATGCCCGATTTTCAATCATTATCTCCGAGTCGTCCCATCTTAAATGGAGCGGTCAACTTCCGGGCCTGCATGGCGCCGATGGTGGGTCTTAGCCACGTCGCTTTTCGCAGACTTTGCCGCGAATATTTTCCGAAAGAAGCCGTAACCATCTGGCCGACGGAGATGCTCAACAGCCGTCGCATCCCGGTCGAAAATTTAGTTACGACTCCCGAGACGATGCGCTCGGATTGCGAAACTCACCTCGTACCCCAGATTCTCGGAAACGAAGAAAAGCCGATCGAGCTTTCCGTTAAACGTCTTGAAGAAGAATGGGGCGCCGAAGGCATCGACATCAACATGGGCTGCCCAGTTAAAAAAGCTCTCAGCCACAACTACGGTGTCGCGCTCATGGGTGATGCTAAATACGCAGCCGAAGTTGTGAAAATGACCGTGAAGGGAACAAAGCTTCCGGTATCGGTGAAGCTACGCGCCGGGCATCAGAACGACACGACTTACCTTCTCGAATTTGTTAAAGGCCTCGAAGGATCCGGCGCAAGTTGGATCACGCTTCATCCGCGAACGGCCGAACAAAAACGGCGCGGCTCTGCGGATTGGTCACAGATTCGAACCGTGCGCGAGAACGTAAAAATTCCCGTCATCGGAAACGGCGACGTTCAAACCGCCGAAGATGCGAAGATCCTGATGGAGCAAACCGGCTGCGATATGGCTATGGTCGGTCGCGCTTTGACCGCAAGACCTTGGCTCTTTTGGCAGCTCGGCGAAGACTGGGGTTTCCCGGCGCCCTTGGGGCGTGAAGGCGAACGCGCCCCCCGAACTCCCGAAGAAGAGGGAGCCGAATACGGTCGATCGCTGATGCGTCTTTCGCAGCTCATCCAGGAACATTTCCCCGGAGATCTTGGCTTAAGGAAGTTCCGCTTTTACGTGCGCACAAGTGGCCCGTGGCTCCTCTTTGGGCATGACTTGTACGCTCGTAGCACGAAGGCAAAAAATTTCACGGAACTCGATGAAATGCTGAAAGACTTCTTTTCCCGCGAACATACCTTGGCCGCGCGCACGGAGCTGCGCCAATAGCCCGCGTAGCAGCCTGAGCAAGAGTCGACTTTTTGAGCCGTTTATGTCATGAGTGGGGGAGCGAGGTGACCCAAATGGCGAAGGTTCTGATCTACACGAAAAGTTTCTGCCCTTACTGCGATCGCGCAAAAGACCTGCTCACGAGAAAAGGTGTGAAATACGAGGAAGTTTACCTCGATGACCGTCCCGAAGAATACGCCACTCTGAAGCAACGCACCGGCATGATGACCGTGCCGCAGATCTTCATCAACGATCAGCTTGTCGGCGGTTACACCGACTTAGCAGCTTTAGATCGTGATCAAAAACTCGACGAGATGTTGAAGTAATTTAGAGCGCGAGGGCGGCAGCTGGCTGATGGCTGCCGTCTGCGATTTCAGTGACCGCGTGCGTAGATGACTCGCGCAAAATTGCGAGCATCGGATCTAAACTCTCTTGCGTTTTCAAACGCTCGAATAATTCCGCAACGCCTAAATAAGTTTTCGCGAGACTCTTCAGCCACTGCTTCACGCGGCAGACAGCGTAATGATCGTGACGGTACTCGCGACTCTTCAAGCCAAAATCGATGAGCCAAACAAGAACTTCCGACCAAGGCGTTTGCGCAGCTCCTGTCTGAATTTGTTTTGCGAGATCAGGTGCCGACATCAATCCGCGTCCGATCATCACGTGCCGACAACCACTCACTTCGCGACAACGTTTGTAATCCTCCAGCGTCCAAACTTCGCCGTTGGCGATGACCGGAATCGAAACCGCTTCGCGCATGCGTGCGATGTACTCCCAATGAGCGGGAGGTCGGTAACCTTCATCACGCGTGCGCGCATGAACGGTGAGCCACTTTGCTCCGCCGGCTTCGGCCGCTTTTGCGATCTCGAGATGTCGATCCTTGTTTTCAAAACCCAATCGCACTTTCGCGCTAACAGGAATTGTCGTCGGAACAGCCGCACGCACCGCCGAGACCACATCAAAGATCCGAGAGGGATCTCTGAGAAGTGCTGCACCACCGTCGTGACGATTGACGGTTTTAGCCGGGCAGCCAAAGTTCAAATCAATTCCCGGTGCGCCAAGTGAAGCGGCGAAGGCCGCGTTTTCCGCCATGGGGCCCGGTTGTCCGCCGAGAAATTGGATGAGCACGGGTGTGCCGGCAGGAGTTTTGGAAGATGAAAAAAGCTCGGGCGCGTACTTTTTGAAATCCGAAAGCGGAAGCAGCCGATCGGTGACGCGAATAAATTCGGTTACGCAAAGATCAACGCCGCCGATTTTTGTGATCATGTCGCGCATCACGGCATCAACGACTCCTTCCATAGGAGCTAGCAAAACGCGATTTTGCGAGTTCCAGAATTCATCCCAGGACGGAGCCGTCAAAGTTGCGCCGCTCACTTGAGGCCGCCACCCATCTTCACGACGGCTTCGAATTCGCTTTTTGTCATCGGAAGAACGGAGAGTCTCTGGCCTCGCTGCAAAAGCGCCATTTTTTCGAGATCCTTTTTGTCGCGAAGATCTTGGAGTGTGACGGGTTTTTTGAGGTGACCTTCGTAGCTGACTTCCGCGCAAAACCAGATCGGATGATCGGAGCTTGCCTTCGGGTCGTAATACTCGCTTTTTTTATCGAGCGCTGACGGATCAGCCTGATTGGGGCGAACGACCGCACCGACTCCGACGGCAGCACTCGGCTCGGCGTTAGAATGATAGAAAATGAACTTGTCGCCAGGCTTCATCGAATCGACCATGAAGTTGCGCGCTTGGTAGTTGCGGACTCCGGTCCAAAGCGTCTTTTTTTCCTTCGCGAAGAGATCGATGGAATAAGACTCGGGTTCAGACTTCAAAAGCCAGTACCCGGTAGAAACGAACGGAATTGGTTTCGGCCTCGACGTCGGCTTTGTCACGGAAGGTCTTCCTCGAATAACGGGGTGAGCCCGTCTTATAACGAAGAGCGGCAGAAACCTCAAGCGACCACGTCCGTTGACAAAGCATTTGGGCTCGCGGGAGCATTTTTCAGAAACATCAAACGGAGGACGGCACCATGTTCAAGTTTTTGGCCTCGGCGGTTTTGGCTTTTTTGATCATTCAACCGGCGTCGGCAAGCATCATTTTTGGGCCTTCGGTGAATTACTCCACCCGTAAGCAGTCCGATGCGAGTGCAGGAACGATTTACGGCTGCTGCCAAGATCGTAAGCTGCTCACGGTCGACGCGCGGCTTGGCTACGTCTTTGACGAGAATGGCCTCTACCTGGGCGGCATTTATAAATTAGAGAGCGATAAATACGAGGCCGGTGACTTGAGCGGTTTTGCGGTTGGGCCCTCGATTGGGTACGTCAACTCAGGCTTCAGCCTAATTGCGACCTATCACTTAATGGCCGAGCGCCGCTACACGTTTAGTGGGCTTGAGAGGAAGGCGACGAGCGGATCAGGTCTTCAAGTCGATCTTGGCTGGGCACCCCAAGTCGCGACGAATTTCGGAATCGGTCCGGTTCTGACTTACCGAACGCTTAAGTTTGGCAAAACTCAGATTGGAACAGCTGCGGAAACGAGTCAGTCAGCTGAAGAAACAACGCTTGAGCCTTCGCTGTTGTTTTGGTTTTCGTTCTGATTTGAGTGCTCGGGAACTTGTCGCCTTATAGGGCGACAAGTTCGGGAGTGCCGGTTTTCACAAACACTCATATTCCGAACCACGACCCGCGAGCACCGCAGCCGCGCTTGACTGCGCGCCGGCTCTTCGATGACATGGGACCTCTTTAAACGAGGTCCCTCAGGTGCATAGAAAATTAGCACTCATCACCGGAGCTACTTCCGGGATCGGCGCGGCTACGGCCCGCGAGTTCGCACGAATTGGCTACGACTTAATTCTGACAGGTCGCCGCGAGAGCCGACTCCGCGACCAAGCCGCTGAACTCGAGACACAGAATAAAATCAAGGTGACGACGCTCGCTTTTGATCTATCCGATCGCCATGCCACCGAAAAAGCTTTGAATTCGATCGATCTCACCGCATTAACCGTTCTTGTAAATAACGCCGGCCTTGCGCTCGGGACCGATTCGATGCCCCAAGCAAAGCTCGATGATTGGGACACGATGATCGACACGAACGTGAAAGGCCTTCTCTACGTCACGCGACTCACCCTCGCGGCGCTCACAAAGAATGCTGGCCACATCGTCAATATCGGCTCGGTGGCAGGCCGCTGGACGTACCCAGGTGGCGGAGTCTACTCCGCAACGAAGTTTGCCGTTCGCGCGCTCAGTGAAGGACTCAGACTCGATCTCATGGGGACCGGCGTTCGTGTGACAAACATCGAGCCCGGCATGGTCGAAACCGAATTCAGCGAAGTGCGCTTCGGCGGCGATACCTCTCGCGCGAAAAATGTTTACCGGGGCATGACGCCACTTTCATCCGAAGATATCGCCGAAACCATCATCTGGTGCGTGGCGCGACCCAAGCACGTGAACATTCAAGAACTCGTCATCTATCCGACCGATCAGGCGGGAGTAGGTCCCGTTTATACGCATCGGCGTACCGAAAACGAAAATTCGAAATCTTAAAAAACACAGGAGCAGCGTAAATGAAATTCCGAGTCGAACGCGACAGCATGGGTGAGATCAACGTTCCCGCCGATCGTTACTGGGGAGCACAAACTCAGCGTAGCCTTGAGCACTTCAAAATCGGTGGCGATCGTTTCCCTCGTGAAATGGTTCGCGCCCTCGGCATTCTGAAAAAATGCGCAGCCCTCACAAACCAAGAGCTCGGACTCTTGCCCGCTGACAAAGCGAAGCCAATCGTCGAAGCCGCAAACGAAGTGATCGAAGGTGCACTTGATGCCCATTTCCCACTCGTGATTTGGCAGACTGGCTCCGGCACGCAAACCAACATGAACGCAAACGAAGTCATCGCCAACCGCGCGATCGAAAAAATGGGCGGAAGCCTCGGTGGCAAAGGCATTCACCCGAACGATGACGTAAACAAAGCGCAATCGTCCAACGATACTTTCCCTACGGCGATGCACATTGCAGTTGCGGAGCAGGTGAATAAGCGGCTTCTTCCCGCACTCAAAGTTTTGCGCGACGGTCTCAAGCACAAAGCAAACGAATTCAAGGACGTCGTAAAAATCGGACGCACGCATTTGATGGACGCAACTCCATTGACTCTTGGCCAAGAGTTTTCGGGATACGTCACTCAGCTTGATCAGTGCTTGGTCCGCATCGAGAGAAATCTCGATTACGTTTACGAACTTGCGCTTGGCGGAACCGCTGTTGGGACAGGCCTCAACACGCATCCCGATTTCGCGGTGAAAGCAGCCGCCGCAATCGCAAAAGAAACAGGGCTTCCGTTCAAAACCGCACCAAACAAATTCGCCGCACTTGCAGCTCACGACGCGCTCGTTGAGATGTCGGGCTCACTCAAAACTCTTGCGTGCGCCTTGATGAAAATCGCTAACGATATTCGTCTTCTCGGAAGCGGACCGCGATCGGGGATTGGGGAGCTCAACCTTCCGGCGAACGAGCCCGGAAGCTCGATCATGCCCGGCAAAGTCAATCCCACGCAGTCGGAAGCGATGACGATGGTTTGCGCTCAAGTCGTCGGAAATGACATGGCCGTTGCGGTTGGTGGCATGAACGGTCACTTTGAACTCAACGTCTTCAAGCCGCTCATCGTGTTCAACGTCTTGAACTCCACGCGCCTTCTCGCTGACGCTTGCGAAAGCTTCAACGAACATTGTGTTGAAGGTATCGAAGTCAACAAGGCTCGCGTGAAGCAGCACCTCGACAATTCGCTCATGCTGGTAACCGCGCTCAATCCGCACATCGGCTACGATAACGCGGCGAAAGTTGCCAAGTACGCGCACGAGAACGAGACGACGTTGAAAGAAGCCGCAAGCAAGCTTGGCCTTTTGGATCCAGCTAAGTTCGATCAGCTCGTTCGCCCTGAAGACATGCTCGGACCATTGAAAAAGTAATGCGCGTCACTGTCTTTTGCAGCGCCAACAGCGGAATTGATCCCAAGTTCTTTGCCGCCGCAAGTGAGTTCGCCGAAGGTCTAGTTCAAAGACGCGGCGAGCTTCTCTACGGCGGTGCTCAGGTGGGTCTCATGGGGCATTTCGCGAACGAGGTCATCCGCCGCGGCGGGGTTGCTCGCGGTGCGATCACCGAAGGCCTCGCGAAAACACGCGAGATGGCGCACGAAGGTTTAAAAGAACTTGTGATCGTGAAGGATCTCTTCGATCGCAAGCGTTGGATGATGGACAACGCCGACGCGTTTGTGATTTTTCCCGGCGGATACGGGACCCTAGACGAAGCTCTGGAAGTCATCACCTGGAAATCGCTCGACTGCTTCGATAAGCCCATCGTGTTTGTCAACCTTGAGGGATTCTGGCAGAGTCAGATCAAGGTGTTCGAAGAGTTCATGGACCGCGGATTCATCCGCACGCGCCCAGCCGGGAGCGAACTCTTCGAAGTGCGCAACACGATCGAAGAAGTATGGGCGGTTTTGGATGGCAGCGGGATCGTCACTGTTCGCGAATGACCGTTTGAAGTGGATGCGTGACGAGAACGTAAGACCTTACGTTTTTGTTCGCGATGAGAATCGGATTCCGCAACCGGGGCAGCATCACGCAAAGCTCGATTGGTTTCCGCACGAGGTCCTCTACAAAAATCCTCTTAAAATGGATGAGGTCGGCTTTGCCGATCGAATCCTGAGCCTTGAAACAAAAGCCTTCGGACCTAGCGGAATGGCGATGCCTCGTTGGGTGTTTTACGACTGCGCGATTGTTCCCGGTTTCGTTGCGGGTTTTGCGCACCGAACATCGGCCCTGCCTGCGAGTGTTCGCAACGTCTTGGGTGTCGAAGACGGCGACGAATGGACTCCGCTTTCTCTTTTCATCATCATTCCTACGATGTCACGTGACGGGGAGTGGGTCGCGCACAACTTGTGTTCGGTCAACTCTCTCCTCGCGAAAGAAGATCAGTTTTACGGAATCGGTTTTCTCTCGAAGTCATTTGGTCTTTGGTACGCGAACGTGAAAACCTGTTGTGGAATGACGCAATGGACGTCGCCTTCCGTACGTTTACATTCGCACTACGGCGATTTCGAAATTCTGACGGCCTATACGCCAGTTCATTCGTACTCGCGGACGCTCACGTACCGCGTGAAGGTTGACGTCGGGATGTGGCCAGCCTTTTTTACGAAGAAAGCGGAAGACGGCGATTTCCTGAATCGATACGTACCCGCTGGATTCGACGTTGATCCCACAGATGAGAAGAGCTTGATCTCTTTTCAACGTCGCTTGGAACGCCGCGAGGGGCCGTACTTCCTGCACGGAACTGAAACGATCTCCAAAGCGCTCACGGACCGATTGACCGTCTTCAAGAAGAAATGATGAGTCGCGTCCTCAAGACTAGACGCTTCTAGACTGAAGGACGCACCCGCATTTTCGCCTCTTAATTTCTAGGCAACGAGGGGTCGGTTCGGTTAGAATTGAATCATGAGCGAATCGCAAAATCTGACTGAACTTCCCGCCGTTGCCCGTAATATTCACCTGGAATGCAAAAAATGCGGAGTCGAGCGCTACCACGTTGTAGTTGCGCACACGTCCGCTACTAGCGCCAAGGTTAAATGCGAAGTCTGCGGCGCCCAGAAAACTTTCAAACTTCCCAAAGCGCAGACGGCAAAAAAATCCGCTTCAGGCACGGCGAAACCGCGCACGAAAAAATCGGCAGGACCCGATTTCGCAGCAATGTGGACGGAGTTGAAAACTCAGATCGGTACCGATCGCATTGTTCCCTATAACATGAGAACCAAGTTCGCTCTCGCTAATGCGATCGAGCATCCCAAGTTCGGTTTGGGCTTCGTGACGGCAGCAACAAACGACAAGGTTGATGTTTGCTTCCAAGATGGCGGTCGCTCACTCGTCCACAATCGCCCTTGATCGTAGCTCTCTAGGTGAGCATTCACCGAAAAAACTTGATCGTTTGCTAATGACCTGTTGATTTGGCTGTGTGACCCACAGCCTTTTTTCTTTTCTACTCCTTTACGGCGGAACGTTCGCGATCGGCATCGGCGTTGGACTTGCGTCTCTCTTCCTTGGTTTAGGCGGAGGTCTTTTGATCGTCCCGCTTCTGCCTCTTATCTCGGGCGTTTCGGCGCGTGAGGCCATAGGAACTTCGCTCCTCACGGTCTTCTTTGTTTCGCTTCAGAATGCCTGGATGTTCTTCCGCGAGTCGCGAATCGATTTGCGTGCGGCTACTTACATCGGTCTTTTCGGAGCGATCAGTTCGTTCATCGCAGGTCGCCTGACGGACCGTGTTCCCGAAATCATGCTTCATACGGTCTTCTTCGTTGTTTTGATTTTATTGGCTGCCACGAGTTTCCTTTGGCGTGGAAACAAAACGATTGAAGAGCGTCCGCTCACCGCAAGCTTCGCTGCCGCCGTGGGCCTAACAACGGGGCTCATCTCCGGATTCACGGGGGTCGGCGGAGGAATCTTCGTAGTCCCCGCTCTGTCGTTTTCGCGACGGGTGCTCCAAGAAAAAATCGTTCCGACTAGTGTCGCCACGATCGTGATTACGTCGTTTGCGGGTTCGTTCGCGTTTTTGAGTGAAGCTGTCACGAAAAACTCGCTCGAGATCCGGCCGGATCTTGCCGTTGCCCTCTTTTTAGGCGCCATCACGGCTTCGCAGCTTTTTCGCACTCACCAAAAGAAGCTCACGCCGAGAAATCGCGATTGGCTGATCGGCGGCCTTTTGCTAATTTTGGCTATCCGCACACTCATCTTGATCATTCCCTAAGTACGTCGCGGGCTTTAGCCATTGAACGCGTACGCAGCTCCCACAGCGAAAACGGAAGGATGCCGGTTTTCTCATGCACGATTGGACGAAAGGACTCAACCCCGAGCAGCGCGAAGCCGTTCTGCACACTCAAGGCCCCTTGCTCATTCTCGCGGGTGCCGGGAGCGGAAAGACAACCGTACTCGTTTCACGCACGGGGCATATTCTGCAGTCGGAAGGAATCGAGCCTTCAGAAATTTGCGTACTGACATTCACAACGAAGGCTGCAAAAGAACTCAAACACCGGGTGGCCGCCAAAGTTGGTCCTCGTGGAAAAGATCTCGTCACTGGCACGTTTCACTCGTTTGGTCTTAATATCCTTCGCAAGTACCATCAGAAGGCGGGTTTGCCGTCTGGATTCGGAGTCATCGATCAAGGTGACAGCACCGAAATTCTAAAAGAGCTGATGTCGAACATAAAAAACAGCGCCAAGGACTCCTTCAAGGTCGACAAGATTTTGTCGATGATGAACGAGTGGCGCGGCTCAGGACGACGTTCGCCGCAGAATCCCGCAGATGAATACGAAGTCATGGTGCAGGTGCTGCTTCCGAAATATCTACGTCGCTTAGAGATCCTGGGCGTTGTCGATTTCGAAGGATTACTCCTAAAACCCCTCGAGCTTTTTAAAAACGACATGAAGGTGCTCGAAGAAGTTCGCGCCCGTTTCAAACACGTGATGGTCGATGAGTTTCAAGATACAAACGTGACGCAGTTTCAACTCGTGCGAGCTCTCGTCGATGGACACCGAAACGTTGCGGTCGTCGGAGACGATGACCAGTCGATCTACGGTTGGCGTGGCGCTTGTGTTTCGAACATTCTCGATTTTCCGAAACACTTTGATGGCTGCCGCGTGATTCGTCTTGAGCGTAATTACCGCTCAACGCCGGCGATCATCGGTATCGCAAATGAAGTGATCGCGAAGAACACGGCTCGACACGGGAAAGTTCTGCGTCCTAATCCCGATGCGGATCACGGTGAAAAGCCTGAGCTCTTCGTTTTTGAAAACGACGACATCGAAGCCGAAGAAGTGGCGGGCCAAGTTCGATTCTTTATGGACCGCGGATATAAAGCGAGCGACATTGCCGTCCTTTACCGTTCAAACGGGCAGGGCGGAATGATCGAAGCCCAGCTTCGTAAAGCGCAGATCCCTTACTCGATCACGGGCGGGACCGGGTTCTTTGATCGTAAAGAAACAAAAGACGCTCTCGCTTACCTGCGCTGCGCGCTTTCGCCCAACGAGATTGCGTTTCGCCGCATCATCAACGCGCCTACGAGAGGGATCGGTGAGACAACGATCGATCGACTCGATGAGCATGCGAAAGTCATCGGATTCAAATTTCACGTAGCAGCTCGAAAGTGGCGTCAGGCGGGCGTTCAAGAAAACATCGGCGAGCGCATTGAAGGACTTTTCCGCCTTTTGGATTCGCTTCCGCAGACAATTTTAGGTGGTGATCCGACTCGAACGGTGGGCGAGAACTTCCTCTCCAAACTTTTGGAAATCGGTTACCGTGATTATCTAGGACAGACGACGAAAGATCCGCAGGCGCTTACGAAGAAGTGGACCGTGCTCGAGATCTTCACCCGCGTTCTCGACAGTTTCGTTGCGCGCGGTGGGCGAGATGAGAAGACGCTTATGGAATTCGTCGATGCGATGGAGCTTCGCGACGCCGGGGAAACGGAAGAAGAACGCGACCAAACGCCGAAAGTACAGCTACTGACGCTCCATGCGTGCAAAGGTCTCGAATTCCCGGTTGTGATTTTTGTTGGCTGCGAAGAGGAGATTATTCCTCACCGAACTCTCGGTAGCGACGTCTCCGAAGAGCGACGTCTCTTCTACGTAGGCGTAACGCGTGCTAAAGAACGCCTCGTTCTCACGCGCGCCAAAACACGCAAGCGTTTCGGAAAGTTCGCACCGTCAGCTCCCTCGCGGTTCTTGCTCGAAATTCCTCCGCAGATGCTCACCGCTTTTGAAACGGGCTTCCGCCCTGTTGGCGAAAGCGAACGGAAAAACATGATGGCCGATTTGTTTGCTAAGATCGCGAGCAACGCGGCTAAGCAGAAGTTGAATTGATCGTCAGGAGTAAAGTTATGGGACCTGTCGAAACGCGAATCAAAGAGAAGCTTAACCGCGAATTTTCGCCGACGCATCTCGAAGTCGAAAACGAAAGCTATAAGCATTCCGTGCCTAAAGGCTCGGAGACGCACTTCAGAGTCGTCATCGTGGCGGCCAAATTCGAAGGTCAAACGCGTATTGCACGCCAGCGTCTCGTCAACGCCTGTTTAGCCGACGAGATCAAGCCTGGCGGTGTTCACGCATTAACGCAAAAGACCATGACGCCAGCAGAATGGATGGCCGCGGGTGGCTCATCAGGCGATTTCCAATCACCTGACTGTCACGGCGGATCTAAAGAATAACTCAGCCTTGTTCGAAGTCCTCTCTCGTCAGCTCGAAGACCGCACCTGAACCCGCGAGCTGACCCGAAGCCGCAGCACCCAAAACGGAGTGTTGCATGGACATGATGTCACCAGCCACAAAGACTCCGGGGACGGTGGATTTTCCCATGAGCTCGACCCTATAAAAGCCCATTTCTGTTTTTTCGCAACCGAGCTTCTCGCCAATCGAACCTTTTAGCGTGAGCGGAATTTTCGGTGCTACGAAAAGTCCTGTGCGTTCTACGATTTGTCCATTTGCGAGCTTCACTCCGCAAAGGACTTTACCTTCGTGGATTAGCGACGCAATTTTCTCTTCGAAGACAGGGATACTTTTCTTCTTTAATTGTTCTCGGAATGCCGGTTCAATCTCGGTTGCGCCATTCGTAAAGAGCACGAGATCTTTCGTCAAAAACATCAACATCGGAAGTACGTGGTGAGCCATCGCGGCGTTTCCGACGTAAGCGAGCTTCGCGTCTCTTACCTCATAACCATGACAGTAGGGGCAGTGGTACACGGCCGAACCCCAGAGTTCTCTAAAGCCTGGCGCGTCCGGTAGCGGATCTTCAACTCCGTACGCTAAAATCACTTTTCGCACCGAGAGGATGGGCTGATCGGGGAGCGTCACGTTGAATGCGGAGCCACTTTTCTCAACCTTCAGCACACGGCCGGTAAAGAAGCTCACCGTCGGATACTTCTCTAGTTCTTTCGTTACCTTCGCACGCCACTCCGCCGGATGGATGCCGTCTTGCGAAGGAAAGTTGTTCATATGGCTCGAAGCCAGATTGCGCGGGCGACGGTCGTCGCAGATGAGGGCCGAGCGTTGCATGCGACCTAGCGCCATGGCCGCCGCAAGCCCTGCAGGGCCGCCGCCGATGATCAGGACGTCGTAATTTGCTTTCGTTTGACTTGGAGACATCTGGTCCTCGTTCTTGGACGGAAGTCTTATCGAAGCGCAGCTGGCTAACAGCGCAGGCGTAAAAAGAGCGAACTTGAGGAGGTCACGTCGAGAGGGTTCATTTGCCATCACCCAGATCTTATCGAAAGCCTGCCTCATCCAGAATTACCGTTTCGGTTGTGAGATTGATTCAAAAAAGGTATCACTAGGAAATGGAAATCAAGATGCTCGAAGTTTTCATCGCGGTCGCAGAAGAACTCAACTTTCGCGCGGCAGCCGAACGGCTGAATATGACACAGCCGCCGCTCACTCGCTGGATCGCGAGGCTCGAAGAAGAGCTTGGCGTGAAACTTTTTAACCGTGACACAAGAAAAGTGGAGCTAACACCGAGCGGCCTTACTTTTTTGAGCAACGCGCGGGAGATCCTCGCGCAAATCGAAAAAGCAAAAGTGGCCGCGAAAGCTGCAGCAAATTTGAAGCGAGGAGCACTTCATATCGGCCTATCGAATTCCGCTTTTTACTCTGGCGCCGTGAAGGCTCTTTGGAAGTTCAAGGAATCAAATCCGCAGATTGAAGTCGAGATCCATGACGGAACGCCCGCGACTCAACTCAGCAAGCTTCGCAAAGGTGAGATCGATCTCGCGATTCTGGAAATGCCTTCGGCAGACCCGGCTAAGTTTTCGATTCTTCTCCTTGATCAGGAGCCACTCGGTGTGTTGGCGCCTTCTCAGCACCGGCTAGGAAAACGAAAGCACGCGAGCGTTCGCGATCTCGATGGCGAAACTTTGATCATGCACGAGAGAAAAGAGCGCGAAGGTTTTTACGACGCAGTCCTCAGCCTCTTCAAAAAAAGCGGTGCGAACGTAAAAGTGCACGTGCGTGAGAAAGATCAAAACTGCGTGCAATTGGTTTCGATGGGACACGGCCTTCTTCTCACCACAAAGCGTATGAGTAAGTTCGCAACGCCCGGCACGAAGTTTCTATCTCTTGAAGATGACCTCGCAAAAATGACCATTGGCGCGGTTTGGGAGAAGGAGAACGACTCAGCTTCGCTTAAGTCGTTTCTTAATTTCCTCAAGAATCAGGAACACATCGCGGCCCCGAAATCGGCGTGCCTGATGAGCCTTGCGAATTGGTGATCCAAAAGAAAAGGCCGGGACCCCATGGGCCCGGCCTTTTTGCTAACACGCCCGACGTTAGGTCTTACCGCGTGCGAACTTGGATCTTCGGTCCCGTATACACGTTACCGGCCTGGTCGCGACCCGTGATCTGGATCGAGTAGAGCGTACCCGACGAGAGGCCGCTCAAGCGAATCGACTGCGAAGTCGCAAAGCCGGTTTCAGATGTCACGCGGCTTGAATCGAATCCTACACCCCA
>SXGS01424134.1_pt1 | contig 25537 bp, 20 predicted proteins | sample 3174681 | NCBI WGS metagenome assembly SXGS01 (sample SAMN11356861, study PRJNA531348) | freshwater metagenome | isolation source: freshwater sample F1-80 | place: China: Fuxian Lake, Yuxi | collected 2017-12-25 | reverse complement strand
TCAACCCCCCGCCCCCCGCGGCGAGACGGCCCCTTCATTGCACCCTCGGGCCGTTTGGAAACGCGCCGAAGGCGTCTACCGGGCGTTTCGGATCGCGTCCAGGGCCTCCGGCCGCTCCAGGCTGCTCAGGTCGCCCGGCGGCTCGCCCCGATGGGCCGCCCGCACGAGACGACGCAGAACTTTCGCGTTTCGGGTCTTGGGCAACTCGTCGACGAAGTAGACGGCATGCGGTCGGAGCGGTTTGCCCAGGGAGCGAGCCACAGAGTCCTGGATTTCCGAGCGGAGGGGGTCCGACTCCACCGCTCCGGGATTGGGCACCACGAAGACGAGAATGTGTTCCCCCTTCAGCGGGTCCGGCGCCCCCACCGCGGCCGATTCCTTGACGGCGGGGTGGGCCCCGGCGGCGGACTCGACTTCAGCGGGTCCGATCCGCTTGCCGGCTACCTTCAGCGTGTCGTCGCTGCGACCCAGGATGTACCAGTAGCCCTCGCCGTCCTTGAGCGCCCAGTCGCCATGCACCCACACATCGGGCCAGCGAGACCAGTAGGTTTGCTCATAGCGCTCGCGGTCTCGCCAGAAGCCGCGCGTCATGCCGGGCCAGGCATTCTTGATGACGAGCTCTCCGACCTCGCCCACCACCGGGCGCCCCTCGGTGTCCAGCACATCCACCGCCATCCCCGGAACCACCGCGTTGAAGCAGCAGGGCTTCAGCGGTCGGCAGGAGACACATCCCAGAATTCCGCCCGAGACCTCCGTGCCTCCACTGTAGTTGAGCACGGGACAGCGCTCCCGCCCGATGTGCTTGAGGAACCAGAGCCAGGGCTCCACGTTCCACGGTTCGCCGGTGGAGCCCTGGATCCGAAGACTGGAGAGATCGAAGCGCGCCGGCACGTCCGCGCCGAACGCCATCAGCGCCCGGATTGCCGTGGGCGCAATCCCCAGCACGGTCACCCGGTGCCGCTCCACCAGTTCCCAGACGCGGCCCGGATGCGGGTAGTCCGGGGCGCCCTCGAACAGCACACAGGTGGCGCCCAGCGTGAGGGAGCCGATGATCGCCCAGGGCCCCATCATCCATCCCAGATCGGTGAACCAGAACAGGGTGTCGGTCTCATCCACGTCGAAGAGGTGCGCCATGTCCTGGGTTCCCTTGATGGGGAAACCGCAGTGCGGATGCACGGCGCCTTTCGGACGGCCGGTTGTGCCGGACGTGTAGATGATGAGGCACGGATCTTCGGGATCGGTCGCCCGGGTCCGCGGGGGGGAGCCTTCCGGGCCGAGGAACTCCGACCAGTGGATGTCGCGTCCGGCCGCCATCGGCGTGGAACGGCCCAGGCGGGGCCACACGACGCACCGTTCCACGGTCGGCGCGAGTTCCAGTGCCGCGTCGGCGGTCTCTTTCACTCGCACCATCGACCCGCGCCGGGGGAAGCCGTCCGCCGTCACCAGGAAGCGCGCTTCGGCATCGTTGAGACGCTGCGCCACCGCCTCCGCGCCGTAGCCGGAGAAGATGGGGATGTAGATGGCGCCCAGACGTCCGAGCGCGAAGGTGACCGCGACCGTTTCCGGCGCCATCGGCATGAAGATCCCAACGCGATCTCCGGGCTGGATCCCGAGCGCCTCGAACCCCGCGGCCACCCGAGACGTCAGCTCACCCAGGTCATCCCATGTGAGCCGCCGGACTTCGCCGTCGTCCCCTTCCCAGATCAGACAGACGCGATCTGAACCGGGCTTCCCCACCCGCTTGTCGAGCGCGTTGTGGACATAGTTGTAACGCCCGCCGGTGAACCACCGACGCCAGGGCAGTCCCTCGCCCTCGTCCATCACACGGGAGTACGGTTCCAGGAACTCCAGCTTGAGGTCCCGAACCGCAGCATCCCAGAAGCCGGCGGTATCGGTGGCGGACCACTCCAGGAAGCGATCCAGGTCATCGTCGAAGCCGCACTCACGGCAGAAGCGAAGGAGACGAGAGCGTTTCAGGGTCTGGGCATCGGGAGTCCAGGCGACGGCGAGTTCCGTGAGGGATTGTCCGGTCGAGTCCGTGTTGGGGTCCATAAGGGTGAGAGTTCGGTTGCTTTCCGGTGGAAGTCGGCTCTGCTATGATCATGCGGTTTTCGTGATCGCAGACCGCCCTCCCTACGCCGATCCGCACGGTTCCACCATGCCAATCCTGAAGATCGCCATGTTTCCCGATGATGAGACCGTGCTGCGCACCCGTGCGCGCCCGGTCCTTAAAATCACGCCGGGCACCCGCCGACTCATTGAGGACATGTACGACACCATGCGGCACGCCGCCGGCGTGGGCCTCGCGGCTCCGCAGGTGTACGTGAGTCAACGCATCTTCGTCTACGATGTCGGAAATGGTCCCGAGGCGCTGATCAATCCCGAGATCCTGCAAGCCAGCGGAGACGAGTTGGCGGAAGAGGGCTGCCTCAGCATCCCGAGGCTGCACGGCGACGTGCCGAGGGCGACCCGAGTGGTGGTGAGCGGTCTGAACAGTCGAGGTCGGCGCGTTCGGATCGAGGCGGATGAGTTCCTCTCCCGGGTGTTTCAACACGAGATCGACCATCTCAACGGCGTTCTCTTCATTGATAAAGTCATCAAGAGCACACTGCACTGGATCACCCCGGAGCAGGAAGCCCGGCGTCGCGAGGCGGCCTATGAGGACACCGGCTACGACGCAGACGACAGAGATGTCGCTCCGTCGGGGGCCGGAGAGCCGGCGGCCCTGGTGTGAGCCTGGTGTTTATGGGAACGGCGCCCTTCGCGGTTCCCTGTTTGAAGGCGCTGACAGCCTCGGGCCGTGAGGTCGCGGCGGTTGTTACCCAGCCCGACCGGCCCACCGGGCGAGGACTGAAGCTGCAGGCTTCTGCGGTGAAGCTGGCCGCGGTGGAGCTCGGTTTGCCCGTGCTTCAGCCCGAGCGGGCGTCGCATCCCGGTTTTGCGGAGCAGCTTCGAGCCCTCGCCCCGGAGCGAATCGTGGTGGTCGCCTACGGGCAGATCCTGAAACCGCATGTGCTCGACATCCCCCCCGGGGGATGCGTGAACGTGCACGGCTCGATTCTGCCGGAACTGCGCGGCGCCGCCCCCATCGCGTGGGCCGTCATCCGCGGGTACGCGGAAACCGGGGTCACCACCATGTCCATGGATCCCGGGATGGACACCGGCGACATGCTGCTCTGGGAGTCGATACCCATCGGCGAGACCGAAACGGCTGGGGAACTCGCCGAGCGGCTGGCGCCGCTGGGCGCCTCCCTGCTGCTGCGGACACTCGACGGCCTGGAGCGGGCAGAGCTGACGCCCGTCCCTCAGGATTCGTCGCGCGCCACCTATGCTCCGATGCTTAAAAGGGAAACGGGCAGCATCGACTGGTCGCGCCCCGCCGGCGAGATCCTTCACCTCATCCACGGCTGCAACCCCGCGCCGGGCGCCTTCACCCTGGAATCCGGCCAGGTTCTGAAGATCTGGCGGGCTCGACCCGCAGGCTCGGCCGGTGGGAGGGCGGGAGAAGTGATGACCCTCGACCCGTTAACGGTGGCGTGCGGCGAGGGTACGCTGGAGCTGGTGGAGGTGCATCCCGCCGGCCGCGCTCGCTGTTCCGGATCCGAATACGCGCGAGGTCGTCGATGGGCGATCGGAAGCCGGTTCGGTGAAGGGAGCGAGTAGCCTGAGGCGGAAGTTCTCGGCGGGAAGAGCCACGCACGCCGGTGAGGTGGGCGGGGCGTCTGAAATGCGGGACTGCTGTGCGTTCATCCCAACGCACTCAGCAGGAATATTCTCCTCCGTGGTGAAAGGAGCAATATCGCCGGTGCTCTGCGACCCAGTCCGAATGTCATCAGCACTTCTCTCACTTCGTTCATCTCGACTTCGGCCTGGAAAGGGGGCGCACCGATGAGTTCAATGGCCCTGGAACCCACCGCCGAACAGCGCTTTCAGAAAGCCATCAAGCACAAGGTGAATGGGGAATACGATGTAGCCGAGGGTCTGCTTCGTACTCTCGTGGAAGAGAATCCCGCCAACCCGAGAGTGCGTCGGGAACTCGGTCTTGTCTTCTGCTTCACCGGCCTGTTCGATGAATCGCTGGATGAGCTTCGCAAAGTGGTGGAGATCGCTCCGAGCTATCTGGATGGCAGGAACAGCCTCGGCATGACCTACGCCATGCTCGGTTACATGGATGAGGCCAAGGCGGAGTTCGAGACGGTCCTGGAAATGGATCCGAACAACGCGGAAGCCCTTCGACAAATCGTCTACTTCCGTTAATCGCAACGACCGGACCCGGGGTGGAGCCGCCTCCCTGATTCCGGTCCGAGCGGTCGTCGTTTCCAGTTTCAGAAACCGGTATGTGGCTGCTTCGCCTCCCGGGCCTGGTGAGAGTGCTCGAGCGTTTCGGTGTCCTATGCCGATGGCGCGCCGGGATGACACTGGACCTTTCCCGCCTTCAGGAACGCCCCAGGCTTCCCCTCGGCTACGAGATCGTTCCGTGGGACGGCATGCGACTCCGAGAAGTGGCGCTGGCGGATCATGAGGCGTATCTGGGAACGGTGGATGCCCACCTCTATTGGCAGTACTTTTCCACTCCGGCCGGCTGCGAGCGGATGTGGCGCGAGGCGATCTCGGGGCGGTTCGGCGGCTTCAGTCCGGAGCACACGCGGCTGTTGATGCACGAGGGCCACGTATGCGGCAATGTCATGTCCTCGTTACGCTCCCCTTCCGACGGTTTCATCGGTAATCTGTCGGTGGTTCCTGCACACCGGGGCGGCACCGGTACGGCGTTGCTGCTGGAGGCGCTCTGGTCGTTCAAAAACGCCGGCGTGCGACGGGTGAGTCTGGCGGTAACTCTAGACAACCGGCGGGCGTATCACTTGTATGAACGCCTCGGTTTCGAGATTCACGGGGAGTTTCCCCTGGTGGTGCGGCCGAGGGGCGGCATCTTCATTTTCGGCTAACCGCCGGAGATAAGGCTTGTCCCGGGTGCAGGCAGTACTTCAACGACCCACCGTGCGGCAGTTCCTCAAGTTCTGCATCGTTGGCGCTTCCAGCACCGCCATCGACTTCACCATCTACATGTTGCTCATCGAGCGCCTGCACATTGATCGCGTGTTGGGAGTGAGCCTGATGGTGGGACGCCTGCTGGCGCAGTTTGTGTCCTTCGCGTGCGCGGTCTCCAACGGGTTTTACTGGAACAGCCGCTGGACGTTTCGCACCGAGCCGGGGAAGGATTGGAAAGCGACTTACGTCCGGTTCGTCCTCACCAACACCATCGGTCTCGCTCTCAACGTGACTATCCTCAGCGTGGTGTCGCACTTCGTGCCGGATGCGCTGACGAGTGCCCTCGCCGGGCGCCTTCGAGATCCCGACGGTTTTTTGGGGAAGGTCTGCGCGACGCTTGTGGTGGTATTCTGGAACTTTACCGCCAGCAAGTACTGGACGTTTAAGAAGTAGCCCAGCCCGCCCCATGCCGAAGACCGCCCGCTCCGAACCTTTGTCCGCCCCGCGAGCGGGCCGTTCCCCGCTGCTCTGGCTCACGCTGTTCCCTGTTCTGGCGGCGCTTCTGCTGTTCGACGTGCTTTTCGGCGGTCAGGTCCTGCTCCCGGCGGTCTTCCAGAACGCCTTCTACCCCTGGACCCAGGAGCTATCCGACGCGGCGCGTCAGGCGCTGCCCCAGTGGAATCCGCTTCAATGGGACGGGATGGCGGAGTTCTACCCCTGGCGGCTCCATGCGGTGAAGTCGTTCCAGTCCGGCTTTATTCCGCTCTGGAACCCCTCGGCACTCTGCGGCACGCCGTTCCTTGCGAACAGTCAATCCGCGCCGTTCTACCCGCTGCACGCCTTGCTGTACCTGCCCGGCGATCCCGGAACGGCGGTTCGCATGGGCTGGCTGGCGGCGCTCCACCTGACGCTGGCGGGATCGTTCACGTTTCTTCTGGCACGACACGTGGGGATGGGCGCGACGGCTGCGGCGCTGGCCGGCTCCGTGTACGAGCTTTCCGGGTTTCTGGTGCAGTGGCTGGAACTGCCGAGCTTTCCCGCGGTTTCGTGCTGGATTCCTCTGGTGGTGCTGTTGGTGCGCCTCTCCGTGCGAAAGGCGGACTTCGGTCTGGCCGCCGCTGCGGGACTCGCCGGAGGGGTGATGCTGCTGGCGGGCCATCTGCAGGTCGCGTTCTACGGCCTGATGGCGGCGGGCCTGTTCTGGCTGGCGGAGGCCCTCCCGGCGGCGCGACAGGGACGGCTGCTCCGGGCCATCGGCTGCGGCGCTCTGTTCGGCCTCATCGCGCTCTGCCTCGCGGCGCCTCAGATGCTGCCCTCCATCGAGCTCAGCCGCATCTCCCACCGCGTGGGCGCGCCGACCGAAGAGGGTTACAAGGCGTACACCCAGCTCGCTCTGCCGGCTGCGAACTGGCTGAGCCTGCTCATCCCGGATGTTTACGGCTCCCCGCTGCGGGGCGACTACTGGGCGCTCTGGCGGTACGGCGCCCCGAACGTGCTGGAGTTCGCCGGCTACTGCGGCCTGCCCGCCACCGCGCTGGCGCTGCTGGCTGCCTTGCGGAAGGTCGCCCGACGCGAAGCGATGCTCTGGTTCGGACTGGGACTGTTCGCCTTCCTGCTCGCCTCCGGCACCCCGCTTTGTCGCCTGTTCTACTTCGGCGTGCCCGGCTTCGCGCAGTCGGGCTCTCCCGCCCGGGCTCTGGTGCTGGTTTGTTTCGCCGCCGCGCTGTTGGCGGGCTTCGGCGCCGAAGAGATCCAGGAGCGCGTGGAGCGGGATTGGAAGAGCGCTGCCCTGTCGCTGGCGGGCGCGTGCGTGCTCATCGCCGCGCTGGTGGGAATCCTCTGGGTGCTGGCGCCCGGCCTCGCTGCTCGGGAGTACACCAAGCAGGTTGATCTGACGCCGGTGTTGAGCGCGGTTTCGGCGCCCGCGCTCGGACGGGGTCTGCTGATGCTCGCCGCATCGGTGGGGTTGGTGACGATCCTGGCCTGGCTCCTGCGTGACAACCCGTCGGAGCAGCGCCGGGCGACGATTGGCGGAGCGCTGCTGTTCACGGCCGCCGGGACGCTGCTCTTCTCCGGGCTGGGCGCGAATCCCACCGTGCCGGATGGCTTCGCTTACCGGAGCACGGAACTGACCCGGTGGCTCGCCGCGCAGCCGGACCGCGTCTCTACCCTCAATCGCGGCTGGCGACTCGACCAGACCTCGTCCGCGCTGATGCCGCCGAACACCTCCACCGCGATGGGTTGGCGTGATACCCAGGGCTACGACTCGCTGCTCCTCGGAGCGCACCGGCGTCTGGCGGATGCCGCCGACGCAACGGGCAATGCCTCTCCCCAGGCCAACGGGAACATGGTCTTCACCCGTGCGCCGCTCTCTTCGCTCCACGCGCTGATGGCCGCGCCCATTCTGGTCAGCCGGGTGGCGCTCGATCCTCTGCCGCCGATCCATCCGTTCACCGCGGGCCCGGTCTACGTCTACCGCAACCCCGCCGCGCTGCCCGAAGCACGAGTGATCTCGTACTGGGAAGACTGCTCCGACGCCGACGCGATCTCGAAGTTGAAGCAGTGGTCCGCCGACGATCTCACCAACAGCGCGCTCATCCACGACAGTCGCGCATCGGACCTCGGCGCGCCGGCAGCGGGTGGTCCTCCTGGCGCCACCCGGCCCGTGACCCTCCATCGGGACCGCGGCCCAAATCGGATTCGCCTGCGACTCGATGCCGGCCCTGCGGGATTGCTTCTCCTGGCAGAGAGCGCCGCCCCGGGCTGGCGGGCCTACACCGCAGGGACGTCCCAGCCGTTTCAACCCGCCCGCGCCAACATCGCTTTCCAGGCGGCGCCGGTGGGTCCGAACGCCGCCGAGATGGAATGGCGCTATGAGCCGAGCAGTTTTCGAGCGGGCCTCTGGCTCGCGCTCACGGCGATGAGCGCGCTCACCGCGCTCGCCGCTGCCCGGATCGGCGTCAGACGTACCGGACCCGGATCAGGTCGTCCAGATCCCGCATAATCACGTCCAGTTCCGCGAGGTCGATGGCGTCGAGCACCGCCGGCGCCCCGCGGTGCACGGCCGTCGCGAAGACGCCGCGTCGCCGCAGCACCTCCTTGTAGGCGGCGACCTGATACATGGACTCGTAATTGGTCAGCGGCAGCAGGCGGTTGAAGAGATCCCGCGCTTCCCGCTCGCGCCCCGCCACGAGGTGGTTCCAGATGTCCACCTGCACGTCCGTCATATGGCAGGCGGGCATGGTGCCGCACGCCCCGCGCGCCATCTCGTTGAAGAGGTGGCGGCCGCCCTGTCCCCCCATGATCCCTTCCACGCTGTCGCCGCAGAGATCGCGCAGCTTGCTCAGGACCTGTGTACCAACGGCGGTCTCCTCCTTGAGGAAGCGCACTCCGGGGATCTCGCGCACCATCCTCGCCATGAGATCCACCGGCATGGGGGTCCCGATGGGAGGGATGAAGTCCTGGATCACGATCGGGATCTTCACGGCGCCGGCGATGGCCTGGTAGTAGCGATAGATCTCCTCGCCCGCCGCCTTTCGAATGGCGGGCGGCATGGCCATGACGGCGTGCGCGCCCGCCGACTCCGCGTGTCGCGCCAGCCCCACCCCGTGGTGCGCGCTCAGCGCCGTGCAGCCCGCGATGAACGGCACGCGCCCCGCGTTCTCCTCGGCGACCACCTCCACCACGCGTCGACGCTCTTCATCGCTGAGGGTGTAGAACTCCGAGGCGTTGACCGGCGCCACCAGCCCGTGGGCGCCGCAGTCGAGACAAAAACGCACCTGTCGGCGCAGGCTGCCCTCATCCAGATCCCCGTTCTCGAGGAACGGGGTGCACAACACCGCGAACACACCCCAGTATCGCATTCTCAGTCTCCGAATCGCGTCGCCCGGGGGCATTCAGGCCCTTTCCGGGAGCGGACAGGGGTAGAATTAGCATGCCATGTCAGCCCCGACCTCCCTCACCTACGCCGACTCCGGAGTCATCCCCGCCGGAAAGCCGCTTGCCGGCCTGCTGCATTGGGTCAACCAGACCCTGTCGTTCCGCTCCGGACTGGGCGAACCGGTGCTTGGCATCGGCTATTACGCCAATGTCCTGCGGCTCACCGAGACCCTTGGCCTCGCCATTTCCACCGACAGTGTGGGCACCAAGGTGCTTGTCGCCGAGATGATGGGCAAGTACGACACCCTCGGCATCGACTGCATCGCCATGAACGCCAATGACATCATCTGCGTCGGCGCCGAGCCGCTCGCGATGGTGGACTACGTGGCCGTTCAGGAAGCCCGCGCCGATGTGCTCGAGCAGCTCGGACGTGGACTGTATGAGGGCGCCCGCCAGGCGAACATCAACATCCCCGGCGGCGAGCTCGCCCAGCTTCGCGACGTGGTCCAGGGCATCGAGCCGGACAGCGGTGTCGACCTGGTGGGCACTTGCGTGGGTGTGGCGAACCTCGACCGGCTCATCGTGGGCGAGGAGATTCAACCCGGTGACGTGGTGATCGGCCTCGCCAGCAGCGGCGTTCACTCCAACGGTCTCACCCTCGCTCGCAAGGCGCTCTTCGGCTCGAACGGCTACCGCCCCAACCAGCACGTGGACGAATTCGGCCGCAGCGCCGGCCTGGAGCTGTTGGAGCCGACGCGGATGTACGTGCGCCCCGTCTGGCAGATGATCTCCAGCGGCCTCCCGATCCACGGGCTCTACCACATCACCGGCGACGGGCTGTTGAACCTCAACCGCGGCAAGCGCCCCATCGGCTTTGAGATCGACTCCCTACCGACGCCCCAACCGGTGTTCGACGCCATCGCCCGCTGCGGCGGAGTCTCCCGAGAAGAGATGTATCGGGTCTACAACATGGGGGTCGGCTTCTGCGTTGTGGCGCCCGAGGGCTCAGCGGAGGGCCTCCGCGCCATCGCGACGGAGCACGGGATCGAGTCATGGGTCCTCGGTCGCGCCGTGCCCGATGAGCGCCGCCGCGTGTGGCTCCGTCCCGTGAATCTCGTCGGCGAAGACGAGGAGTTCACGGCGGGCGAGTAGCCTGGCCCCCGCCTGCCCCATCTGTGGTCAGGCGGGGCGGCCACTCCTGAAGTGCGACCCGCTTCCCGTGCTGGGGCCGGAACCAGGAATCGGCGCTTCAGTCCAGAGCCGCGAGTCGCCGCCGCAGGTCCGCCGGCATCCAGGCAAGCCCCGGCTTCAGGCATCCGCTCTGCTCCAGCGCCTCAGCGATTTCCAGGGCCAGACTCAGAGTTTCCCGGGCCTCGATGGGAGACGCGTCCGCCAGTCTCACGAGAGATACGATCAGGTCGGTCTGGTAGTCCGCCCGGTCCGGGTGCTGCTCCACCAGCCGCAGTCGCAGATTCAGCGAGTCGCGGTACGCCTGCCGGGCCTGTTCCGCCTGTCTCGACGCCGCGTAGAGCTCTCCCATGCGCTCGTAGGAGACTGAGAGGTCGCGTTGATAGTCAGCCCGGTCCGGCTCCCGCTCCGCCAACCGCAGAGCGATTCTCAAATCACTCTCGTACGCTTCCCGCGCCCGCTCCACCTGTCCCAGCGCCCAATAGAGATCCCCCAAGCGTCCGTAGGAAACCGACAGGTCGCGCTGGAAGTCAGCTCGGTGCGGCTCTTGCTGCGCCAGTCGCAGACGGATCTTGAGCGCACTCTCATACGCCTGGCGGGCCTGTTCCGCCTGACCCAGTGCGGCACAGAGGTCGCCCAGTTTGTTGTAGGAGCCTGACAGGTTGCGCTGGTGGTCGATCCGTTCCGGCTGCTGCCTGACCAACGTCTCGGCGATCTTCAGCGCGTCCTCATAGACCTGCCGGGCCTGGTCCGCCTCTCCAAGCGTCGCAGAGAGGTCGCCCAACTTGTTGTAGGAGACCCACAGGTCGGTCTGGTAGTCGGCTCGGTCTGGCTCCCTCTGCGCCAGATCCAGAGCGATCTTGAGGCCACTTTCGTACGCGTTGCGGGCCTGCTCTCCCTGGCCCAGCGCTGCGAGGAGGTCGCCCAGGCGCTCGTTGGAGACCGAGACATCGCGCCGGTAATCGGCTCGGTGCGGCTCGCGCTGCGCTAACCGCTGCCGAATCTTCAGGGCCCCTTCGTACGACTGCCGTGCCTGCTCCCACTGTCCCAGTGCTCGATAGAGGTCGCCGAGATTGTCGTGGGAGACCGACAGGTCGGTCTGATAATCGGCTCGGTCCGGCTCCTGTTCCGCCAGAGCCACCAGCAGTGAATTAGACTCCTCGGCCGCACTCAGCCCCTGGGAAATCTGCCCCCGGGCTACCGATGCTTCCACCAGGCGTCCCAATGCGAGTGCGAGCGACCATCGGGCCACCGAGTCGGAGGGACGGAGTTGTAGTTGCTCACGGGCAGTGGCAACATCCGCCGCGGCTCGAGCCGGATCCGAACTGGAATGATCCGCCTCCGGGCTGATCTCACCGCTCCGAGGGATGTCCGGCTGGTGTTCCGAGGTGACGGCAGGCTGTGGCGGTGTGTCGAACTGAAGAAAGGCGCTCCGAACCGACCAGAGGTCGGGCGCCTCTACGGAGAGGGTCTGCAGCAGCGTCTGGGTGAGCCAGAAGATCACGCTCTCCGGAAACGTTCGGGCTATGGTATTGCGCCGTTCGTTCAGGCGCCGGAACAACTCCGCCCAGATGGGAACCTCGTCGCTCCCGACCCCGGATCCATCCAGCAGCAGGACGCGGCGGAATTCGGATCCCTCCGGAGGCGCCGTCGTAAGCGCATGCTGCAAGGAATCGGCCAGCGCGCTGAATGCCTCATCCCCGACGAGATCGTGGCGAGGGCGCACCACCGTCACCCGGATCGGATCGCCCCCGGCCGCCTCCACGGCCCCCGGGAGTTCATCGACGGCCTCCTGAACCACCCGCGGCGAGTCCCCCAGCGCCAGAAGAAACTGGAAGTTGCTCCCGAGGATCAGCACCCTCACCAGGCGCTGGAAATCGGGGCTCGAACGAATCGAGGAAGCGTCCGGCGAGGACTGATCCGGCCACGGCGAGGATGCGAACATCACTCAGTTTGGGGTTCCGCGGCGCTCTCGCCGGCTTTGCGCAGTGCTTCCTGAACTCCCGGAATTCGGAGTACCGCCGGGTGCAGGTCGAACCAATCCTGCTGGTTCAGATAGCGAAGCACGGCGCTGTTTGTCAACATCGAGTCGACGAAGCTCCTGTGCTCTGCCTCATCTGCAGTGACATATCGGTTGATGTGAACCTTCGCCAGCCACTCAAACGCGTCCGCCGAGACGACCTTGCGGTATGCGTCCTCCAACTCCGCGCCCACCCGGGCAAAATCAGGCTCCGAGAGCGGATAGTCGGACACCTCCAGGATGGCCCGAAGCATCCGGATCAGATCCCGCGGGTACCCGCCGGACCATTGGATGAGCCGTTCCACCCGTTGCTCTGCGTCAGGCCCAAGCAACTCCGCAAGTCCGTCGTCGGGAATCCGCCGTCGCACCAACTCGCGAACGACCTCTATCCCCTCCAGATACAACTCGCCCTCTTTGGAGTAGAGCTTGATCATCGGAAGGAAGAGTACGTCTTCCACGCGACGAGCAATCAGCGCGGGGGGAACGGTGTAGAGCACATGGACGGGAAGTCTCAGATAGGGAGCGCCACCTGAGAACACCCGCTCCGCACTCTGAATCACACTCTCCCAATTGGTGCTGATCCCCCTCAGCTTTTCGAGCGAATCAACCACGATGAAGAGGCCGGCATAGCCGAGTGACCTGGCGCGACTTTCCAGTCCTAACATCGCTTCCCGCGCCTGTCGCAAGAACTCGGAAAGGTGGGTCGCCAGCACCCTTCGAACTCGCTCGCGGAACGTCGGCTCGGTCTTGAGTTTGACGTCGAGCTTGACTCCAGCAGGCAGTCCAAACGTCAGCTTCTCGGGTTCTACCACGGTGTGCTTGAGGAACTCCAGGACTCGCTTCGTAAAACCATCCTGGGCTGCCCCATCCGGATCTTTCCCTTCTTTTGTGAGAACGTCTCGCTCCGTCTGCAGGATGATTGCGATCAAGATGTCGGGGACGTCGATGGGATTGTGGATGTCGAGCTGAACTTCCGCATCCACGTAGACCGGGAGGAAGTGCGCTCCGTCAGGGTCCGCCAACCGCCCCATGAGGCGCCGAATCTCTGTGGACTTTCCGGACCCGGGAAGTCCCGTGAAAAGCACCATCACGGGACGGGGGGAGCGCTCGAACTTGGATGCGAGACGGTCGACCCACCGAATGCCCCTCACGGAGACTGGACCAAACGAGTCCAGATCCAGGTTTCGATCATCCGACGGGTCCAGCGACTCGAGTGGGTCGCACCTGCCGTAGTACGTTCGGAGTGTCCGGATGCCGAGTGACATGTCTTCGCTTCCCAACCTGCTGCGGAACCGGGAGGGCTATCAGGTGTCGGGCAGCCGACCCAGAACCCCATCTCCAATTATACGGTAGCCCGTGGCCCTACAATCGGCGCCAGTGGCGCTCGACGGGGATGGGGATCTCGGGGATGCGCCAGTAGTGCTCGGGAGCGTCGCGCCAGTGAGGAAGGGCCGTGCCGTCTCGTTCGTAGACGATCTTGCCGGCGCGGAGGGTGAGCGCGCACTCCAGCTTACGGTCTGTGTCGATCCGGGTGTGCCCGCAGTCTTTCAGCGAGAACTGGCCGCGGCGGAGTTCGAGAAGAGCAACATCCGCCTCGGCGCCGACGGTGAGCGTGCCGAGTTCCGGGCGGTGGATCGCGCGGGCCGGCGTGACGGTGGAGCGGTAGATCACCTCGTGCAGCGGCATACCGATCGCCAGGAACTTGGACATCGTGTCGAGCATGCTGTTCACGGGCCCACGGATGCTGCCCATGTGGAGATCCGTGCTGATGCTGTCCGGCGGGAAGCCGTCGTCGAAGGCGCGCTTGCCGTTGCGGAACCAGAAGCTGGCGGCGCCGTGGCCGACGTCGAACCAGACGCCGCGCTCGCGGGCCTGCCGCATGTAGGGCTGCACACGTCCCTCATCGTCGATGACCGGGAACTGGCGTGCGAAGACGTGTGTGTGGATGTCTCCGGGCCGCAGGTGGTTCAGGATAAGATCGGGGTACGGCCGCTCCGGTGGGCGGGGCCAGAAGTCGACCATCACGGGCATCCGGCAGAGCTCGCCCGCCTCCACCGCGCGGTCGACGGACTCCCACGGCGGGTGCTCGGCGTCGAACGGCAGGCTGGTCCAGTAGTGTGCGGTCTTGATGCCGACGACCACATCGCGATGCTCCAGCGCCGCGGCCGCGGCCATTTCCACGTCGAAGTTGGAGATCGTCTGCTCGCAGTCGCCCATGCCCTGCTTCGCGATGTTCACCAGGGCCAGGATGCGGGTGATGGAGCGGTCGATGACGGTTCGCCGGAAGTGCGTGATCTCGTTCGCCCCCGCCGTGCCGACATCCACGCCCGTGGTGACGCCGGACGACAGAAAGTGCGCGTCGGCGTGCAGGCTGCCCATCCACGACTCGGGACTCTGATCCTGCCGGTTGACGTAGGCGTGAAGGTGAATGTCGAGGAGCCCCGGAGTCACCAGCAGGCCGGACGCGTCGATGGCGTTTCGGGAGCGCGCGGGGTTCAGATCCGGCCCGACCTCCGCGATCTTGCCGCTGGTGATCCCGACATCGGCCGGACCGTACAGGCCGTTCGCCGGATCGATCACCCAACCACCCTTGACCAACAGATCGAAGTCGCTTTCCGATTGGGACATCGCGTTGCCCTTTCCCGCGCCGCGAGGGCCAGGACCCTTACTTCGGGCCGACCGCAGGCGCCGAAACTCGTTCCTCACTCCGAGCCGGCTTCCCTTGCCGGATGAGAAGGCGCCCACACCGCTTCAAGATCGAGCGTTGCGAGCCTCACAATTCACCTGCGCGGGGGCCTATCATGAGAGGGCGTTGGCGCGGTGTCGTCTCCGACGCCTGTCCGTGTCGCCGAAATCCCCACCCGGAGGGCATTACCTTGAACCGCCGCCGCCTGCTGACAACACTGTCCCTGGTCACCCTCGCCGCCGTCGCCGGTACGGCGCCGCGCTCCGCTGCCGCCGCTTCGGGTACCGTGGCGGTGCTTCCCGCAGCCATCGTGAACAGCGCCGTACAGAACGGTCCCAAGCTCACCGGCGCCATGGAGACGGTGCTGAAGGGCAAGGGCCTGCGACCTCTGGACGCGACCCTCGTCACCCGAGCCGTGTCGGCCGCCGGCATGAAACTGGCGCAGCCCCAGCCGCTTGGCCGGTTGGCCGCCCTTGGCAAGACCCTCAAGGCGGACTACGTCGTTTACACGCGCATCCTCAGCGTGGGGAAGCCGATCAATGCGCGAAATGAGACCGATCGGGAGGCTGTGATGCTGGTGAATGTGGTGGATGTGGCCACCGCACGGATCAAGCACACCTACCAGAGCTCGGTGGCCTTCTCCGACGCTTCCAACAATCGCCAGTCGTTGATTCCCGACGCCGCCGCGCGCGAAGCGGCTGAGAAGATGCTCGCCGCGTTCCTCAAGCCGTAGACGTGGGTCCGGGCCGCGCGGCAGAGGATGCCGCGCGGGATCTGGTATAGTTGCGCGGGCCGAGCCCTGGCCCGCGCCGCTCCATTCATGCCAACCGGAATCGTCCCCCATTCGGGCCCGCGACCGTTCGATCTCGAGCGAGTCCGCGCCGACTTTCCCATCCTCACGCGCCTCGTGCGGGGCAAGCGGCTCGTCTATCTCGACACAGCCGCCTCCGCTCAAAAGCCGGCCCGCGTGCTGGATGCGGTGGATCGCTTCTACCGGGAGCACAACGCCAACGTACATCGCGGCGTATATACGCTAAGCGAGGAGGCCACCCGTCTCTACGAAGGCGCGCGAGTGCGGGTGCAGCGGTTTCTGGGCGCCCGCGATCCGCGGGAGATTGTGTTCCTACGCGGGACCACGGAGGCCCTGAATCTCGCGGCGTTCTGTCTCTCCACGCGGTGGAAGCCGGACGATGAGATCGTGGTCAGCGCTCTGGAGCACCACTCCAATCTCGTGCCGTGGCAGCTTGCCGCGGAGCGAACGGGCGCACGGATCCGCGTTATCCCCCTCAACGCGGACCACTCGCTCGATCTGGACGCCTTCGACCGGTTGTTGAACGAGCGCACCCAGGTGGTCGCCGTCAGCCATGTCTCCAACGCGTTGGGCTGTGTCGCGCCGCTCCGGGAAATCTCTGAGCGAGCCCACGCCGTGGGAGCGCTGGTGGTGGTGGACGGCGCCCAGGCGGCGCCGCACCTCCCGATTCGAGTCGCCGAATTGGGATGCGACATGTACGCCTTCTCCGGCCACAAGTGCTATGGCCCGACCGGGATCGGCGTGTTGTACGGGCGTCTGGAGCTGATGCAGTCTCTGCCGCCCTATCAAGGAGGCGGCGAAATGATCCGCTCCGTCTCCTTCGAGCGCTCGACCTATGCCGATCCGCCCCACCGCTTCGAAGCCGGCACGCCGGACATCTCGGGCGCGGTGGGCCTGGGAGAGGCGATCGATTATCTTGAGTCGTGGGATCGAGACTCCGCAAGGGCCTATGAACGGGCGCTGCTGGAGTACGCGATCGAGCGCTTGTCCACGGTGGACGGCGTTCGGGTTCTCGCGGGTGGGGAGGAGCCGGCGGCGGTTCTCTCGTGCGTGCTCAAGGGAATCCATCCCCACGATGCGGCGACCATCCTGGATCAGGACGGCATCGCCGTGCGGGCGGGACACCACTGCGCTCAGCCGCTGATGGAGCTTCTCGGGGTGCCCGCCACGCTGCGGATGTCGCTCGGACTCTACAGCGGTCGAGACGACGTGGACGCCTTCGTGGTGGGCCTGCGAAAGGTCAGGGAGTGGCTGGGGTAGGAGGCGATGCCGCCGGAAGCGCATCGAGCTCCCGTCGGGCGCCGGCATGGTTCGGATCCAGCGCCAGGGTCTTCGCAAGCAATGCGCGGGCCTCCGCAACGCGGCCTCCCTCCAGCGCCGCCATCGCGAGGTTGAAGTTCAGCGATGGATGCTCCCGCGCGCCCGGAGCCGTCGCCAGAGCGGCGCGCCAGATCGCCTCCGCCTCTCCCGCGCGACCCTGATCCCAGAGCGAGGCGCCATGGTTCAGCCTCACGTCGACATTGGTTGGGTCGAGCCGAGCCGCTTCTCGGTAGTAACCCTCTGCCTCGTCCGGCCGACGCATCTCCCTGAGGCGATTGCCGGCGCTGAACCAGTCCATTGCGTCGGCGCGAGGTGATCGAGTCGGATACCAGTCCACCCAAACGAGCAGCGCGGCGGCGATGAGCGCGACCGCCATGGATCGGGGCGGGGCCGGCGCACGGCCTCGAAACGCGTCGGTGCAGCTCACCAGAAGCGATGCCGCGAAAACGGTGAGGAGGGCCGCCACGGGGAGCCGAAAACGATCCGCCACGAAGAAGAGTACGAAGCTCACGGTGTAGAGCCCCGCAAACAGGGTGGGAAGACGAGTCTCGGGCCGTCGACGGGCGGACCTGACCATGGCGACCAGCCCGAGCGGCGCGACCAGCCCGTAGCCGATCGGGAAGGCCCAGAGCACCGGCGCCATGCGGCTTCGGACGAAGTCGAATGAGTGATTGTTCCGGATTTCCCGGTGGGTGAACGCCAGCACCAGCTTCTTGAAGGTGAGGCGGAGCGCCCCTCCGAGGTCGGCTGACCACCACGCAAGGCCCTGACGAACCCAATAGGACTGAGCTTCCGACGCCTTCAAGGGTCGACCCGCAGCCTCTTCCGCCGCCCGGCGTCCAAACAGTTCGACGGAGTCTCGATAGGTATCGGTGTAGGCGTAGCGGCGAGGGGTCGTCGGCGTGATGCCGTCCGCATCGGGTCGGTTGCCGAGGAAGAAGTTGATGCCGCCCTGCGACGCAATGAATACCGGATCCCCCGAGACGATGACGTTGCGGAGCGTGACGCCCCCCACCGGGATGAGAATTCCGAGGAACAGGGCAGCGCATCGGATCAGAACAGAGGGCCCCTTGGCTGCGCCGCCGAAGTATCGCGGCGCCACCGCCGCGGCGACGGTCAGCGGCAGCCCAACCAGCGCGTTGGGCCGAGTGATTGCCGCCAGTCCCGACACCAGCCCTGCTCCCAACCACCCGACGACGGTCGGCGCATTCAGCGCACATCCGGCGGCGAAGAGGAACGCCAGAGTGAGGAAGACCTCCAGCACCGGGGTATGGAGCTCTCCTTCGAAGAAGACGAGGGGGCCGTAAAGGGCGAGCAAGCCCCCCGCCACCCATCCCACGCGGCGATCTCCAAACCAGGCGCGCCCCAATTGAGCGGCCAGCACACAGCTTCCGGCTCCCAGCGTCGCCTGGACCAGTCGGGCCGCCCAGTAATTCGGGCCCGCGAGTCGATAGATCGCGCCAAGCATCCACACATAGAGCGGCGCTCGAAAGTAGGGCTCGGCCGGTTCCCTCCCCTGCGCCAGTTCCCGAGCCTGAAGGTCGTGGTAGAGCGAGTCCAGCGCCGGAAGCCAGAAGGGCGACTGGGAGTACTGCACGAGATAGAGCAGCCGGACCGACAGCGCGGCGAGAAAGATCCACAGCAGGGTCCGCTGCCAGGTCGGTCCGGGCGGCTCCGAACGGTCCGAGGACGGTTCGGCACGCTCCCTGTCGGTCATGGAACTCGAGGCCTTGCGGCGACGCGATCCCATGCCTGTTCAAACAGCGCCGCGCTCTGGTAGCCGCAGCCGGCGTAGTGGTTATTGTAGTACGCGAAAATGCGATTGGCGCGATGGTTGAACTCCGAGAGAACCTCCGCCCAGAGTTCGGTTTCCTGCACCCGATCCAGCACCAGCCGATCCCAGTCTTTCGTGATCTCCTCAATGCCGTATCGGTCTCCCAGCCAGCGCACATACAGGAAGTCCGCCGTCATGGCGCCTCGTCGCCGGGCATACTCGCGAGCGGTGGGCATCCAGGGATGGTCCACCCATGCCAGCGCCACGCCGTGGCTGCGGAGAGCCTCGAACAGCGGGGGCTGCAGCCAGGTCTTGTTCCGCACCTCCAGCGCAAACCGGATGTCGGTCGGCAGCAGCGGGAGAAACGGCTCCAGTCGTTCCATAAAGGCGGGCAAGTGAGGGATCTTGTCCTTCCGAAAGTAGGGGAACTGAAGCAGGATCACGCCCAGTTTGGGTCCCAGACGGCGCATCGAGGTGAGGAAGCCTTCGAGTTCCCCAACGCAGTCGACCATGAGCTTCTCGTGGGTGATGGTTTGCGGAGCCTTGGCGCTGAACACGAAGTCGTCGGGCGTCCGCTCCAGCCAACCATCGACAGTCCGCGCGGAGGGAGCGCGATACCAGGTGGCATCCACTTCCACCGAGCGAAAGTGATTGGCGTAGTGGCGGATCCACTCCGGCCCCGGCAGGTCCTCAGGATAGAAGGGTCCGCGCCAGGAGGGAGCCGTCCAGCTCGATGTGCCCAGATAGAACTGTTCGGGAAGAGACATGGCTGGAATGGTTCTATCAGGGCGGCGGCCCGAAGCACGAAGTCGGAAGAGGCTCCGCTGACCAACGGGTCGAACGGTGGAGCGGCGTCGGACCGGACGATGCGGGTGGGGAGTTCAGGATGCAGACAAGACGATCATTGTTGGCGACGGCTCTGGGGGTCGGAGCAGGTTCACTGGCGGCGGTTCGCGAGACTCAGGCTGCCGGGACCGGCCCCTGGGAACTCTCTCGGCTGCGCCGCACCCCGGGCCATGAGATGAAGACCACGGCCACGCTGACGGAAGCCGGCGTCCCGATCCGCCTCTCGGAGCTTTTCTACGAGAGCGAGCCGTGGATGGAGCGACCCGCCACTCGGGTCTTCGGCTATTACGCTCGGCCCGTCGACGCGGGGGATGGGCGTCCGCTGCCGGCGATGGTGCTGGTGCATGGCGGAGGCGGGAAGGCCTTTCCGGAGTGGGCCCGCCTCTGGGCCTCCCGCGGCTACGCGGCGCTGGCGATGGATCTGGCCGGCAAGGGCGCCGACGGCAAGCCCCTGCCCGACGGTGGCCCGGACCAGACCGATGAGTGGAAGTTCCGCCGGCTGAAAGACGGAGTCAAGAATGCGTGGCCCTACCATGCGGTCTCGGCGGTCATCCGCTGCGTCTCGCTGCTTCGTTCCATGCCGGAGGTTGATGCGGATCGGGTGGGCATCACCGGCATCTCCTGGGGCGGCTATCTCACCAATCTGGTGATGAGCCTCGACGACCGCCTGAAGGCGGCGGCTCCGGTGTACGACTGCGGTTTCCTTCACGAGAACAGTGCCTGGCTTCCGGTCTTCGCCTCGCTGCCGGCGGCGGAGAAGCAGCTCTGGGTGGACAACTTCGACCCATCCCGCTACCTGGAGCGCTGCCGAACTCCCATGCTGTGGGTAAACGGCACGCACGACTTCGCCTATCCCCTCGATAGCTATCGCAAGAGCTATCAAGCCACGCGGGGCCGCAAGACCCTTTGCATCACCCACAAGATGCCCCACGGCCACCCCCAGGGCTGGGCGCCTTCGGAGATTGGTCGTTTCGTGGATTCCCACTTCCGCCCGGGCCCGGAAAACCCCCCGCTCGCCCGCTTCGGTCGACTTCGCGAGGAGCAGGGCGCCGTATCGGTTTCGGTGGAGAGTGAGCTGGAGCTTCGGTCGGGCCAGTTGCTCTGGACCGCGGACCTCTCCAGTCCGTGGCAGCAGCGAGAGTGGCGCATGGCGGCGGCCACGCTCAGCCCGAGAGGCCGCGATGGCGTTCAGATGAGCGCGGCGCTCCCGACCAGCGCGCCCGCCGCCTACTTCCTCACGGCGACCGACAGCCGCGGCGGCACCGTCAGCACCGAGCACCGCGACTTCGTCCCAGGCGAACACTCTCCCCGCTGAGGCCATCCTTCGCAATGCCGGACATCGTCGACAGCGTTCTCCAGCGGCTGGCCCAACTCATCCGCGACTCCAGCTTCGAACCGCTGGAGTCGGATACCCTGGAGATCAAACCCGTGCCCGGCGACGGCGGTTCATGGCGAGAGCGGCACAAATCCGCCAACGCTTTTCTAAATACCCGTGGCGGGTTGCTGCTGCTGGGCATCGCCGAGAGGGGCCAGGGCGCAGCGCGCAGGTATGAGTTCACAGGCTACTCGGAGTCCGCAGAGGAGAAACTCAAGGAGTTGCCCGCCCTCTTCACTGACCGACAGGGGCGGGCGCTTGACTTACGGGAACAGTTTCCACGCTGGGAACTGCGGGAGTTTCTCCACGGCCGCGTTGCAGTGGTGTGGATCGATGAGCTACCGGCGGACCAGAAGTATGCGTTCTACCGCGGAACGGCCTTCAAGCGAGTCCTGACCGGGGATCATACGCTCTCCCAGGCGGAACTGGACTCGCAGGATCGCTATCGCGAAGAGACATGGTTGGGTCGAGAACTTCAGCCGATGGCCGGGCTCACCCTGGACAACCTGAATGTCGACGCCCTGAACGACTTCATCCAGCATCTCAATCGGCCCGTTCGCATTGAAACGGTGAAGCCTGACCTTGAAGCCGCCCGCTCCTTCCTGGAGAGAAAGCAGTTTGTCCGCGACGGCGCGCCCACCGTTCTCGGCATGCTCGTGTGTGGACGTTTCCCCGAAGACTACCTGGGTTTCTGCTGCCACCTGCACGGTTACGTGGATGCGCCGCAGGAGATCGCCCGAGACAAACAGGACTTCACCGGCAACGTCTTGCCGTTGATGGAGTCCGGCCTGGCCTACCTGCTTCGGAACATTCAGGTTGGGATCGTGGCGAGAGACGGAGGCTCCGATGCCCTGGAGTACCCGGAAGAAGTGCTGCGCGAGACGGTCAACAATGCACTGGCTCATCGAGACTACTCCATCGACAAGCAGGTCACGATCGCCATCACACCGGGGAAGGAGATCGCCATTCGGAACCCCGGCCGGTTTCGCCCCGGACATCTGATCGAACACCCGGGTGACGCGATCCCGCTGCGACGCATCATACCGGAGGCCCGCGCCCGAAACCCGAAGCTGGCGGATGTGCTGCGGGTGTTTCGCAAATGGGAGGGCCGAGGGATCGGAATGGCCACCCTGGTCAATCTCTGCCTGGCCGACCGAATCGACATCCCCACCTACCGCCTCTACACGGAAGAGGTCTGCCTCGTTCTGAAACCCGGACGACTCTGCTGCGAGACGATCGAAAGCCGGCTTTCGGAGTTTGATGCCTACATCGAGGGGAAGTTAAACGGCAGCCCGATCACCACCGACCAGAAGTGCGTACTGGCGTACCTGATGAAGTCGGAATGGGCCAACGAGCGCGTTCGCTACTCGATCCTGCTGACGCCGGACAACAACCACTACGATCAACTCCTGCACCTGGAGCGCTGCGGCCTCATTCGGCAGCACCCTCAAAGCACCGCCGTTCACCCCATCTACGTTGTGGATCGGGTGCTGATGCAGCGTGGCTACACCGCCGAGCTGCTCGCCCGATACGGGGAACGAGTGCAACGGCTGGACCCGAAGGCCCGCGCGGCGCTTGAAGTCGCCTACCGACACGCGACCTTTTCGAAGACGCCGACCTTGAGCGCCCGGAGAACTGCCTTCAGCCTCTGGCGAGAGCAGCGCCGCGGCTCCGAGAACATCCGGGAGTTTGAGAGCTTCTACCGCACGATCCGCACGGCCTTCAATCGACTCGAACGAGGCGGATACCTCCAGCGGTGCGAGACGGGCCGGGGCTACGAACTCGGGCCGCCGTCGTCTCACGCAGCCGATCCGTTCGGCGAGGATCCTCGCAGCCGTTAGGTCCGCTCACGCCCCCACCTGTGCGTGGGAGACCGCACGGCGTCAGTTCACTCCACCACATCCGATCCAGTGTGCGTCTGCCATGAGCCACGGATCTGAGGAGCATCCGCAGGCTGGGGTCCCGCTACGGACGAAGCGACCGACTCAGTGCCACCACCGCCCAACCGCTGGCCGCCGATGAAATGAACTGGTCCTTCCCGTGCGGGAAGCCGCTCTCAAAGTAGGTCTGGATCGGCTTGCTCCGGGTCACGACCTTCCATGTGCCGTCCGGAAGTTGTGCTTTCAAGAGCCAGGCCACGCCGCGCTGGTAAGCGGGGTCGGAGGCTTTCACAGCGCCCCCGTCCGCCAGAGCAACCATCGCACTGGCCGTCGCATAGGCATCCGATTCTCCGCCATCCAACTGGGACCATCCACCGTCGGCGCGCTGGGTTCGGATGAGAGCGGTGATGGCCTCGGAGATGACTTCCGAACCCGCGCCCGCTTCTCTGAGAGCCAGCAGCCGAAACGTTCGATCCTCGGTATCCACACCAGCCGCCCCCTTCAGCCACTCGAGCGCAGCTTTGCGGCGGGCTTCGACGGCCTCCCGGCGCTCCGGCGAGGCAAAGGCCGACAGGGCTTTCAGCGCGGTAAAGGTCGCGGCCTGCAGGCTGCCCTCGGTGGGCGGACGGTTCGTCGTCGGCTTCCAGAAGGGGGTCGCCGCATCGCGAGTCAGCAGGTAGCCCGTGACGGCATCCGTGGTCTCATCGCGGACGTACCCGCCTGCCGAGAGGGCCCACAGCGCGTAGCCTGCCGTCAGTGCCTGGCCCCCTTGCCCCTTCCCCATAAGGTAGTTCGCCTTCGAGGTTGCCAGAAAAGCTGCCGTGTGTCGCACCTGCCCGGCCAGTGCTTCCGAAGTGGATGCTTCCAACGGAATACCCGCGCTCCGGGCGGCAGTGAACGCGAATATGGGAACGGCCTGGTTGTGGCAAGAAAAACAGGCCCGCTGCCGAGTGTACCCGACGGCGCCCTGCTCGAGAGGCGGCAGCGCTCGCTGCACCGCGGCGCGAATCTCAGCAGGCGCTGCATCCTCCGCGACGGCTGAAGTCGTGGGAGCCAGCACCGCTGTCGGCACGAGAATCCAGCCGGCAATCGCAACGGCGCTCCAACGCGCTCGTGGTCCCACATTCACCCGCATCATCGGTCCACTCCTCGGTCCGTACGTCGACACCGTTCAACCCAGACTTCGAGGAATGCAGCCACCATCCCTGTGCCGCACGGCCCCGTTCGACAAGGCGAGGATCCCCTCACCAACACACGGCGCGCCACGCCTTCGAGCCCAATCCTCACCACCCGAACACGAACTCCACCCCCAACCACCGCAACCCACACCGCCATCCCCGCAGAAGTCGTGATGAGCGGACACCCACTGTCGGGTAAGGATGCGGCGTTGCCGCCGCCCCTCCCCTCAGAACCGTGCGTGCGAGTTTCCCCGCACACGGCTCAAGCCTCGCCCACTCGCCCCCGATTGGGGCGAGCAGCTAACGCGTTCCTTCCAGTGTCCTCGAGGCGTCGCAGGGGTTTGGGCCGATAGCCCCGCGCCCGCAGCGATTGGACTGCGGCAAGAAGCTGCTTGGGGGACTTCCAGATCACTCCGTCGACGCCGGACGTGTTCTTGCCCAGGTGGGTGACCACTCGCTCGACAGCCAGGGTTTTGGCGCTGCGAGAGCGGGTGAGGAGGTGTTGCATGGCCCGAACCTTGCAACACCTCCGTTGTTGCGTAGCCTTGGCGATCCGTTGCTGGAGGCGGCGCACGATACTGTCTGCCTGTTCGAGCTGTTGCTGGGACCAGGGCCGAGCCTCGTGGGGAACTGCACCAGGCTGGTTAGAGCCCGTCATCTGCAACGATTCTCTGGCCGAAGGGCCGGAAGAGATCGTCGGCGAGACCCGAGGGAAGTCTGCTCGCTTGCGCGCGGGGCGATGTTGCCCGGAAGGGCGCAGCCCCTATCCACCCGATTACAGGGTGGCGATCGCTTTCTCCCTCGTCCTTTACCCGCTGTCCCAACGGCTTGCCTTGCGGCTCGCTTTCCTGGACCGGGGTCCAGGGAGACAACGGGCTTACCACGTTTCGCGGGAGAGACAACGACCCGGCTAGGCGTCCTCTATCCGCCGGCAGCGTTGTAGTCCGTGGTCGGGGAGCGTCGAGCCCCAACGCCCACTGCGGCGCCTTTTCAGCATCTTTGGCCTGTTCCCCGTTACGACGGTACGACGAGGATTCACGTGTGTTCACCCTACGGGTCACCCAAGCCCCTGGCCGGCAGATGTTGCCATCGACACCCTGGCCTCGCGGTTTGGATGCTCCCTGGGGAGGGATGAGATACGTTGTCCGGGGGGCTTCCCACGCTTGGTTGCCCGCACGCAGGCCCCCGTAGGGTACGGGCGACGGAACGCCCGGTCATGTCGCAGCCTCTACTTTCGCATGACAATCTCTCCAAGCGACTTCGTGTCGCACCCACAAAGCGGTGATCCATTCGCTCGGACCTTGCGCGTCGTCTCAACTGGCTCGGAAAGTCGCGCTTCACTAGAACTGCTTGCGGCACCTACCCCGCTGGATCCTCAGGTCAAGCCCAAGGATGACGATGTCTCCTGGCCTCGCTTATGACACGAATCCCCTCGCTTCGGGCGGGGGGCCCCGTGTGGGCGCCCACCCCGTCATCCCCGCAGAAGTCGCATTGGACGGAGACTTACTCCATAAAGCGGGGATCCATTCGCCAGGACTCGGCGCGTCGCCCCAACTGGCTCGGTCGGACGCGCTTCACGGGAACTGCTTGCGGC
>SXGS01340345.1_pt1 | contig 25538 bp, 21 predicted proteins | sample 3174681 | NCBI WGS metagenome assembly SXGS01 (sample SAMN11356861, study PRJNA531348) | freshwater metagenome | isolation source: freshwater sample F1-80 | place: China: Fuxian Lake, Yuxi | collected 2017-12-25 | reverse complement strand
GAATGAGCCGGCTTCGTGGCCGAACAATTCGCTTTCGAGAATACTCTCCGGCAACGCGGAGATATTCACCGGGACGAACGGCTTGTTTTTGCGGTCGCTGTTTTGGTGCAATGCGCGGGCGACCAGTTCTTTTCCGGTGCCACTCTCGCCGAGGATCAGCACGGTCGTGTTCATGTTCGAGACGTGTTTGAGCTGGTCGATCACCTTTCGCATCGACGGGCTGTTGCCAATGACTCCCTCGAACCCGAATTTCTCATTGAGCCGCCGTGCCAGTTCCGTGTTTTGCCTGATGAGCCGCACACGAGTCGAAGCCTTTTCGACCGATGCACGCAGCTCGCCGATATCGAGAGGCTTGGTCAGATACATTGACGCTCCGGCCTGTCCCGCCGCGAGCGCGGACTGCACTGAAGCGTGGCCGGTCAGCAGGATGACTTCCGCGTCGGGAAGTTCTTCTTTCGTGCGTCGGAGCAACGTTAGGCCGTCGATCTCACCCATGCGCAGATCGGTGACGACGACGTCGTAGTTTTCTTTCTCGATCAGCTTGAGTCCGCTCTCGCCGGACCCGGCGACCGTACATTCGTAACCGATCCGCTCGAGGCTTTCGCCAACTGCCTGCGCGTGAGCCTCGTCGTCATCCACGATGAGGACACGGATGCCGGTGCCGGGGAGTTCGGGTTTGTCGGTCGGTTGAGTCATAGTTGGGCAAACGATATCGGCAACGGCGACTCCCGCAAACTAACCCGAAGAGGTTGTGATTTTTTATCAAGCGACCTACTCGGAAGAAATTGATCGCGCTATAAGTGTCGCATGAATGAAACCGCTTTACCAAATGACGTGTCCACTTTACCAAATGACGTTTCCGTGGTTCGAGTTCGGGTCCAGCGGCCTCAGCGGGATCAGGTGCAGTGGCGGGATGCGTCGCTGGATCAGTTGATTCCGAAGGATCATCGGGTGCGGGCGGTGTGGGCCTATGTCGACTCGCTCGATCTGAAGCCGCTGTATCGGAAGATTCAGGCGGTCGAAGGGGGCGTCGGGCGGGATGCCGTTGATCCGAAGATTTTGATGGCGTTGTGGATGTGGGCCATCATTGAAGGGATTAGCAGTGCTCGGCATGTGGCTCGGCTGTGCGAGCGTGATCTGGCCTACGTGTGGATTTGCGGGGAGGTGGGCGTGAACCATCATTTGCTCAGCGACGAGCCTCGATCAACGGTTGCTCTGCATCTGCGAGGCGGCGACTCCGAAGAGCGCGCCTTCCAGCAAGTGTCGTTCAAAGAACGCTCCGCAGGCTTCCATCTTTGTGTATTGCAGCAGCAAGTAGTCGCCGGGTTGCATCAGCACTCGCTCGTCGGGATGCCGCAAGGCGCGGTACAGATCGACTCGGATCGGCACTTGGGTGCCGTTGGGCATCTTGCGAAGGATGACCGCTTGGCTGGCACTGATCGTGACGTCGTTGTTGAGCGCGGTGATGCCGCCGGTGGCTCGTGTGGCACCGCCGGCGTTCTGGCCGGCTTGAGCGATTGCGACGGCTCCCAGTACGTCGAGGTCGTAATCGCGAGGCAGCGTGTACTGACCGCCGCCGAGCAATCCGCCCGTGTAAAAAATCTCGGTGTCGCGCGACTCGATGAACACGATGTCGCCGTCTTCGAGAATGATGTCGCGTTCGGTGAACCGCGTTTGTTCACCGGGAGCGAGCCGCACGGGAATCTTCGTCACGCCTTGATTGGCCAACGTGGGATCGCCAACCGAAGCGTGGCCCATCCAGCTCTCGGCTGACACCTCGGACCAGTTGCCGGACGACTGCATTGGCGGCATGCCCGCTTGCCAGTCTATTGGTGGCGAAGTCATCGGCAATGAGTGGCTGGGGTGTCCCGCAGGATTGGTGTTGAACGAGGTTGGTGCAACGCGCTGCGGCGATTTGCTCGATTCAAAGCCGAGCATGGCCAGTTGCACGGCGGAGTTTTCCGACATCGGCGACCAGCGCGTTTGCGACCCCGGTGTCGCGTCATTGGGATCAGGCGGTGGCGGCTCTTGAGTGGGTGCCTGTTGCAATGCCGGAGCATTCGCGCCGGGAGCGAACGGCAATGCGGGAGCAACTCTATTGGGCACGCCGTAGGAATGCCCGCCATCCGGCAGCGGCGGAATGCCAAGCTGCGAAGGACCGACACTCCAGCCGGAGCCGTTGTTCGTCGGCGATCCGATGGTTTGCCCATCGGCCGCGGCGATGCGACGCTTGCTGCGAATGACGTAGATCGTGTTCTCAGCATCGAGTCCCGGCAATCCACCCGTCTCGGCTAGCGCGTGCAGCACGTCGTTCTTGTACGCCGTGAGCGTGACCGCTCGGCCGGTGCCTCGCTTCAGCGTGCCGAGATTGACGGCTCCTGGCTGTCCGGAGGCGGTCGGCGCTTCGACCCCCTCTTGGCGAATGACGAGCACTCGGTACTGACGCGGCCGATGCAAGATGACCCACACTCGTTCGTTGCCCGATTGCAGAATCTTTTTGTCGATGGTGTAGGCTCGGCGCACGGCGTCCTCGGCCTGCTTGACCGTCATGCCGCGCACCAGCACCGCTTGATGCAGCATCGGCAACGAGACCGTGCCGTCCGCTCGCACCGGAACCGGATAGCCCAACGCGGGCAACGCTTCGTCGTTGGGATTGAAGGCCATGTTCACCGGAGGCAGCTCGCCATCTCGGCGCGGCATGACCCCTTCGATGGAGATCGCCAGCACGTCACCCGTGTCGAGGTGATACACGCTCGGTTGCGTCTGGCTGAGCAACGACAAATCAATCGTCTTCTTGCCAGATCGCACGGGCGCTTTGACTTCGTCGGGCACATACCGCGCGGGGATGCCGTCGATCGGACGAAACGCCGCGCAGCCGGAAAGGCCCAACGATCCGAGGAACGCTCCGCAAACCGCGGCACGAGCGACTCGTCGCGACAAACCGCGAAGTGACTCGAACGTAGCCCGACTCTCCGAGTCGGGTCCGCCATCATTGCACCCGACTCGGAGAGTCAGGCTACGAATTTGAAGGAAGCGAATCACCGCGTAGCTCCTTCTGGCCGGAATCCGAAGCCGCTCGTCCCCCTGAAATGTCCCCAGGGATTGCTGGCGGAGTAACCGCGCTGCGGAGACGTTGGTGGTGTGAAACGTTGCCCGTGCATCGGAGTGACCGCTGATGGGATCGGGGGATTCACGATTCCGTTGTTGGGCAACGGAATCGAGTGTCCGCCGCCGCTTGGGTCAGGAATCGAAGTGTTCGGAATGGCGTACGTCGGCGGTGAGTTGCTCGGCAGCGCGGGACTCGGACCACTCGACCAACCTCCACCGGGAACACTGTTGGCATTCGGAGCCGGCATGGCCGGAGACGAGATCATCGACGGCCCGAAATTTGGCGGCGGCGCGTGCATCGTTCCGTTCGGCGGACTCGTCGAAAAGGGCGCTGCCTGCTGAGACGGCATGGCGTGATACGGCGTGGCGTGGTACCGATTGTCGATCATCGGAGTTGGCGAGTACGCCGCTCCGCCACCCGACCAGTTTTGATGGGTGTTGCCGATCGGAGTCGCGCCGAGCGATCCGCCGTCCAAGCCGACCGCGAGTCGCTGGTCGCAGCCGCGATACACCGAGGTCGGCACCGATAGCGTGTCTGCTGGCATGCAGCACTGCGCCGCACTGGCTCCCGCTTCGTATCCGGAGAACCAATTGCGAGCCTTGTTGTGTCCCCAAGCCGTGCGATACGGAGCCGCCCAATAGCGTGGCGGAGGGATCGCCGGAAGCGCACCTGTGCCACCGTTCGCGATGTCGATGTAGGCCTGCTGAAAGCCGAATCGAAAATCACGACTGGTCTCGCCGCAGTCCTGCTCCGACAACGCTCGGTTTGCGGCCTTGATCGCCGCCTTCTTCACGGAGACGTGATCGCGGATTCCGTCTGGCGCACCGCAGTGATAGGGTGGGTGGAAGCACTCGCCCCACCAGCCGTAATCCAGTTTGTCGCGGAACGAGCCGTACTTCATCGGACGATCATCATCGCGGTCGATCCAGCAGGTTCGACAACCCGCCAGCGCCGCCATGATTCCGATCGCACTCAGCATCCTTGCGAGTTTCACGTCCGCACCTTTTGCGAAGCCACGAGTATTTCGCTCGTGGCGGACACGACCGCGCGAAGTCCGTCTCGCGGCCATCCATCGCTCTCCAGTATCGGCCGCGAGATTGCCGATTCGACCGGTCCTTCCGGTTCTCGCAACGATTCCGAGCCGACCCGGTTCCCGCCCGCTCATATCGTTTGCCCAAATTGCCAGACGCTCATAACCCGAAGCGTCAGCGAGGGCGAGCGCTTCACCGGACCCCAGATCGAGATGTTTTAGAGCGTTCGCCCTCGCTGACGCTTCGGGTTACGATGGCCCAAATGCGAACCCCTTTTCGATCTCGGCCCCGAACTTCCCCCTCTCCGACCGGTCAACGCCTGCTCGACACGCCGGAGGAAATCGAGTCGTCCGTGCCAATCAATACGCTCGGAGCCAGCCCGCTCATCTTTCGGAAGCGGCTGCAAGATCAGCCAAATCCACCGGCTCGCGGCGGGGACTTGATCGCCCTCGTCGGGCCGGAGAACGAGACGCTCGGTTTCGGCTACTTCAACCCGAAGTCCGAAGTTTCCGTCCGTGTGATCCGGGGTGGAGAGACTCCACCAGACGAGCAGTTTTGGAACGAACTGCTCAACCGCGCGGTGCGTGTGAGGCGCGACATCCTCAAACTAGACGACGTCACTGACACCTATCGAGTGATCCATTCCGAAGGGGACTGGCTCTCCGGCATCGTCATCGACCGCTACGGCGATACGCTTTCGGCCGAAGCCTTCGGACTCGGATTGTTCCAGCGCGGGCAGGCGATTCTCGAACGGCTCGCCCGTATCGTCGGCGCGAAGCATTGGCTGCTGCGTCCGGGGCCGTACACCGAAGCTCAAGAAGGCTTCACCGCCGAACCGGTGAGTTCACCCGACTTGCCTCGTTCCGTCGTCGTGCAGGAGTTCGGTACGAAGTTCCGCGTCGAGTTCCTGGGCGGACACAAGACCGGTTTCTTCTGCGATCAGCGCGATAATCGCCGCCGACTCGCCGAGTTCACGGCCGGCAAGAGCGTGCTCGATTTGTGCTGCTACACCGGCGGTTTTTCGATCACCGCGAAGCGACTCGGCAACGCGGCCGAAGTCACCGGTGTCGATCTCGACGAGCAACCGCTGAAGATCGCGCGCGGCAACGCGCAGCTCAACGCCGTCAAAGCGAACTTCGTACAGGCGGACGTCTTCCCGTACATGCGCGACATGATCCGCAACAATCGACAGTTCGATGTCGTGGTCCTCGACCCGCCCAAGCTGATTCGCAATCGAGCGGAACTCGACGAGGGGACGCGCCGCCACTTCGATCTCAATCGACTCGCGATGCAACTCGTCAAACCAGACGGACTGTTGCTGAGCTGTACCTGCTCCGGCTTGTTGCAAGAGCCGGACTTCTTGCGGTTGCTGTATTCCGCCTCGCGACAGGCCGGCGAAGCGATCGGCCCCGCCGACGACAATGGCTTCCAGCGCCGAGGCCCGCGAGACATGCAAATCCTCTTCCGTACCGGAGCGTCCCCCGATCATCCGGTCTCCGCCAACTACCCCGAATCCGACTACCTCAAAGCCGCCTGGATGCGACTGAGTTAAGTTTCGATTGATGATTTTTGATTTGTGATTTCAAATCGAAAATCATCAATCGAAAATCGAAAATGAAATATGCCACTCGAACACAAAACCCACACCGTCACCGCCAACGAAGCCGGTCGAGTCGATCTGATCGTGAAAGCGATCACGGGCCGGTCGCGTTCGCAACTGCGCGGCATGTGCATGAACGGCTGCCTCAGCATCAACGGCCGAGCCGTCACGGAGCCGAGCACCGCCGTCAAAGAGGGGGACGTCGTCGATGTCAAATACGATCCGCAGCGAAAGTACCGCGAGACCTGGCTCGGCAAGTTTCAGGGCAAGTCGCCGCAAGACAAATTTCAGTGCAAGACCTTCAGCGTTGTCTTCGAGGACGACTACCTGATCGTCGTCGACAAGCAAGCCGGCATCCTGACCGTCCCGACGGAAAACCAGGAATCGCGAACGCTCGTTGATGAGGTCACACGATATCTCGGCGATCACACGCGAGCACTCGTCGTGCATCGGCTCGACCGCGAGACCTCTGGCCTGCTGGTCTTCGCCAAGCAATCTCAAATCGCCGGAGCGTTGCAGGATCAATTACGTCTGCGTGCTCCCGATCGCGTGTACCTCGCGCTGGTCGCCGGGCTGATGAAGGAGGAGGCTGGACAGTACGAGAGCTACCTCGCGACCAGCAAGCGGCTCAGCCGGTACTCGGTCGAGAATCCCGACGGCGGTGAGCACGCCATCACACACTTCGCCGTCGATGAACGGCTCGCCGACACAACACTCGTCCGCGTGAAGCTCGACACCGGCCGCCGAAATCAAATCCGAGTCCATCTCGCCGAAGCCGATCACCCGATCATCGGCGACCGCCGCTATCGGCCGAATCTCTCAAAGCATCCCGACTGGCCACACACACGACTCGCGCTGCACGCTCACATTTTAGGATTCCAACATCCCGTCACCGGCGAAGATTTGCGTTTCGTGTCCGAAATGCCGCGCACGTTTCAAACCTTCGTGAAGCTGCAACGCCGAGCGGCGAGGGAATTGTCCGAGAAGACGGATTGATGATTGGTCATTGGCTGTTGGCTATTGATGATTTGCAGAACCCAAATAGCCAATAGCCAATCATCAATATCCAATTTCACTGTTCCAACAATTGGAGTTGCCACCATGACTCGCCGCACATTGCTAATCGTCCTGCTCAGCATCGTGTCCACAAAAGCCATCTTCGCCGACGAGCCATTCACTCGTCGCGAAGACGTCATCTACGGCCGAAAGTTCGGCACCGCGCTGACGATGGATGTCTTCACGCCGAAGGAAAAAACCAACCGAGCCGCCGTGATCTTCACGGTCAGCGGCGGTTGGTTCTCGGCTCAAGAGGCGATCAATCAGGGGTTCGTCACGCCGTTCACCAACAAGGGCTACACGGTCTTCGCCGTCGTGCATGGCAGCCAGCCTCGGTTCACGATCCCCGAAGCGATCAGCGACATGCACCGCTCGATCCGGTTCATCCGCAGCAAGGCGGACGAGTTTCAGATCGACCCGAACCGCATCGGCATCATCGGTGCCTCGGCGGGCGGTCACCTCTCGTTAATGATGGGGACCAGTGGCAAGCCGGAAAACAAAGACGCCAAAGATCCGGTCGATCGGCAATCCAGCCGAGTGCAAGCCGTCGCCTGTTTCTTTCCGCCGACGGACTTCCTCAATTGGGGCGAGCCGGGCGTCGTCGCACTCGGCACCGGCCCGCTCGCGTGGCTGCCGGCTCCGTTTGATTTCGTCGAATCCGACGCGAAGACCAAACGCTTCGAGCGGATCACCGACGAAGAGAAACTGAAAAAGATCGGCATTGAGATTTCACCGATCACGCACGTCTCAGCCGACGATCCGCCGATGCTCATCATTCACGGCGACAAGGACAAAATCGTCCCGATCCAGCAAGCGAATGTCTTCATCGACAAGCTCAAGGAACACAAAATCCCGTGCGAACTCGTCCTCCGCCCCGGAGCCGATCACGGCTGGCCCACGCTCGGCCAAGACGTGAACCTGTTCGCCGATTGGTTCGACAAACACCTCGCGGCGAAGAAAGAGTAGCCGTCGGATGCCGTAGCCACGTTCGCCAGAACGTGGGAGCTTTCGCCGTTCGCCCACGTTCTGGCGAACTTGGCTACGACTCATCGTCTTCCTCATCCGAACTGGCGACGGTAGCCGGCGGCAGTGCGGCCAGCAATTCCTGACCGCGATCTGACAACGCCAGCAACTCGCGCACGCAGACGTTCATCGACTTCACTGCCTGCTGAAAGTTCGTGTGCGTCGAAGCCTTCAAGGCATCGACCGCGAACAGCTCGGCCGCTTTGCGGAGCTTGCCGACTTTCTTATTCAGCATCCGCAAATAGCCGACCGGATCGGCTTGCCGAGTCTCCAGCGCTCGCGAGATGTCGAACACCGACCGTACGATCCCCATCAGCTCCGGGTAGTCGTCGATCTCCTCGCCGTGCTTGATGAATGTCCGCACCATCCAGGCATGAGCCAGCACCTCGTCGCAACGACGGACGATGTCGGACAGGTCAGTGATCGGCGAAGAGTCAGTCATCGTTCGGTTCAGGTCTGTTAATCACCGTCAGCGGTACCTTCATCTGAGGTGTCGGCTTCGGCTCGCCACAGCCGTGACAGCCGCCTCCGCCACAGCCGGCGGATTGTCCTCGCCACCACAACAGCGTGCGACGACACAACACCACCAGCGCCACTGCCACGCAGACGAGAGCAACCAGTGTTTGTGTGTCGAAGTTGGACATGGTGGACTCTTGAAATTCACCCCACCCCGCTTGCCGGGGTGGCTCGCGGGATTCTGCACGACTCGAACATTTGCCGACGACAGAGTAGAGCAAAATCCCGCGAGCCACCGGGGCAGGCCCGGTGGGGGAAAGAAGATTCTCAAATCCGAATCGCCACTTGATACGTCACCAGCGCGGCGAAGTACGCCAGCAACGTCATGTAGCTGAACGTCACGATCGGCCAGCGCCAAGAGTTGGTTTCGCGGCGAATGGTCATCAGCGTCGCGGCACATTGAGCACACAGCGAGAAAAAGACCATGATCGAGAGCGCTACCGGCACGCCGTACACCGGCCGGCCGTCGGGCCACTTGGCCTCGCGAATCGCCGACCAAAGCTGCTGATTGCTCTCGTCCACGTCCTGGCCAAGTCCGTAGATGATCCCCAAATTCGTCACGACCAGTTCGCGAGCCGGGAACGACAGCAGCGTCCCGACACCGATCTTCCAATCCCAGCCGAGCGGCTTGACGACCGGCTCGATCAAGTGGCCAAGCCGTCCGAGAAAGCTTTGCTCGACGAGCGAGGCCCGCAAACGATTCACGTCCGCACGGGCGTCATCGAGCGGCTTCAACTCCGCATTGAGGTCAGCGAGGCCCCCTTCCGTCATGGAAATTTTCTTCTGCAACTCGTCGCGATCCGTTGAAGCGTCCGAAGCAAGAGCCGCCATCCGCTCGTTGTGTTTGCCGAGTGACTCTTCGAGCATGGCTCGATGTTTCAGCGGGGCGGTCTGTGTGGCTTCCGTGCTTTCGACGAAGCGTTGCTTCTCGAACTCCTGCGAGTGATCTCCCGGAAAAAAACTCCCTGCCCAAACGACGATCGCGGCGGCAAAGATCAGCGTGCCGGCTCGAGTCACAAAGGCCATCATCCGGTCCCAGACTCGACTGACGACGATCCACGGCGAGGGCCATTTGTAGGCCGGCAACTCCATGACGAATGGCGGCGTCTCGCCGTGAAAGATCGTCTTCCGCAGCACCGCGGCAACCAGCGCTGCGGCCACGATCCCCAGCCCGTACATCGCGAACAATGTCAGCCCTTGCCGAGCACCACGCAGTCCCAGCAGCGGTGCGTCCGACACAAACAATGAGATGAACAACGTGTAGACCGGCAACCGCGCCGAGCAACTCATCAGCGGCGCGACCAAAATCGTCGCCAGCCGCGCACGTCGATCCTCGATCACGCGCGTGGCCATGATGCCCGGAATCGCGCAGGCGTGAGACGTCATCAGCGGCACGAACGATTTCCCGTTGAGGCCGAACTTCGACATCACCTTGTCCATCAGAAACGCAGCGCGAGCCAGGTAGCCACAGTCCTCCAGGAGCGCGATGAAAAAGAACAGCATCCCGATCTGTGGCAGAAACACCAGCACGCCGCCGACGCCGGCGACCACTCCATCGGTCAGCAAACTGCGCAATGTCCCCGGCGGAATGAGCGATGCGACAAAGCCTGAGACCGCCGATTGCCCCGCTCCGCAAAGATCCATCAGCGGCTCGGCCCACGAGAAGATCGCTTGGAAGACCACGATCATCAGCACCCCGAAGATCAGCAGCCCCGCGAAGCGATGCGTCAGCACGCGATCCACTCGGTCGCTGAAGGTTTCGGTTCGAGCGGCCGGAGCCGTCGCGACATCGGCCAGCGTTTGCTTTGCCCAGGCGTACCGAGCCTTCGCCTCGACGGCCGGGACTCGGCAGCCGGCGTCTTTCAGTCGAGCACGAGACTCGATCAACGCGGCCTTCCAGCGTTCGGCCGCGTCGCTGCCAGCGAGCCACTCGGTTTCGAGATACCCGCCGACGTCCAGCAACGCACGCTCGACAAGGAAGCTCGGCGTGTCCGAGCGGCCAAGCTCGGCCAGCTTCGACGCGAGTTGATGGCACTCGGCGTAAAACGATTCGGGAAACGGACGCGGTCGCGTACCAGGACCATTCGGCACAGCAGTGGCGATCGCGGTCTTGAGAGTCTCTAAGCCCTCCTTGCGGTGAGCCGACGTCGCCGCCACCTGGACTCCGAGCTTCCGCGAGAGAGCGGGAATGTCGATCTTCGCGCCCCGCGTCGTGGCCACGTCGAACATGTTGAGCACGATGACCGTCGGCAGCCCCAAATCGAGCACCTGACAGGCGAGATAAAAATTCCGTTCGAGGTTCGACGCATCCAGAATGCAGACGACCGCATCGACCTTGCCGATATCGGTCTGGCGGCCGAGCAGCACGTTGACCGAAACCATCTCGTCCAGCGATCGGGGCGAGAGGCTGTACGTCCCCGGCAAGTCCACGAGGTCGATCGGCTCGGCGGTCCCTTTGATCCGGCCGATCTTTTTCTCGACCGTCACCCCCGGAAAATTGCCGACTCGCGCCTGCAAACCGGTCAGAGCGTTGAACAGCGTGCTCTTGCCGGTGTTCGGGTTGCCAATAATCGCGACGGTGAGCGGCATTTGGTGTGAAATCTCAAATTTCAAATCTCAAATCAAGGAATTGAGATGAGCACTCGGCGGGCTTCGACGATGCGGAGGGAGAGGCGGTATCCACGAACTTCAAATTCCAGCGGATCGCCCAGCGGGGCGGCACCGAGCGATCGGATCAGCTCGCCGTCAGTCAGTCCCATTTCCAGTAACCGCACGGCGACGGCGTCGTCCCCCTCGACATCGAGGATCGTGGCGGCCTGGCCTTCGGGCAGTTGATCGAGGGTCAGAGGCAACGGAAAGCACTTTCTGTCGTCAGCCGGCACGCGCGAGCGTCCGGGTCACGACGTTGAGGGGAACCGGACGCTAGCGCGTGCCGGCTCAGTGACTATGGCATCACCGTCAACGCCACCAAAATCTCCGCCTCGTCGTCCATTCGCAGGCTGAGCCGATGGTCCCCGACGGCCACGATGCAGGGGCGGCCCGGTTGGACCATCAGGACGCGAACTTGCTCCCGAAATCCCATCTCAGCCAGCCGATGGACGACTTCCGGCGAGCCGTCCACCTGGACCACATGGCCAACTTCACCAGCCGCCATCAGTTCCATCGGGACGATATTTTCCAAGGCATTGCTCCAAAACGGGAGCGGGATTCTAGGCCCTCAACGCCCCGGAACAACCGAGTTCGGAGAGTAAAACTCCGCCAGCCGATTGGGTGAAATCCCCAGCTTCAGCCCTGCGAGCAACGTCCAGTTGCGGAGCGTTTGTCGAATGACTCCGTGTTTCAGCCAGCGGCGCGGATCGACGTGGATGGGGCCGGGGAGCAGTTCGATTCGCCAGCCTCGGCGGCGGAAATCTCGCATCAACAGCACGTCTTCCATCAGCCGGACCTCGGCAAACCCGCCGATCGCCTCGAAGGCCGACCGCCGGACGAAAATTCCCTGGTCGCCGTAGGGCATTCGTCGCCAGCGGACGCGAGCGGCGTTGCCTCGTTCCAGCCAGCGGAAAACGGGCCGGTCGTGGTCGATCCGCTGCTGGAACGCTCCACCGATGACCATTTCGTCCTGCAACGCGGCTTCGATTTGCTGGGCCGCCTGAGGTTCCAGCCAGCAGTCGGCGTGCAGAAACAGGAACACGTCGCCGGTCGCCGCTCTCGCCCCGGCATTGAGTTGCCGTCCTCGACCACGCTCGCTGGTCACGACCATCGCTCCGGCCGACCGGGCCAAGTCGGAAGTTCCATCCGTGCTTTGGCCGTCTGCAACAACGACTTCGACCGGCTGTAACACCAAGGCACGCTGGATGTTTTGCTCAATTCCAGCAGCTTCGTTCAGCGTCGGAATCACGATGGACAGCCGCATCTTGGCCTCTTCGATTTCGCCTCGGTTCCTTGAACTGACGGTGGGCAACCGCAACGATCCACCCCTTCGCAGGAGTGGGTCATCGTCAAAGTCTGCGCAAGTTACCTGGTTTCTAGGGAGAGTTACGCCATGTGTCTGAATCGGAAGTCGTTGATTGTCGCCTTGACCCTCGCTGTCACAGGAGTCGTCACCACGGGAGTTCGATCCGCCGAGATGTCCGCGCGGGTCGAAAAGAACTCCAAGAACCTCGATTGGTTGGTCAAGCATCCCACCATCCTAAAACTGCTGGAACTGCACAACCAAGAGCGGGCGCGAGTCGGCTTGTCGCCGTCGAAGCTGAACCCGGAAATGTGCCTCGCCGCCCAAAGGCACGCCGTCTGGATGGCCGAAACCGGTTCGATGTCGCACAGCGGTTTGCCGTACCGCGAGAACATTTTCATGGGAGTCACCACCCCCGAAGCCGCCACCAACGGCTGGATTTGGTCCCCGGCTCACCACACCAACATGCTCAGCGGCAGCGAGGTCGGCTTCGGCTACATGGTCCTCAACGGCCGGTACTGCTGGTGCTCGGTGATGCAGTAGCCGTCGCGGACGCTGGCAGCGTCAGCCACAAACTCTAAACTGTCGCCCCTGATGCAGCCCGGCTCCTCCGGGCTGCGTTTGTTTCCAAGGTTGGGCGGGCGAGTGGAACGATGGCCAAGGATTTCCTCAAAGACACGCGAGACCACTACGACGTGGTCGTCATCGGCAGCGGCCTGGCCGGGCTGACCTCGGCCAACATCCTGGCTCGTGCCGGCTATTCCGTGCTGCTGCTGGAGCACCACTACCAGCTCGGCGGCATGGCGACCTGGTTCAAGCGAGCTGGTGGGCACATCTTCGACATCTCGCTGCACGGGTTCCCGATCGGCATGATCAAGTCCTGCCGGAAGTATTGGACTCAGGAGATCGCCGACAGCATCGTGCAACTCAAGGGGATTCGGTTCGAGAACCCGCAGTTCTCGCTGACCACAACCTTCAACCGCGAGGACTTCACGAAGCTGCTGATCGAGAAGTTCAATGTCCCCGGTGAGACCGTCCAAAAGTTTTTCGACACCGCCAGAGCAATGAACCACTTCGATGCCGAGGCCAAGACGACCCGGCAGCTTTTTGAAGAATTCTTCCCGGGCCGCAGTGACGTCATCCGGCTGCTGATGGAGCCGATCACCTACGCCAACGGCAGCACGCTGGAAGACCCGGCCGTGTCCTACGGCATCGTCTTTTCCAATTTCATGAGCAAAGGGGTCTTCACCTTCGAGGGGGGGACCGACAAGCTCGTGAATCAGATGAAGGACGAGCTGGAAAGGAACGGCGTTGATCTCCGCATCCGCTCGCTGGTCGAGAAGATCGAAGTCGATGAACGGCGCCGTGTGACCGGTGTGGTTGTGAACGGCAAACGGATCGGCTGCCGCTGCGTCGTGTCGAACTCGAACATCAAGTCCACGATCTTGCAGCTTGTCGGCGAGAAGAACTTCGACACCGCCTTCGTCGAGGAGGCGAAGGCCGTGCGGCTCAATAACAGCAGTTGCCAGGTTTACATCGCGCTCAAGCCGGGCGTCGGCTTCGACTACTGCGGCGACTTGCTGTTTCACTCCGAGCACAAAGGCTTCGACATCGAAGCGATGCTCAGCAAGAAGGTCAGCAGCCGCACATTCTCGTTCTATTACCCGTCCACTCGACCGGGTTGCGACCGGTACGTCGTGGTCTCGTCCACGAACGCGAACTTTCGCGACTGGGCGGACCTCCCTGAAGCGGAGTACGAAGCAGCCAAAAAAGAGCTTTGCGAAACGACGCTCGACTGTCTCGATCAATACGTCCCCGGCATTCGTGACAAGGTCGAGCATTACGAAGCGTCAACGCCCCGGACCTTTGAGCATTACACACGACACTGGAACGGAGCCGCCTTCGGCACGAAGTGGGAAGGTCTGAAAGTCAGCAAGGAGCTGCCGCAGCAGATCGCCGGCCTGTTCCACGCCGGCAGCGTCGGCATCATCATGTCCGGCTGGCTCGGAGCCGTGAATTACGGCGTGATTGTCTCGAACGACGTCGATAAATTCTTGACGCTTGGTGCCACGGCTTGATGTCCGGCCGATGGCCGGAAGCCGATGGCCGTGATACCGTTTTTCAGACGGCGGAAAACGGTATCACGGCTGTCGGCCGGACAGATGAAACCAAGGCGGGATTCGTTCGGTATGGCTCGCATTCCCTCGGAGACAGGCTCATGGCGAACGAGATGCAACGGACGGACGTGGCGTGGTCGCGGAGCGCGGCGACTCACCTGTTGTGGCGAACCGGTTTCGGAGCGTCCGCCGACGAGATTCAGCAGGCCACGCAGGTAGGCTTGGACAAGACGCTCGATCGGCTGCTCGCTCCGCCGGTGGAAACTCCGGAGTTCGGAAAGGCGGACGCACTGCTGTGGCAAGCGGCGTTCGACAGCGGCAACATCACGGATTTGAAGGCGTGGTGGCTGCACCGGATGACCGCCTCGGCCAATCCGCTGGTCGAGAAATTGACGCTGCTGTGGCACAACCACTTCGCGACCTCGAATGCGAAGGTCGATTCGGTGCCGCTGATGGCCGCTCAGAACGATCTGCTGCGGCGCGAATCTCTCGGCAGCTTTCGGCGCGTGCTGCACGACATGGCCAAGGATGTGGCGATGCTCGTGTGGCTCGACAGTAACTCGAACCGCAAGCGGCATCCGAACGAAAACTTCTCGCGCGAGGTCATGGAACTCTTCAGTCTCGGCGTCGGCAACTATTCGGAGCACGACATTCAAGAAGCCGCGCGAGCCTTCACCGGCTGGCATGTCCGCAACGGCGAGTTCTGGTTCAACGCGATTCAGCACGACACCGGCGAGAAAGTCGTCTTCACCAAGCGGGGCAACTTCGACGGCGGCGACGTCGTCGAACTGTGTCTCGAACATCCCGCCTGTCCGCGCTTTCTGGCGTTCAAGCTGCTGCGGCAATTCGTCGAGCCGTCGCCGTCGAAGGAACACATCGACGCGCTGGCCGCTCGCATTCGCCAGCACAATTTCGAGTGGCGACCGATCCTACGCGAGTTGTTCGCATCGCGACTGTTCTTCGCCGAGTCGTCGCGGCAGTCGATCATCAAGTCGCCGGTCGAGTTGCTGCTCGGTGCGGTGCGACAGCTCAAGGCGAAACCGAATCTGCAAGCGATCGCGCGGCTGTCGGCGGAACTCGGCCAGGACCTCTTTGAGCCGCCAACTGTCAAAGGCTGGGACGGCGGCCGGCTGTGGATCAGCTCGACGACGCTGATTCAGCGAGCCAACTTCGCGACCGCGCTGACGAAGTCGAACCAACTCGGCTCGATTTCGTTCGCGGGCTTGCGAGTTGAAGACGACGTGAACTATTTCGTCGAGTTGCTACTGGCTCGCGACGTCGGCCTCGACGCCGTCACCGAACTGCAGCAGTTCGCCGGAAATCAAACCGGAGACGCGGAAACGCGACTCCGCTCGCTGACCCAATTCGTGATGCAAATGCCGGAGTATCAGTTGATCTAATTTGGAGTGCGACGACCCAAGTCGTCGCTTTTCAAACCGCGCTGAATGCGCTGCAGATTCGATTCTGGTTGATTTATGCGTTTTGAAAAGCGGTGACTTTGGTCACCGCAGTCCAAAGGAATTGCCATGACCACTCGCCGTGAATTCTTGAAGCAGTTCGGAGCCGCCAGCCTCGTCTCATTGGGAGCCACACCACCGAGCTTTCTCGCGCGGGCCGCAGCGGCGACTGAGGCGAAGAAAGATGAACGCATCCTCGTGCTCGTGCAACTGGCGGGTGGCAACGACGGGCTCAACACCGTCGTCCCATTCGGACGCGACGAGTACTACAAGGCGAGACCCGGAGTCGGCATCAGCAAGGATGCGGTGTTGAAACTGAACGGCGAACTCGGCCTGCATCCGGCGATGGACGGATTCAAGAAACTGTTCGACGAAGGCTGGCTGAGCGTCGTGCAAGGCGTCGGCTATCCGAACCCCGATCGGTCGCACTTCCGCTCGATGGATATCTGGCAGTCAGCGAAACCGGAGAAGGATGACGTCAGCAGCGGGTGGCTCGGCCGAGCACTCGATTCGACCGTTGAGCAGCACGTCGGCAAGGTGCCGGGGCTGGCGTTCGGGACGGACAAGCTGCCGCTGTCGCTGGTCGCGTCGAAGATCAACGTGCCGACGGTGCGCGATGTGAAGGGGTATCACTTGCAGCTCGGCCCCGGCAACGAGTCGGCTTTGAAGGCGCACAAGCAAGCGTTGGAGCGGATCGCCAGCCGCGACGCCTCGGCCGGTTCGGACCTCGACTTCTTGCGACGCACCGCTCGCACGGCATGGTCGAGTGCGGAGAAGCTCAAGCAAATCTCCGCCAGCTACAAGCCGGCGACGGAGTATCCCGGCAACCCGCTGGGGCAGAAGCTCCGCACGGTGGCCGAAATCATCAGCGGCGACATGGGGACGCGAATGTTCTTCGTGAATCTCGACGGCTTCGACACGCACTCGCAGCAAGCGAACGCGCATCAGGCGTTGCTGACCGAGTTGTCCTCAGCGATCACCGCGTTCGTCGGCGACCTGAAAGGGCACGGCCTCGCCGACCGAGTGCTGGTCGCGACGTTCTCCGAATTCGGCCGCCGAGTCGCGGAGAACGGCAGCCTCGGCACCGATCACGGAGCCGCCTCGCAGATGTTCGTCATCTCGCCGAAGTGTAAAGGGGGCGTGATCGGCGCTCATCCGAGCCTGACCGACCTCGACGACGGCGACCTGAAATTCCACACCGACTTCCGCTCGGTGTACGCGACGCTGCTCGACCGCTGGCTGAACATCCCCAGCGAACCCGTCCTTGGCGGCGAATTCCGGCCGGTTGAATTCGTGTGACGAATCATGTCGCTCAGTGCGAGGTGTTTGATGCCGATCGCTCAACCAGATTTGGCACGGTATCGCGAGCAGCTTGAAGCCGTTTGTAAACAGCTAGCAAGTGCGGCGAAGCAGACAGGCGTCATTGGTTCCAATTTGTGTCAATGGGCTTGGGCAACGACTGGCGATCGGTCTGTTGAAGTCTATTGGGATACGACCGGGATTTGCGTGGCGTATTGGGTGCGGGATGCGGATTCGGAGTCTGACGAAACGGAGACGCATCAATCGCTCCACTCCTCGTATGAAGGTGCTGTTCAAGCCGCTCGTGATTGGCTTCGTGGCTGAGGGCCGACGAAATTGCAATCATTGGTAGTCGTGCTGACGTACATGGCAGCGGCAGGAGAGTTCACAAGTCTGGCAACCAAAGGAAAACACGCGATGCGATGTCGATGGTGTGTGTCGGTTTTCTCGATTCTGTTCCTTCTGGCAGCAACGACCGCCTCCGCTGCGGACGTGATTGTCCGGTCGGAGCGGTTGCCGGAGACGATGCCGTGGGACTTGAAGCAACTCAGCGAAGTGCCGGCCTTCGAGTGGGTCGATCAAAAGAGCAGCGTGCGGTCGCTGTTCTACGCGGGTGAGCCATATGGCGGCAAAGCGACGCGCGTCTTCGCGTACTACGCTTCTCCCGCAACGCTCACGGACGGGAAGGCACCGAACGAAAAGTTTCCGGCCGTCGTGCTGATTCATGGCGGAGGCGGGACGGCGTTTCGTGAGTGGGCTGAACTGTGGGCCAAGCGAGGCTACGCCGCGATCGCGATGGACTTGGCCGGGCATCGGCCGAACGAGGGGCAGAATGCTCATCAGCCCGCCAATCGGACGCGATTGTCGGACGGCGGACCGAATCAAGGGGACGACGAGAAGTTCGGCAGCGTCGACAAGCCGCCGGCCGAGCAGTGGTCGTATCACGCCGTCGCGGCGGCGATTCGAGCACACTCGCTGATCCGCAGCTTTCCCGAAGTCGATGCGCAGCGAACGGGGGTGACCGGCATCAGTTGGGGAGGCTATCTGACCTGCATCGTGTCGGGACTCGACAATCGTTTCAAAGCGGCCGTGCCGGTCTACGGCTGCGGCTTCTTGCAAGACAACAGCGCTTGGTTGTCTCGCTTTGAAAAGATGTCGCCCGAGCAACGCCAGCGCTGGGTGAAGTTGTGGGATCCGTCCAAATATCTGCCGGCGGTCTCGATGCCGATTCTGTTCGTCAACGGCACGAACGATTTCGCGTACCCGCTCGATAGCTACATGAAGAGCTTCGACGCTGTGCCGGGCACGAAGCAGTTGCGAGTCAGCGTCAACCTGCCGCACGGTCATCCGCCGGGATGGGCTCCGACGGAGATCGGCCTGTTCATCGACCACCAATTGGGACGCGGTCCGGCGTTGCCGAAACTCGCTGACCCCAAAACCGAAAACGGCCGCGTGCAAGTCGCGGTGAAGTCCGAGACCAAGCTGAAACACGCCGCGTTGCACTACACGACCGACGGCGACGCGATCAACAAGCGGACTTGGAAGACGACCGCTGCCACGATCGACGGCAACACCATCACCGTCGAAGCCGCACCAGCCGAGGCAACCGTGTGGTTCATCACCGTCACCGATGAGCGAGACGCTCTCGTCAGTAGCCGAATCGTGATTCGGTAACAACGGAACGGGATATCGGCGGGTGAAGTATTTCTGAAACTGCGGAAGGACCATGGCGGAACCGAGTGGGTCAAGAAGTTTCATTGCCACTTGATCAACGGTCCGCCATCGAACCCGAGTGACACCTTGGGATTCACTCCTGATTCAAGCTCGAATGAGATGTTTCATCGAGCGGCAGGGCGTCAGCCCTTCGAGTGTTTCGTTCTGATTTGACTCGGAGGGCTGACGCCCTGCCGCTCGCCGAATCTCTCGTGACACCCCGCGCGAGATATGACGGTACGAGCAGCATCTCGTCATCCGTATGGACTTCAATGTTGACCGTCAAACGTCTGCAGGCGAACTCGATGTTGGTTCGCTTGGACGAGCAGAAGCTGGCGGACCTGGCCTCGCAATTCGACACCCATCAACTTGCTGCCGATCGTGTGATCTTTGAGGAAATCCCCGGGGACAAGTTCTATTGGATCGCCCGCAGTTCATTGGAGTTCAGCAAACTCATCGACGGCGAATCGAGGCAACTGGCGTCTCTCAGCGATAGCGACTTCATTGGCGAGATCACACCGTAGAATTCACACTGTTGAATATTGTGGCTCGCACTGCGACGATCATTACCGGCACCCCGACAGTTCTGCTCACGCTGTCCCACTTGGGTTTCCTGCAAATCCTGACGGTCATCCCAAGTTGCGTTGAGAACAGGAACGTGTGATGACGCTACGCAACTGACTCGTCGATCGCGCTTGAGTCCTTTGGACTCGTATCATCCAACAGCCTGATCCGTTGACTGGAACATCTTTCATGGCCGCATCGCAACGAGGTGTCGCGGAGTTGGTCGTTAACGGCCCGGACGGAGAAGAGCTTCGACAGCAATTGGTGGAGCGCCAGACTCTGCGATTTGGCCGTGCTCCGGCCAACGGCCTGGCGATTACTTGGGATCGGGCGATTTCTCGCGAGCACGCCGACTTGTGCTGGCGGGACGGAATGTTGTCGGTTGTTTGTTTGGCCACCGCATCGAATGCCATCAAGCTGGACGGGAAGTTGCTGCGTGAAGTCGTCGTTGGCGTCGAGGAGGCCTTTGAGATTGGCCAGACCAGTTTTTTTGTTTCCGTGACAAAACTTCCGACCGCGGCGACAACCGGAGCAACGATGGCGTTCCAGCCCGAGCCTGCGGTCTCACTGCCAGCACCAACGGCTGAAGACGATCCCAATCCGGAATTTGAGACCCATGACTCTACGGACGAGGTCGAAGAGCACTCGTACCAAGCCAGCGAACTCAAGAATGTGGCGTTCGGCGATACCGAGCGGCAAATGGAAGTGCTCTCACTGCTGCCGGAAATGATCTCGGGAACGCAGACGGATGTCGACTTGGCGCTGATGTTGTGCCGCATGCTGCTGGACGCGATTCCGCCCGCCGTCGCAGTGGCGGTCACGATGTTCGATGAAGCCGACGTTCACGAAATGCAGCGTCTTGACGATCCGAATGCGGCCATACCGAAGCCGAAGATGATGCGTGTGCAGACACGAGATGACTTTGAAGGCCGCTTCATGCCCAGCCGCAAGCTGCTTCGAAAAGCCTTGCGACACGGTGAAAGCATGATGCACATCGTCGGCGAAATGGAGAGCGGCGGAGCCCAATTCACCATGGCGAGTTCTCTGGGCTGGGCGTTCTGCGCACCGATCCGAGCGGCATCGTGCTTGGGCTGGTGCTTGTATGTTTCGGGAGCAGGCGGACGCGATGGAAATAATTTTGTTTCCGAGAATGACCTGAAGGGAGACCTCCGCTTTACCCAACTCGTCGCGCAGTTGATCGGCTCCATTCGCACGGTGCGGACACTGCAAGAACACACCACACAGTTGTCGGCGTTCTTTTCGCCGAAAGTCATCGCCAACCTCACGAAGAAGGGTGGAGCAGGCGACATTCTGGTTCCTTCGCGGCGTGACATCACGGTGCTGTTCTGCGATGTGCGCGGGTTCTCCCGCAAGTCGGAACAACTTCAGGACAAGTTGGAAGAACTCCTCGACTGTGTCAAAGCGGCCCTGTCTGCAATGACCGGTGGCATCTTGGCATTTGATGGATCGATTGCCGACTTTCAAGGAGACGCCGCGCTCGGCTTCTGGGGCTGGCCGACTCCGCTTCCTGATGGTCCGCTTTCGGCCTGCCGTGCGGCGCTGGCGATCATGCAAGTTTTCAAATGGCCGTTGCAGGAACACGGCCTGCTCGAAGGGTTTTCGTGCGGCGTGGGGATCGCTCACGGCCAAGCCATTGCCGGACAGATCGGCACCTCGCAGCAAGCCAAGATCGGAGTCGTCGGCCCGGTCGTGAATCAAGGCTCGCGCATTGAGGGGATGACTCGGATGTTCGACGTCGGAGTTTGCATCGATGAAACGACCGCGAACTTTGTCCGCCGCTTGATGCCACCCCAGGAGGGCCGGGTGCGCCGCTTGGCTCGCGTCAGACCGAAGGGCATGAATACGGCCATCGAAATCAGCGAGTTGTTGCCTCCCGAAAGCGACTGCCCGCAACTCACGGCGGCAATCGTGTCCGCCCACGAACAGGCCGTCGCGCATGTCGTCGCTGGACGGTGGGCCGATGCCATCGAGTTCCTCCGACCGCGAGCCGAAACCGATCACCCCGCCAGATTCTTGCTCGAACACATGGCCCAGTTCGACAACCAGCCACCAGCCGATTGGGATGGAGCATTCCGGCTGACCAGCAAATGAGTTCCCGACGGAAATCCTAGCTCGCGGAATCAATCATCATGCGTATCCGATTGTTGGCTTCCACCACCGGGCCATCACCAACCTATCAATTCGCGATGTCCTACCTGATCAACGATCGCGTGGCGATCGATGCCGGAACGATCGGCTTCGCTGCACTCACCGTACAGCGAGCCATCCAGCATGTGTTCCTGTCGCATGTGCATTTGGATCACATTGCCTCGTTGCCCATTTTCTTGGACAACATCTACCAACCCGGTCCTGAAGCCGTCTCACTGTATGCGGGACAGGCGACGTGGGAGGCTCTGCAACAACACATTTTCAACGATGTCGTCTGGCCAGATTTCATTCGGCTCTCTGCAGCCGAATCACCGTTCTTTCACTTCCAGCCATTGCTCCCCGAGGTGGCCGTGAGTGCTGCCGGCCTGAGCATTATTCCGGTTCCGCTTGATCATGTTGTTTCGACATTGGGATTCATCATCGACGACGGCCAGGCTGCGGTCGCCATCGTGTCGGACACGTCGCCCACTCATCGCATGTGGGAGGTGGCGCGGACCATTCCCCACCTTAAGGCCGTCTTTCTGGAGTCGAGTTTTCCAAGCTCATTACAATGGCTCGCCGACAAGACCAATCACCTCAGCGCCACAACCTTCGCCTCCGAGGTTGCGAAATCGGGACTCTCCGTTCCATTTTACGCGATGCACATCAAGCCGGCATTTCAGGAAATCATCGTCGGAGAATTGCAGCGGCACGGTCTCGACATTCTGCACATTCTTGAACCCGATCGGTGCTACGATTTCTAGGGCAACTGCGTACTGCCCATAAGGAATCGGTCGCACTCGCGAGCGCATTCGCGGCCTTCGTTGATCGCCCAGACGATCAGGCTTTGGCCGCGTCGGCAGTCGCCCGACGCGAAGACACCGGGGATGCTCGTCGCGTACTTGCCGTAGTCGGCTTTGAAATTCGAGCGGGGGTCCAGCTCGATGCCGAGCTGATCGGCCAGTAACTTCTCTGGGCCGAGAAATCCCAGCGCGAGGAACACGAGGTCGCATTCCAGTTCGACTTCGGAGCCTTCGACTCGGCTGAACGGTGCTCCCCCTTTGACGGGCTTTGACCAATCGACTTTGACGGCCGTCAGCGATTTCAAGCTGCCGTTTGCGTCGCCGTTGAACCGCACCGTGTCGATCGAGAAGGTGCGCGGGTCGGCTCCGAATTTTGCGGCGGCCTCGGCGTGCCCGTAATCGATACGGAAGATGCGCGGCCATTGCGGCCACGGGTTGTTCGCCGCTCGATCGTCCGGCGGTTGCGGGACGATTTCGAAGTTCAGCAGGCTTGAGCAACCCTGTCGCATCGACGTGCCGAGGCAGTCGTTGCCCGTGTCGCCGCCGCCGATGACGATGACCTTCTTCCCTTCAGCGCTGATGAACTTGCCGTCTCGGAGGTCCGAGTCCAGCAAGCTCTTCGTGTTGCCGTGCAGGAACTCCATCGCGAAATGGACTCCCTTGAGGTCTCGGCCGGGGATCGGCAAGTCGCGCGGCTTGGTCGCTCCGGTCGCCAGCACGATCGCGTCGTTCTCCTCGCGGAGATGCACAGCGTCGATGTCCTTGCCGACTTCGCAGCTCGTCACGAACTTCACACCCTCGTCGGCCATCAAGTTGACGCGGCGTTGCACGACCCACTTTTCGAGCGTCATGTTCGGGATGCCGTACATCAGCAGGCCGCCGATCCGATCCGCGCGTTCGTAAACCGTGACCGTGTGGCCCGCGCGATTGAGCTGCTGCGCCGCCGCCAATCCTGCCGGCCCCGAGCCGATAACCGCGACCTTCTTGCCCGTGCGCTGTGTTGGAATTTGCGGCTTCACCCAGCCTTCATCGAAGCCCTTGTCGATAATCGCGCATTCGATGTTCTTAATCGTCACCGCCGGCGACGTGATTCCCAACACACACGCTCCTTCGCACGGAGCGGGACAGACCCGGCCGGTGACCTCCGGGAAGTTGTTCGTCTTGTGCAACCGGTCGAGCGCCTCGCGCCAGTGGCCGCGATAAATCAAATCGTTCCACTCCGGAATGAGATTGTTGATCGGGCATCCCGACGCCATGTTGGCCATCAGCCCGCCGGTGTGGCAGAAGGGAACGCCGCAATCCATGCAGCGAGCACCCTGCTTGCGCAGATCTTCCTCCAGCATGTGGTGATGAAACTCACGCCAATCCAAAATCCGCAATGCCGGATCCCGATCCGTCGGCAACTGCCGTTCGAACTCCATGAAGCCTGTCGGCTTACCCATCGCACTCACTCACTTTCTGTCGTTCTCAGTCTGAATCGCTGTCGTGCTGAAATCGCGACGACTCACGGCGAAAACATTTCCATCAATAATTTCAGGACTGCCTCAGAAGTCGCCCGATCAATCCGCCCCAACTTTTTCACCAGCCGTTGGCTATCGACCGTCCGAATCTGATCCAACACCACTTGCCCCTCTTTGCCTTCAAAGCGGCAAGGGACTCGTGTGGGGTAGGTCTGTCCTTTCGTCGTCATCGGAGCAACGATCACCGTTCGCAACCGATGGTTCATTTCATTCGGTGAGACGACCAGGCATGGCCGTTTTTTCTGAATCTCGCTGCCGACCGTTGGATCGAGATTGACGAGATAGATGTCAAATCGATTGATCACCATTCCCACTCTTTCTCGTCCCACGCGGTCGAACTCAGCGGTGGATCATCCACCAACTGATCGTCGTCGTTCTTTCGCATGCGATTGAACGCCGCCGCCCAACCTGAGCGAACCTTCTTTCCCGGACGAATCACGACGGCATTCGAGAGGACCGCCATTTCCACTTCGCCATGCAGTCCCGTCTGTTCGAGGACCGCACTGGGGATGCGGACTCCGTGTGATCGGCCAATTCGGACAACTCGCGTTCGCATGATTCGTGTCTCTGGTTCCATGTCCTAAATCTGTCCCGCAGCGGTCGCTACGACCTTGCCGGATTTGGCCGGCCCTTCCTTCGCCATTTCCGCCAAAGCTCGTTTGTAGTCCACTGGCATGACCTTGTGGAAAAACTGCAACTCGGTGGACCAGTTGGCGAGGATGCGCTTCGCGATGCCGCTGCCGGTGTAGGTCGCGTGATTGGTGATCAGCCGCTTGAGGTCGGCGATGTCCGCCTCGACTTCCAGCTTTTCGAGTTCGACCATTTCTGGATTGCAGTTGGCTTTGAACTCGGCGTGTGGGTCGTAGACGTAGGCGATGCCGCCGCTCATGCCGGCGGCGAAGTTGCGGCCGGTGGGGCCGAGCACGACCGCTCGTCCTCCGGTCATGTATTCGAGGCCGTGATCGCCGCAGCCTTCGACGACCGCTTCGGCTCCGCTGTTGCGGACGCAGAACCGTTCGGCGGCCACGCCGCAGAAGTACGCTTCGCCGGCGATCGCTCCGTACAACGCCACGTTGCCGATGATGATGTTCTTGTCGCTCTCAAACGTCGCGGCTTTCGGCGGGTAGATGATGACTCGGCCGCCGCTGAGTCCTTTGCCGACGTAGTCGTTCGCGTCGCCGTCGAGTTCCAGCGTCACGCCGCTCACGGCCCACGCGCCGAAGCTTTGGCCGGCGTGGCCGGTGAACTTCAGATGGATCGTGTCGTCCGGCAAGCCCTTCGCTTTCCAACGCTTGCTGACTTCGTGAGACAGTGTCGTGCCGGTCGCTCGGTCGGTGTTGACGATGCGGAATTCCTTTCGCAACTTCGTGCCGTTGTCGATCGCCTCGCGGCAGGCGGGGATCAGCGTCGTCTGGTCGAGCGTGTATTCCAGACCGTGCTTCTGGCCGATCGCACAAAACGTCTTCACGTCGGTTCGCGGCTTGGCGGCGGGAGTGAGGATCGGCGAGAGGTCGACCCCCTTCGCCTTCCAGTGCTTGATCGCTTCGTCGGTTTCGAGAAGTTCGACTCGGCCGACCAGTTCGTTGATCGTGCGGATGCCGAGCGCGGCCATGATCTCGCGGCATTCTTC
>SXGS01645460.1_pt1 | contig 25539 bp, 21 predicted proteins | sample 3174681 | NCBI WGS metagenome assembly SXGS01 (sample SAMN11356861, study PRJNA531348) | freshwater metagenome | isolation source: freshwater sample F1-80 | place: China: Fuxian Lake, Yuxi | collected 2017-12-25 | reverse complement strand
GTCAGAAATGCGGGCCACCACGCGGCCGACGCGGCCGCAGTATGGCAATCTGACGATCTTCTCGATTCCGACCGGCCACCTGTGGTTTCTCGAGATGCTGCTGCTGCTCTACGGCGGCGCGGCGCTGACGGCGTGGGCCGGGCTGACGCTCAAGCTCACCTCGTGGCTGCCCCGTCTTGATGCCGCGTTCGACTGGTTCATCGGGAGCTTTTGGAAGCCGCTGCTGCTCGTGCCTCCGACCGTGCTGTGCCTTTGGGGCGGGCCGATGCTGGGCGAGATTGACGCCGCCGGCCTGCGGCTGCTCCCCGCCGCGCGCGCGGTGGGTTACTACGGTCTCTTCTTTCTTGTTGGCTGGTGGCTGCACCGGCGACGTCACCAGCTCGGAGCATTGCGCGGCTGGCTCAAGACTTACTTTGCGCTCGCCGCGGTGGCGTTCCTCATGTTGGGGGCGTGTCATCTGGCGCAGGCGAAACCCGCTGACGCAAATTTCGTGAGCATCAAGCTGCTCGCGCTGATCGCCGCGTCCCTCTACGCGTGGACGATGACCTTCGCGGTGACAGGCTGGTTCATGCGCTTCGCCGGGCAGCACAGTGCGCGGGTCCGCTACCTCGCGGACGCCTCCTACTGGTGCTACCTCCTGCACCTGCCGCTCGTGCTCTGGCTGCAAGTGGTCGTCGCGAACTGGGTGCTGAACGGCTGGTTCAAGTTCGCCTTCATCATGGCCGTGAACGTGGTCCTGCTGCTGGTGAGCTACCACTGGTGCGTGCGCTACACATGGATCGGCCGGCTGCTCAACGGGCCTAGGGAAAGGGCTTCGTAGGCGCAGGGTTCAGCGTGCGGTTGGGTCGTCTCCGATTCGCAACCTGAAGGTTGCGACTACTTCAGGAACGGCCCCACGACTTCCTTCCAGATCGCATAGCCCTTCTCGTTCATGTGCAGCTTGTCCTCGACGAAGATGTCGGGCTTCGGCGTGCCGTCCGGTCCCATCATGTGCGCGAAGACGTTGATGAACGCGAGTTGCGGGTCAGCCTTGCAAAGGGCTTCGAGGCGGCGATTCGCCTCACGCACGGGGTCCACCTGCTTCCAACGCGCCGGGTTTCCCGCGATGGAGATGCACGCCACCCGCGTCCCCGGGAGCTTCTGTTTGACGAGTGCGACGAAGTTCTTGAAATCCGACTCCACCCGCTCCGGCGTCTTGCCTGCGTTGATGTCGTTGCCGCCGGCGTAGAGCACGATCAGCCGCGGCTGATGCGGCAGCACCGCGCGGTCGAAGTAGTTCACCGAGTCAAACATCTGTGAGCCGCCGAAGCCGCGGTTCACGACCTTGTGCTCCGGGAAATCCTGCGCGAGCGATTTCCACCGCACGATGCTCGAGCTGCCCACGAACACGATGCCGCCCTTGCCCGGCGGGGTCTTCGCGTCCGCGCTCGCGAAGGTGTCCATCGCGCCCTGCCACTTGATGCACGACGTGACGATGTCGTAGCCCGCCTCGCTGAAGTGCAGCCTGTCCGCCACGAACAGCTCCGCGCGCGGCTGGCCCTCAGCGCCGAGCAGATGCGGGAAGAAGTTGATGAAGCCCACCTTGCCGTCGGCCTTCGCGTAGTCGGCGATGAGCTGGTTCGCCTTCCTCACTTGTTCCACCTCGCTCCAGCGCGACGGCGAGGTCGGGATGGACAGGTAACTGATCTTCGTGTCCGGCAGGGCGGCGCGGACCTTGGTCACGAATGCCTTGAAGTCCGTCAACACTTGCTCCGGCGACTTGCCCGAGTGCAGATCGTTGCCGCCTGCGTTGAGGTAAATGGTCTTCGGTGCGTAGGGGATCACCACGCGATCCGCGAAGTGAATGCAGTCGCTCAGGTGCGAGCCGCCGAAGCCGCGATTGATGACCTTCTGCTTGCCGAACCGCTGCGGCAGCGACTTCCACAGCCGGATGTTCGACGCGCCGTAGAAGAGTGTGGCGTCCTTGGGCGGCGCGTTGGTCTTGTCCTCCGCCTCGTAGGCGGCGATGGCCTTCTCGAAGCGCGTCGGATCAGCGGTTTTCTGCGCAGCGGGCGCGAAGGGCAGCACAAGCGTCCACGCGGCGAGCAGGGGGAGGAGCCGAAGGCGGGTCAGGAGTGAAGAGCGAGAAGACATGGCCGGCATACTTTCGTCGCCGGGCATCGAGGAAAAGCGAAAAGTTCCGCCTCACTTCCTCTCCCGGTCACGGAAGAACTGAATCACGCCCGAGGTGATGTCGGGCACCTCGCCGGCGGTGTGGTAGAGCACCGAGCGGGAGGACGAGTAATCGTGCGAGGTATCCACCACCAAATCGTAATGCTCCTTCTGTTTCACATAGTCGGCGACGAGCTGCGTGAGAAGCTGGGAGCCATGATATTTCGTCGTCAGCTCGGCGCGCCTCTCGACAATCGCCGCCACCGGGGCCTTCGCTTCCGCCACGCGGTTGGCTATCACACCGTGGCCTTGAAGAGCAATGGCACGGTGGTGGCGTGGGGAGCCAGCAGCGATGGTCAAACGACCGTTCCTGCCGGCTTGAGCGGTGTGATGGCCATTGCGGCTGGTGGTTTTCACACCGTGGCGTTGAAGAGCGATGGCATGGTGGTGGCATGGGGGAACAACGCCTCTCGTCAAACGACCGTGACTGCGGGTTTGAGCGGGGTGACGGCCATTGCGGCTGGCGACTATCACACTCTGGCACTCGTTGGCTCAGGGGTTCTTGGCCCCACCGTCACTTACTCCTCGGCTGGGAACAACCTGACCCTACTTTGGCCGGACACAGCGACGGGTTATCGAATTGAATCGGCATTAATTTTAACGCAGACCGTCATCTGGAACAACATGATTGGAACGTTTCAGACCAACGGTGGCTCCATCAGCATTGTCCTGCCCATGACCGGCTCGCAGAAGTTCTATCGTCTGATTAAGCCGTGAACAAAGAACTGTTCAACGAGTTGCTGCAAAGCGGGAAGGAAGCCGCCGCGATTGAGCGCGGGGCGGCCAAGCCTTCCCGCCAGTTTGAAGTCAGGACCACCAACGATGTTGTTCTCGCGCGGCTCGCGCGGCTTCGCACCCGGCTCGCCACTGGCAAGGCGGGGCCGACGGTCGAGCAGTTGCTGGACGAAGACCGAGGTGAATAGCTGGCGGCGACGACCTGACCGCATTGGATTCATGCCCCTCACCGAAACGCAACTGCTCCGCCGCCTCCGCGCGTGGACGGCGTGCTTCATCTTCGGCCTCGTGGTCAGCGGGTTGACGGCGATTCCGCTGGAGACGGAGCTGGCGGTGCTGGAGCGGCTGGCCGGGCAGGGGACCGAGGGCTTCGCGGGCTGGATTCATCGCGTCGCCGAGGCGCTGCGCGAGACGAACGCGAAGTTTCCCTTCCTCGCCTACGGCACGGACTGGCTGGCGTTCGGGCATGTGGTCATCGCCCTCGCGTTTATCGGCGCGTGGCGCGACCCGGTGCGGAACAAGTGGCTGTTCCAGATCGGGATGATCGCGTGCGTGGCGGTGGTGCCGTGGGCGCTGGGGTTCGGCGCGGTGCGCGGGATTCCGCTGGGCTGGCGGTTGGCGAATGGGGTGGAGCAGGGGAACTACACGAATTGACGGCGGGCACTGATGACTTCCCTCTCCCCCATCGGGGGAGAGGGTAGGGTGAGGGGGCGGGCAGCGGAGTAAATGGACCGGACGGATGTTCGATGGTGGCAGGCGACAATGGATTTGTGCGAGTGTTGGACTGTTGGACGCCTTGCCCCCTCACCCCGGCCCTCTCCCCCGGTGGGGGAGAGGGAGGAAAACTTCGGCACCGAATTTCCTCCTGTCACACCAGTCGAAACAGGGTATTTTCGCGCCACTGCAACGCATGAAGTTTATCACCGCCATCGGAACGCTCGCCGCCTCCGCCACCGCGCTGGTCGGCGCGCCGGTGGATTACGTGAAGGAAATCCAGCCGCTGCTCGCGCAGAATTGTTACCAGTGCCACGGCGCATCGCAGCCCAAGCACGGCCTCCGGCTCGATACGGCGGCGTTCGCGCTCAAGGGCGGGCAGACCGGTCCGGCCATCAGGCCGGGCAAGTCTTCCGACAGCTTGCTGGTGCAGGTCATCTCCGGCACGCACAAGGACATCACGCGGATGCCCTACAAGAAGCCGCCGTTGTCCGCCGCGCAAATCACGCTGGTGCGCCGGTGGATTGACGAGGGCGCGAAGGCTCCGGCGAATGAGGTGCCGGGTAGCAGGGTGCATTGGGCGTTCATCGCGCCGAAGCGGCCGGCGGTGCCGAGTGTTCAGTATTCAGTAACCAGTGTTCAGTCGGCCAAGGCGCGCCCGGACGCCAAACTGAACACTGAAAACTGGATGCTGAATACTTCCCCCTCGGCGCACCCGATTGACGCTTTCATCCATGCACGTCTCGCCAAGGAGAAGCTCGCGCCCTCGCCCGAGGCCGACCGTGTCACGCTCATTCGCCGGCTCTCGCTGGACTTGCTCGGCTTGCCGCCGAAGCCGGCGGACGTGGATGCGTTCGTGAGCGACACGTCGCCGGAGGCTTACGAGAAGCTGGTCGAGCGGCTGCTGGCGTCGCCGCACTATGGTGAGCGCTGGGGCCGCTGGTGGCTGGATGTGGCGCGTTACGCGGACTCGAACGGCTACTCGATTGATGCGCCACGCAGCATTTGGCGTTACCGCGATTGGGTCATCGCCGCGCTGAACCGCGACTTGCCGTTCGACCAGTTCACCATCGAGCAAATCGCTGGCGACATGCTGCCGGGCGCGACGATGGAGCAGAAGGTTGCCACCGGTTTCCATCGCAACACGCAAATCAACCAGGAGGGCGGCATCGACAAGGAGCAGTTCCGCATCGAGTCCGTCGTGGACCGCGTGGCGACGACGGGCTACGCGTGGCTGGGCCTGACCATCGCGTGCGCGAACTGCCACGACCACAAGTTCGACCCGATTTCGCAGAAGGAATACTTCGGCCTCTACGCGATGCTGAACAATCAGGACGAGCCGGACTTGCCGTTGACTTCGCCGGACGATTCCAAGCGCGTGGCGGACATCGAGGCGCGGGTGGCGGGTTACATCGGGGACTTGTTTAAGAAGGAAGCCGACATCGTTGCGCGCGAGTTAAAATGGGAGGCCAGCATGACGCCCGAGCAACGTCAGGCGATGCCGCAGCTCTGGCGCGAAATCTTCGACATGCCGCCCGCGCAGCGCACCGACGCGCAGAAGCTCGTGATGGTCACGTCGTTCGTGGAGAACGCGGCGGAGAACAAGACGCACCAGGCCACCATCAAGAAGTTCCGCGCCGAGAAGCCGAAGGCAGACACCACGATGGTGATGCGCGAGGCCGCGAAGCCGCGTCGCACGTATCTCCAAATCAAGGGCGACTTCACCCGCGACGGCGGCGATGTGAAGGCGCATTTTCCCAGCGCGCTGCACGCGTTCAAGGGCGCTGCCGACCGCGAGCCGAACCGCCTCGACCTCGCGCAGTGGCTGGTGGATGACGCGAACCCGCTCACTGCGCGCGTCGTGGTGAACCGTGTGTGGCAACAGTATTTCGGCAAGGGCCTCGTGGACACGGAGAACGACTTCGGCACGCAAGGCGCGCTGCCGACGCACCCGGAGTTGCTCGATTGGTTAGCGGTGGCATTCCAAAAGCCTTCCGGTAGCAGCCGAGGTAACGAGGCTTCATCTGAGAAGGCTGTTAAACAGAGCCTCCTCACGTCGGCTGCTACCCAGCCTTGGAGTTTGAAAGGGCTTCACCGCCTCATCGTTACGAGCGCCATCTACCGCCAGTCCTCCGCTGTGCGCGCCGACCTGCTCCGCGTGGATGCGAACAACAAACTGCTCGCCCGCCAGAACCGTTTGCGCCTCGACGCCGAAATCGTCCGCGACGTGGGCCTCACCGTGAGCGGCCTGCTCACGCCCACGCTCGGCGGGCCGAGCGTGTATCCGCCGATTCCCGAGAACGCGATGGCGCTCGGCCAGCGCAAGCAGCCGTGGCCCACCAGCACCGGGCCGGACCGCTACCGGCGAGGTCTTTACACCTTTTTCTATCGGGCCACCCCGCCGCCCGCGATGAATGTCTTCGACTCGCCGGACGGCTACAGCACCTGCACCCGCCGCATCCGAAGCAACACGCCGCTGCAAGCGCTCGCGCTGCTGAACGACACTGCCTTTGTCGAGTTCGCCGAAGGCCTCGCGACGCGCGTGCTGAAGGAAGTCCCGGCCAACGATTCCGCCCGCCTCGACCACGCCTTCCGCCTCTGCCTTGCGCGCAAGCCGAGCGCCGGTGAAGCCACGCGCCTCGGCGACTTGCTCAAGGTCGAGCTTGCCGCTGTGACCGACGCAGAAGCCAAAGCCGTGAAGACTCCCGTCGGCGTGGAGCCGAAGCAGTTCGCCGTGTGGATGACGGTGGCGCGGGTGTTGTTGAATTTGGATGAGACAATTACTAGGGAATGACATGAGCCACCTTCCAGTGAACGACCCATTACTTGCTTCTACCCGCCGCCAGTTCTTCAACCGCTGCGGCATGGGCATCGGCTCCGCGGCGCTCGCGTCGCTGATGGCAGACAAGGCGAACGCCGTGGTGCCGAAGCTGGTGAATCCCTTCGCGCCGAAGGGCGGGCATGGCGAGCCGAAGGCCAAGCGCGTCATCTACCTGTTCATGGCGGGCGGGCCGAGCCAGTTGGAGTTGTTCGATTACAAGCCCAAGCTCGTCGAGCTGAACGGCCAACCCATTCCGCAGAGCTACATCGAGGGCAAGCGCTTCGCGTTCATGGGGAGCAGCCACGGCGTGAAGTGCCTCGGCACGCGCAAGAAGTTCGAGCGCTGCGGGCAGGCGGGCACTTTGGTGAGTGACATGCTGCCTTACACCAGCGGCGTCGCGGATGACATCGCGGTGGTCACGACGTGCGCGACGGACCTCTTTAACCACGCGCCGGCCAAGCTTTTCATGAACACCGGCGCGGGGCAGTTCGGTCGGCCTAGTCTCGGCGCGTGGGCGACTTACGGAATCGGCAGCGAAGCGAATGACTTGCCCGGCTTCGTGGTGTTGCAAAGCGGGCCGCGCGGGCCACGCGGCGGCGCGGTGAACTGGGGCAGTGGCTTTCTGCCGACCACCTTTCAGGGCGTGCCGTTGCGCGGACAGGGCGAGCCGATTCTCAATCTCACCAGCCCTGCTGGCGTCTCCGCCGAGCGCCAGCGCCGCACGCTCGACGCCGTGCGCGACCTGAACCTCCAGCGCCTCGTCGCGACCGGCGACGACGAAATCAACACGCGCATTTCCGCCTACGAGATGGCGTATCGGATGCAATCGAGCGCGCCGGAGCTGATTGATATTTCCGGCGAGAGCAAAGCTACGCTGGACCTCTACGGCGTGGACCCGGCGCGGCCGTCCTTCGCGCGGAACTGCCTGCTGGCGCGACGGCTCATCGAGCGCGGCACGCGGTTCGTGCAGCTCTACCACACGAACTGGGACAGCCACGGCGGCCCCGGCGAGACGCTCGAAGACGACTTCCCGAAGGTCGTGAAGGACGTGGATCAAGGCTGCGCCGCGCTGGTGAAGGACTTGAAGGCGCGCGGCTTGCTCGAAGACACACTCGTCATCTGGGGCGGCGAATTTGGTCGCACGCCGATGGGTGAGAACCGCGATAAGACCGGACGCAATCACCACATTGACGCGTTCTCAATGTGGTTCGCCGGCGGCGGCATCAAGGGCGGTCAAACCATCGGCGAGACGGACGAGTTGGGCTTCGGCCCCGCGCACGACCGCTGCCACGTCCACGACCTCCACGCGACGATTCTGCACCTGCTCGGCCTCGACCATCTGAAGCTCACCTTCCGTTTCCAGGGGCGCGACTACCGGCTCACGGATGTGCATGGGGAGCTGATTCCGAAGCTGCTGGCGTAGCGGAGGAGCGCGGCATTCATGCCGTAGAAATGTCCACACACCGTGCACGCTGCGTAAGTCCGAACCTCTCTCGTCCTCCGTTGCCTTCTGCGGCGTGAATGCCGCGCTCCCCGCACAATTCCCTTGAGCCATCGCCGCCATCGGGTTTGCATCGGTGCACATGCAAGCTGACCCACCGCGGCACTTCCTCTGGCTGGCCTTGAAAGTAGGCGGCGGCGTGCTGCTTTTGCTGATGCTGCTGGTTGGCGTGCTTCTCACCTACGTCACGATGGAGAAACGCAAGTATGACCGGCTCACGGACACGCACGACCTCAAGCAGCGAGCGACAAAGATGGGTGAGGGCTACATCGCCGAGCGCAAAAACGCAGCGCTCGTCATCGGCATCACGCAGCGGGGGAGGCGCGCGGTGCTGGGCTTCGGTCGCGTGGGCGCGACGAATGCCGCTCCACCGGATGCGCAGACGATGTTTGAGGTCGGTTCCGTTTCGAAGGTCTTCACCGCCATCGCGCTGGCGCGGCTGGAACTGGACGGGAAGGTGAAGTTGACCGACACGGTGCGCGCGTCACTGCCGGATAAAGTGGCGCTCGCCAGCGCGCTGGAGCCGGTGACGCTGCTGCATCTGGCCACGCACACGTCTGGCTTGCCGCGACTTCCCGGCAACCTGGATACCTCCGAAGCGAACCTCGCCAATCCTTACGCGAAATACGATGCCGCGCAGCTCTACCAGTTCCTGGCCGGCGCGAAGCCGAACAACCCGCCGGGCCGTGTGATGGATTACTCGAACGTCGGCTTCGCCCTGCTCGGCCATATGCTCACGCTCAAGGCGGGACAGCCTTACGAGGAACTGGTGCGCGGCGCGTTGCTTGAGCCGCTAGGCATGACGAACACGGCGATTCGTCTGACGGAAGAGCAGCGCGCCATCCTCCCGCGCGGTCATTCGCTCAAGGGTGAGGCGGTGCCCGGCTGGGACTTCGATGTCTTTGCGCCGACGGGTGCGTTTCGTTCCAACGCGGGCGAAATGCTGACGTTCATCCAGGCGAATCTTGCGGATGCTGAGACGCTGGTGGGCCGCTCGCTGGCCCGTGTCCGCCAGCTTCACCACACCGGGAGTGCTGGCGACCTGCCGCTGGGCTTGCAGCGGGAGGTGAGCTTGCAGGGCGGTTTGGAAATCTACTGGCACAACGGCGGCACTGGCGGCTACGCAAGCTTCATCGCGTTCAACCGAGCGCAGCAGATCGGTGTCGTCGTGCTCTCGAACTACGGCGACGCCATGGCAGGCAGGCACGACGTCGACAGGATCGGCATGGACCTGGTGAAGCTGGGCAGCAAGGTGTCGCTGGAGTGAAAGCGGGGGCGCTGGACGCCGGCACTGAGGGTTTAGCGTAGAGGAAATTCAAGCCATCGCGCCGCTCGGAGCTTGACTGGCAGCCTGATTTTAAGTGTCGTTTTCGCGTGCTAGAGCTGTTCAGCATCCAATGTCCGGTTCGCTACAAAATCGTTAACAAGATTTTTGAGGGCGGCATGGGCGTGGTTTACGAGGCGGAGCAGCATGGCGCGAGCGGATTCATCAAGCGCGTGGCCATCAAGGTGATTCGCCAGAGCTACGCGAACCAGAAGCTCTTCAAGGAGAACTTCATCGGCGAGGCCAAGCTCGTCGCCGACCTCATCCATACGAACATCGTCCAGACCTACCATCTGGGAGAGACTGACGGGATGTTCTTCATCGCGATGGAGCTGATCCGCGGCGCGAACGTCGAGCAGTTCCTCCAGAAGTGCACCGAGCAGAGCCGCCAGTTGCCCAAGGAACTGGCTGTCTTCATCGCCAGCCGCATCGCGCGCGGCCTCGCTTACGCCCATGCCAAGAGCGCCACGGACGGCAAGCCGCTGGGCATCGTGCATCGCGACGTGAACCTGAAAAATGTCATGATCGCGTTCGAGGGCGACGTGAAGATCACGGACTTCGGCATCGCGAAGGCGCGCGGACTTTTGCAGGATCAGGAGGGCGAGGTCGTCGCTGGCAAGGTGGACTACATGAGTCCCGAGCAGTCGAACTTCCAGATCACCGACAAGCGCTCGGACATCTTCTCCGTCGGCATCGTGCTGGCGCAGTTGCTCCTCGGGAACAACATTTTCAAGGGCGCGAACATGGGCGAATCGCGCGAGCGTGTGCAGAGCATGGCGATCCCCGACTTCCGGACGCTGGACCCGCGCATTGACGAGTCGCTAAACAAGTTGCTGCACAAGTGTCTCGAACGCGACCTCGCCCGCCGCTATCCGAACGCCGACGAGCTGCTGCACGACCTCGAACACTACATCTACCACGCGGGCTACGGTCCCACGAACGAGACGATGGGGCGCTCCATTCGGCAGCTCTTCGGGCAGGTGGACCACAAGCAGATCCAGAATGCCAAGGGCCACACCGTCCGCATAGACCGCGCCGTGCGGACCGCGAAAATCTAGCCGGCCATGAAGCGTTCGCGTTCCGATTCGACCGTCACGCTCGGTCTGGTCCAGACCAGTTGCTCCGCCAGCCCTGCCGAGAACCTCCGCAAGACGCTTGCCCTGGTGGAGGGTTGCGCAAAGGCCGGCGCGCAGATCATCAGCACGCAGGAACTCTTCCGCTCCCAATACTTCTGCCAGAGTGAGGACCACGCGAACTTCAAGCTCGCCGAGTCCATCCCCGGCCCGAGCACCGACGTCTTCTGCAAGCTGGCGCGGAAGCACAAGGTCGTCATCGTTGCCTCGCTGTTCGAGAGGCGCGCCTCCGGCCTCTACCACAACACTGCGGCAGTGATTGACGCGGACGGCTCGCTCCTGGGCATCTACCGGAAGATGCACATCCCGGACGACCCGCTCTTCTACGAGAAGTTTTACTTCACCCCCGGCGACCTCGGCTTCAAGGCGTGGCAGACGCGCTACGCGCAGATCGGCGTGATGATCTGCTGGGACCAGTGGTATCCCGAGGCCGCCCGTCTCACCGCGATGCAAGGCGCGGAAATTCTCTTCTACCCGACAGCCATCGGCTGGCACCCGAGCGAGAAGGCGGAATACGGCGTGAACCAGCACGGCGCGTGGGAAACCATCCAGCGCAGCCACGCCGTCGCGAATGGCTGCTTCGTCGCCGTCGCGAACCGCATCGGCTTGGAGACACCCATCGGTGGCGACGGCATTCAGTTCTGGGGCCAGAGCTTCGTCGCTGGCACCAGCGGGCAAATCCTTGCGAAGGCCAGCGCGGACAAGGAAGAGAACCTCCTCGTCCCCGTGGACCTCGCGAAGGTGGACGTCACGCGCACCCACTGGCCCTTCTTGCGCGATCGCCGCATAGACGCCTACGGCGACCTGACCAAGCGGCTCTCCGACTGAGCGCGAAACGCTGTAGCGGTGCTCTGTGAGCGTCGTTCGAGAGCGTCAAGTAGTTCAAAAACGGCGGTCGCAGACCGCCGCCACAGCGAGCGACAGGCTTTTAACCATGACCATTCCTCGTGTCTGGATCACCGGAGCTGGCGGTTTGCTCGGTAGCTACCTCCTCAAGACCGCGGCGCAGTTCGCTCCCAACTGCGAGGTCATCGGCTTGCGGCGAGACGACTTGGACCTCACAGACTTCGTGGCGTTGCGCGTGCGTTTGCAAGCGGACCGGCCCGACGCAGTCATCCATTGCGCCGCCATTGCGCATCCTCCCGCCTGCCAGCGCGACCCCGACGCCGCGCGCAGGATGAACGTCGAGGTCACGCGCATTCTGGCGGAATTCGCCGCTGACATTCCGCTCTGCTTCTATTCCTCCGACCTCGTCTTCGACGGCACGCGCGGCAACTACGTCGAGACGGACGCGACGAATCCCGTGAGCGTCTATGCCGAGACCAAAGTCACCGCCGAGCAACTCGTGCTCGCGAACCCGCGCCACACCGTGCTGCGGCTCTCGCTGAATTTCGGCAAGTCTCCGACCGGCAACCGCGCCTTCAACGAGATGCTCCGCAACGATCTCGCGGCGGGAAAGAACTTCTCCCTGTTCACCGATGAATTCCGCTGTCCGACATCCGCCCTCGTCACAGCGCGCGCGACGTGGGAACTGTTGGGCCAACGCGCTGCCGGACTCTTCCACCTCTGCGGCGCAGACAGGCTCTCTCGATGGGAAATCGCGAACCTGCTGCTTCCCCACTGGCCAGCATTGCCCGGCAAGATTCGGCCCGACACGGTGAAAAGCTATGAAGGCCCGCCCCGTCCGCCGGACAGCTCGATGAACTGCGCGAAGGTTCAGGAACTACTTTCGTTCAGGCTTCCCGGCATGACCGAGGCGCTCGCGCAGCACGCCGAGGAAGTCGCATGAGCGCTCCGCCTTCCGCCCGTGGCGGGGACACTCCTGTCCCCGTTGTCGGCCCTTCCATTTGTTTTAATCCGTCCGGCGGACAAGAGTGTCCGCCCCACGCGTATCGCGGCCGTCTCGCGCCGTCGCCGACCGGCCATCTGCACTTCGGCCACGCACGCACTTTCTGGTCGGCTCAACTTCGCGCCCGCGAAGCCGGTGGCACGCTCATCCTCCGCAACGAAGACCTTGACCGTCAGCGCTGCAAACCGGAGTTCGTCACCGCGATGCTGGAGGACCTGCGCTGGTTTGGGTTCGACTGGCAGGAAGGCCCGGACATCGGCGGGCCGCACGCGCCCTACACGCAGAGCGAGCGGATGCGGCTCTACCGCGCCGCGTTCGAGCAGCTCCGCGCCGCCGGCTTCCTCTATCCTTGCACATGCTCGCGACAGGACGTGCTTCGCGCCCTGCAAGCGCCACACCAGGGCGAGGACGAGCCGATCTATCCGGGGACGTGCCGGAAAGTGACGAGTGAGGAGTGGCAAGTGGCAGGTGACGCGCGTCCGGCCCCAGCGGAGAACTTGTCACCCGTGACCCGTCACCTGTCACCCTCCTGGCGCTTCCACGTGCCGGACGGGCGGGCGATCACGTTCAACGACGGACACCTTGGCCCGCAGTCGTTCACAGCGGGGAAAGACTTCGGCGACTTCATTGTCTGGCGCAACGATGACCTCCCTGCCTATCAACTCGCGTGTGTCGTGGACGACGCGGCGATGGGGGTCACAGAAGTTGTGCGCGGCGCGGACCTGCTGGCCAGCACAGCCCGGCAGCTTCTTCTTTTCGAGGCGCTCGGCTTTGCCGCCCCGGCTTTCTTTCACTGCCCGCTGATGACCGACGAGCATGGCGTGAGGCTGGCCAAGCGGCACGATGCCCTGAGCCTCCGGACGCTTTGGGAACGGGGGGCCACACCTGCGGAGCTTCGGGCGGCGTGGTAGATCAGTTTCCGCCGACTGTGCCGATGGCGCGGCGCAGACCAAATTGCGCCTTGTTCAACTCTGCGACGGCCGCCACGTAGTCGCTGCGCGCGCGTGTCAGCTCCTGCTCGGCGAAGATGTTTTCCAGCACCACGCCGATGCCGCGCTCCTTGCGCTCGCGCGTGAGGCGGAAGCCTTCCTCCGCCGTTGCCAATGCGCGACGCAACGTCGCGAGCTGGTCGCGCAGCGAATGCACCCGCGTGTGCGCCTCGACGACTTGCCTGATGATGTCGTCCTTCAACTTGTCGTTGGCGAGCGCGGCGGCGCGCATCCGCGAGTCCGCCGTCCGCTCACGGGCGGAGTCGAAGATGCCGCCGGGGCCGAAGCGCCAGCCGAGCGTGAGCGCCATGCTTGTGTTGCCGCCGAAGTTGTCCAAATCATTGTTCCGCCCGCCGCCCAACCCGCCGAGAAAGCCCTGCGCGCCGAGGCTTGGAATGAGCGGCCCGACCGTCGCGGCGTCGTGCTGCTTCGCGGCGGCGTTGGCCAGGGACGCGCCCTGCTTCAACTCCGGCCGCGCGCCGAGCGCTTGCGCCACGAGTGAGTCGAGCGCGGTGTTGGTGGCGGTGAGCGTGAGCGGCAGCAGCTCGCTGTCGGCGGGGACGAGGTTCACTGCCGGGTCGAGCCGAAGCAACTGCGCCAGCCGCGCGGCGGCGATACGCTGCTGCTCGCGTGCCTGTTGGTGGGCGAGTTGGTTGCGCTCGGCTTGGCCGCGCGCGCGCAGGGCGTCGCCCTTGAAGAGGAGGCCGAGCTCGACGCCCTGTTGGAGCTGGTCGGCGTAGGCGCTGGCGACGCGCGTCGCCTCTGCCGCCACGTCTCCTACAGCGCGGGCCTTGACGAGGTCGAAGTAGCCGAGTGCGGCGTCGGCGGCGCTGTCCTGCTGCTGCGCGGCGACTGCGTGGTCGGCGGCCTTGGCGAGCTGCTTTGCGGCGAGCGACTTGAACCACGCATCGCCCAAGTCCAGCCGCGCTTCCACGTTCACACCGGGTGTGAGCTGCTGCTTGCTGGTGTCAAAGAGATTGCCGGTCACGTCCTGAATCCGCCCGTCGTGCCGGCGGTAGCCGACTCCGGGCGTGACCCACGGGAAGAAGTTGTAAACCGCCGCGTCCCGCTGCGCCTCCGCCTCGCGCAGCCGCTCGCGGGCAATTTGCACGTCGAGGTTTTGCGCGCCGGCCAGTTTCAGGACAGTGGGGAGGTCAATGGACTGGTTCGTCGCGGCAGCCGCGAGGAAGGTGGACGAAAGGAGCATAACCAATGACCAATGACTAATGGCCAATGGAGCTGGGATACGCACCGGCTGCCGGCTGACGTGGCAGGTCATTGGGGCATTGGCCATTGAGGATTGATTGGTCATTGGGAATTTGGCATTGGTCATTTCCCCTCCTGCACGTTGACCACCTGCCCATCTGCCAAGGTCATCTTCCCCACGAGAATCACCTTCGCCGACTCAGCGAGGCCGGAGATGACTTCCACCTTTGCGCCGTCGTTGAAGCCAATCTTCACGGGCGTCTTCTTCGCCTTGCCGCCGTCGGCCACGAAGACAAACGCATTGGCCTTTTCCATCAGGAGCGACTCGCTCGGAACCAGCATCACATCGGTGTGCTTTTCCACGCCCACGCGCACGGTGGCATACATGCCGGGGCGCAGCGCGTGGCCGGGGTTCGGCAGCTCGGCCTCGACCAGCATGGTGCGCGTGGCTTCGTCCAGCGCGCCGGCGAAGCGCGTGACCGTGCCCTCGAAGGTTTTACCCGGCAGGCCATCGAGGGCGACCTTCACCGGCTGGCCGCGCGCGACAAGCGCGGCTTCTAGCTCCGTCACCGCGACTTGCACACGGACGGTGTTGAAATCCATGACCGTGGCCACGGCGGCACTCTGGGCGGCTCCACCGGCAGTGGCAGCGGGAACAAACGCGCCGAGGTCAACGAAGCGCGCGGTGACGATGCCCGCGAACGGCGCGGCCAGCCGGGTGAAGTCCGCGAGCGATTCGGTGCGTTTCACGTTCGCCTCGGCGACGGTCACGGAGGCGTGCGCGGCGGCAAGCGCGGCACGTGCGGCTGCGAGGCTGGCCTTGGTCGCCTCCGCTTGGGCGGCGACGGCTTTGATGGTTGAGTCGGCAGCGGCGCGGCGGGCTTTGGCGGCTTCGGCGTCCGCTGCGGCGGCTTCGGCGGCGGCTTTGAGCACGCCGATTTGCGCGCGCGTGGTGTCGAGCTTTGCCTTGGAGGCGTCCACCTGCGCGGGCACGACGAGGTCGGGCGCTTTGCGGCGGCCCTCGACGAGGCGCGCGTGGTCGAGGGTGGCGAGTTCCAACTCAGCTTGGGCCTTGGGCTGCTCGGCCTGCGCGCGCGCGGCGGTGGCCTGCGCGGCGAACAGTGCGGCTTCGGATTGGTGCGCGAGCGCGGCGGCGTTGGCGATGTCGGCTTGGCCGCGGGCGACTTCGGCTTGGGCTTTGGCCAGGTCAGCATTGGCGCGCGCGGCGTCGGAGCGGGATTTGGTCAGCTCGCCTTTCGCGCGGGCGAGGTCGGCTTCCAGCTCGGGGGCGTCGAGTTCGGCGATGAGTTGGCCGGGCTTCACCGCGTCGCCCTTGTCCACTTTGATGGAGCGGACGTAGCCGGGGACGCGCGCGTAGAGCGTGGCTTGCTGGAGGGGGCGGATGGTGCCGGGCTGCGCGACGAAGCGGTGGACATTGCCGCGCGTGGGCGTGGCGACGCGGACGGTGGGGGCGGTTGGAGCGGCGCTGCCAGCCGGGCCGTATTGGGCGTGCGCGGGGAGCGCGGTGAGTAGCGTAGGGAGTGCGAGCAGGAGGATTGGACGGATGGGTCGCATAAGTTTTATGGCTTGGCCGAATTGAACTCCGGGCTGTCCGTGTCGTCGGGGTCGAGGCTGGCGGAGCGGGTGTGCTTGCGAGTCATCACCACGGCGAAGACCGACGGGAGGATGAAGAGCGTGGTGAGCGTCGCGGCGGCGAGGCCACCGATGACGGCGCGGCCCAGCGGTGCGGTCTGCTCGCCGCCGTCGCCGAGGTCGAGGGCCATCGGCAACATGCCGGCCATCATGGCGAAGCTGGTCATCAGGATGGGGCGGAGACGAGAGGTCGCGCCTTCGAGCGAGGAGGCGGTGGCATCCGCGCTGCCGGTGACGCGCGTGCGTTCCGCGAAGGTCACAAGCAGGATGGCATTCGCCACCGCCACGCCCACGGCCATGATGGCACCCATGAAGCTCTGGATGTTCAACGTCGTATGCGTGAGCCAGAGCGTCAGCGCGACGCCTGCGATGACGGCGGGCACGGTCAAGATGACCACGACGGCGAGACGCACGGACTGAAAGTTTGCGGCGAGCAGCAGGAAGATGACGACCACGGCGAGCAACAATCCTTGGCGCAGGCCGACGAACATTTCTTCCATCGGCGGAATTTGGCCGCGCACGGCGACGCTTGTCTTGGCGGGCGGCGCGCCGGTTTCCTTGAGGGCGGCGTGGATGGCTTTGGCCACGCTGCCGAGGTCGGAGCCGTGGATGTTCGCGGTGAGCGAGACGACGCGCACGAGGTTGTAGCGTTCGTAAGTTTGCGGCGCGGTGCCTTCGCTCACGGTCGCGATGTTGCGGAGCAGCGTGGCTTTGCCCCCGGCGGTGGTGACGGGCGTGTTCTTGAACTCCTCGACCGTGGTCACGCGGCCCTGCGGCACCTGCACCTGCACGCTGAAGGCGATGCCGCTCGCGGGGTCGGCCCAGTAGTTCGGCACGGTGAAGCGGCTGCTTGCGGTGCTCGCCACGAGCGACTTGGTGGCGTCGCTCATCCGCACGCCGAGCAGGCCGGCGCGCTCGCGGTTGATGTTCACGTCGAGCGTGGGGTAGTCGAGGACTTGGGCGAACTGCACGTCGCGCAGCGCGGGAATCTTCACCAGCCGCTCGCGGAGCTTGTCGGCGAATTCCTTGCTCGCGTGGAGGTTCTGGCCTTGCACGGCAATCTCGATGGGCGTGGGCGCGCCGAAGCTCATCACGCGCTCGACGATGTCGCTGGGCTCGAAGCTGACGAGCACGTCGGGCAGCTCGGTCTTGAAGGTGGCGCGGAGTTTTTCCTTGAGCGGCTCGGTGCGGACGGAGCCGGGCTTGAACTGGATTTGCAGGACGCCTTCCTCAGGGCCGGCGTTCCACTGGTGGATGAGGTTGACCGGGTAGTTCGCCGCGTGGACGCCGACGAGGCCGATGCTCATCTTCACGTTGTCCGCGCCAGCCTCGCGCTTGATGAGGTCGAGCACGCGAAGGGCGATGGCTTCGGTCCTTTCCAACTGCGTGCCGGGCGTGGCGCGGAGGCGAAGCTGGATTTGGCCGTTGTCCACTTTGGGGAAAATCTCGGTGCCCAGTCGCGGGAAGACGAACCAGAGCGCACCGGCGGCGAGGCCGAGATAAACCAGCAGCACGAGCCAGCGGGCCGCTAGGAGGGGACGGAGCAATGACGCGTAAGCTGGTGAACCTTTCTCTTCCTTCGCGTCCGACTCGTGTCCCCGCAGCAGCCACACGCTCAAGACGGGCACCAACGTGCTCGACAGCACGAAGCTCGCGACCATCGAGAAACCCACGGCCAGCGCGAGCGGCGTGAAGAGCGCCTTGGCCGCGCCTTGCATGAAGAACGCGGGGATGAAGACGGCGAGCACGCACAACATCGCGAGGAAACGCGGGCCGGTGGTCTCGACGGTGGCGTCGAGCACGGCGCGGGCAAGCGTCCGTCCGCGTGCCAAGTGCACATGTATGTTTTCAATCGCCACCGTCGCCTCGTCCACGAGGATGCCGACGGCCAAGGCCAGGCCGCCGAGCGTCATCAAGTTAATGTTCTGCCCGCTGACCCACAGCGCGAACGTCCCGGCCAGCAGCGCGATGGGAATGTTGATGACCACGATGAACGCGCTGCGCCAGTCGCGCAGGAACAGCAGCACCATCAGGCCCGTCAGCACTGCGCCGAGCGCGCCTTCCTTCACGAGGTCGCGGATGGCGCGCACGACATAGGGCGACTGGTCGAACTCGTAAGTCACCTCGATGTCGTCGGGCAGCACCTTCTTGAACTCGGGGATGTTCTTCTTTACCAGTTCGACCACCGAGAGCGTGCTCGCGTCCGAGCGCTTGGTGACGGGCATATAGACGGTGCGCTTGCCGTTCGCGAGCGCGTAGCTGGTGATGAGGTCCGCGCCGTCGGCCACGTCGCCGAGGTCGCGCACGAACACCGCGCCGTTCGCACCTGTGCGGATGGGCACGGCGGCGAGGTCTTGAATGTTCTTCACCACCGCGTTGATGGGGACGAAGGGATACTTGTCGCCGAGCGGGAGATTGCCGGAGGGGCTGAGGGTGTTCGCGGCGGCCATCGCGGTCACGACTTCGTCGGCGGAAATGCCGTAGCTGCGGAGCCGGTCGGGCTTGAGATTGACGAGAATTGTTCGCGCGCTGCCGCCGAAGGGAGGCGGCGCGGACACGCCCGGCAGCGGGGCGAATAGCGGGCGCACCTGATTCAGCGCGGCGTTTTGCATCTCGCCGACCGTGCGGTTGGCGTTGGTCGAGGAGAAGACGAGGTAGCCGACCGGCACGCTGCCGGCGTCGAAGCGTGTGATGAATGGACCCGGCGTGCCCGGCGGCATGAAGGCGCGCGAGCGGTTCACGTAGGCCACCACCTCGGACAACGCGGACGCCATGTCCGTGCCCGGGTGGAACTGGAGCTTCATTATCGAGGCACCTTGGATGGACTTGGACTCCACATGCTCGATGCCGGTGATGTAGAGGAAGTGGTATTCGTAGAAGTAGGTGAGGTAGCCCTCCATCTGCGCGGGGTCCATGCCGCCGAAGGGCTGGGCAACGTAAATGGTCGGGATGCCCAGCGGCGGGAACACATCGCGCGTCATGCGCTGAAGCCCAATCCACGCCGCGAGCGCGATGGCAATGACGCCGACCACGACCGTGAGCGGGCGGCGGAGGGCGAGGCGGACCAAATTCATGTGGGGAGAAACACTGCGAGGGGGGCGGGGGAGTTACAAGGCAGGAAGTGTGACAATCGGCTCGTCCTCGGGAAACCCCTTGTCTCGCCGCGTCCCGCACGCCTTATGACCCGGACGGCAGCGTGGACCGCGCGCGCCTCGGCTACCACGCGTGGGCGCTCGACCCGCCGCGCCTCGTCCCCGGCGTCTCCGACTTCTGCGACGACGCCAGCATCTCGCCAATGGCAGCGCGCTCTTCACCGCCGCCAACACCCGCGACCTCGCGCAGGACGCGGTGGATGACGGCCGCGCCGTGCGGGACAACAACTTCATCCTGTTGAGCAAGCTTGGCGTCGCCTTCCCAGGGAATGTGGAAGGGCAGTTCGAGGAGGAGGATGATTTCCCCGGCGAGGTGGCCGGTTGCCGCGACATCGAGGTCGTCAGCCAGCAGGTCCCACCGCGCGCGCGCGTCGCATGGTCAGCCTCGTAACGCGCGTCAACACGGCCCGCGCCGCGATGGTCCCGCCGTTGTCCGCCATCACCGTGAAGCATCCCGATGGCAGTGGCACGGACGTGGCCGTGGCCATGCTGACCACGGCGATGAACAATCATCCCGGCCTGATGCAGACTGTGCAGGACCGCATCGCGGACTTGAACAAGGCGCGCAACGCCTTGCGCAAAGCCGCGGGCAAGGTGGACCGCGACAACAAGCGGTGGTTCGCCGCCTGGGAAGGCACGTATCCGGAAGGCTCCGTGGGACGCGATGCTCTCTCGCAGATTGACACCGGCCCGCACACGCCGCCGCCGGATGCGTTCCAGATCAACACGGTCACGCCGGCGGTCGGCGGAAGTTTCGCCGCAGTGTATGTGGCTGGCGGCGGCAACCACGCGACGACGCTCCATCTGCAATGGAAAGTGACCGGGGTGGACTTGGACTTCGGCCACAACACGCTCGTGGTGCTCGCGGGCCAGACGGTCGCGACCGGCGCGGCAGCCGGTGTGGACGTGATATTCCGCACGAAGGCGGAGAACAGCCAGGGTGTCACCTACAGCGCGCAGCAGACGGGCGCGGCGCTGTAAACCCTGTAAACATTGGGCGAACGCTGCCTCCGGCTGGTGTGAAACGGGCCACTGGCCGGAGGCGGTTCTTTTTGGTTGTCACGCGTTTGTAACTTCCCCGACCTTTGTTTGCCACAGGACCGACGCAGATTGGCGGCGTCAAAACCGACACCGATTCATCACCAACAACATGAAGCACACGACCAAGACTGTTCTGGCTGCCTCGACCGCCGCGCTCGCGGCGTTCATCTGCCAGCCCGCCGCCCAAGCCCAAACCGCCGACAGCTTAATAGACAAGCTCGTCGAGAAGGGCATCCTCACCAACAAGGAAGGCCAGGCCCTCCGCGACGAGGCGGACAAGGATTTCACCCGCGCCTACCAGTCCAAGAGCGGCCTGCCCGACTGGGTCACCGCATTGCGCGTCAGCGGCGATGTTCGCCTGCGCTACGACGGCATCTACCAGGACCCGCCCGCTGGCGTCGCGCCGACCTTCACGGATCGCAACCGCATCCGCCACCGGACGCGTCTGGGACTGACGGCGACGCTGCAGGACGACTTCGAGGTGGGCATCCGCCTGACCTCGGGGGAAAACAAGGCCGCGGCGGGTGCCACCCCGGCGGGTGATCCGATCTCGGGCAACGACTCCTTTACTGGCAACGGGTCCAAGAAGCTGCTGTGGATTGATCTGGCCTACGCGAAGTGGAACGCCATCAACAGCCCGGATTGGTCCATGACCTGGATCGGCGGGAAGATGGAGAATCCGTTCCAAGTGTCCGAGATCATATTCGACTCCGACTACACGCCCGAAGGCTTCGGCTTGCAGCTCGGCTACAACGTGGCCGAGGGACAGGCGCTGAAGTTCAACGGTGGCTTGTTCTCCATCGCGGAGCTGGGCGGCGGCGCCGCGACGGGGAGCAAGGACTCGTATCTCTACGGTGCGCAGTTCCGCTGGGAGTCGGCCTGGACCCCTCATTGGGCGTCCTCGGTCGGCGTCGGGGTCTTCGGCTTGAGCGACAAGCAGAACCTGACCGTGGCGGCAGGCGTTCCGAATGTCAGCCAGGGGAACAGCCGCACGGCTGCCGGTGTGCTGACGTCCTCATTCTGTCCCATCGCCACGGATGCTTCCGTGACTTACACGATGGAGAGCTTCCCGTTTTATCCGGGCGCGTTCCCCATCAAATTGATGGGCGAATACATCAACAATCCGGGCGGCGGCACAATTGATCCCGCGAGCAACTCGGGCGGTGGCAAGAAGCGCAACGAGGCTTATTCCATTGGCATGACGCTGGGCAAGTCGGGCAAGAAAGGCACCTGGGACCTGACCTACAAGTGGAAGAACCTCGAAGCCAACTACTGGTATGAGGAGGTGGTGGATAGCGACCACGGCGCGTGGTATACCGCCGCCCCGACTGGCGGCGCTGCTGGCTACCAGGCCGGCACGAACCTCCGCGGTCACTACATGCGTGCGGCGTATTCGCCCTATGACTCGCTCACGCTCTCGGTCAACTACTACCTGTTCGGCCAGATCGACAAGCCGGCCGGTGCGGCGTTCGGCCAGGCAGGCCGCATCCAGATTGACGCGGCCTGGAAGTTCTAATTTGCAGTGTATTCCCTGCGGGGTCGGCGGCGTGCATTCCGCCGGTCCCGCCGAAATCTCAATTCAGCAACCCAATATGAAATCCATGAAATCCCTTGCAGTCCTCGCGGCGGCCCTCGTGCTCGCTGCTCCCGCCCAGGCCGGCAACGTCACCGTCAAAGGCTCCGACACGCTCGTCGTGCTCGCCCAGAAGTGGGCCGAGACTTACATGAGCAAGAACGCCGACACGAAGATTCAAGTCACCGGCGGCGGCACCGGCACCGGGTTCGCCGCGCTGCAAAACAAGTCCACGGACTTGTGCAACGCATCGCGCAAGATCAAGCCTGCCGAGCAGGCGACTTGCATCAAGGCCTTCGGCAAGCGCCCGACGGAATACAAGGTCTGCCTTGACGGCCTCAGCGTTTACGTCAGCGCGGACAACCCGGTGAAGGAACTCTCCGTGTCGCAGATTGCCGACATCTTCAACGGCAAGACGAAGAACTGGAAGCAGGTGGGCGGCAACGACGCGCCGATCACGGTTTACAGCCGCGAGAACAGCTCGGGCACTTACGAGTTCTTCAAGGAGCATGTGCTGCAAGGGAAGGACTTCGCCTCCAGTGCGCAGACGATGCCCGGAACGGCGGCGGTGCTCCAGGCCGTGGCGAAGGACAAGAACGGCATCGGTTACGGCGGCGCGGCCTACGGCGCGGGTGCCAAGCATCTCAAGGTGAAGAAGGACGACGCTTCGCCGGCCATTGAGCCGACTGAGGAAAACGTCGTGAAAGGCACGTATCCCATCTGGCGTTACCTCTACGTCTATGTGAACCCCGCGCTCGACAAGGGCGACATCGCCAAATACCTGACGTGGATTCGCGGGGACGACGGCCAGAAGGTCGTGAAGGACGTGGGTTACTTCCCGCTGCCGAAGACGCTCCGGGAGTAAGCGAATTCCTCCTGACCCACCCAACCCGGCGGGCTTGTCACCAGATCGTAACGTGCCAAGCCCGCCGGGCCCTTCTAGGATGCCATCGTGAACAACGTGCCCACCAGCGCCAAGCGCACCGTCGGTTGGATGGGCATCCATCGTGGGCACAAGGCCCGGCCTGTCGAGTGGCTGGCAGAGAAGTTCATCTTCCTGGTCTCGCTCACGGCGATCCTGATGGTGTTCCTCATCTTCGTGTTCGTCGCCCGCGAGGCCCTTCCGCTCGCGCTCGGCCAGATGAACAGCGCTGCCGCCCGTCCGGCGATCTCGACGGAGGAGTTCGACAAGCTCAAGCCGCCGGAGCAGCAACTCTACCTGGAGCTGACGCCCGCCGAGTTCAAGCGCATGGACAAGGAAGCGCTGCTGGCGCTCGCGGAAGTGCGACAGGATGAGGCCAAGGAAGCGCCCAAGGACAAGGACGCCAAGGTCAACACGACGGAATGGCGCTACCTCTTTGGCGCGCACGAGTGGTCCGACAGCCGCCCGGAGGACCGCTACGTTTGGCAGCCCATCGGGCGCATCCACAAATACAACCTCTGGCCGCTCATCATCGGCAGCCTCAAGACCACCGCCGTCGCGCTGATCTTCAGCGTGCCGCTGGCCTTGGCGGCGGCGATTTACGTGTCGCAGCTCTCGTCACCGACGCTTAAGGAGTGGCTGAAGCCGGCGATTGAAATGCTTTCCGGCGTGCCGTCGGTGGTGCTCGGCTTCTTCGGGCTCATCGTGATGGCGACGTTTCTTCAGAGTGTCTTCGGCTACCAGTCGCGGCTGAACGCCTTCGTCGCCGGCATCGCGCTGGGGCTGGCGGTGATTCCCGTGGTGTTCTCCATCGCGGAGGACGCGCTGACGAGCGTGCCGCGCAGCTACACGCAGGCGGCGCTGGCGCTGGGCGCATCCAAGTGGCAGGCCGCATGGCAAATCGTGCTTCCCGCCGCCGCTCCGGGCGTGTTCGCCGCCGTGGTGCTGGGCTTCGGGCGGGCCATCGGCGAGACAATGGTGGTGCTCATGGCCAGCGGCAACGCGAGCATCATGTCCTTGAGCCTCTTCGACTCCACGCGCTCGATCACCGCGACCATCGCGGCGGAACTCGCCGAGGCGGTCTTCGGCGGGCACCACTACCGGATGCTCTTCCTCATCGGGGCGCTGCTCTTCATCGTGACCTTCCTCACGAACCTCGCGGGCGACCTCATCATGCACCGGCTCAAGGGCCGGCTGGAGGGGAGGGCGAAATGACCACTGGTTCCGCCAAATTGCCCCGCCTCGACTTTCGTTCACGCGGCTTCGACTTCGTCTCCTTCGCCTTCACCGGCGTCACCGGGCTGGCGACGCTCTTCATCCTCGCCATCCTCGCCATCATCCTCGCGAACATCGTGTGGCACGGCTGGGGCACCTTCTCGTGGCGCTTCCTCACCGGCAGCGCGGACCAGGACATGTTCGATGTGAACAAGGCGGGCATCCTCCCGATGGTCATCGGCACCGCGTTGCGCGTGCTTTTGATGACCATCGTCGTCGTGCCCATCGGCGTCATCACGGCGGTCTATCTCACCGAATACGCGCACTCTACCGCGCTCACCACGCGGGTGATCCGGGGCGCGGTGAACAATCTTGCGGGCGTGCCCAGCATCGTGTTCGGCCTGTTCGGCCTGGGCTTCTTCATCAGTTTCATCGGCGGTGCGATGGACGCCGGCGCGGCGGAACCGCACTGGGGCAAGCCCGCCATCCTCTGGGCCTCGCTCACGCTTGCGGTGATGACGTTGCCGCTGGTCATCGTGGCCACGGAAGAATCCCTCCGCGCCATCACGCCCGGCCTGCGCGAGGCGAGCTTGGCCCTCGGCGCAACGAAGCTGGAGACCATCCTGAAGATTGTCCTGCCCGAGGCTTTGCCGGGCATTCTCACCGGCGGCATCCTCGCCGTGGGCCGCGCGGGCGGCGAAGTCGCGCCCATCCTCTTCACCGGCGCGGCCTACTACATGAGAGACCTGCCCAAAGCCCCGACCGACCAGTTCATGGACCTGGGCTACCACGTCTTCATCCTCAGCACGCAATCGCCGGACATCGAGAAGACGCGGCCCATCCTGTTCGCCACCGTGCTGGCGTTGCTGCTATTGACGCTCTCGTTAAACTTGGTCGCCGTCATTGTGCGTGCGCGGGTGCGCAAGAAGATGCGCGCCGGCCACTGATGACTTAAATTTCACCACACATGGCTGCCTTCTCTCCCTCCCAAGTCACGCTGAACGCCCGCCCGCCCGCCGAAGGGGCCGGCCCGCCGCTGATTCAGACCGACAGCGTCAACCTCCACTACGGCACCGCCCAAGCGCTGAAGAGCATCTCCGTGACCCTGGGCGAGCGGCACGTCACGGCGTTCATCGGGCCGTCGGGCTGCGGCAAGTCCACGTTCCTCCGCTGCTTCAACCGGATGAACGACCTCATTGACTCCGTCCGCATCACCGGCTCGATCAAGATCGGCGGGCAGGACATCTACAGCGCCGACGTGGATGTCATCGAACTGCGCAAGCGCATCGGGATGGTCTTCCAGCGGTCGAACCCGTTCCCAAAATCCATCTACAACAACATCACCTACGGCCTCAAGCTGCACGGCATGAAGGCGAAGTCTGATCTCGATGCCGCCGTGGAGCAGAGCCTGCGCAGCGCGGCGCTTTGGGATGAGGTGAAGGATCGCCTCAACACCAGCGCGCTCGGCCTTTCCGGCGGCCAGCAGCAGCGCCTATGCAT
>SXGS01618036.1_pt1 | contig 25573 bp, 21 predicted proteins | sample 3174681 | NCBI WGS metagenome assembly SXGS01 (sample SAMN11356861, study PRJNA531348) | freshwater metagenome | isolation source: freshwater sample F1-80 | place: China: Fuxian Lake, Yuxi | collected 2017-12-25 | reverse complement strand
TTCAAGGACGAGGTGCGCGCCATCGGCCGCCACATGGGCCTCGACGCGAAGATCGTCGACCGCCAACCGTTCCCCGGGCCCGGACTCGCCGTGCGCATCGTCGGCGAGGTCACGCCCGAGCGCTGCGAGGTGCTCAAGAAGGCCGACCACATCGTCACCAGCGAAATCGAGAAGGCGGGCGCGCACAAGGGGCTGTGGCAGTACTTCGCAGCGCTGCTGCCGGTGAAGTCGGTTGGGGTGATGGGCGACGCGCGCACGTACGAGAGCTGCTGCGCGCTGCGCATCGTCGAGAGCGCCGACGGCATGACGGCCGACTGGCACTACCTCGATCGCGACCTGCTGGCGCGCATCTCCAACCGCATCATCAACGAGGTGCGTGGCTTCAATCGCGTGGTCTACGACATCTCGTCGAAGCCGCCCGCCACCATCGAGTGGGAGTAGCGGCGGCCAAGGTCCGCCTGGTCCAAGGGGAAGTCCAGCCTGGTCGGTGGGCCGAAGGCGCCAGATGACGCCGCGCAGGGCGCGGGCGGAGCGGCAGCAGTAGGTCGATTTGACGCCTTCCTTGCGTGGATTCCGAATCCCGACCCGTTCTGGGCGTACCCGTCGAGTCGATCATGCCGGCGCAGGTCGCCGTCGAGCGCGCGGCACTGGTCGCGCGTGCTATCCTCCCGTCCGCGGACCCGTCGTCTCGCGCCCCCCCCCAAAGAAGGACCACCACCCATGCAGTTGTCTCGCGCGGCCCTCGTCGCCTGCTTCGCCGTCCCCGTCGCCCTGGCCTTCGCCCTCCCGGCGACCAAGCTGGCCTTCGCCCCCAAGGGCGGCGCCGAGTCGAAGAAGACGCTGACGCTGGAAGCCGACATCTCGATCGTCGACATCTCGGGCGACGTCAACGGCCAGCCGCTGCCGCCCGAGGCCACCGAGCAGCTCACCGCGCAGGGATTGCTCGTGACGATGGCCACGACCGTGACCGATATCTACGCCGCCACCAAGGATGGTCGCCCGGTCGAACTGCTGCGCACCTACGAGGCCCTCGACATGGATGTCGAGATGGGCGAGGAGTCGAACTCGAACGACGAGGTGAAGGCGATCGAAGGCAAGACGATCAAGTTCACTTGGGACGAGAAGGCGGGCTCGTACGAGAAGAGCTACCACGAGTCGGAGGGCGAAGCCGAGCTGATCAAGGAGCTGGAGGCCGACATGGACCTCTTGTGCCTCCTGCCCGGCAAGGATCTCGACGAGGGCGACAGTTGGGAGGTGCCCGCCAAGGACCTCGGTCCGCTGTTCCTCCCGGGTGGCATGCCCAGCGCCGGCGGAGAAGCCGAGGCTGGTGGTCCGGACATGGGCGCGATGCTCGAGCAGATGCAGGCGGAGTTCGAGAAGGCCGCCGAGACCTTCAAGGTCACTTGCACTTTCAAGGGCACCTCCGAGAAGGACGGCATCCAGGTAGGCGAAGTCTCCTTCGTCTTCGACGGCAAGATGTCGATGGACCTCTCGGAGATGATTCAAACCGTCATCGAGGAGCAGGCCGGGGGCGAAGCTCCGCCGATGGACATCTCGTTCAACATGGGCATGGGCATGAAGGGCGAAGGCACCTTGTGGTGGAACCTCGCCGAGAACCGCCTGCACGCCTACGAGATGGAAGCCAGCGCCGAGATGGACATGGCGATGGAGATGAGCGCGGATCAAGGCGGCCAGAGCATGTCGGTCAACATGTCGGGCAAGGCCAAGGGCGACATGACCTGGACGCTGGAGTCGGCCGAAGCCAAGAAGGCCGAAGAAGGCAAGTAGTCCTCGACGTGCTGCGCGCCGACGCGCAGCGCACGCGCGGGGCGCCGCGGCACCATGCCGCTGCGCCCCGCGCCATTGGTGGGGCGCCGCGCCCCGCTCGCCAGCGGCCTCCGCCGCCAGGCGTCCTCAGCCTTCGCGGATCAGGCGCAGCAAGGTCTCGCGGACGAACGCGGCGTCGGCCTTGCCGCCGGCCAGCTTGAGCACCGGGCCCAGCAGCGCGTTGACCGCCGCTTCCTTGCCGTTCCGGACGTCGGCCACGATCTTCTCGCGGCCGACGAGCGCTTCGCGGCACCACCCTTCCACCTGGGCGGTGTCGCGCACGACCCGCACGCCCAGCGCGTCGACCAGCGCGTCCACGTCGCCGCCCGCGCGCGCCAACTCGCGCAGCACGAGCCGCGCGCCGGCGTTGCTGACCTCGCCGGCGACGGCGAGCCGCAGCAGCTCCGCCACATGGCGCGGAAGCAGGGGGCTCGATTCGAGCGCAAAGCCGAGGTCCTCGACGGCGCCCTTTCCGCCATCCTCCGCCAGCGCCTTCGGGAGCTCGTTGAGCACGAAGGCCGCCGCCTCCCTGCCCGGCGCCCCGGCGCGCACGACGGCCTCGTACCAGTCGGCCAAGCGGCGCGTCGTCGCCAACGCGGCCGCGTCCTTCTCCGCCACGCGCCACTCGCGCGTCCAGCGCGCGCGACGCTCGGCGGGCGGTGGCGCGAGCTGGGCGCGCTCGCCCTCGACGAAGGCGGCGTCGAGCTCGATCTCCGGCAGGTCAGGCTCGGGCAGGTAGCGGTAGTCCGCCGCGCCTTCCTTGCGGCGCATCGTGCGCGTGGCCTGCTTGTCGGGATCCCACAAGCGCGTTTCCTGCACGACGCGCCGCGCGGGATCGCCGCCTTCCAAGATCGCCACCTGGCGCGCGGTCTCGTGCTCGATGGCGGCGTGCACGAAGCGGAACGAGTTGAGGTTCTTGATCTCGACCTTCACGCCCCACGGCTCGCCCGCGCGATGCACGGAGATGTTCACGTCGCAGCGCAGCTCGCCCTTCTCCATGTCGCAGTTGGAGACACCGGCGTGCTGCAGGATCTCCTTCAGCGCCTCGAGGAACTCGACCGCTTCGTCGGCCGACGCGATGTCCGCCTCGGTGACCGATTCGATCAGCGGGATGCCCGCGCGGTTGAGATCGACCAGCGTGTCCGCGCCGCGGTCGTGGATCGCCTTGCCGGCGTCCTCCTCGAGATGGATGCGCTGCAGGCGCACGCGCTTGCCCGAGGCGAGCAGCAACCCGCCTCCGCGGCAGAACGGCTCCTCGTCCTGGCTGATCTGGGAGCCCTCGGGCAAGTCGCAGTAGAAGTAGTGCTTGCGCGCGAAGCGCGTGCGCGGCGCGATGTCGCACGACAGGGCAAGGCCCGCGCGCACGGCGAGGCGCAAGGCCTCCTTCGAAGCGGTAGGCAAGGCACCGGGTTGCGCGCTGCACACCGCGCACACGCGCGTGTTGGGCTCGGCGCCGAATTGCGGGCGGCAAGCGCAGAACAGCTTGGTCGTCGCCGCCAGTTGGCAGTGCACTTCCAGCCCGACGACCACCAGCCACCGCGTCCCCGTGGCGGGGGAGGTCCAACCTTGCGCGTCGTTCACGGCAAGTCCTCCGGCTCGGGGGCGCGCAGGCGCTCGGGGCAGACGATGCGCTCGGCGACGCGCGAGGCCGCCAGCACCAGTTGGTCTGCTTCGAGCGGGCCCACCAGTTGCAGGCCGAACGGCAGGCGCGTCCCGTCGATCTCCACCAGTCCGGCCGGGATGCTGGCGGCGGGCAGGCCCGCCAGCGAAACGGGCGTCGTCAACGCATCGCAGGCGTACATCGCCGACGGATCGGAGGCGTGCGAGCCGAGGCGCAACGCCGGCGTGGGAGCGGTGGGACCGACCAGCAGGTCGCACTGCTCGAAGGCGGCCGCGAACTCGCGCGCCACCTTGGTGCGCACGCGCGCGGCTTGCTGGTGCCAGCGCGCCGACCAGCCCGCCGAGTGCGCCCAAGTCCCGAGCACGATGCGCCGCTGCACCTCCGCGCCGAACCCCGCGCGCCGGGTCATCGACATGCTCGCCGCCAACGAGCGCGCGCCCTCGTCCGCGCGCAGTCCGTAGCGCGATCCGTCGTAGCGCGAGAGGTTCGAGGCCGCCTCCACGGCGGCGACGATGTAGTAGCACGCGATCGCGTGGCGCGTGGTGGCGAGCGAGACTTCGACCAGCTCGGCTCCCGCCGCGCCCAAGGCGCGCAGGTTCGCTGCGTGCAGTTCCCGCGCCGGACCCGGCACGAGCGCCTCGCGCCATTCCGCCACGACGCCGAGGCGCATCCCCGCCAACCCTTCCAGCGCCAGCGGGACCGGCGCTTCCTTCGGGAGGCAGCTGGCATCGCGCGGGTCCGCGCCGGCCATGATGCAGAGCGCCAACTCGAGGTCCTCCACGCAGCGCGCCAGCGGTGCGATGCAGTCGAGCGACGAGGCGAAGGCCACGAGTCCATGGCGCGACACGCGTCCCCAAGTGGGCTTCAGTCCCGCGATGCCGCACCACGCCGCCGGTTGGCGCACGGAACCGCCCGTGTCCGAGCCCAAGGCCAGCGGCACGAGTCGCGCCGCCACGGCGGCCGCCGAACCCGAGGACGACCCACCCGGCGCATGCGCGGCGGACCATGGGTTCTTCGTCGCGCCATGGGCCGAGTGTTCTCCGGTCGAGCCCATGGCGTACTCGTCCATGTTCGTGGCGCCCACCACGATGGCGCCTTCGGCCTCCAAGCGCTCGATGGCCGTGGCCGTGTACGGCGCGCGCCAGCCGGCCAGCATGCGCGAGGCGCAGTTCGTCTCCAAGCCGCGGCACGCCTGGTTGGCCTTGATGGCGAGCGGCACGCCGTGCAGCTTGCCGGGCCGCTCGCCGGCGCGCCGGGCTGCCTCGAGCGTCGCGGCCCTGGCGCGCGCCCGCTTCGCATCGAGCGCGAGGAAGGCGTTCAAGCGTCCGTTGGCCGCTTCGATGCGACGCAGGCAGTCGTCGATGGTCGCCACCACGGAGAGTGCCCCGCGCGCATGCTCGAGCGCCAGCTGGTGGGCGTCCAACTCGTGCCAGGCTCGCGGCAGCGCGCTCACGCCTCGCCTCCGATCGCCCTCTTGACGATGTAGTGCTCGCCATCCGCCTGCGGAGCAAGGCCCAAGAGCTCCTCGCGCGGCAGCGAATCGGCCGGTCCACCCTCGCGCAGCGTGCCACGGGCCTCGATCGGGGCCACCATCGGCTCGCAGCCGCTCGTGTCGACCTGCTGCAGCAACTCGAACTGCGCCAAGATGCGCGCCACGTCCGCGCACAAGCGCCCGGCTTCGTCTTCGTGCAAGTCCAGCTTGGCGAGGGCCGCGGCGTCGCGCAGCGCTTGCAAGGTGGCGGGATCGTGGGCTTGCGACATGGGAAGCGAGGATACTGACGCGAGCCTGCGCGATAAAGATGGACGCGCCACGCTTCGACGCGACGGGGGAGACAAGCGGGCTCGTCCAGCGCACAATGCCGACGACGCCGCGATGCTCCCCGACTTCCTCGACCTCGGCTCGACCCTGCAGATCGCCGGCGGCTTGCTGCTCGCCGTGGCTCTCCTCGCGCGTTCCTCGCGCCAATTGGTGGCCGAACGCTTGGCTCCGCGTCGCTTGCGCCTGGTCCTCCTGCGCGAGGCCATCGTGCTGCGCGTGCAGGTGGGCGTGGGCTTCCTCGACATCGTGGCCGGCTTCGCCTGCGAGTGGATCGGGCGTCACCAGGCCGCGGACGCCGAGGTGCTGTCGGCCTACGCATGGCTGCCGCTCGTCGTGCTGCTCCAATTCGGCCTGCTCGCGCTCGGTTGGTCGCATGGCAGCTCCGCCTGCCGTCGCCATGTGAAGGAGTCGCTGCTCGCCACGCGCGTCGACCTGTACGCGGATCCGGATCTGGCGCGCGAGCTTGGCGAGCTGTGGGATGTCGAATCGCGCCCGGACGACACTCTCGAGAGCTACACCGAGCGCGTGCGCGCGGCCATCGGACTGCCGATCGCCGCGCGGCGCTCCTTCGGGCCGTTCCCCGGCGCGCCCGAGGACTCCGACTTCTGAGATTGCGAGGCGCGCGGGCGGGAGTCCCGACATCGGCCCCTGGCTTGGTTGGTCCACGCGGCTTGGCGCCGATTGGTGGAGCTTGGGCTGCCACGCTCGAACCTTGCCGAGCGTCCATGTCAGTGGAGGAGCCCGCATGGCGCGCCGCGACGAGCACGATGCAAGCATGGAACTCGCGGGTGGTCGCTGGGACGACCGTCGGGATTCGGCCTGGAGCGAGGCGCTGTTCGGCTTGACCTGCCTCGTGTGCGGCGCATCCGGCGCCCGCGATGGACTCGGGTGCGACGAACACCGATTGCGATTGGATCGGGTGCCGCGCTGCCAGCACTGCGCCGCTCCGCTGCCGCCCGCGTTGGCGGCCGCCTCGTCCTGTGGCGCCTGTCGCCGCGCACACGCGCTCCCCAACTCGGCCGCCACGCGCGTAGAGCGCGCGCATTGCGTGGGCGACTACGACGACCCGCTGCTGCGCGAGCTGGTGCTGTCCTTCAAGCACGGTGGACGACCTGGTCTGGCGCCGCACTTGGGCGCCTTGTTGCATGCTTGTTCCCTGCACCGCTCGTCGAGCGAAGATGGTCGCGACGACGAGCATGGCGAGCCTCGGCACGGGGACCTGCTCGTGCCCGTGCCCTTGCATCCCGCGCGTCGACTCGAGCGCGGCTACGACCAGGCGCGCCTGCTCGCCGACGGCGTGGCAGCCGCGGCGCCAGTCGGCTTCCACTCCTGCCGGGCGGTGTTGCGTCGCGTGCGCGCCACCGCCCCGCAGGGCGCCACGGGCCTCCTTTCGCGCGAGGACAACGTGCACCGCGCCTTCGCTCCCGCCTGGCCCGACACTTGGTCGCGGCGGCTGGTGCGCGACCGCCGCGTGTGGCTGGTCGACGACGTCTGGACCTCGGGCGCCACCTTGCGCGCTTGTGCCGCCGTCCTGCGCGACATGGGCGTCGCGTGGTGCGGTGCGCTGGTGGTCGCGCGCGCCTCTCGCGCGGCGAGGACGGCCACGGCCCCCGACGAGGATGCCGTCGACACGGCGTCCGCCCGCACGGCTCTCGAGGGTTCGAGGCTCGACGCGACCGCGATCGACGGCTAGATCCACGGAGTGCGATCGCCAAGGCGTGCGCTCCGCCGACCCCTGCGCCAGCCGCTGGAGAGCGTCAGGGCCAGCGAGGCCCCAGCGCGTCCATCGAGTAGAGTCTGGCCCTGCGACGGCCGCTTGCCGGCGGCTCGCGCCCTCCGCATGGCGACCCTCTACATCGAGCCTTTCTCCGGCCTGGCCGGCGACATGTTCCTCGCCGCGCTGCTCGACCTGAAGGACGAGCGATTCACGCTCGAACGGCTGCGCGACTTCGTCCGCGACGAGCTCGGCGACCTGTGCACGCTCGAGGTCCAGACGGTCTGGCGTCAGAACCTCTCCGGTCTGCTGCTCGATGTGGTGCCGCGCACCGATGAATCCAAGGTCCACCGCGGATTGCGAGAGATCCGCGCCTTGCTCGCTTCCACGCGCTTGTCCGAACGCGTACGCTCGCGCGCCGAGTCGGTGTTCGTCCGCATCGCGGTGGCAGAGGGACGCGTGCATGGTTGCTCGCCCGACGAGATCCACTTCCACGAAGTGGGCGCGGTCGACACGATCGTCGACGTCGTGCTGGCCATGCAAGCGCTCGAATGGTTGGGTGTCGAGCGCGTCCTATCCCAAGTCCCCGTGACGGGAACTGGCGTGGTCAAGTGCGCCCATGGCTTGATGCCCGTCCCCGCGCCCGCAGTCGCCGAATTGCTGCGCGGGCGCACCGTCCGCATCGAAGGCGGAGGAGGAGAACGACTGACTCCCACCGGAGCGGCGCTGCTCGCGGAGCTCGTGGATGCCTTCGGCGATCCGGGTCGATTCACCGCATCCGCCGTGGGCTACGGAGCCGGCCACAAGGATCCCGCCGAAGGTCCGCCCAACTTGGTGCGCGTGCAACTGGGCGGACCGGACATCGCCGCCGACCCAGGCGCGGGCGCGCCGGTCCACGCGCGTGCGCGCGTGTGGTTGCTGGAAGCGAACCTCGACGACACGACTGGAGAGGAACTCGGGTTGGCCCTCCAGCAGCTGTTCAGCGCCGGCGCCCTCGACGCATGGTGCGTGCCCGTCACCATGAAGAAAGGCCGACCAGGAGTCGTCTTGTGCGCACTGGCGAAGGACGCCGAGCGAGTCGGACTCGAGCGCGTCTATTTGGATTTCACGCCGACCTTGGGAGTGCGCTCCACGCCTTGGGAACGGCTGGAGTGCGCGCGAAGGACCGTGGTGGTGGAAGTCCTCGGGTGTCCCGTGCGAGTCAAGGTGCGGACGCGGCCGCAGGGGCGCATGGACGAGCGCGACCTCTCGCCGGAGCATGAGGACTTGGTGGCGTTGGCGGGGAGGAGTGGGAGGGGGGTGAGGGAGTTGGAGCGACTCGCCATCCACCATGCCCATGGGATGGTGGTCCAGTTGGATGTTGGTCGTTCTGCGCAGGATCGACATCAGTAGTGCCATTGCGGCGTGGCGGGGCGTTCCGCCAGTTAGTCGGCTCTGGTCAGTCCCACACGAGCCGCTCTCGGATCAGCTCCATCGGCCTGATGGGGCGCATGGCGATCATCGCCGTCGTCGCGGCCGTTTCGTCGGGCGTCTTGACCGTGCGCCTACGCACATAGTTGCGCCACGCCACCCAGATCCACGCGTGGCGCACGAGCGTGGCCGCCAACTTGGAGTGCGCCCAGTTGCGGCGCACGAGCCGTGAGATGCCATCACGCAGCATGGCGAAGGTCAAGTTGACCGCGAAGAGCGGATTTTGGCTGCTGCGCGGCAGTTTCGCGTCGATCTGGATGTGGCTTGCACGCCCACCAAACGCGCGCTGGATCAAGCCTGGGTAGGTGGGCTTCTTGTCGGTGGCGAAGAAGGGCGGCACGGCTCTGTTTGGCGCACCAAGCTGCGCAGCACGCTGCAGCACGGCGAATACGGCTTCGCTCGATTGCGACCGCCGCTTGTGCCGCGCCAATCCAGCCGGCTTGCGGCCGCGCGGCGCGAGCGTGCCGACCTCGAAATCGAGGATGAACAAGGTGTGTCGCGACACAAGCACGGGCATGGTGAGCGGCATATTCACGCGATCCTTCTCGAACGTCTCGAGCTCGTCGAGGGCGAACGATCCGAGGAACGCGAGGCTGGGCGCGGCGTCCAGCGCTCGGCGGTGGTAGAGCTCGCAATGCCGCCCCATCAGCTCGAGCCGATGTGCGATGGTCTTGCGGTTGAGCTGGTAGGTTCGGCTCGCTTGTCGCTGGGTGTTCTTGGAGACGAACGCGTCAAGCAGCAGGTGGTTGATGTGCGGTTTCCTGTGGCGGAAGTCGAATCGGAATGTCTGCACCGAGAACGTATGCAGGCAGGACAAGCACCGAAACCGCTGAACTTCGCGGCCGTCGCAGGCGCGCCAGTAGGATCCGTGGCGTTGATAGCCGAACGAGTTGGAATGCTTGCAGTCAGGGTGCGGGCAGCGGTCGGGAGCGAAGCGGGCCATGTCGTTCCGGCGCGTTCGTGTCTCGCCGGGCCTCCGAATCTACTGACGCTCGCTGAAGCCCTCGCGTGGCACCTAGGCAACCAGAAAACCAACACCCAACCGGACCACCATCCTAGAGGTCGCGCACATAACGGTTCTTCTTGTCCACCAGAATTTGCCGAGGCACCCCCCCCCCTCTCCCACCTCGAACGTCATCACGATGATCTCGTCCCCCGTCCTCACCAGGTGCGCCGCCCCGCCATTGATCTGCATCATCCCGCTGCCTCGCTCACCCTCGATCACATATGTCTCGATGCGCGACCCATTCGTGTTGTCGACGATCAAGACCTTCTCGAAGGGCGCAATGTCGGCCTTGTCCATCAGATCGCGATCGATGGTGATGGAGCCGATGTAGTTCAGGTCGGCCGCCGTGACCGTCGCCTTGTGGATCTTCGATCGGAGGTAGGTGCGCATGGCGTCTTGGACCGGGAAGTTACCGCTTGAGGCCCTGTTCGGCCACATGGCTCGCCAAGCAGGCGGACAGTCGCGCCAAGGCCGCTGTCAACTCGGCGGGCGGCAGGCCGCAAGCGACGCGCAGGTGGCCGGGAGCGCCGAAGAACTCGCCGGGCACCACGTCCACCTGGGCCTCGCGCACGAGCAGTTCAGCCAGGGCGTGCGTGTCGACGACGCCGCGCACGCGCGGGAAGGCGACGAGGCCGTGGGTGGGCACGAAGGCCTCGATATGGGGAGAGGTGCGCAACCACTGGTCGAGGATCGGCTTGGATTCGAGCTGCAGCTCGCGCGCCTTGGCTCCGAGCTGATCCAGCTGTTGCAGCGCGAACACGCCGGCGGCGAGGGTCGTGGTGGGGGGGTCGACCCACAGGAGGTAGGTGGCGTCGCGCAGCTCGTGGCGGCGGTGGACCAGCGCTTCGCCCAAGGCGACCCAGCCCAAGCGCAAGGGCCCAAGTCCATAGGCTTTGGTCAGGCTGCCGATGGTGACGCCGTTGGGCGCCGCGCGGCAGGTCCACTCGCGTTCGGCCTCTGGCAGGAACTCTTGGTAGATATCGCACGAGACCAAGGCACCGCCGCGATCCGCGCAGACTCCGGCCAGCTCGCGCAGGCGCAGAGCGGGCAACTTGGCGCCGCTTGGGTTGTGGGTGTTCGTGAGGAACGCGTGTCCGGGGATAGAACTGTCGCGGGCCGAGTCGAACGTTGTGGCGAGTTCGGAGGGCGAGCAGTCGTACCCTGTTTCCAGCCGTCGCGGCAAGCGCAGGGGTTCTTTGGCGAAGCGCAGAGCCAGGGAGCGCAACTGCTCGTAGGAGGGGCTCTCGACTGCCACGCGCGCGCCGGCGAACAGCCATAGCGCGACCGCGGCGAGACCACCGGACGCTCCCGGGGTGGCTACCACGGCTTCGGGAGCCACACCCAAGCGGTCGGCGATGGCGGCCTCGAAGGCGGGCAGCGCCGACTGCGCGGGGTGCTCGAGGGCGATGCGCAAGGACTCGAAGGTGCTTGAAGGAGCGTTTTGGACGCCGGAGTTGGAGAGCGGCGAGCGCGTGCGCTGCGACTCGTGGTGCGCCCAGGCCATGTAGGGGAAGGCCAAGCCCTTTGCAGGTGCTGCAGCCCAGCCCTGCGGCGTCAAGACGGCATCATGTTGTGTCGTCGGCTCGGTGGGTGCGCTCATGGGCGCGAGTCTAACGCTCGGGTTCGGCGTGGTCGCCGCGCTCGCGGCGAGCTTGTCCGCGCGGCGTGGGGCCAGCCTCCGGCCGCAGCGTGCGCCAGCTCTGGCCCGTCGCCTCCGCCTGCACCGTCCTTGCGCCTCCGCCATCCTCTTGACAACCGCGTCTGGGGGTGTGGAAGTGCGCCACGCGATTGCGTAGGTTCGTCCGCGTCCTCGCTGGCCGCGCGTCGCGAGGAGGCAGGTACCGGCCGCACGCCGGGCGGCGCCGCGTGCGTTGCGAGGCCTGCGACACACGCGCAACGAGCTTCGCCGCACGATCGAGCTTGCGACCGGGCACGGGTCCGCACCGAGGATCCCGGGCCAACCAAGCTTCCACACCAACCAAGCTCCCACCACAACCAAGCACAGCACCATGCACCTTCTTCCGTACCGCCTCGTCCACCTGTGTGCCGCGCAAGGACTGCTGCTTGCCGCCTCCGCGTGGGCGCAAGCTCCCGCGAGCGCGCTTGCGCAGGAGTCCACCACCGCCGAGTCCAGCATCGCGCCGGCCACCAAGCCCAAGCTCGAGCATGTGCGCGCGACCACGGCAGCCAAGCTGACGAACCTGCCGGATCCCAAGGGCATCGTGCTCGCGACAGTCGAGAAGGACGCCGTGTTGCGCGTGGCCGAGGTGCGCGGCACTTGGCTCGCGGTCGAGCCGGCGGCGGGCATCCCGGTATGGATCTACGGCAAGTACCTCGTGGCCGAAGGACAAGGCGACGCCAAGGTGCAGGGCGCGAACGTGCGCATGCGTCCACTCCCGAACACGAGCGCGGAGAGCTATCCGTTGCAGCAGCTGCTCAAGGGTGGCGAAGTGCTGCGCGTGTTGGCGCGCGGCGACGCGAACAAGCCCTTGTCCGAGGATTGGGTCAAGGTGTTGGCGCCGTCCGGCACGACGGCGTGGATCGAGGCCAGCAAGGTTGGCGCGCTGCCTGCGGGCGGCGACGGTGCCGCCTTGCTCGCCGCCGAGCGCGCCAGCGCGTTCGCCAAGATGCCGCGGGTGGTCCTGCCGGCCGCGACGACCAAGGTCGCCGCAGCTGGCGGCGAAACCAGTGCTTCCGGGACGACCGCGGCCGCCGCCGCCAAGCCGAGCAACGCGTCGAAGTCGCAAGACACGGGCTTCGCGCAGGCCGAAGCGCTGTACGAGGTTGCTCGCGCCAGCTCGACGCCGGACTGGGCCGCGGTCAAGACGGCCTACGAGGCTTGCCTCGCCGCCAATCCGAAGGCCGCCAGCGCCGAGACGGTGCGCGTGCGCCTCGAGGAGGTCGAGCTGCGCATGGAGGTCGTGCAACTCGAGGCCGACAAGAAGCTGCGCGAGCAGGAGCGCGAGTCGCAGTTGTCGGAGGCCAAGCGTCGGCTGGCGGCCGCTTCGCTCTCGCAGGATCCGTTGTGGGGCCGCTTCCAGGCGCGTGGTTGGCTCGAGCTCGATCCGACTTCGGAGAAGGCCGCGCCGCGCTATGTGCTGCGCTTTGGAGGCAAGGCGGTCGCCGAGGTCGTCTGCGCCACCGGGCGCTTCGACCTGTCCCAGTACGCGGGCTACGAGATCGGCGTGATGGGCACGATCGTGCGTGGTGCCATCGGCGAAGCCGGCACGACGAGCGCGCGCCCCATGCGCGTCGACGCGGCACGCCTCGAGGTCATCTCGGGTCGCATCGCCAAGCGCTGAGCGCACTCCTCTCGTCCGAGCCGCGCGGCCGCCCTCGCCCTGACGCGAGTGCGGCCGCGCGCGTTGACGAGTCCCTCATCCAGCACGTCCCTGATCGACACGTCCCTTGTCGACACGTTCCTGGTCGACACCTTTCCGAGAGACGAGTACCTGATCGAGGCTGCGCAAGCACCACGGCGGCGCGCGGTCGGCGCTGCGAGCGTGGACGCGGGATGCGGCTATGCTGGGAAGGTCGCGAGGATCCCGAGCCCATGAAGGACCACCTGCCTCTCCACCGCCGCATCGCCGAGTTCTTCCGTCGCTTGTTCGCCGCCAAGTCGCGCCGCTACTTGTGCGACGACTGCAAGTGGGACTATGGCGCGGCCTGCAAGCGGCGCGAGCGCCCGAATGCCTTGGTGTGCCCGGACTACAAGCGCCGCTGATGGCGCGCCGTCTGTCAAAAATATTTGACAGAACTCCGCGGCTCAAGCCTCGCCGCGCGCGCCCAGGATCTCGCGTCGCAGCTCCGTCAGGCCATCGATCTCGATCGCGGCGCGCATGCGCTCCATCAGGCGATGGAAGTAGCGCAGGTTGTGCAGCGTGAGCAGGATCGGCGCCAGCATCTCCTCGGCCACCACCAAATGGCGCAGCACGGCCCGGCTGTACTGCAGGCAGCAGGGGCAGTCGCACTCCGGATCGACGGGAGAGGGATCGTCCTTGAAGCGCGCGTTCTTGAGGTTGAGTTCGCCGCGACTGGTCCAGGCCTTGTGGGTGCGCGCGTTGCGCGTGGGGGAGACGCAGTCGAACATGTCGATGCCGCGCTCGACCGCGTCGAAGAAATCGAGCGGCGTGCCGACCCCCATCAAGTAGCGCGGGCGATCGCGCGGCAAGAGCGGCGCCGCGCTTTCGACCGCGATGCGCATCTGCTCGCGCTCCTCGCCGACCGACACGCCGCCCACGGCGCAACCCACGAGATCGTGGCGCGCCACGTCCGCCACGGCGCGGGCGCGCAGGTCGGGGAAGGCGCCTCCTTGCACGATGCCGAACAGCGCTTGCCCGCGCCCGGTCCCGCCGAGGCGCTGGTGTTCGGCCACGCAGCGCTCGAGCCAACGCGCCGTGCGCGCCGTGGCGTCCTCCACCATGGACCTGTTGCCCGGTTCGGCCGGGCAATGGTCGAAGGCCATCTGCACATCGGCGCCGAGCAGCGCCTGGATGCGCACGGCGCGTTCGGGGTCGAGGCGCAAGGGCGCGCCGTCGACCACGCTCTTCGTGGTCACGCCGCCTTCGTCGACCTTGGTCAGGTGGCCGAGGCTGAAGACCTGGTAGCCCCCCGAGTCGGTCAGGATCGGGCCGTCCCAGGCCATGAAGGCGTGCAGGCCGCCGAGTCGGGCCACCAGCTCCTCGCCCGGCCGCAAGTGGAGGTGGTAGGTGTTGGCGAGGATCATCGTCGAGCCGATCGCGCGCAGGTCGCGTGGCAGCACGCCCTTGACCGTGCCCTTGGTGCCCACGGGCATGAAGGCCGGGGTCTCGACCGCTCCGTGCGGCGTGAGGAAGCGCCCGCGTCGCGCGCGCGTGCGCTTCTCTTCGTGGAGCAGATCGAAACCGAACCCGTCGCGGCGGAACGAGCACAGCGGCGCGCGCGCGTCGCCCTGCGTCACGGGAACAACCTGCCCGCCGCGCCTTCAGGCGGCGCGCCCAGCACGCTGCGGCCCTTGGCCGTGATGGCTCGACCGCGCGGAGTCTTCAGGATGCAGCCGAGCCGCAGCAGCTGCGGTTCGAACACTTCTTCGATCGTGTCCTCGGCCTCGCCGACCGCAGCCGCGATCGTCTTGAGGCCCACCGGCGCGCCATCGGCGGCCAACAGCACGCGCAGGATGCGTCGGTCGAGCTCTTCGAGCCCGTGTTCGTCGACGCCGATGCGCTCGAGCGCTTCGCGCGCCGTGGCGAGGTCGGCCCGTCCGCCTTGGCGCACTTGCGCCCAGTCCCGCACGCGGCGCAGGAAGCGGTTGGCGATGCGCGGGGTGCCGCGCGAGCGACCGGCGACGAAGCGCGCCGCCTCGCGCTCGAGCGGCAAGGCGAGGATCCCCGCGGAGCGCAGCAGGATGCGCTCGAGTTCCTCCTCGGAGTACGGCTCGAGGCGTTCGGCGATGCCAAAGCGCGCGCGGAAGGGAGCGGTGAGCAGTCCCTCGCGCGTTGTGGCGCCCACCAGCGTGAAGGGCCGCAAGGACAGCGGCACTACGCGCGCATGCGGCCCTTGGTCGATGGTGAAGTCGATCTGGAAGTCCTCCATCGCCGTGTAGAGGTACTCCTCGACCTGCGCAGGAACGCGATGCACCTCGTCGATGAACAACACTTCGCCGTGCGAGAGCTGGGTGAGGATGCCGACCAGATCGCGTGGCTTCTCCAACGCCGGTCCGCTGGTCGCGACCATGCGCGTGCCCAGTTCCGCGGCGAGCACGCGCGCCAAGGAGGTCTTGCCGAGCCCCGGCGGACCTGACAACAACACGTGGTCCAGCGGTTCGCCGCGCCCCGTGGCCGCCGCGATCGCCACCTTGAGGTTGTCGAGCAGCCGCGCCTGTCCCACGAACTCGTCCAGCCGCGCAGGACGCAAGCTGGCTTCCAACTCGCGTTCCGGCGCCGCTTCTCCTGCCTGCAAGGCGCTGGGATCGAAGATGTGGTCGGCGGCCATCGAGCGGGCAGACTAGCAGTCCGCGGCGCGGGTCCCTACAGGCGAGGCGCGTGCCACAGGGTGGTCGTCCCGAGCGCCACGCGCACGCAAGGTGTGCGGCTGCGCTCGCAATCGCCAGTCAAGGCCCAAGGGCGCAGGGGGAAGCACGGATTCAGACAGTGGTTCTGCGCGCCTCGAGCTTCGTCTTGCGCCATCCGCTGAAGGGCGGTTGGGGAGTCAGGCAAGGCCGCCTGCCAAGGGCGTCGGCGGTGTGACTGGCTGGAGAAGCGTGGGCAAGCGTTCGCGGCTCTCGCGGGGCCAAAGGCGAAACCGGACCGCTCGAGCGGGGTAGGGGAGAGGTATCGGGAGTTGGCTCTTCCGACTGCGGGGCTTCGCGCCGGCGGTTCCACCGTCGTGGCGCGCTTGCTCCCCGGTCGGAGGGCACTGCCGTCCAGGCTCGTCTTCAGGGTCACTCTCAGCGCCCCGATGGCGGTGGACTCCCCGGGTGGCTCCCAACAGCCAACTGGACCACCGCCCTGTGGGCACCAAAGCTGACCTTGAAGGCACGCGATTTGCCCAACGGCAAGCTCAGCGGCAATCTCCGTGGCAAACTCCGCGGCAACCGCTGTCTGGGACTCGTGCCGGCGGAGACGCGCTGGCGCCAGCAACAGCCGGGCTGGCCCCTTCAGGGCTGAGTCTGGCTGGCAAGACATCCAGGGAGTAGTCGCCAAACGAGACGGGGCGGAGGCAAGTGGCCTTGGCCTCATCAGGCTCGTCTGGCGCTACACCGACCCCTCCCAGCCGAGGACCAAGCCTCGGTTGATGGGTGGGAGAGGCTTTCCCTGAGGCCTTGCAGTTGGCATCCTGTTCACCCCCTGACGCCCCCCCTCCTCGCTCCGCCTCCACGCCCTGCTTTGGTCCGTGACCAAGGTTCGGCCCGAAGCAGCGAGGAGCCGTCCACACACACACTGATGCAAGCGATGCAGACCAGCGATCGGCTGAAGCTCGGCTCCCTCGTCCATGCCGCCCCCCGCTCCATCCGGGGCGCCTTCTCTGGCGGCGCGCGGGCGTGGTTCGCAGTTGCGACCGTGGCCACCGTCTCGGCCCTCGTGCCCTCTTGCGGCGGAGTCCTCTCCTCGAGCCCGCCCAGCGTGCCCAGCCCGGCCATCTCCCAGATCTCCAACGGCTTCGGGCAGTTGCTGCCGTACCAGGTGTTCGCGCTGAACGCCGAGGGGATCCCGACCACCAACCTGCTCTCCATCCGCACGCAGGCCGATCTCCTCAACAACCTGCGCACGAACAATCCCCTGCGGCCCTCTCCGCAGTTTCCGCTGGGTGCGGTGCTGCCCTCGGGTGCGGCGGGCAATCACTTCTTCGTGTGCGAGTTCACGACGGCGATCGACATCAACTCGATCCTCGATGCCTCGCCTGCAGCCCAGACCTCCGATGGCCTGACCGGCGCCGTTTCGCTCATCGGGCTCAACCCCTCCACGGGGCAGTCCTTGCCGGTGCGCGCCCGCGTGTTCGTCGGCATCGAAGAAGACGGTGTGCGCTATGCGGCGACCTACGCTGGTGCCGCTGTTGGAGCGCCGCCGCTCTTGCAATTGCAGCGTTGGGTGCGCCGCGACCCCGTCACGGGCGCCCACACTGCTGAACTGGTCGATGGTGGTTTGCCTGGCGCGGGCTTCCCCGGCGTGGGTGCGACCTTCAGCGGCTACGACAAGCTCGTGTCGCCCAATTCGATCGTGTTCGTGGCCGACACTGACGGCAATCTCGCCACCCTGGAGACCTTCCCCGCGGGGCTGCAGCTCAAGGTGCGCGTGACCGAGGCCGTGCGTTCGACCAAGGGACTCCCTCTGGTCGAATCTGGCGTGGCGGCTACCACCGTGGGCGCCGACACGATTCCGCCCGAAGTGGGCCAGACGCCGCCGCCCGTGGTGCGCCCGGCCGTCACCCCCGGTGGTGGCGACGCGAACGTCGACCCGCAGACGGCGATCCGCATCGACTTCACCGAGCCGATCCAGCCTCTGAGCCTTGGTGTACTCTTCGGCAGCACGCCTTCGGTCTCGCCCTCGGTGCTGGTGCAGTACGGTCCGCCCACTTCGCGGGTGACGATGCCGTTTGTCGTGCGACCCGTCTCGATGTTCGACTTCTCTGCGTTCGAGTTGCTGCCCGGGTATGTCTTCCCCGGCAGCGGACCGTCGGACCTGCCGTGTGGCGCCTTCAATCGGATCGATGTCGGCATCTCGACCAACGTGGTCGTGGACTTGACCAACGGCAACGCCAACACGACCGGTCCCGCCACATACTTCATCACGGGTGAAGGTCCGGGCCTCGTCAATGTGCCCGTCACCCCCGACGCCATCTACGCCGGACGCCTCGGCGCGGCGCCGGGCATCTCGGTCATCGACCTGAACGGCTTCGGCCAGTCGACCGGCAACCCCGAGTTCGACCAGACCTACCAGACCTTCGTCGCGGGTCGCAGCAACTTCCCGAACAACCCCAACGTGCGCCAACAAGGCGCCGTGCTGCGCCCGCCGCTCTTCCCGGGCACGTGCACGGTGAACGGCGGCAGCTCGGGCGTGTTCACCTTGTCGCGCGACAGCTCGCTGTCCGACCTCGTGGCGCGCGCGCCGATCGTCAACAGCGTCAGCGACATGATGCTCGGCCGCGGTCTCGACAGCGCGTTCAACAACGGACCCGCGCCGTTCGGCTGCCAAGCCAACGGTGGCAACATCTGCGCCATCAGCGGCAAGAAGCGCATCTCGCCGGTCTTGAATGGCCAAACCGGCAACACGATGGGCCCGACGCAGGCCGGTCAGTTCGGCACCGTGCTCGATGGCTTCGAGAACCTGATGGGTTGGGCGCCGCACCCCAACCCGCCGCCGCTGACCTTCCCGCCGTTGTGCATCACGCCGTTCATCGGTGGCCAGGAGCCGACCTCGATCGACTCCCAACCCAACCCCATGGCCGGCGGCTTGTGCACGGCGCCGACCTGCGCCGGCTTGACCAACCTGCTCACCCCGGGTGACTACTTCGGCAACCCCGGCCTCGGCATCCCGCCGTCGGGCTTGCTGACGCTCGAGCAGAACAACTTCTTCCTCGGGCCATCGCTGCCGCAGGCCACGGTCAACCTGTGCGCCGACTTCCAGATCCGCCAGCAGATCGGCCAGTACCTGTACGTGCTCGATCGCGCGCGGCGCGAAGTCGTCGTGTTGAACAGCAACCGCATGTCGGTCATCGACCGCATCGTCGTGTTCGACCCGACCTCGATGGCCATCGACCCGAATGTGCGCACGCTGGCGGTCACGAACCAGCTGGCCAACCAAGTCAGCTTCATCGACATCGATCCGCAGTCGGCCAACTTCAACGAAGTCATCCAGGAGACGCTCGTCGGCGTGCGCCCGCGCGGCATCGCCTGGGACGGCGGCAACGAGGATGTCCTCGTCGCCAACGAAGGCGAGAACACGGTCTCGATCATCTCGGCGCTCTCGCTGACGGTGCGCAAGGTCGTGCGTTCGCAGCTCAACCAGCCGTTCGAAGTGGCCATCACGCAGCGCCAGCCGTGCTTCGGCTTCAGCCGCAACGTGTACTTCGGCTACATCCTCAATCGCAGCGGCAAGGTGACGGTCTTCGAATCCGGCCCCAACACCGTCAACGGCTGGGGCTACGACGACATCGTCGGCATCAGCACCGAGACCTTCCAACTGCCGAAGGCCATGCAGGTCGACCCGGTCGACCTGCGAGGTGCCCTCTGGATCGTCCACGAAGGTCCGATCAACGGCACGACTTCTGGTCCGCTGGGCGTCGGCGCCGTCTCGAAGTTCGTGCCCGTCTCGGGCATCACCGGCCAGCTGCCGCTGAACTTCTCGTCGCTGTCGATCCCCCAGTTCCGCGACATCGCCTTCGGCGTGCAGGTCTCGCTCAGCTCGTCCGCCGGTCAACTCTCGGGCATCCCCGTGGATGTGGCCTTCGACAACCTGCGCGTCATCTCGGCCATCACCAACCTGACCACGCCGTTCAGCGCTGGCACGCCCATCCTCGCCAACGGCAAAGCCATGGTGCGGGGCGGTTGCCCGGCGGTGCAGAACGCTTCGGAGGCCAAGTACCTGTTCGTGGCGGTGCCGAACGCCGCCAACAGCAATGGCGTGATCGACGTCGTCGACTACGCCATCGGCCAACGCATCGACACGAATCCGTTCCAGGCCGGGATCCAGTCGATCCCCGCGCCGAACGTCAACATCCTGGCGGACTACTTCCGCCAGTGATCAGGCACGCTTGCGCTTGATGCGCGGTGGCCTGCCGCCGCCGCGCGCTCGCCACGCAAGTCCGCGATGCAGCAGGAGGCGCCCCGCGGGCGCCTCCTGCGCTTTCCCCGGTGCACCAGCTCAGGACTTGCGAGGAATCGGCCGCGATGCGGAGCCGGAGGCCTCGGTCGCCCTGGCTGACTTTGGCGTCGTGGCGCAAGCCGCGAGCCTCCCAGCTGCATCCCTCGCCTCTCGTCGTTCGAACGCCTATTGTTGAGCCACAGGCCATCCCGTGCCCGATCCCGTCCAAGTCGAATCCATGTTCGCTCGCATCGCGGGCGTCTACGACCTGCTCAATCGCACCCTGTCCTTGGGGATCGACCAGCGCTGGCGCAAGCGCATGCTGCGAGCCGCGGGCGAGGTGCGCGGGCGCGCCGTGCTCGATGTGTGTTGCGGCACCGGCGATGTCGCGCTCTTGTTCGCGAGAGCAGGGGCCTCGGTCGTCGGCGTCGACTTCACAGCGCCGATGTTGTCGCACGCCGTCAAGAAGGCCGAGCGCAACGGCTCGCCAGCCGTGTTCGTGCGCGGCGACGCCATGCGCTTGCCCGCTGCCGACCAAAGCTGCGATGTCGCCACGATCGCCTTCGGCATCCGCAATGTGTCCGATCGACTGGGTGCCCTGCGCGAACTCGCGCGCGTCGTTCGCCCCGGTGGCAGCGTCGTCGTGCTCGAGTTCAGCATGCCGCCGGGCGCCGTGCTGGGACGGCTCTATCGCCTTTACTTCACGCGCGTCCTGCCTGCGATCGGACGCTTGGTGTCCAAGGATCGGGATGCGTACGAGTACTTGCCGCGCACCGTGCTCGCGTGGCCGGCACCCGAGCAGTTCGCCTCCGAGATGCGCGCAGCCGGACTCGAAGGCGTCGAATGGGACCTGCTGACGCGCGGCATCGCTTGCTTGCACGTTGGTCGCGTGCCGCGCAAGCCGTGAGCCGCGCCCGGTCCAAGTCGCCACGCGCGGGCGCATCCAAGTCGGACGCCGCCGCGGACGTCACGCAGCGCTGGTTCGCGCGCGACATGGCGCTGGGCTTGTGCGCCTGCGCGCCGTTGTTCGCGGCCTACGAGCTCTTCGGACTCGACTCCGGAGCGCGCAACGCCGCCGAGCTCGCGCTCACGCTGCCGCTGCGGAGGTTGGGAGCACACGAGGCGCTGGCGCGCAGGATCGTGCTGCTCGTTGGCCTCTGCGCCTGCCTGCGGGCCTTGTACCAGCCGGGCTACGCGCTGTTGCGTCGCCTCGCCGGGGTGGCGGGCGTGGGCTTGCTCGCCTCGCTCGCCTTCGCGCCGCTGGTGCTCGCCCTGCATCGGCTGCTGGATGTACCCGTGCCGGGCTCGCTGGAAATCGCCGCCGCGCCACAGCCGCCGTCGCTCGAGCGCGCGGCCCTCGTGGTCGGTGGCGCGGGCTGGGAGGAACTCTTGTTCCGCGTGGTCTTGCTGGCGCTCCTCGCGCGACTCGCTGCACGCTTCTTCGAGCCGCTCGCGGGCACTGGGCGCCCGGCACGCGCCTTGGCCTTCGTGGCCGCCTCCATCCCCGCCGGACTCCTGTTCGCGGCCTTCCATCTGCGGGCAGTCAACGCCCCCTTCGGCGGGGGAGGCGAGTCCTTCGACGCGGCGCTCTTCGCTTGGCGCACGCTCTCGGGCATCCTCTTGGGGTTGCTGTACGCTTGGCGTGGAGTCGGAGTCGCCGCCTGGTGCCACGCCGGGGTCAACATCCTGCTGCTCGCCGGCGCGACCCCCGGCGTGTTCCTGTGAACGGACGAGAACCATGACGCGCTACTTCCTCGGCATCACTGGAGCCTCGGGGCACCCTTACGCCGAAGCGCTGCTCAAGGCGCTGGTCGATTGCGGCCATGAGGTCGATGTCGCCATCACCGAGGCGGCCGCCAAGGTGATGCGCCACGAACTGGGCGTCGATCCCGGCCTGCAAGGCGAGTTGCTCAAGGAGGCGCTGCCCGATTGGATCGGCGCCGAGCGCGCCGCCAAGGTGCGCGTGTTCCGCTCCGACGCCATCGAGGCGCCGCCTTCCTCGGGCACGGCGCTCGTGGGCGGCGCCATCCTGTGTCCGTGCAGCATGGGCACGATGGCGCGCGTCGCCGTGGGGTTCTCGTCGAACCTCGTGGAGCGCGCCGCGGACGTGGCGTTGAAGGAAGGACGCAAGCTCCTGATCGTGCCGCGCGAGACGCCGTTGTCGGTCGTGCACCTCGAGAACATGCTGCGCCTCGCGCGCCTTGGTGCCATCGTGCTGCCGGCGATGCCGGGCTTCTACCATCGCCCACGCACCAAGGAAGACCTCGTCCACCATGTGGTGGGCAAGATCCTCGACCGCATGGGCGTGGAGAACTCGGTGGGGGCGCGTTGGAAGGGTCTGGATCCCAAGGCCGAGCTGTCGCGGCCGGCGGAGGACGAAGGACTCGAACGCGCGCGGCGTCCGCGCGAGCCGGAGGAGCTCGAGTGACGCCGGCTTCCGGCACGACGCGCGTGCGCGCGGCGAGCTTGGCGGACTGGCTGTCGCTGGTGCGCTTCTCGCACTCGATCTTCGCGCTGCCCTTCGCGCTGATCGGCGCCGCCATGGCCGCTGGCGGCTGGCCGCGGCCGCGCGTCGCCGTGCTGGTGGTCTTGTGCGCCGTCCTCGCGCGCACCTCGGCCATGGCGTTCAATCGCTGGGCGGACCGCGCCATCGACGCGGCCAACCCGCGCACGAGCGGGCGCGAGATCCCCGTGGGCCGCATCGCGCCGGGCGCGGCGCTGCTGTGCGCCGCGTCGTGCGCCGCCGCCTTCGTGGCCTGCGCGTGGTGGCTCAATCCGCTGGCAGGATGGCTCTCGACGCCTGTCTTGTGCGTGCTGCTCGGCTACTCCTACATGAAGCGCATCAGCTCCGCGGCGCACTTCGTGCTCGGGCTCGCGCTCGCCCTCGCTCCGCTGGGCGCGTGGATCGCCGTGCGTGGCGAACTCGGCGCGGGCGTGGGCGCCGTCCTGTGGCTCGCCGCGGGCGTGCTCGCGTGGGTGACGGGCTTCGACCTGATCTACGCCTGCCAGGACGCCGAGTTCGATCGCGGACTCGGGTTGCACTCGATTCCCGCGCGCGCCGGCGTGGCGAGCGCGCTGCGCTTGTCCGGCGCGTTGCATGTCGCCTCGACCGCTTGCTTCGCCCTCGCCGGCGCGACGGCGGGCTTCGGCTGGACTTGGTGGGTGGCGCTCGCCGTCGCCGCGGCGCTGCTCGCGTGGGAGCACTCCATCGTCAAGCCGCACGACCTGTCGCGCGTCGATGCGGCCTTCTTCGCGGCCAACGGCTGGGTCAGCGTGCTCTTGTGCGCCGGGGCGCTGGCCCACTACGCGCTCGGCGCCTCCGGCGGCTAGGATCTGGCGCGGAGACACGGCGCGGACGACCATGGCCCAGGCAAGCAAGAAGCCCCGCGCGCCCTCGCCCCTCGAGGCCATCGCGGCGTTGAAGGCCGAGCTGGCGGCCGGCCGCTTGCCGCGCGCGGTGCTGCTCAAGGGCGAGGAGCACTGGTTGCGCGACGAGAGCGCCAAGGCTTGCGCCCAAGCGGCCGCGGCGCGCGGACTCGAGTCGTGCCGCCACGACACGCGCGATCCGGACTTCCGCCCGCAGCACCTCTTCGACGAGCTGCTCGCTCCGCCGATGTTCGCCGCCGCGCGCGCGATCTTCGTGCGCGAGGCCGGACCGCTCTTGAAGAAGGAAGACAAGGACGAGGCGGCCTTCGCCCGCTGCGCCATCGCCCACCTCGAGTCGGAGAAGGAAGGCTTCCTGCTGGTGGAGGCCGAGGGACTGCGCGTCGACTCGCGGCTCGCCAAGGCGGTGCTCGCCTGCGGCGGCCTGGTGCTCGATTGCCGCAAGCTCTACGACTCGCCGCCGCCTTGGAAGCCGGATCCGCGCGAGACGGAGCTCGCGCAGTGGACCATGGCGCGCGCGCGCCACCACGCGCTCAAGGCCTCGGCCGAGGAGTGCGTCTGGATCGCCGCGGCTTGCGGCAACGACCTCGGCGCCATCGACGCCGCGCTGCTGCGCGCCAAGGCGCGCGGGCCCGAGGGCCTCAAGGCGGCGGTGGGCTGGTCGAGCGGCGCTTCGCCCTTCGTCCTCGCCGAGGACTGCGCGCGCGGCGACGCCAAGGCCTGCCTCGCCGGCATCGAGGCCTTGTTCCGCCACGGCTTCCGCGGCTCCGACGGCGAGCGCGAGGTCGATCGCCATGCGCTCTCGGCGGTGCTCTTCGGCGCGTTGCGCGGCAAGCTGCGCCAAGCTTGCGCCGGCTCGAGCGCGCTCGAACGCGGAGCTTCCCCGACCGTCGCGGCGGAGTCGGCCGGCGTGCCGCCGAACCCGCGCGCCAGGGAGGAATTCGAGGCGCGAGTGCGGCTGCGCACCGCGGCGGCCTGGCGCGCGCAGCTGGAGGACCTCGCCAAGTTGGAACGCCGCTCGCGCAGCGGCGCCGAGATCGACGCGGCCGAATGGACCGCCTTCGCCCTGCGCCATCGGCGCGAGGGCGTCGCGCGGCCGCGCTGAACGCGTCGCGCCGCGTGCGCAGCGGCCCGTGGATGGGACGCGGGAGTCCATCCGTACGCACGAGGTCGTAGTCGCGCGCACAAGATGCGCGTCGGGCGGTCCTTTGCCTCAAGACCACGCGCGCCGGGGTCGATCTTCCCCGCACGGAACGGAGCGGCGCGCAGGCGCCGGACTGCCGTCCGCCACCACGACCACCACCTGGCACCCCGCCGCGCCACGGCGCGGGAGCCGCACCACCATGAGCGACATGGACGACGCAGTCCGCGAGTTCCTGGTCGAGAGCTACGAGAATCTCGACCGACTCGACACGGACCTGATCACGCTTGAGGAGAACCCGCGCGAGCGCGAGACGCTGGCGAGCATCTTCCGCACGATCCACACGATCAAGGGCACCTGCGGGTTCCTCGGCTTCGGCAAGCTCGAGTCGGTGGCGCACGTGGGCGAGAACCTCTTGTCGCGGTTGCGCGACGGCAAGCTCGAGATGAACGACGACATCGCCACCGGGCTGCTGCAGCTCGTGGACGCGGTGCGCCACATGCTCGGCTCGATCGAGAGCTCGGGCGCCGAGGGCGAGGACGACTGGAGCGCGCTGAAGGAGCTTCTCTCGAGCCTGCAGGAGCGCGACGCAGCGGCCGCGCCGGCCACGCCCGCGCCGCTGGTGCGAGCGCGACGCGAACGCGACGTGGTGGCCGCCTCCTTGCCGGGAGCGGAGCCAGCCCCCACGAAGGCTGCCGCGAGCGTCGCCGCGTCTCCCGCGGTCGCGGCTCCGGCCAAGTCGAAGGACGAGGCGCCCGAGCGCGCCGAGCCGGAGGGCGACAAGCACGGCGCCATCAGCGAGTCGAACATCCGCGTCGATGTCGTGCTGCTCGACAGGTTGATGAACCTCGTGGGCGAGCTCGTCCTCGCGCGCAACCAGATCCTGCAGCATGCCGCGCAGGACGGCGACTCGCCCGTGGCCGCCACCACGCAGCGCCTGAATCGCGTGACCACCGAGCTGCAGGAGGGCGTCATGAAGACGCGCATGCAGCCCATCGGCAACATCTGGGCCAAGTTCCCGCGCGTCGTGCGCGATCTCGCCAAGATGTGCGGCAAGGAAGTCCGCCTCGACATGGAGGGCAAGGACACCGAGCTCGACAAGACCATCATCGAGGCCATCAAGGATCCGTTGACGCACATCGTGCGCAACAGCATCGACCACGGAGTCGAGACGCCCGAGCGTCGCGCCGCGGCCGGCAAGGACCGCGAGGGCCGCATCCTGATGCGCGCCTTCCACGAGGGGGGCCAGGTCAACATCGAGATCAGCGACGACGGCGGCGGCATCGACGTGGAGCGCGTGCGCGCCAAGATCGT
>SXGS01654601.1_pt1 | contig 25584 bp, 25 predicted proteins | sample 3174681 | NCBI WGS metagenome assembly SXGS01 (sample SAMN11356861, study PRJNA531348) | freshwater metagenome | isolation source: freshwater sample F1-80 | place: China: Fuxian Lake, Yuxi | collected 2017-12-25 | reverse complement strand
GCTCAACATTGGATTGACTCCGGGACATTCGGGAGGACCGCTGTACAACTCGAACGGCGAGGTGGTCGGCGTATTGACGGGGTTACACGCCCAGGGACAAGCGATCGCCTTTGCGGTACCGGTGGAGGCTCTGGTTTCCGTGTTGCCGGCGCTGGAACAAGGCAGTCGGGTTTCTCGAGCGTTTCTTGGCGTTCGAGGGGAAGTCCGTGACGACGGCGTGGAGATTGCATCCATTATTGCTGCAAGTCCGGCGGCCAATGCGGGGTTGAGGGTGGGTGATCGCTTGTTGGCGCTGGGGGACCAGAAAGTAAAGTCCCTTGACGATTTGGCGCAGGCGTTGGACGCTGGAAATGGCGGAACTACCGTTGTTGCTGAGGTGTTGCGCGATGGCCAACCCTTGCGGCTGGACGTGGTGTTGGCGGATTGGGCTGAACATCCGGTGGTCACCGGCGGCATGACGCTTTCGCCGTTCCCGGGTTCGGGGGGCGAAGTGTTGGCAGTGAGGCCCGGATCCAGGGCGGAGAAGGCCGGGATCCGGCGAGGGGATCGGCTACGGGCGATCGACGGTCGGCCGGTGCAGGCGCCAGCCGATGTTTTGGAGCGACTGTCGGGAAGTGGTGCTCGATCGGTGGATTTGTGGCGTGAAGGTGTGGTGTTGACCGTTCAACTCTCGGCTCCGGGGTAAGCATGTGGTGGTTGGCATTGTGGGCTTGTACCGAGCCGATTCCTCCGAATGTGCTGTTGATCACCCTCGACACCACTCGGTTTGACGCGCTGGGGGCCTATGGCAATCCGGAGGGGCCAACGCCGAACATCGACAAGCTTGCGGCCGAAGGCACGCGGTTTGATCGGGCCTATACAGTGACCCCGCTGACGATTCCGGCGCATTCTTCCCTGTTTACGGGGTTGTTGCCGCCGCGCCACGGGGTTCAGGACAACGGCGATTTCTTCTTGGACGAGGGCGCCTTTACCCTGGCCGAAGCTCTAAAAAAGCGCGGTTACCGGACCATGGCCTCGGTGGGTGCTGAGGTGACTTCTCATCATTGGGGGTTTTCGCAGGGGTTTGACGCCTTTTATGACGACATGAACGATCCCGATCAGCCGAACCGTTGGCAGGTAGAACGGCCAGGATCGGCGGTGATCGCCGATGCGCAGCGGTGGTGGACGGAGAGTCCAGAGGACGCTGGCCCTTGGTTTGCGTGGGTGCACCTGTTCGACGTGCATCATCCATACGTTCCACCGGAGCCGTTCGCAAGCCAGCTTCCTGACCCCTATTTGGGCGAGGTGGCCTATGTCGATTCGTTGGTTGGGGAGTTGGTAAAGGGCTTGGAGGCCAGGGGAGAGCTGGAGAATACTTGGATCATCGTGATGGCGGATCATGGTGAGGGATTGGGCGCCCACGGCGAAAGCACGCACGGTGCGTTGTTGTATGACACCACCACCCACATCCCGCTGATCATCCGCGCGCCAGGGCGATCGCCGGGGGTCGTCGCGTCCACGGTGAGCTCAGTGGACGTGTTTCCGACGGTGCTGGCGGCGGTGGGCGGCGAGCCGGTGCCGGGGATCGACGGGCAAGATCTCGGCCCGCTCCTGGGCGGAGGGGCGGCGGAGCGGGAGGTGTATGTCGAAAGTCTTTATGCGTGGCGGCATTACGGCTGGGCGCCTCAGCGCGCCCTTGTCGACAACCGCTTCAAGTGGATCGGTTCGACGACGCCGGAATTGTATTCGATCGAGGATCGCGCCGAGGTTTCGAATCTTGCGCCCACGGACGCCGCGACCGCTGCGGCGATGTCCGAGCGTTTGGGCGCGTGGAAACAGAGGTTGACGCCAGAAGCCGATATTTCGGCTCGAGCGCAGGAGAGCGCCGAGAGAATCGCCCAATTGCAGGCGTTGGGGTATCTCACTGGCGAAGCTCCCACGGAAGAGACGGAGAATCTGCCCGATCCGGTAGAGAAACTTCCGGTATTGCGCGAACTTCAGAAGATCATGCAACTCAACCGCGAGGGAAAGACGCCCGAAGCGCGGCAGTTGTTGGAGGAGTTTGTTGTTCGAGAACCGGGATTAAATGAACCTTCCTTGCTGTTGGCGCAGATTCGGTTGGCGAGCGGGGATCTCGATGGTGCGCAGGCGCTGGCCGAGGCGGTGGAAGCCAAGACCCACTCCTCGGGGTCAAAAGCGGCGTTGGGCCACATTGCTCGCGCACGAGGCGATATGGCCGGTGCGAGCCTGTGGTACCGAGGGGCGGTGGATGCGGATCCCTACGATGCGGGCGCGTGGGTGGTTCGACTGACCTTTTTGATTCTGTCGGGGCAGTTGGAATTGGCGGACACTGAGGTGGCCACCGCCAAAGCAAATTGTCCCACCAGTGCCTCTATCACCGGTTTGGAAGGGGTGATTCTTGCGGCGAGGGGGTTCGGCGATCGGGCGTTGCCGTTGCTGGAAGATGCGTTGAAGCGGAATTCCCGCGCGCCGCTCGCCAACTATGGCACGGCTCTTGTCTGGAAGGGCCGAGGGAACCTGGAGAAAGCGGAGGGTTACTTTCTGGAGGAGGTGCGCCAGTCGCCGCCGGCGATGGGATCCCGGCGCGCTCTGGTGGAGATCTATGTGGAGCAACGCCGAACCGCGGATCAGGTGGCGCAGGTGCGGGAGATCCTGAAGGTGGATCCGGGGGATGTGCTTTCCCACCATTCGTTGGCGCAGGGGTTGTTTAACCTGCAGGACTATCCGGCGGCGGAAAAGGCCATTCATACCTGCCTGACCGTCGATCCGAGGTATGCGCCGTGTGTGATGTTGCGGGCGAATGTGCTGAAGAAGCTTGGGCGGGATGCCGAGGCGCAAGCGGAGTATCAGCGGGCGCTGGGGTTGGCAAAAAGTAAGGTGCCCTGACTATTCGGGAAGATATCGGCTGCTGTTGGGGGACGCGGCCCACGCGCTAACGCCGTCGAAAAATAAAGTGGAAGGACGATGTCAGAACCAGCACAACGATTCGTGATCGACGGCGATGGTCGAGTGGTTTGGGTCCGAACGCCCTTCGAGCGCTCGATCCGATTTTCCAGCGCGACGCAGGCGGTTGAGTATTACGAAGCCCATTCCAAAGGGTTTTATGCGTTGCTCCCCTTGTTGGTCGGCGGCGTACTCATGACGCTACTACCGGATAAACAAGCGTTTCCCGTGTTCGGGTTGGCAGTATCGGTCGCCGTGTTCGGATTGGCGCTGTGGCTAGTGTGGTTTTGGCGGGCGTTTCGGGGGATTGGCGAGGTGCTGTCCTGGTCGGAGTCGGCGGTGCACGACGATCGACCTGTCGCTCAGGGCGCGATCGCGAACTCGTTTGCAGCGGCAGGTGTGACTTTCGTGGTATGGATGGGGATTCTCGCGTTACTGGTGGACGGCCATCGAATTTCCAGGGAGCCGAAGTTGGGTGCCGTGGCGCTCGGAGTGTTCGCGTTGTTCGCATTCTGCACCGTGGTGTTGGTGCGAGCGGGCCTGCATCAGCGTCGTTTTCAAAGCGAACGCTCGGCGTATGTGAAGGGTCTTGGCTACGGAACCTCGACGAAATAGACCCGCTGATTCGTATAGTCGTACGAAGCAGCGAAACTCTCCGATCCGAGCTGGACGACCTCATTGAAAAAGCCGATCGCCCCATTGGCGCCGCCGAGGGTGCTGATCGTCCAGCCGGTACCGTCGGGAGAAGCCAACTTCATATCGTTGTTTTTCCCTTCAAAGTACACGATCCCGTAGCCGTCACCCTTCTTGAACACTTCGGTGTCCGCGCCGACAAATTCACCAGAATCCACGGTGACAACGTCAAAGTCAGCGGACGGCGAGCTGCGGGTGGCGAGCTGCAATTCGCCGGCGCCGCGGTTTTCGAAGGCGATCGCCATTTCAGTGCCGTCGGTCCAAATGGAGGGCCACTGGCCGAGATCGCCCGCTTCGACGGAGTGAACCACCGTGTTGGTGTAATTCCCGGCGGTGCCGCTTAACAATTGGAGGTTTTGCGCTGCGGCGTCGTAAAATGCCAGATATTCAGTGCCATCGTGGATCACCAAGCGTGAAAATTGGCCGACATTGGCGGGTCGGGTCTCCGGAGCTCCCGTTTCGTCGACACCGTCGAAGGGCTCGCCCTCCCAGACGGTGGCGGAGGTCCAGGCGCCGTCGGCGCGGCGCGCGATGCGGAGGGTGCCGTTGTTGGCGTCTTGGTGTGCTACGACCGGCTCACCTTCGGCGTCCAATGCGAGGGATGCCCAGTTACCGGAACCCGCCGTGGTGTCGACCACCTCGGAAGTCCAGGTTTTATCGACCCGATGGGCCACCCAGAGGTTGCTGGTCTCTTGAAATGCAATCCACACGGTGCCGTCGGGCGCGACCTTCATGGATGCGTATTTCCCGGCATCCAACACATCAAAGCCACCTTCTTCGGGGTATCCGGTCACCTGCTCGTGGCGCCATCGAATTTCGCCCGAACTGCGGATTTCCCCAGTTGCAAAGCCGAGGGCCGTATTGGTGACGTCATAGTAGGCGATCACAGGGTTGCCGTCGGGACCGACGTCCATCGACAGCCATTTTCCGTAGTTGGAATCGATGTCCTGCCACTCCACCGGGGCAAACGACTGCTCGTTACAGCTGCAACCGATTGCAACAAACGTTGGAAGAATCGAAATGGCGGCGAACAACCGAGGGGACATGGAATCCTCAAAAACGTGCCTCACAGAATGCCCGACATACGCCTCACTGTCAATGAATCCCCACCTTGACGCCGATTGCGAAGTTTCGTATGAGAGTGCCGCAACTCCAGAGGAGACGTGATGAACAAGTTAGCTCTTGCGGCAGTTTTGGCGATCCCACTCTTGACCGGCTGTTCTTTGAAGACCCGCTCGATCCCCGATTCTGGGATTGTGTACGCCCACGCTGACTACACGGTGCTCGGCGCCACCAGCGCGGAAGCCTGTGGCACCTACATTCTCGGCATCGATTGGGGCCATTTGTTCAAGGATCAGCAGGGTTCCGCGACCATGGGCGCGTCGTCCAATCCATTGTCGGCGATCATGGGCTTGATCAGCGGCGGCGGCGGCGCTGAGGAAGGCCGTGCGCTCTATGACGCGCTGGCGAAAATGCCAGAAGCGACCAACCTTTACGCTCCTCGCACCGAGAGCAAGGCCAGCGGCCTGTTGCTCATGGGCAAGCCCATCTTCGGCAAGCGCTGCGCGAAAGTCGAAGGCCGCGGCGTGAAGATTGGCGCTGGCCCCGTACCAAACGCCAACTAGTGACGTCCCTGCGCCCGGATCCCTGCGTCGCTTGTTCCGGTCCTCGGTCGCGGGCTTAAGCCCAGCCTCCCTCCGGTCCTCGCTACGCTCCTTGGCCTCCGGACGCATTGACGCCGCTAGCGATGAAAACACCAGGGTTATCCCTGGTGTTTTTATTTGGTAAACCACTTTACCATCTGGGCGCCTCGGGCTTCGGCCGACCGGCCCCTGCGGGGGTTCCGTCGCGCCGAGCTTCGCTCTCCGCGACCGCTGCGCGCCCCTACGGCTCCTGGCGCGCCACGAGGGCCTCCAGTAGCTCCGGCGCCAAGTGTTTCCGGAGAAATGAAAAGCCGTCTTCGATCTTTAGGGGATTTCGTTGCATATCGGGGACCCATCCGGTGGCGATAGCCGCCCGAATCACTGCGGCGGCCACCGCTGGCCGGTGGAGATTGCAGGACCATTCCCCCCAAACATACACGGAACCGTGGCTCGGATAGCCCGCTCCGGTGGTGGGGCCCGCGGAAAACCAAATGTGCAAAGGGGAGGTCGTTTCGCCGCTGAGAAAAGCCGTAAACAGCTCCCGACATCCGGTTGCCGAATGGCCCTTGGAAGTAGCCGAATGTCGGTGGCTGACCTGCCAACGATAGATCTTGCCGTCGACGGTGAGCTGACGTGGCGCCATCGTTGGCGTCCGATCTACTTAAATAGTCGTTTGTCGAACTGTTTGGCGGTCATCTGCTCCACGGTCAGCAGATAGGTGTCGAGATCGGTCCGGCTCGGAGACGCAGTTCGTTCGATGGTTTTCGCTTCGGTGGACATCCACCAAGCGGGCTCGCCAGTATCGAGATCGTACAACGTCAGCAAAACCTCGGTTCGCCCGCCGGACATGGAACCATAGTCCTGACCCAGAAACCACCCGGCATTGTGGGTGTAGTAGTTCCGAAGGATGGGTACCAACAGCCAACGGTGACCTTCTGAGCGCTGTTTTGCGGTCGTTCGCTGGTCGGGGGTGAGCGACGGCGGTGCCAAAGTGGTGCGCGGTACGTTTAAGTTGTCGTGTCCATCGTCCGGGTGCCTTCCCCGCGTTTTTTCGCGGAGGGGCGCCAGATCGGTCAGGGGATCGACGCTGAGTGTGACGATCTTTTTGTCGGCGAGCTTCTCCGAAACCAAACGACCAAGCCAGGTTTTTCCTTGGGTTTGGTATTCTGGGTCCTGGCCAAGTTCTACCAGCCGCGCCCGAACCTCGACGCCTATCGATCCAAGCCGAACAAATCCGCCACCGAACCGGACATTTCCGGCCCACTCGTTTCGCAAGAAGGAGGCGTCGCGTGGGTCCTTGGGATCGAGCCGGGTCGGCTCAGGGAGATTGTCGGCGACGTCCTCGACCAATACCGAAACCGCATCCGGAGGCGGTTCGTCGGGAAGGGGAGTCGCCGGAAGCTCCGACGCGAGAACCGGTTTGGCTACCGCGATCGTTTCGTGGCGAAGCGCTTTTTTGGCGATTGGCCAGGCGCCACCGTGAACCGGCTCCGGCAAGGGGAGTTTGGGGGCGCAGGCGACGAGAAATGCGAAGAGGGTGAGACGAAGGTGCATTCGGGCCGCATATCGCGCCTTGCCGCTTCGTGCGAGCGGTGTGCAAGAAGTGTCAGGAAGTGTCCTGGCAGTGGATCCTGGGACCGTTTCATGGCTCTATGCGGCCGTGGAGTTCCGATGTGGTGGATGACGATCGCTTCGGCGTTGGCGGCGGGTCAAAACTTCGGAATCGGTGGCACGGCGGGTGCCGACAGCGCGTCGGCGGTATTGTGGTCGGCGGTGGCGCAAAGTGCCAATACGGGGGCGCCAGGGTTTGGGTCCGACGGCCGCAGGGTTTGGGTGGTGTCCCACCAGGGCCGTGTGGCCTGTGAGGCCTTCGGTGAGCCTGAATCGGCGATCACCGCGTGTTTGTTCGAGGGGCTTCCTCCGCAACGAGAGTTTGTAGGGGATTCCGATTCGCTGGCGGGCAGGCTGTACCAAGCGTTGGAAGCCTATCCTTGCCCGAATGTAGTGCGCGAAAACGATGCACTGTCGGTCCGTCTCAGCGACGAGGGCGTGCAGTGCTCGCGCTCGAACGGTGGGGATCGAGCGGAGTACCGTTGCACTCTGGTGGTCGCCGGCCGATAGGCCTGCTACTTCTTAAGCTTCATTCCGGAGAGCAGATCGGCGAACGTGCCAAGGCTGCCGCCGCTGGTCCCGCCCTGCTGGCCGCGCCAAGAGCTGTCATCGTCAGCGGCCTTTAGGCGGAGGGAGAGGGTGCTGCGGCGTCGCGACGGGTCGTGGTCGATCACCCGTGCTTCGACGGTCTTGCCCGCGCGGAACCGCTGAGCAATGTTGGTGTTGCCGGGGAGATCGATTTCCTTGGCGGGAACCCAGCCGGTAACTCCCCCTTCGAGGTCCACCAGCAGTCCATTCTTCAGGACTTGTTGGACAACTCCCTTGACGATTTCTCCGCCGGCGGCCTTGGGCGCAGCCTGCGCGGGACCGGCGTCTTCGGCGGCAAGTTCCAGTCGTTGCCGATCCCGATCGATCAATTGGAGCCGAACTCGAAGCGATTCGCCCACTTTTGGCCGCAGTCCGCCGGCGCGCGAATAGTGAAGCAATCCCTGAAGGCCTGGAGCAAGCTCGACAAAGACGCCATATTCGGCGGTGCGGGCGACGCTGCCTTCGTAGACGTTGCCTTCGACGAAGTCCGTGCCGACTTTGACCCATGGCGAAAGCGACTGATCTTTGGAGGAGAAGGTAACTTTTCGCTTGTCGTGGTCCAGGTCAACGATGCGAACCTGCAACGCTTGACCTTTTTGGAAGCCGCTGAGGTCGATGTTATCGTCCCATGAAAGCTCGCGTTTGGGTACGAGGCCATCGATCCCGTTAGCGTCGACAAACACGCCGAAGGTCTGGATGGAGGTGATCACCGCGCTGTGCACGTCGCCGATCTTAGCGGTTTCCCAGAAAGCGCCGCGTTTCTCCACAATCCCAGCGTCCAGCAAAGCGCGCCGGGAGACGACCGTTTTTTCGTCCGCTTCGATCACCTTGAATTCGTAGGTTTGACCAACATAGGTGTCGAGGTCGGCGTCGGGATGGCGATCGATCAAGGACACCGGGCAGAAGGCGCGCACGGTGCCGATGCGTACATCGAACCCGCCGGCATTCCGGCTGACGACCTTGCCTTCGACCGGAACGCCCGTGGAAGCCGCTTCCAGAATGAAGGCGCCGGCCGCATTGCCGCTGAGGCGCGCCGACATATGAACGCCGTCCTCGTCGATATCCAGGATGTAGGCGGTGATCGAGTCGCCGACGCGGACGTTAGGATGGTTTTCCCGCTCCAGCATGCCTTCGGATTTGCCGCCGATGTCCAGGTAAATGTGCTCGGACCCAACTCGGGTCACGGTCCCGGTGACGCGCCCGCCGGGTTTGATCGTGTTGCGAGAGGCACTTCCATCCATGAGGCGGGCCAGCTCCTCCATGTCCATGCTGGCCAGCGCTTCGAGATCGCTTCGGTCGAAAGCGACACGGGCCTCAGACACCACGGGGCGCGCCGCTTTTGGCGGCGTGCGGGTGGACGGGGCAGCGGAAACGGGAGCCACAACCACGGGTTCGGGGGGCGCTACGACCGGTGGTCGACTGGGCTGGCCTTCGCGTCGCCGCACGGTTTTCGTGTCTTGTGCCATCGGATCTCCCTGAAACGAGCCGGGTGGTTAACCCGCCATGGGCCGATCGCACGCACCCGGCTGGACGCGGGCCCGCGTTGGGCGTAGATGGGGCGCCATGGGCGAACTGGACGAATGGGACTACCTGCTTCCTGAGGGTTGCATCGCGCGCGTACCGGCGTTGGAGCGGTCGGGTTCGCGTCTGATGCACCTTCCATTGTCCGGCGGCGAACCAACCGATCACGCTTTTGGCGAGGTTCTTTCGTTTCTACGGCTAGGCGACCTTTTGGTTGGGAATGACACCCGTGTCATGTCGGCAAGACTGCGCGCTACCCGAGCTACGGGCGGCGCTTTGGAGATCTTGCTGCTGGAGCCGGGTCCTGGGGTGGTGCAGGCGCTCCTTAAACCCGCTCGCCGCCTTCGCGAGGGTGAAAGGGTGAATTTGGTTGGCGGAGGAACGGTCGTCGTTCACGGAAGGGCGAAGGACGAGGGCGTGTTTCGGATCGAGTTCGACGCCGATCCGATTCAAGTGATGGCGTCCCAAGGGGAGATTCCGCTGCCTCCGTATCTGGAGCGCCAAGCGACCTCTGAGGATGCGGAGCGCTACCAGACGGTGTACGCGGGCCCCTTGGGTGCGGCGGCAGCCCCGACGGCGGGTTTACATTTTTCGACCGAACTTTTTGCACGGCTGAAGGAGCGGGGGATCGGCTTTGAGACGCTGACCCTCCATGTCGGGATCGGAACCTTTCGCCCGGTGAAAGCGGAAGATCTTGCAGTGGGGCGCCTTCATGAAGAGCGGTACTCTATTTCTCCGGCGTTGGTCGAAGCGATTCGTCGGACTCGGGAGAAGGGGGGCCGGGTTGTCGCGATCGGGACCACCACTGTTCGCGCCTTGGAATCGGCGACTCCAAACGGGGATCGCATCCCTGTATCGGGCGCTTCGACCACAAACATCTTGATCCGACCTCCGTATTCCCTCCGGGCAGTGGATGGTCTGATCACCAACTTCCACCTTCCTCGCAGCAGTCTGCTGATGCTGGTCGGAGCGATGGTAGGCCGCGAACGCCTGCTGAGCACCTACCGATCGGCGGTCGAACGCGGGTATCGGTTTTATTCCTATGGCGACGCGATGTTGCTCATTTGAGTTGAAGGGCCGGATCGGCGACGCCCGCACGGGCATCCTGAAGCTCCCTCATGGTGACGTTCCAACCCCGGCCTTCATGCCCGTGGGTACCCGGGGAACTGTGCGAGGAATCAGCACACAGGAGCTCCGAAATGCCGGGGCTACCTTGGTGCTCGCGAATACCTATCACCTGTGGGTTAGGCCCGGTCACGAGACGATTCGTCGGCTGGGTGGATTGCATCGGTTTATGGGCTGGGATGGGCCCATCTTGACGGATTCCGGCGGATATCAGGTTTTCTCCTTGAAGGAACACGCCAAAGTGACGGAACAGGGCGTGAAGTTTCGTTCTCCGGAGGACGGTCAGCACCGGTTGCTGACACCGGAAGTGGCGGTGGAAATACAGGAAGCACTTGGCGTCGACATCGCGATGGCGTTCGATGAGTGCCTGGAGTGGCCTGCCACCCCCGAACGAACGGTGGAATCGACGGCGAGGACCACCCGCTGGTTGATTCGGGCGTTGAATGCACGGCAACAGCCCGATCGAACGGCACTTTTCGGCATTGTACAAGGGGGAATGTATGCCGACCGCCGCGCGGCCCACGCGCAGGAATTGTCGGCCTTAGATTTGGATGGGTATGCGATCGGCGGGCTGTCCGTTGGGGAAGGCCGTGAGGATCGGGTGGCGATGATCGAAGCGAGTACGCCGCATTTGCCCGAGGATCGCGTGCGATATTTGATGGGGGTTGGGCAACCGTGCGACATCGTGGATGCGGTGTGTCGGGGGATCGACCTGTTTGACTGCGTCCTGCCGAGTCGCGCCGGTCGCCATGGCCAGGCGTACACATGGGCCGGACGCCGAAATTTGCGTAATGCGGCGTACACCGAGGACTCTAGGCCGCTCGACCCGGACTGTCCGTGTGAGGTGTGTGCGGGTGGGGTGAGCCGCGCGTACCTGCGGCATCTGACCAAGACGGGCGAGATCCTGGGCATGCGTTGGCTTAGTCTGCACAACCTCGCTTTTTACCAGCAGTTGATGGGCAGGCTTAGAGTGGCCATTCAAAGTTGCAATGTTTCACAACTCACGCAGGTCCAGGCCGAGGCCGAACGGGCGAGCGGCCTCGCGGCTGATTGAGTCGATCGTCGCATTTCCCGCTGTGGTGGCGCGACACGGGGGCACCGGCGGGTTACTTGGTGCGGTGGAGGGTTGACTCCGCGGCCAGGGTGATTCCCTTGCGGCGTCGATTCTGGGAGCGTTGAGATGGAGTGGTCTCAGGTGCTGTTTGCCGCGCTGATGATGGCGGGCCTCGGCTATTTGACGTTCTATGTCCCTTATCGGGAGAAGAAGGCGCTTGACCAAGTGTTGGCGGCGCTGACCAAGGACGACCGGGTGATTACGGCGAGCGGCATTCACGGGAAGGTGGTGCAGGTCGACGGCGAGCGCATTGTGCTCGAAATCGCCGAAAAGACCAGAGTGACTTTTGATCGGTCGGCGATCGCCAAGAAGGCGGATGTGCCGGTAGCCAAGAAATAGCGGAGGGGTCTTGGAAACCTGGAACTGGCTGAAATTCGGCGCCATCGTCGCGATGGTTCTGGGGTCCTGCTACATACTTGCGCCGACGGTGGTGCGGGTGGTGGATGGCCCGCAAGCCGAACTCCAAGCGAAAGCGGATTCATCGCAGAAGAAGGTACGCAAAGTGGACGCTCGCATTGGCGTGCGCGTCCCGGCGGGAGGCGATTCGGCCGCCGCGGCTACCGCAATTGAAAGTCGATTGAAAATTGCTGGTGTTCCGCACGATTTGGTCACCATTGATGGCAAGAATGTCGAGGTGGTTTTGGCCCCGGGTGGGCGTCGGATCGACATCGAAAAGGCGATCACGGCAGGGCAGGTGGTTTGGTACGACGCCACGGGTGCGCTTCCCACCGATATGGATTTGAGCCAAACCCCCAATCCCACCGTGTCTTCGGGTTGGTCGACATTGATTGCGAAGGCGGGTTCGGCGCCGGCGGGTGAGCCTTTGTCGGGCTCGTACTCGGCATCCCGCACGGAAACGCAGGTGGTTCTTACCGCCCCGAGCGATGCGCCCCCGGTGATCTGGGGAGCGGTGGGCGGACAATTGCGTTGGGTGGCCTTTAAGACGGCCGACGGACACCGGGTTTTCCCTTTGCTTTCGCCGGAAGTGGCGGCGGACGTCAAAGCTTGGCCAACGACCGACAGCGTGGCGTTGGCGGGCAATGTTCCCGATGGCCTTCAGGTGATTCCGCGGGAGTTCACGGACGCCAAGAAAGACGATGCTCCCCTCGAGTATAAAGGTGCCTTCCCCGCATGGTTTCGTGGGATGTTGTCTGACACGGCGATGAAACTCGGCCGTGACCTTCAGGGCGGCATCGAAATGACGGTGCATGTGGATTTGGACGCTGCGGTGCTGGCAGAGGCGCATCGCGACGCGACAGCCATGCAAAAGCGCGCTGAGAGCAGCGACAAAGAGGGCGAGAAGACGCTGAAGATCGTCCGAGACCGGAACCTTCCCGTAGTCTTGGTGTCGGGGGCGAAGGACCTCAGCGCCGCACAGAGTTTTATTTCCGGTTGGCCCTACTACACCTACGCCTCCACCGACATGGTGGATGGGGCCGCGGTGCATCGTTTTGCGATGTCGGAAGAGCGCATCGAGAGCGTGCAGGACGAATCGACCAAACAGGTGTTGGAAACCCTTCGGCAGCGTATCAACGGTAGCGGTGTCAACGATGCCGAGATCGTTGGCAAAGGGCGCGGTCGCATCGGCGTTCAATTGCCCGGTACGACCGACATTCAGGCCGCAGCGGCCGCTATCGGAACCACAGCGGTTCTTGAGTTTCGTTTGGTGGACGGCGCCTTTGACGATCAGAGACTCGATCGCATTTTGGCCGCGGCTCGCGACGCGATGCCGGAAGATCAGGTCTACGACCCTCGCTTCTTGAACCGTTGGCTTCACGAAACCAAGCGGCTGGAGCCGGATCGGCTGGTGTTCTGGGAGGCCGAGGACCGGGGCGGTCGTCCAATGGTGTTGTTTGAGGATGCCTTATTGACCGGGTCTGACGTTGCCTCCGCCTCGGTGTTGAACGACCCGCGAAGCAATGATCCTTATGTCCAGTTGGAAATGAAGACTCGCGGATCCCAGATTTTCTGCGAAGTGACGACGGCCAATGTCGGCAAACAATTTGCGATCCTGCTCGATGATCAGATCCAGAGTGCACCGGTGATCAAGGGGCCGATCTGTAGCGGACCGGCAAGCATCGAGATGGGCAGCGACGCGAATGCCTACCAGGAAGCGACGAATCTCGCGTTGGTTCTGCGCACGGGTTCACTGAATGCGCCGGTGTTGATCGGCGAGCGCCGAGTGGTGGGCCCCACGCTCGGCGCTGACGCGATCCGCTCTGGCAGCTTGGCGACGGCGATCGGGTCAACCCTGGTGTTTTTGTTCATGACGCTCTGGTATCGAAAGAGCGGTTTGGTGGCGAATTTCACCTTGGCTACCAATGTGCTTATCATGATGGCGATTCTGGCATTGGCAGGCGCAAACCTGACTTTGCCGGGTATTGCTGGCGTAGCGCTGACGGTGGGTATGGCGGTCGACGCCAACATCATCATCTACGAGCGCATCCGCGAAGAGCTCAAGCTTGGGGTCAACGCCCGAAAGGCCGTCGATGCGGGTTTTGAGAAGGCGTTCTCGGCGATCATGGATGGCAACATCACGACCGCCATCGCGGGCATTGTCCTGTTCTCTTATGGTGGCAGCGAAGCCATCAAAGGGTTTGCCGTAACGATGATTGTTGGCATCATCACCACCGTGATCACCGCCTTGTTTGTGAGCCGCACCCTCATGGAGCTGCTGACGCGCAATTCGGCCAAGAGTCTGAGCATCTGAGGTTGGTATGGAACGGCTTAAAGATTGGCTGAACGAACAGAACATCGATTTCGTCCGTTGGCGGTTCCTCGCCGGGGGCATTTCCGGTGCCATGGTGATCGCGTCCTGGCTGTTGTTCTTCTTTGGATCCCCTTTTACGGGAGATCGTCCCTCGCCGAATTGGGGCATTGACTTTACCGGTGGTACCGAGCTGCAGCTTCGGTTTAGCGAACCGGTGGAGATTGGTGAGGTTCGACAGGCGGTTTCGACGCTGGACGTGGGTGCGGACTCCGTTCAGCAAGTTGGCGCTCCTGAGGAGCACGAATTCAAGATTCGTATCCAAGACCCCAACTTTGGCGCGGCTCAAGCCGAGGCCGATCTTCGGGCGGCATTGGAGCAGTCGTTTGGCGCCGATTGGGTGGTTTCGAGTAGGTTCGACGCCGAAGTTGGCGCGCGCATGGTGGTCACCTACAAGGGTGATGTGGTGGCTCCAAAGGAAGTGGAAGCCAAGCTGTCGAACATGGCCGGGGTGACCGCGGTGCCCGGGCGCGACGATCACGAGGTCGTCATCCAGTTGCCTGGGTTGGAGCTTCAGATTGAGCGGGAGCTTCACAAAGCGCTGGGGGATCGGAAATTCGAAGTCCGTTCGGTGGATGCGGTCGGTCCAAAAGTGGGTGCCGATCTTCGGCAACAGGCGTTTGTGGCAATGTTTGCCACGTTGTTTTTGGTGTTGGTGTATGTCGCCTTCCGGTTTGAACTCTCGTTCGCGCCGGGCGCCATTCTCGCCGTTTTCCATGATGCGTCGGTAACGATCGGCATTTTCGTGCTCATGGAGCGCGAGTTGACGTTGTCGTTGGTGGGCGCGTTGTTGACCATCATCGGGTATTCGCTCAACGACACGATTGTCATCTACGATCGATTGCGCGAGAATCGCGAAAAGTACCGGCGAAAGGGTACAGCAGAGCTTGTAAATCTGACTCTGAACGAAACCCTGCTTCGTACGATCTCGACCTCTTTCAATACGCTGTTGGCCATTCTGCCGTTCTTGGTGCTCGGTGGAGCGGTGGTCGAAGATTTCGCATTTGCCATGCTTCTCGGCATCATTTTCGGATCGTATTCAACGATCTACGTTGCCAGCCCCATGATTTTGTTCATGGAGGAACTGCAACCGTACATTGGTCGGTTCATCAACACCAAGCGGATGGCGGCGCCCGACGAGGTGCTCGAAGGCGGCCCGCAGGGACCAATGACTGAGAGCGAAAAGCGGAGGCGAGAGCGTTCGGATCGCGAAAAGGCCGAGCAGAAGAAACACCGGTGATCGCGTGGATCTTCTGATCGGGTTTGCATGGTGCGCATTTGCAGGGGAAGTATTTGTCGACGGGAAGGTTGTTTCCGGCGTGCAAACTTTCGATAACGTAGATGTGCAAGTGCGGAGCAATGGGGATGTGCTCATTGAAACTGCTCCCCCACGATGGTGGTTGGTGATCGAAGGGGAGGGGGCTCGCGGACATTCGTTTTCGATAGAGATGCGTGGGGCCGAGATTTGGAAGGGTAAGTCCGAGGACACACCGGTTCGGGTATTTCTCGACCCGTGGTTGCAGGCCGGAGAGAATACTCTGCAAGTGAATGCAACCTCCACTGGGGCGAGTGGAGGCGAACTTCGGGTATGGATCGGCCAAGGCCGCTTGCGTGGAGAGACGCTGGTGATGGAGGGCGGGGAAGCTCCCCTTCGAATGGGGCCGGATAGGCAGGGACAGTGGTCCGAAATTCGGCGGATCCAATTCTCTCGATAAATTTTGCTTTGTGAGTGGATCCGCGTTCGCTTCTGGTATGCTGTGCCTAGGGCACGAAACGCCCCCGTGAAGCCTAGGAGTGCTCGTGACATATCCGTTGTTCGCTGCCGGATCCGGCGAGCGGCCGCGTTGCTTTGTCGTGGATACCAACGTGCTGTTGTACGACCCTCGGGCGTTATTCGCTTTTCACGAGCACGATCTCGTGATTCCGATGACGGTGATCGAGGAGATCGACCGCTTCAAGAAAGATGTCAATGAGACCGGGCGAAATGCCCGTACGATCTCGCGCCAGCTCGACGAACTCCGCGAAAAGGGCTCTTTGCGTGAGGGTGTCAAGCTGCCGGAAGGAGGCATTCTTCGCGTAGATTTTGCGACGCATGGGCCGGACCTGCCGATCACCTGGGGTCCCGAGACCAACGACAATCGGATCCTGCGCACGGTCCTCCGTTTGCATCGCGATTTTGGTGGCAATGTCACGCTGATCACTCGCGATACCAACATGCGCTTGAAGTGCGACGCGATGGGCGTTCCCGCGGCCGACTACGAAAATGCGCACATTCCCGTCGACGAGCACTATTCTGGGGTGACCGAGCGCACCGTTCCCGGCGCGTTGATCGATCTGCTCTACGCGGAAGGAAGCTGCCCGATTGGCGAGATTCCAGGCCTGTACCCTCAACAGTTTGTACTGCTTCACGCCGAGGAGGCGAGCAAGCAGACGGCGCAGGCGCGGGTGGATGCCAAGGCCGGAAAATTGCGGTTGGTGGGCAAACACAAAGACGGCGTTTGGGGCATTTTTGCGCGGAACAAAGAGCAGTTGTTTGCGATGGACCTGCTCATGGACGACAACATTCAGCTGGTCACGCTGAATGGCGTCGCCGGCACCGGAAAGACGCTGATGGCGCTCGCCTGTGGGCTCAAACGGGTCACCGACGATCGCCTCTACCGAAAACTCTTGGTGAGTCGTCCGATTTTCCCTCTCGGCCGCGACATTGGTTTTCTTCCGGGCGATTTGGAGCAGAAGCTCAATCCCTGGATGAAACCAATTTTCGACAACTTGGAATATTTGGTGTCGACGCGGCACGACACCAGCAATCGCGGCGGGCGACCCGGAGCGGATCCAGGCTTCCAGCAGTTGCTTGATCAGAAACTCATCGAAGTTGAGCCTCTCACCTACATTCGTGGCCGTTCGATTGCAAAGCAGTTTCTGATCGTCGACGAGGCTCAGAACCTGACCCCGCACGAAGCCAAGACGGTGCTCACCCGAGCAGGTGAGGGGACCAAAGTCATCTTTACGGGTGACCCGTACCAGATCGACAACCCTTACGTCGACACCCTCTCCAATGGGTTGACGTATGTGGTCGAAAGGTTCAAGTCGTCAAGCATCGCCGGCCATGTGACCTTACGGAAGGGCGAACGCAGCGAGCTTGCGGAGCTGGCCGCCCAACTGCTGTAGGAAGCGCTGTGCCCGAACAACTCGAAGGAAGAAATCCGGTGGTCGAATGCCTCGTTCGAGGCCGCCGGCGTGTGCTCAGGATTTGGTTGGATCGGGGGGCAAAGCCCGAGCCACGGCTCCTGCAAATGGAGACGTTGGCCGCCGAAAAGGGCGTTCGCGTTGAAAGGGTCGACCGCCAAAAACTCGACAAAATGGCCAACGATCGTGTTCACAACGGTGTGATCGCGGAGGTGGAGGATCTGCCGTCGTATACCACCGCCATCCTGTTGGATGAGCTGTTTCTGGCGGACATCGATCCTTTTTTGGTGATGATCGACGAGGTCAGCTACGAACACAACTTGGGGGCGGTGCTGCGCTCCGGGATGGGGTTTGGGGTGAACGGCGTCGTCGTGCCCACGCGGCGTGGTGCGGGCCTGTCGCCCGTGGTGCAGCGCGTGTCCATGGGTGCCGCTGAGGTCGTGCCGGTGATCCGCGAGGGCTTGTATTCCGCGTTGAAGCCGATCAAAAAGGCCGGCGTGCGGGTGGTCGGCGCTGACATGGGTGGCACCCCGCTGGGCGAGATCGATCTGCGCGGTCCGCTGGTGATCTTGCTCGGTGGCGAAGGCGAGGGCCTCGGCCCTGAGTTGCGGCAGCGGTGCGATCAGGTGGTGTCGATCCCGCTGGCGAGCGAGCTCGAGTCGTTGAATGTGTCGGTCGCTGCGGCGGTTTTGATGTACGAAAAGCGCCGACAGGACGGCTGGTTTACCAAGAAATAGTCAACCGCTTTACTAACGGAGCTGAGGCCTCGCTCGCGGATCAGCCTTTACGGGTCTTCTTGGCCAGTTTTGCCAGCGCCTTGAGGCTCGATTTGTCGGGCGGCGCCGCCAAAAACTGAGTGAGCGCAACATCGATCCCGGAACCTCCGAGAGAAAGAGCGGTTTCTTCGATGGCTTTCCGGAGCTTCTTTAGCTGCTTTCGGGCGCGCCGATGGGCTTTGGTGGGCTCGACGACATGCGCATGAGCGCGACCTGCGGCGATCAACGCCAATGTCGCCGCGGTGGCACTGGTGGCCGGAGGACGCACAACCGCGATCGTGGGCGTGGCTGCGACAACCGGCTTGCGTACTTCCGCGGCGGTCTTTTTCGAGGGCGCGCGGGTCACCTTGGGCTTGGCTTCCGTGTCGGCGGTGTTCGAAACGGAAGGCTTGGCTTCCGTCGCGGCTTTTGGAACCCTGGGCTTGGCTTCCGCTGTGGCTTTTGGAACTCTCGGCTTGGCTTCCGCTGCGGCTTTTGGAGCTCTGGCCTTGGGCTCGGCTATTGGAGCTCTGGGCTTCGCTTCGGCCTGTGCCTCGGCCGGGGGCGCTTTTGGAGCTTTGGGCTTTGCTTCGGCGCGCGGCACCGCGGAGGCCTTCGGTTTGGCAGGTCGGCCGCGCCGTTTGGGCTCTGGGCTGACCGACACCGCGGAATCGGCGACCGCAGCGGCAGTGCCCGTGGTGCTGACGGGGGCGCTTTCGGGGGTGACTGAAGTTTCGGTCGACATGTGGACCTCCGGCGGCTTGTTAACCGAGTGACGAATGTGTGACAACCGATTGCGGTGCTATCGGGCGTATTTACGGCGCTGTGTAGCGCAAGGCCTGCACTTGTTGGCTGCGGTCGTTCGAGGCCACCCATCGACGCAGGTTTCCGGTACCGGGGCTTTCTCCAGAGGCGACCTGCTGAATCAGTGGGGCGATCCACCGGCGCTCTTGATCGTTGAGCCGATCGAGACCATTTGCGGCGATGTTTACCAGATCTTCGGCCCAACTGGCCAGGCGTCGGCCCCCGTGCTGGCCCGCGAGGCCCTCGCGGCAAGCGACCTCAAAACGTGCTGCAGAAGTCCCATGGCTGGCGAAGCCAACGGCCAATTCGGTCGCCTCGGACCGCGCTTGGTCGTCGTACAGAAGGGCCTTGAACAGGGCGGAGAACGCCACCGCGAGCTCATGAGAAACGCAGTCGGCACCGCGGATTTCGATGAATTTTTTGACCCGAACTTCCGGGAAAACTGAGGTCATGTGCAGGTCCCAGTCGGCCATGTCCGGCCACACGCCTTCGTTTCCTTCCAGCATCCAGCTCCGGAACGAACGGCCGTGCGCGGGCGCGAAACCCTGCGGCCCCTGGGTGAACATCATCGGCACGTCGAGGAGGTAGTCGACCCAGCGCTCAAAGGTGAACTTCTCCGCGGCTTCGGGGAATCCGCAGCGCCGTGGATCGGTCTGCGTCCAGATGTGGCCTCGGAAACTCGCCCATCCGTTGGGCTCGCCGCCGGTAAGTGGCGAGTTGGCGAAGATCGCCGTGATCAACGGGCTGATCAGAATGCCCAGGCGCACCTTTTCCGCGCAGTCGGCCTCGCTCGAAAAATCGTACGATGCTTGGGTCGCACACGTGCCCTTCATCATGTGGTGGGCGAGATGCCCTGTTTCAGCCAGATAATCCCGCATCACCGCATAGCGGCTCTTCGGGACCCAAGCGATGTCGTCGATCGCTGCCACAGGGGTATAGCCGAGGGCCACCGGGCAGATCGGTCGATCGCCGATCGCCTCATCGAGCTCATGCACAAAGGCACGAGCTTCCGACTCCACATCGGCAATGTTCACCCACGGCGAACCGGAAAACTCATATTGGCTGCCGGGCTCCAAGGTGACGGAGGCGCCGCCGCGAAAAAGCGCGATGGGATTTTCGCCTTCGAAGTAGGGTTTCCAGCCATTGGGCGCCATCGTTTCGATGATGGAACGAACACCGTTTTCGCCAAAGTAGGGCAGTGGAGTGCCATCCGGGCGCAAAAGGTGGCGCTCCAATTCCACTCCGACCCGCCACTGCTCGCGGGGATGAACGTAGTCGAAGAAGGCGGCGATGAGACCATCGCGGTGAAGAACAGGCGTGGGCGTGGGCATCTGCAAGTGCTAGGCACAGAAAACGGCGCGTCAAGGTACGCAACGCGCTGTTGCGTGATGCCGCTTTGGATGTGATAAAACGGCGGCTAGAATGTTTGCGGAGGGCAGAATGCGTTGGATGTTTTGGACGGCGATCGCGGCATGCACCCCGCATTTGACGAGCCCAAATGGCGCCGGCGCGGAATGGACCGCCCCCGAAAACTCCTGGCCGGTGTCGCCGCCTCCCGCGACCTTGGATGCGGAGGGCTTCGACGAAGGGGAGGTCGTGCCCGATTTCCTGTTGAACGATCAGTTCGGCGATCCCGTGTCGCTATGGCAGTTTTACGGGCAGGTGGTGGTGCTCGACATCAGCACGATTTGGTGCCAGCCGTGCCAGCAGTTGGCGATGGGAGTGGAGGAAACGTCTCAAGACTACGCGGATGAGGGGTTTGTGTACCTCACCGTGCTCGCCGAGGATGTCACCGGCGGTGTTGCCGATCAGGCGGAGTTAAACTCTTGGGTGGACATGTTTGAGCTCACTTCCCCGGTGATCAGCGATCCGGACAAGGACTATTCCTCGCGCGCCGGGGTGAACGGCACCTACCCCCTGGTGCTGGTCCTTGACCGCGAGATGCGCGTCGAAGCGAGGCTTGGGCCTGATGAGCCAGCGATACGCGCAGCCATTGAGGACGTTCTTTAGCGCGTTTCGCCGGCAGGGCTGTAATAACGCGCGAAATGGCGTATCCTCCGGCAGTTGGAGGACCGATGTTCCGCTTGCTACCGTTGCTCCTGGTGCTTTCCGCCTGCGACTCTGAGGACGTGCCGCAGGCCAACAAAGGCCGGATGTTCGATCGAACGGGCATGTGGGCGGGTTTTTCTGGTGGGAAGGGGCTGACGGGACCGGTGCTTGGGCCGGGGACCTACTTTACTGGGATGTACGACGAAGTCCGAAAGGTGGATTGTGGAGTTGCAAGCTCAAAAGAATCGATGACGGCGCTCACCCGAGATGGCGTGCAATTTGGGATGGACATCTACCTCCGTTATCGGGCGGACTGCGCGGATGAACGGATTTCGGCGATCTTGGAAGCCATGGTGCCGGCCCCGCCCCCGGACGGCGATGGGCACACGATCACGTCGGTCCAACTCTACGACAACTACGTCCGCGGGGCGCTGGGTGAGGCCGTGCGAGAGAATGTTTCCCCGTACAACGCCAACGATCTGAACAACAGCCGCGAGATGGTCCTGAAAGGGATCCGGGATCGGTTTCTCGAAATTTTGCAGTCCCGAAAGGAGAACTTTGTGATCATCGAGGAACTGAACCTCTCGAACATGGACTTTCCGGACGAGATGGACCATGCGAACACCGATCGCGCCGTGCAATCGGTGTTGAAGGACAAGGCGATCGCGGAGCGCGATCGCGTGGATGCCGAGATTGAAACTGCTGACAAAAAGCGCGAGCTCGCCATGAAAGAGGGCCAGATCGAAGCCGCGCGGATCGCGGAGATTGGAAAGGCGCTTCAGCAAAATCCGCAGTTTTTGCAGTACGACATGCAGCAGAAGATGCCCGGGATCTACAAGGAAGCCGGAGAAAAGGGGAACATGGTGATCACCGCGCCGGCTCCGCAGATCCTGCTGTCGAAGTAGGGCGAATCGTCAACGGGTTGACGATTATTCGCTGGCCGGTTGGTCTGAGTGTAGGGTGCGGCTTGCCTCGGTGCTTTTCAGGCCGGGGAGCAGCAAGAGGCGCAGGATCGCCTCGGGCGAACCGTCCCCCAGGAAAATGGCGCTGTTGTTAAACCGTTGGACGGTCACTCCCGTCCGGGGGAGCAAGAGCGAGTTCCCGTAAAAGTCCATCCCAAACCGAATTTTCCCGTCGGCGGTGGGATTGTCCCCGGGCGATAACGTCACGGCTTCGCTCGGACGCATACCGATGCCCAGCCGGTTCCAGACGAGGTGCGGCACCGCATCGGGGTGGCGTGCAAAGCAGGCTTCGATGGAGTCACCTTCCGCGATTCCTCCCGGCCATTCACAGACGCGGACGGCCGTCGTTGGATCGGCGAGCTCATGATATTTGGGGGCATAGCCTGAACCCTCGATCAACGGTGCTTTCTGCAAGTACTGATAGCGGGCGTCGTCCGGGGAGGCCCCCGCCGGCAGGTAGAACAGGACGTCGTAAGATTCGGGAACGTAAGGGTCGTAGCTTGGGGTTGAGCGGGCGAGGCAGGCTTCGTCGGACGCTACCTTTTCCGTACCCGTCGGGGTTTCGCAGAACCGCTCGAACGTTGGGGCGGAGGGTTGCTTCGGCTTTTTGGCGTCGGCAATGCCGACGAGCCACAGGAGCGGTAGAAGAAATCGAAGTGCCAACGGGTCCTCCCGGGCAGCGTATACGCGGCAGGAGAGAAACACGCCAGCGCGTCGAAGCTTCCGTGGGACGGGTGTCCGAAGCGAAAAGAAGCAAGCCCGCAGCCCATTGCTAAGGTATGGATTTGCTTTTCTGGTTGGCTGCATTGAGGTTTCGACGGAGTCGTCAACCGCTTTACCAACGGAGTTACAACAACTCGCAACACCCGCGTCGTCGGGGGCCTATGGCGAACGAAGTCATCGCGAGGGCCAGAACGACCGCCACGGTAGCACTTGCCGGTCCGGAGAGCGCCGCTGGTAGGCCTGCCGAACGAAGCCGGTGCGGTGGTGAGGGCCGCGCAGTAAGCCGCAGGCGAACGAAGTAAATCGCAAGGCTCGAACGACCGCCCTGGAAGCCGTTGCCGGTCCGGAGAGCGCCGCTCGTAGGCCGGCCAAACGAAGCCGGTGCGGTGGTGAGGGCCGCGCAGTAAGCCGCAGGCGAACGAAGTAAAAAGAGGAGCGTGGGCCCACCAGGACTTGAACCTGGGACACTCCGGGTATGAGCCGGGTGCTCTGACCAACTGAGCTATAGGCCCGCGAGGGTTTCCTAACGCTTGCGCTCGACGAGCGCATTCGAGTTATGGGCCTCGCGGAGGTCTGTGGATGCACCCGGATTTGGCAAGAGTGGGCCGACTCGCGGAGCTCGACGCAGAGCTGGAGCGCCTTGGAAAAGAGCTGGCCGTCGCCCGCAATGCGGTGGCGGAGACTGAGCGAGTAGAAAAAGAGGCGATGGCGCACCGGGATCGGTTGCAAGCGGAGTTGCTGGCGGCCTCTGCGGAAGAGCGCGCGTTGCAACGGCAGTTGGACGACTACCGGGCGAAACAGCAGTCCGCGATGCGGATTCTGGAAACCGGCGCTGGAAATCCAGACGCCGCTGAACGTCAACTCGCACAATGCTCGGCGATCCTCGACGATATTGAAACGAAACTCCTAGAAATGTTTGAGCGCCAGGACGGTTTGCGTGCGTCGTTGAACGCCGCGGAAACAGAGCTCGCTAAAGCCGGCGCAGAACGTATGCGCGTTGCCACCGAGACTCCGGTGACGTTGGCCCGGCTGGAGGCCGAAGAGCACGCGACGCAACCCAAACGGACGTCGATCGCCGATGAATTGTCGTTGGAAGTTCGCCAACGGTACGACATGCTTCGCGCCGGCAAGAAGAAGGTCGCGGTGGCCCGGTTGGTGGATGGGAGTTGTACCGGCTGTCAGATGACCGTTCCCGCCCAACACATTTCCGACCTGCGGCGTGGCTTGATGGAGCCTTGCCGGGGTTGCGGACGGTTCTTGCTCATCGGATGAGCGGCGCCCGCTTGGTAAAGTGCTTTACCATTTACCGACATCACAGATTGCTCACAGTCGACAGGTTCTGGTGGCGGACGCGTTGGGGTTCAGGTACAAGACCGCGCAACCAGGGAGACCCCCCATGACCTCGCGTTTGCCGGACCGCACCACGTTCGAAATTGCGGTGGAAGGCGACCTTGTGCTTCGGATCAACGGCGCCAACTGGATGCTGGCGTTGGGTACCGCGCTGGAGTCCCTCGGATGGATCGGCGACATCGATCGGATGGCGATCGAGCGGTTGCCGAACGGTACCGTGTTGGTGAGCGACATGACGAACCGGGTGCGCTATACGATTCGTCAGTACGAATCCGAACAGTTGGCTGCGTCTGCCTGATCTGGATGGTGGGGTTGGTTCACTAAGCGGTTTCGGCCGCGCCGTTCAGCGAGAAATAGACCACGTCGGTCCAATACAAGCCCAGTTCTTCCTCCCAGGTTTCGACCAACTTGAGAAGGGTTCGAGGCACTTGGCCCTCGTTGGCGATGGCGCGGTCAACCTCGGCGGCCAACATGCGGATCTCGGCGACCAACTGTTCGGCCTGAGTTCCCAGCGGGGTGGTTTCGTCAAGAACGAAGATCTCCGCCGCTTCAAGCAACACGAAGGGTTTGCGGTTTTCGCTTTTTTCGAAGAAGGCCTGGGTACGTTGGATCGCCTTCGCCAAAGCCGCGGGATTGGCGACCTCGGGCTGCCGTTGGAGCCATCCGAGAAAGGCGGACAACCGTTCGATTCCTGCTGCGAAATCTGCTTCAATCGCAATTTTCTGGTCGTTGTTCCAGATGTGCGATTCAGCGACGCGCGGATTTCCGCTGGCAAGCAGCTGGTGTGCAACGGGAATTGCCCACTTCCATTCCGAGAGATCTTTGTGGGTCAGCGGATCGGTGCTGTAGGTGTAGACGTGCGAACGATTGGCCATGGGATCTCCTCAAAGAGCGGTATCCTTGGACGGTTGTCCTGGCGAGTTGATCTTATGATCCGGGACGCTTTGGGACATTCGAGGGCGGGTGAACTGCGGCGACGTGGACGCGGATTTCATACGCAGCGGCACCGGTTGATGTGCGGTGATGAGGGTCGGGTGAACGTGCTTTGTAGGTTGTTTTCGGACCTGACTTTTAGTGCGGTTGCTTTACTTTTTCCGAAAATGTGTCATTCTGTGTCGTGACGGTGACGCTTGAGGTTGCCGGTAGAAGCACACACGATGGAGGGGACATGCGTTTCATTTGGGCAAGTTTGTTGACGTTCTCGCTCGCCGCCTGCACCGGCGACGACACCGATCCTGTGGACACGGATCCCGCAGACACCGATGTGGTGGACACCGATACGAGCATGACCGAGGAAGAGTTCCTGGAAGCGGTAGTTCTCGCCGCATGTACGGCCAGCCTGGGCTGTGAAAATCCTCCGTTCGAGACGGTGGAGGATTGTGTTCCGGTCGTTAGCGCACAGGCTTCCGGCGCATTCGGCGAGTGCACCTTTGTTCCTGAGTACTTCGACGACTGCCTCGCAGACGCGCAGGCGCTGGAGTGTTTCGACCTTGGAAACCCCGTGCTGCCGGATTCGTGCAACATGGCCATTGATTGTCCCGAAGATACCGACGCCGGCGACACCGACGGCGCCTGATTCCGATTGGGATCGGCAAACGGCGGGCTTCGGTCCGCCGTTTTTATTTGTGGCGCAAACGAAAGCGCCGACTCCTAGGGGAATCGGTGCTTCTCGTCGTCAACCGGCGAGATCACTCCATGAATGCGCGCAATCGCTTGCTGCGCGAAGGATGCCGCAACTTGCGGAGCGCCT
>SXGS01689569.1_pt1 | contig 25591 bp, 19 predicted proteins | sample 3174681 | NCBI WGS metagenome assembly SXGS01 (sample SAMN11356861, study PRJNA531348) | freshwater metagenome | isolation source: freshwater sample F1-80 | place: China: Fuxian Lake, Yuxi | collected 2017-12-25 | reverse complement strand
GAGGCAGTTGGCAAACCAGCACGATCTATTGTTGATTTTCGACGAAGTGCAGACGGGTTGTGGCCGCACGGGGCATTGGTTTGGTTTCCAATATTTCGGCGTCGAACCCGACATCATCACGCTTGCCAAATCGCTTTGCGGTGGAATCGCGGGTGGCGCCATGATTGCACGGCGTGAAATCGCCCCCAGTCTTCGCGCGGGAATGCATGCGAGCACTTTCGGGGGAAATCCGATCGCGGCGGCTGCGGGAATCGCCACGATCGAAACTATCGAGCAAGATGGTTTGCTGGACCGGGCGCGCGAAAACGCGAACCGGTTTGCCATCTACCTCCAACAATTGCAACAAAACTGTGAAATGGTCCGCGAGGTCCGGCAAGCCGGCATGATGATCGGCATCGAGCTTGAATTTGATGGCGCTCCCGTAGTTGCCAGTTGTATGCAGCGCGGCTTGCTAGTTAACTGCACTCAGCAAAACGTGCTGCGCCTGCTGCCGGCGATGAACATTGAAGGCCGGCAGATTGAGCAAGGAATGGAGATCCTCGCCGATACGATTCAGCAGTGCGCTGGAGCGATTGCCCAAGCCGAACAATTGGCCGGTAATACTTAGCCAGAAAGGTAGATACTGATCCAACACTGGTCGAGTACCTGTTGAATCAGTCCCTCCACCACGAGGAGAAACACAGTGCGGCATTTACTTACATTATTCGAAATTACGCAGTCAGAGTTGGCTGACATTCTATCGGTCGGTGGCCAAATTAAGCGACTGCTGGCATCAGGTCGGCGACCGCCGTGGTTAGCGCAGCGCGTTTTGGCGATGCTCTTCGAAAAGCCCAGCCTGCGCACGCGTGTCAGTTTCGAAGCCGGCATCATTCAGCTTGGCGGCGCTGCGATGTTTCTCGGGCAAGACGTGGGGTGGCAGAGCCGCGAGTCGACCGACGACTTTGTGCGCGTGCTCGCGCAGTATGCTGATTTCGTAGTTTGCCGCGCCAAGTCCCACAGCTCGGTGGTGGAGTTGGCCAAGCACGATTGCATTCCAATCATCAATGGCCTGACCGATATGGCTCATCCCTGTCAGGCTCTGGCCGACTTGATGACGATGCAGGAGGTCGTGGGTTCACTGAAGGATCGGCAATTGACGTTTGTGGGTGACGGCAACAACGTCGCTCGTTCACTCGCTCTGGCCTGTGCTATGGTTAACATGCGATTTCGACTGCTGGGACCCAGCGGTTATTCGATGGACGAAAAATGGATCGCCCAGATTGTCGAGCGATATCCTCATGCGGATATTGTCCAATCGAGCGACCCGCGAGTCGCGCTCAAGGGGACTGATTTCGTGTACACAGATGTCTGGACGAGCATGGGCCAGGAACAAGAATCCGCGATTCGGCGCGCCGCATTTGTCGGATACCAACTCAACGCCAACCTGATGCGATTTGCACCACAGCAAGCTCGCGTCCTGCATTGTTTGCCAGCACGACGCGGCGAGGAAATCACCGACGAAATCATTGACAGTCCGCAGAGTATCGTTGTTGAGCAAGCTGGAAATCGTATGCACGCGCAAAAGGGACTGTTAGTGTGGATGTCGATTCAGCACCGATGGGTGGAACCGCTAGCCTTGACCAGTGAAGGTATCCACCTGGAAACTACCGTCCCGAGATAGTTGCCACGATCGAAAAATGTTTTTTCGATCAATTAATCACCTACAATTGGAGCATGCCATGAGTCCGGAACTGAAAGCAAAAGAGCTTGGTATCGAATTTGCGCCGATCGCCAAAGGATACTTGAATCTATGTGTACGGAGTGGCAATTTGTTGATCACTTCGGGGCACGTCAGCGACATAAAAGGAATCCTCGGAACGGACTTGAAAGTCGAGCAAGGATACCAAGCAGCAAAGGAATGTGCGACAAAGATTCTCAAGTCCGTACATAACGTCCACGGCACTTTAGATGGTTTGCGGGTGTTAAAAGTACTTGGTTGCGTCTACTCCGCTCCCTATTTCACCGATCAGCATCTAGTGATCAACGGAGCATCCGACTTGCTGCACGAGATATTTGGTAAAGAAGGAGATGGCTACCACGCTCGCAGCGCCCTAGGATTCGCCGCGCTGCCGACCGGCGCCGCAGTGGAAGTGGAAGCCATTTTCGAGATCAAGTAGCCGAATACGAACAGCGGTGTCGACAGCTTGCCACTTGGTCGTTCCTAGAATAAAAAAGACAGCCGGGCATGACACTCCCGGCTTTCTTAGAATTTTGTTCGTGAGAACATGAACGGGACTACCTAATGCACCTCCGTGCCCTGTCAAGCTTGGCTAATCCAAGTGTACCGCCTTGTAACCACCTTTGCTCTTGAAATAAAAGATCAAGGCGATGTAAGCGGCAAGCATGATGCCCGGAAAGATCGCCATGTTCGCCAAAGCCTTTTGGTTGCTCTTATTCATCGCCGACTTAATGGAATCCGAAACCGATTTCTGACTGGCTTCAGGAACACCTTTGATAGCTTCGGTCAATTTTGCGTCATCAATTGCTTTGTACTTGATGACTTCATAGATGGACTTGTCCGTTACTGTGGATAGCTTCCCATCTTGCACCAGATTAGGGACGGATTTTGCGGCTTCACTCGTCACAACAGCCTGGATTTGCTTGTCAGCCTGCAATGTTCCAATGTAGGGAAAGCCGAGGGTTCCGACGGCAAGCATTCCAATGCCGCTGATTGCGTTCAGCGTCAAAGCGCCGCCCTTCGGAGTCTGCTCAGAAACAACACCGAGCATGGTTGGCCAGAAGAAGGTCTTGCCGAATCCGTATAGTGTCGCGGCGATAAAAATCATTGTTCCTTCGGCACTCGACAGCATTGTCAAACCAACAATGGCGAGAAAGGCGCTAATGGCAAGCAAACCCAGCGGTGAAAGACTGTGAACAATTGGGCCGGCAAAGAAACGCAAAACCATCATGATCGCGGAAGTGTAAACGAGAATCCATCCAGCGTGGAACTTCCCTTCGGCGACGCCCTCCATAATTTTCGTGATCCATCCGTCTGTGCCAATTTCCGTTGTAGCCAGCGGGATCATAACAAGTACCAACACAAACATCAGCAACCGGCCCATCGCCTGGGTATAGAGTCCAAAACCGAGCACAATTGCGATACCGATCCCCACAAACAGCATCTTCAACGTTTGTGGTGTCTGGCCATTGACCGCGAAAAAGTCAATCAGTTGCAGTGACACAAGGGTGCCAACAATGATCGCACCAAGTGTGCCGAACTCCCCAAGCATTTCGCGGTAAGAAACGCCAGCCGCTTCGCGTTCCTGGACTGGAAATTTCAGCGGCATCAGCATTACGAAATAAACAATGGCTGGAGCCGCCAACAAGCCGACCTTGACGCCCCACGGAAGGTGGTCAAGAAAAATCGTCAGCATTCCGGCGACCACCAATCCACCCGGCCAGCCCGCGTGAAGAATGTTTAGCCACTTCGTTTTTTCCTTGCTGAACATCGTGGCAACGACCGGATTGATGAAAGCCTCTACCGTTCCGTTCGCCAGCCCAAGAACAAGGCTGCCCCAATACAGCAGTTGAAAAGCGGTGTTCTTGTCGCCATTCTGCGAAATGAAGTAGGCGCTGACGCCCATGATCGCCCAGGTAATGTGTCCAAGGAATGCAATGACCATCGCCACTTTGTAGCCAATCCGGTCAATCAGTAGACTGAAGCCAATAATACTGACAGCGAAAGGCCAAATACCGATACCCGCTAATCGTCCTGACTGAGCAGGGTCGAGCCCAAACTCAGCTTCCCATGTGCCAATGAGGAACATGCGAGCAATGAAACCAAACGCCGTCGTAATCAGGGCGATGAAGCATCCCCAAAACAAAACATGGTCTGTCGAGTGAAGATTCTCTGCGGTGGCCGCATGGACGCTGGCTTGACTCATGTGGAGCGTCTCCGTTGTGAAATAACGTAAAGTTGGGGTGTACTCATGTTCGATCCAGATTTCTCGCGCAAGAGGAATTGAAGGCGTAACGCTTCTTACCGGCATCTTCGTGGACGCTAGAGTAACTACGAATGGCAATCAATTCAACGCGGCAGCAGTGTTTAGCGAGCTTTTTCGACCTAGATTCCCCGGGGGATTCTAGAAGAGTCGATTTCCCGGTGACTCGCTCGTGAATTAGCGCATCCGCAGGTGCCAACGAGATCCAGTGCCTGGCAATGAAATCGCGCGGCGAGGACCATTAAAGAACAGTTCGTCCCGAATGTTCATGGGCGGGCATTGCGTTTGAGTAGTGGATCTTCCAAGCATCCAAGACTCTCCGCCGCAAGTTGATGGTATCTCCAACCAAAATACTTGCGGCGGACAAAGTCAGTTGTCGCTCAGATCGCTTGCAGATCTTCCATTTCACGAGCCAGTCGCTTTCTGGCGACGTGCAGCCGGCGCTTGATCGTGCCTACTGGCGCTTCAAAGCTCTCGGCCATTTCAATCAAGGACTGGCCACCGATATAGAACGCCTCCAGCGTGGCTCTGTCAAGCGTTCCCAGTTTATTGAGACCAGCTTGAACCTGCTGTCGTTGTTCATTGTCAAGTACATTATCGAGCGGCGAATTTTCAGCGCCCTGAAATGACTCAAGCGTTTCCTGCTCGAGGCTGACTGCAACGCGCCGTCGCGTGGCTCGATTTATGGCCATACGCCGTACGATTTGCCGCAACCAACCGCCGAACGCTTCGGCAACTCGCAGTTGTACCAGGCGCTCGAAGGCATGGATGAACACATCTTGCACCAGTTCCTCAGCCTCGTCCCAGTTACCAAGTTGACGATATGCCAAGGCAACTGTCGATGCATGATACCGCTGATAGAGTTCTGCCTGGGCGTCTCGATCTCCAAGTTGAGCAGCCTGAACAAGCTGAGCGATCGTTGAGGATTCGAGATTCTGAGGTAGGGTCAATGTTGGATTCATGGTTACAAGAATTCTCTCTCGGACGACCTGATCCGCTGAACAGGTTTGCGATGACGCAGGACCTCGGCGGAACTGGCGAGCGCACTTGCGTGCGTATGACGGTTAACAGGGGATGCCTTGAGCGGTGAGTAAACCGACTGGAGAGAGATGAATCTGCTTGGCAGGATTGCTTAGCTGGACTGTCTCGCGTGAAACGCGACAGTTCACTTCATCGACTCTCGATAGGTGCTCAAATTGCTCAGCTTGTTCCAACTGGCCGGAGTGTTGGTCGTGCCAACTTTCCGGTACCGACAGTTGGTTAATCCGGTTCGAAACGGTTACCCGCGCGAACTGGCTCTAGCTGCTGGTGCCCTATAGGCCGGACAGACAGCAAGTTTCGATATCCACAGGGGACGTTTCCGTCCCGTATTGGGATTGCTCAGCGCAATACTCCACGGATTTCGTTCTTGCCAATGGTCCATTGGTTCACGCATTAACGTGAGGTCCAGGAAACCGCGCAGTGTCAAGCCAGCGACCGACACGCTACCCGCCACGCGGGAAATCACGGTGGAGATCGAGCTGAGGATGACTGACTTACGCATGGTTTCCTCCCTCACGCAGTATCAGTGCGTGATTCGAGAGAGACAAAGATACTGGTTTATTACACTACACTGCCTGGGGATTCGTTGAGAATCCAGTCCCATGAACACCTAACCATTCGAAATCTTGCCGTTCTCGAATCTGGCCGGTGCGGTTTGGGCAAAGTTTGATCTGGATTTTTCCACATCAACTTCCACAATACTAAGCTATCGACCAAGAAATGACAAATGCTCGTGTCAATTCTTGTGAATTCTTAGGCGAGCGGCAGATAGTTTCTTACCAATACAAGCCCGAAGAGCAAGCGAGTGTATGCCAGGATTGACGCACTCGCTTGCGCATCGGGCTTGTATTCGCTTAGGCCTTGGTAAATTCCCATCTGCCGCTCGCCTTAGTTGGTGTTAAGACATATGCCATGAAGAATAGTTCGCGCGGATGTAGAAATTTTTTTTGCAACCCAGGAACTTTGCAGCCCAGGAACGCCGCGCTGCTTGCGCTTGGATTTAACCAAGTTTATCCAAGGGCTGGCCTGAAAGAAATCGTAACCCGAAGCGTTAGCGAGGATCTTCGAACTTGCCTCGCTAACGCTTCGGGTTACGATTTCTTTCAGGCCGCTAGTGTCCTTTATGGCAACTGGTTCGCTTCTATTGGCGGCTTGTCGGCTGGTTTGGGCTTGTCTTGTTTGCCCCTACCTGGTTTTTGCTTATCGGCAGGTTTCTTGGCGTCTGCGGGGGTTTTCTTTGCGTCCAGCACACCTTGTGGTGGAAGGCTGATTTGGGCCGGCGCCGAGTTAGAACGAATTTGGTAGTTGCGAACCGGACCACCTCCGACAAACAGCAGAGGACCCGACTGAGGACGAGCACTTCCTTCTGCGGTGCGATCCCACGGAATTGAATAAGCCGCGAAATTGCCGCTGATCGTATCCGTCACATACACCAAACTGTTACCAGGCTTGGCTCCACCAACCCCTGCCCGCCCCGTGGAGGCAACACCGGTGACCAATAGGTACTGAGAATTCTTCCCAGCGCCAGGCAATTGCGTCAGGACATTTGTGTAAAACCGTGCTCCGAAGGCTCCCGTACGTGGATAGTAGACCAAGCATTGCAGGTCGCCCGTAAGAAAATCGAGGAAGAAAATCCCTTCTGCATCGTCGCTGACCGCGCCAGTCGCGACTGCCATGTTTGTGCCGGTTGCGGATGTCGCCGCTTGCAAAACCTCGATATTTTTGTCGGATCGATCCTGCAATCCCAGCCAATATCCGCAGGCAATTGCTGCTATCACAAGGAATGCGGCTGCATTTCCAGCGATAAAACCAAGCACTGCCCCGCGCACTGGTTTCCGTAATTGAGGAACTTGGGATGCTTCCATGCTGGTCAACCTCCGTGAGAAAATTGCTGCGATGTCGCTGGATTTCGAAATAGGGCGAAAAACGACGAGTACTGCATAGGTTGCAGGTAAATAAGAGTAGCGATTGTCCGCTGCCGGAATCAACAGCGAATGTCTTCTAGTTTTGGGTGACTGCCAACAAAGTATGAGTTGTGGTAGAACATCCACCAAAATTTCGCATTTCGCAAGCGTCATTTTAGTATTTCAGGGGGCTTAACGATGACCAACGGTCCACTCAATCGTAAACTTCGCATGGGTCTGGTAGGGGGAGGGCAAGGGGCATTTATTGGTAAAGTGCACTCAATCGCCGCTTGCCTCGATAACCGAGCAACAGTTGTCGCCGGCGCATTGTCAAGCAATGCTGAACGAGCCAAAGCATCTGCACCCGACTATGACATCCCAAATTCGCGAGCTTACGGATCTTATCAGGAGTTGATTCAGAAAGAGCTGGCGCTGCCGGCGGACCAGCGCGTTGACTTTGTCAGCGTTACTACTCCCAACCATACGCATTTTGAAATTGCCAAGGCGGCCGTTGATGCTGGTCTCAACATCGTTTGCGACAAACCGATGACGTTCGATTTGAAGCAAGCTGAAGAGCTGGCCAGCGCGGTAGAAAAGTCAAAGGTCGTGTTCGCATTAACACACAACTACACCGGGTATCCGCTGGTGCGCCAAGTACGCGAGATGATCTTGGCGGGCGAACTGGGCGAGATACAGGCGATTCGATCGTGCTATATTCAAGGCTGGCTGCGAACTCGCTTGGAATCATCGGACCAAAAACAAGCGGCCTGGCGCACCGATCCTTCGCGCAGCGGTGCGGCTGGTTGTTTCGGTGATATAGCGACCCATGCCTATAATTTGGCTCGCTATATGACCGGACTAATGCCGGCAGAAATATCCTGTCACCTAAAGACTTTCGAAGGCGGCCGCAAACTTGACGACTATGGCACGGCGATAATTCGCTTTGAAAACGGCGGACTGGGAACGGTTACGGCATCGCAAATCAGCCATGGGCGCGAAAACGACTTGTTCATCGAAATCGACGGAACAAAGGGGGCGATCCAGTGGCGCCAGGAAGAGCCCAATGTAATGGTGCTGCGACAGAACGGCCAACCGCATCGCTTGTATACTCGCGATCCAAACGCGCCGTATATGACCAGCACAGGTCGCGCGGCTTGTCGGCTCCCCAGTGGTCATCCGGAAGCTTTCTTCGAAGCATTTGCAAACATATACGCGGCCGCCTACGAGTCCATGATCGAGCGCAGCCAAAACAAGTCCTTTGAGACCAAGAACACGATTTACCCGAATGTTTACGATGGCGTCGAAGGCATGTTGTTCATACAGCAGTGTGTCGCCAGCAGCCAGCACAATGGCACTTGGTTGCCGATGAAACATCCTGCTATACGCAAATAGCAGAAAAATCGCCAGTTGCTGGCGAAATTAAGTGACTTAGCCAACTGGTCGTCCAATATGCCACAGTACAATCGAGTCGTGATCGTAGGTGTGGGACTATTGGGTGGCTCGATCGGTATGGCGCTACGCGCCCGCGGCTTGGCTAAAGAAATTGTGGGAGTCGGTCGATCGGGTCGGCTTCCTCAAGAAGCGATCGGCTTGGGTGCTGTGGATCGCGTTGAGACAGATATCCAAGGCGCTGCCCGGAATGCGGACTTGGCAGTGGTGTGTACTCCCGTGCGACTGGTTGCTGAATCCGCCGCGCAATGTGCGGCGGTGATGCACGGCGACGGACTGATTACCGATGTCGGCAGCACCAAAGCGACCATCGTTCAAGCTGTCGAGCAAGCTGGACTAGGTTGCATGTTCTGTGGTTCGCATCCCCTGGCGGGCAGTCACAAGAGTGGCGCCAGCCATGGATCAGCCACCTTGTTTGAAAATAAATTGGTTGTGGTTACACCGACGCCTAAAACGCCCGGACAACTGGCCGAACGTACCGAAGAGTTTTGGCGATCTATCGGTGCTCGAACCAGCCGCATGAGTCCAATCGAACATGACGAAGCACTAGCACGGACAAGTCATTTGCCGCACGTGGTGGCAGCCGCATTGGCTGCGGTAACGCCCATCGAACTGTTACCTTTGGTTGGAACAGGCTGGCGCGATACGACCCGCATTGCCCAAGGTAGTGCCTCATTGTGGCGGCAAATTCTGGAAGAAAACAGCGTACCAGTACAGCATGCATTGGAGAACTTTGCATGCTCCATCGATCAGTGGCTGAGCGCGCTACGCAGTGGCGATGGAGATCGATTAGAAAAACTCTTGGAATCTGGGAAGGCAACTCGTGACGCTTTGGGAAGTTGATGTACATCCGGCCGCTGGCCAACCCGACACGATAGCTCAGTCATTGGCCGCGGAGGCTCGCGATCTCGGACTCGACCAGCATTTGCACATTGCCTCGGCCCGGGGCTTTTTGCTGCAAGGCGACTTGAGCGAAGCACATGCGTTACGAGCTGCCAATGATCTGCTGGCGGATCCAATCACGGAACGATTTGACGTCGGTCGAGTGGGCGATGCGCGATTGGCTGCACCGATACGCGATTTTCACCAGCAAGTCCATGTCTTGCCCAAGCCTGGCGTCATGGACCCGGTTGCACAAAGTACTTTGGGAGCACTGCGCGATGTTGGCTTGCCGGTCGAGCAAGTACGAACGCTGCGCAAGTACTGGTTCAAAAACGTCGCTGAAACGGACTTGAAGAAGATCAGTCACAAACTCTTGGCCAACGACTCGATTGAACAGGTCGTAATTGGGCCACTGAAAATCGACAAGATCGACATCGGTTCGAAGTATCAATTTCAACTAGTTCACGTGCCCGTTCTGGACTTGACGGACGAACAACTTGTCCAGCTCAGCCGTAGCGGCCAATTGTATTTGTCACTGACCGAGATGCAAACGATTCAAAGCCACTTTCGCAGGTTGAATCGCGAACCGACCGATATTGAACTTGAGACAATCGCACAGACGTGGAGCGAACACTGCAGTCACAAGACTCTGGCGGGACGAATCGCTTATCAGGATGAAACCGGCACTCGTCAATTCAAGAATATGCTGAAGGAAACCATCTTCGCAGCCACAGAGCGGATTCGCGCGCAGCTCGGCAGCGACGACTGGTGTGTCAAGGTTTTCAAAGACAATGCAGGAATCGTTAAGTTCGATAGTGAATTCAATGTCGTATTTAAAGTCGAGACTCACAACCATCCCAGTGCCATCGAACCTTATGGCGGAGCGAACACAGGCATTGGTGGCGTCATTCGTGATCCGATGGGAACTGGTTTGGGAGCCAAGCCGTTTTGCAACACCGACGTGTTTTGCTTTGCACCACCCGATACCGATGCTGCTTCCTTGCCACCTGGCGTGCTGCATCCGCGCCGCGTCATGAAGGGTGTTGTTGCTGGCGTTCGCGATTACGGCAACCGCATGGGTATTCCCACCGTGAATGGAGCTGTCTATTTCGATCGACGTTACTTGGGAAACCCGCTGGTCTACTGCGGCAACGCGGGTTTGCTGCCGGTCGATAAATCCGACAAGTGTCCTATGCCTGGCGATTGGATCGTTGCCATCGGTGGTCGCACCGGTCGCGATGGCATCCACGGTGCGACCTTCAGCAGTGCCGAACTGACCAGCCACAGCGAATCGATTTCCGGAGGCGCGGTACAAATCGGCAATGCGGTCACCGAGAAAATGGTTCTCGATGTTCTGCTCAAAGCTCGTGACGAAGGTTTGTTCACCGCCGTGACCGACTGCGGCGCTGGCGGATTCTCCAGCGCCGTTGGAGAGATGGGCGAATCGATTGGTGCCGAAGTCTGGCTAGAACGAGCGCCGCTGAAATACGACGGCTTAAGTTACACCGAGATTTGGATCAGCGAAGCTCAAGAACGCATGGTGTTGGCAGTTCCTCCACAATCCATCGAGCGCCTAACAGCACTGTGCGCCAGCGAAGGCGTGGAAGCGAGCGTCATTGGCCAATTTGTTCCTACTGGGCTGTTGCGATTGATGTACGACGGTCGCGAAGTCGGTGTGCTAGCCATGGAATTTCTGCACGAGGGTAGACCACCCGTAGTGCGTGCGGCCAGTTATGCGCCACCAGCGATAATGCCTGCCAACACGCCGCGATTGGACCGCCAGCAATCCGAAAAGGCACTGCAGTCGATTCTCGGTTCGCTCAATGTCGCCAGTAAACATTGGATCATACGCCAGTACGACCACGAGGTACAATCGGGCAGCGTAGTTAAGCCGCTGGTCGGACCAAATTCCACTGGACCTAGCGACGCAGCGGTCATACGGCCTCGCTTGTCCAGCCGAAGAGGCGTCGTCATTAGTTGCGGAATGAACCCGAGCTACGGCGATTTTGATACTTATCACATGGCTGCCAGTGCAATCGACGAAGCTGTCCGCAACGCTATCAGTGTCGGTGCCGATCCGGAGCGAATTGCCATTCTCGACAACTTTTGCTGGGGCAACACGGATCGACCAGAAACGCTTGGGTCTTTGGTGCGTGCCGCACTCGCGTGCCATGACTTGGCAGTAGCTTGGTTAACTCCGTTCATCAGTGGCAAGGATAGTCTCAACAATGAGTTTACTTGGATGGACGAGCACGGACGAAAGCAGTTCATTGCCATACCACCATCTCTGTTAATTAGCGCGCTTGGACAAGTCGATGATGTGGCCAAGTGCGTCACGATGGATTTCAAGGAACCCGGCAATGATGTCTACCTCGTTGGCCACACTCATGACGAGCTTGGAGGTTCGCAGATATTCCAGTCCCTTGCCATTGCTGGTGGGCATGTTCCCAAGGTCAATGTTCCTCTAGCGAAGCGGATCTTTGTAGCGACGCACGCGGCGATTGCTCGCGGTTGTGTTCGCGCTTGTCATGACTTGAGCGAAGGCGGATTGGCCGTCGCGCTGGCCGAGATGTCATTCGGTGGAGAACTAGGGGTCGAGATTGACCTAGAAAGTGTTTGCGCTCGCGATCACCTTTCGTCGACTGAAATTCTGTTTGCGGAATCAAACTCCCGGTTCCTGATCGAGGCCAAGCCAGACAAGCGAGCCGAAATCACCGAGATCTTTGCTGGCCTTCCATTTGCGCGATTGGGAGTGGTGAAAGACTCACCTCTGATACAGATTCGGTGCGGCGCGAAAACTGAAATAGATTTGCCTTGGCGACAGTTGCTAGAATGTTGGTTGAGGCCGCTGAATTGGGCGTAGAACTCGATCGATTTTCACAAGGTTCGAGGCGCTTGCCAGACCCAGAAGGCTCATCCAACGCACGGAAGTCAGACTATGTCGATGAGTACTGCAGCAACAAGTGAATCGAATATTCGATCTCGCCAATTTCGATCGATTGGCGTCCCGAGTTTGTTGAGCGCCATAGTGCTGTGGGCTTCTTTTCCACCGTTAGGACTCAGTGGGTTGGCTTGGTTGGCACCGTTGGGATGGTTGGCGGTGATCGATCGAATCAGTCCACCGACGCGGCTAGGATATTTTTTCATTTGGCTTTCCGGAGCGGCCTTCTGGCTGCTGGCACTGCAAGGAATTCGCTTGGCATTTTTTCCGCTCACGTTTGGATGGATAGCTTTGTCGCTGTACTTGGCGGTTTACATTCCATTATTTGTTGGGATCTCGCGAGTGTTATTGTTCCGCGGTCGTGTTCCATTAATTATTGCAGCTCCGATCGCTTGGGTTGGAATGGAGCTGATTCGCGGTTACGTCATCACGGGTTTTTCAGCCTGCTTGCTGGCACACACGCAGGTGGAATTCCCCATGGTGCTGCAGATCGCCGACATGTTTGGCGGCTACGGAGTGAGCTTCGTTATTATGATGGTCTCTGTCGGACTATACCAGTTGGCCATGTGGGAGAGACTGCTTGGTCGTTTATTAGTCAAGCAGCTCTCTGCACCGCGTCCGGTAAATTCTCGACAGATTTTCTGCGCGGGCATCGTGTTGCTAGCAACACTGTTTTATGGTTGGTGGCGCTTGGGCGAGTCTGACAAGCTTGCTAGACTCGCACAGCCACTATTGCGAGTTGCTCTGATCCAAGAGAACGCGCCAAGCATCTTCGATAATCCTTCGGTCGAGCGCGACGTCGATTTCTGGAATAACTACCTTGCCGCTACGCGTGAAGCTGGAAGAGCTCATACAGATTTGGACTTAGTCATTTGGCCCGAGTCCGTATTTTCGCTGGATCACCAGAGTTGGCTAGAAATTGACGTTGGCGATCCGCTACCAGATCGACTGAGCAAACGGGGATTCTCTTCCGCGGATCTCCATGAACTGAAAAGGAGAGCACAGCAGCAGTTCCATTACAAAGCCGCTCGAGTGCTTTCGGCCTGCCATGGTACGGAATTGCTTTCACCCGAGCAGGTTTCGAAGCTTGCCAGGCCCCATTTGCTGCTCGGTGGCTCAATCGGTGTAATCGGATCGGCAACGGATAGCCAACGCAATACGGCACTGTTTGTCGGTCCAGACACGCACATTTTAGATCGCTACGAAAAAGTCCATTTAGTAATGTTCGGTGAATATATTCCATGGAGACCTTTGCTTGGATTTCTTGGCGATTTGTTTGGATTCGTCAGTACCGATGCTGGGAATGAACCCAAGAGTTTCGAAGTCTCCGGTGTTCGACTCGCCCCAAGTATTTGCTTTGAAAGCGTGCTACCTCATTTTCTGTCGTGGCAGCTTCGAGTGTTGCGCGGCCAAGCGAAATCGCCTGATATCTTAGTCAACATCACGAACGATAGTTGGTTTCGAGGCTCGTCGATTCTCGACCATCATCTTGCCTGTTCGGTGCTGGCGACGATCGAGCACCGACGCCCGATATTGATCGCCGCCAATTGCGGCCTCTCTGCTTGGATTGACGGCGCAGGGCGATTACAAGCGGTTAGCCCCAGGCTGGTACACCACGTGATTCTCGCGACTCCCCATCGCGACAGCCGTTGGGGACTCTATCAATGGCTCGGCGACACACCAGCCTGGTTGTGCGCTGTAATATCGATTGCAGCAATCGTAGCGACGCGATTTGGTCGCAAGTCATAGTCTGTTCGCATTAGGGTTTGCGCATTTATTATGTGCGGGAGTCGAACTCAACGTTTGGAAAACTCTGCCTCCGCCAATTTGGATTTTGAACGCGCGACGCCTACTCATTCAGATAGTAAGGTCGATAGCTGAATACTTGAGGATCTTTCGAATCGACCGAAACGACGACTCCTGCGACGTTCGGAGAGCCGAAGACTTCCAGGCGAGTGAAGTGCAGAAACGTCCCGCCGGGTTTGGCTTGCAGTGGTTTGTCGATGCGATAGTAGTGTGAGTCGCCGTGGATACACACGACCGGTTTGCGGTATTTCGACAAGAACTCGCGCATGACGGTAAGGAAGTCTGTGAAACCTGCTTGGCCGCCTTTCTCGAAATCGGGATTGGCATGAATGACGACCACTACGCCAGGTACTTCGTTAGTGACTACCTCCGCAAAGCTGGCTCGCAGAAACGCCATGTTGGCGACGTTTCGATCGTTGAATTCCTTCATGGATGGCGGGTCATTTGGACGCAGATTGTTACCGCTGCCCACGATGTGTGCGACGATAAACAAAACGCCTGCCTTAGTAAAACGGTAGTTCTCGGCGTACTTTGCGAACTGTGGTTCAACGCTCTGATGAATGGCTTCTAGTGAATCCAGCCGCAGCGTAGAGCGGTCGTGGAAAAATAATCGTCGCAGCGCTTCGAGTCGTTCCACGGGATCGGCGTTCACGGTGTGACAGTCGGTCCATTCATTGTCGCCGGGCGTATAAACAACTGGTTTTGGATAAGCTCGAAAGAGGTCGCGAATCTTGATAAATTCGCTGTCCGAACAGGCTCCATCGCCAGACTTGAAGTCACCAACGTGCATCAGGAACGCAAAATCCTCTGCCTCGGACTGCTTGAGCAATTGACGGTACTTACCGTCTTGCTCGACTGTATATGGCACGTCGCCCGTGGCTAAGAATCGAAATCCTTGCGCGCTGGTAACTGATACTGGAAAATACACCAGCAGAATTCCTAAGACGTTAGCTACAAGAAAGTGATTGCTGAACATGGTTGCTCGCAGTGCTTGGGAGTAATGGCTCGGTTAGAGATGAACGCGCGACAACTAGCATTAGATACTGTGCTGTACCACTGTAAAGTATTACAATCGAAACGAAAGTCGATCAATTGCGTTTCGCAAACATTCTTGGAGATTCAAGATCATGCCTGGTATATTTCATCTGCCGATGTCTCGCAAGAATTTCCTTGGATCGTCTGCGGCGATTGTTGGAGGATTGCTGGTCGGGCAAGTTTCAGCCGATGACGATACACAAGCAGCACGCTTGGCATTGCTGTCTGATACTCACATCCCAGCCGACCCGACCAACGAATATCGAAGATTCAAGCCTGTCGAGAATCTGAAGAAAATCGTTCCGCAAGTTGTCGCCAGCCAGCCGCAAGCCGCAATACTCAACGGTGATGCTGCACGATTGACGGGTGAAGTGGAAGACTATACGGTTCTCAAGACTTTGTTGCAGCCAATCGCTGAAATCGCTCCACTTCACATTGGGCTGGGCAATCACGATGATCGAGCAAAGTTTTTCCGCGTCTTCCCACAAACCGGCAACGCCAAGTCTGTGGTTAACGGAAAGCACGTATCCGTCTTTGAACTTGCGGGGACTCGATTTGTGGTGCTCGACTCACTGTTGTATGTCGACAAAGCGGCGGGACTCTTGGGCAAAGGGCAACGTGATTGGGTCAAGAGTTTTTTGGATCAGCCAGACGATCGACCGATTGTGTTTTTCGTTCACCATTCGCTCGGTGATGGCGACGGCGACTTGCTGGATTTTGACCGAGTCTTTGAATTGATGGTACCTCACCGAAAAGTGAAAGCCATTTTTTACGGACATTCGCACCGCTATCACGTCGAGCAACGGCAGCATATTTACTTGGTCAATCAACCCGCGATCGGTTACAATTTCGCCGACCAGCAACCCGTTGGCTGGCTCGATGCCACCTTTACGCCCACAGGTGTTCAACTGGTCCTGAACGCAATCGGTGGCAACGTCGCCAAGGATCGCGAAGCAACCAAGTTGGATTGGGCGAGGGTGTAGTCAATCGCTAAATCTGCATCCAAATCGAAATCCACACGATGCGTGAATTCCTACGAGGAGAGTAATTTCAATGAGACGTATCACGTCCGCCGCTTTGATTGGCTATAGCTTGCTCGTGTTGGTTACCAGCTTGCGTGGTGAAGATCTGAATTGGTCGCAGTGGCGTGGTCCACTCAGCGACGGACATGCTGTTGCGGCTGGGGCACCCTTGACGTGGAGCGCCGCAAACATTCTTTGGAAGACGCCTCTCAAAGGAGATGGTCAATCGTCACCGACGTTGTGGGGCAACCGCATTTTTCTTACGACGGCTTTGGACGGCGGAAAACAGCGAGTCGTCTTTTGCGTCGACGCGCACGACGGTCGCGTGCTGTGGGAACAAGTGGCTTGGACCGGTGAGCCAGAAAAGTCGCACGTCATGAACGGCTGGGCGTCCGCGACTTGTGCGACCGATGGCGAAGTTGTTGTGGCTTTTTTTGGCAAAGGTGGTTTGCACGCCTATTCCGTCGAAGGTGAACATCTTTGGTCGCGCGATTTGGGCGTGTTCGAAAGTCCTTGGGGAACCGCCGCTTGCCCGATTATCGTTGGCCAGTTGGTTATTCAAAACGGCGATAGCGATCGCAATGCGTTTATCGAAGCCTTTGACCGTCGCACGGGTAAGTCAGTTTGGCGACAAAAGCGACCAGATAACCGCGGCTGGAGCAGCCCGATTTTGCAAAACCACGGTGGTCGCGAATTGCTGATACTCAACGGCCACGCAGGAGTCACGGCGTACGACCCAGCCAGTGGCGAACAAATTTGGTTTACCAAAAATTCGAACGGGCGCGGCGAGCCAACAGTGGCTCCAGGTGCTGGTTACTTGTACGTCGTGTGTGGCTTGGCGGGCGATATGGTTGCGTTGCGATTGACCGGATCTGGCAGTCAACCCGAAGTTGCCTGGACTGCAGCCCGGCGCAGTGGCCGCGATCTGCCTAGTCCAATTCAGGTCGGCAACGTCGTTATCGTGAACAGTATGGGAGGCATCGCCAGTTGTTACGACAGTCAAACCGGCCAAGAACTGTGGAAGGATCGCTTGGAAGGGAAATTCAGCAGTTCACCTATCGTCATCGACAACCATGTCTTGCATCAAAGCGAGACCGGCGAAACATTCGTGATCCAACCTGGCCCGAAGCTCAACATTGTCGCGCGCAACATACTGCCCGCTGAGACCGGCGAGTTATTTCGCGCCTCACTCACACCCACAAAAGGCAGAGTCTACTCGCGATCGAACAAGTACCTGTATTGCATAGGTACTCAGCCCAACTCATGATCGAAGATTTGCTAGCCGCAGCTCACTGATCTCGGCTACAACAGCCAAGGGCCAGACAATCACCTCGCACACAGAGTTCGCCGAACGCAAGCCTTCGAAGGCACATTATTTACCATTCTCATTCGTAAAGTGACATTGCCGCACACTTTGGAATTGGCTAGCTTTCTCGAATTAGATGGATGCCGATGTGTCGAATGGAGGCGGTCATGCGAACCTTGTTTCATTTGCGTCAAATTACTCCGAATATTGGGAATTCCTTGATCGCGCTCGGACACGAGTGGTTGCTGCGACGTACGTTGGGGGACCAAGTCAATCTCGTAACCCTGGATTCTGCTGGATCACGGGGAGGATTTACACCGAACCATGTCTACGAAATTAATCAATTGGCGGACGGCCTAATTGTTGGATTGGGCAATGTTTTTGAGAACGGAGCATTGAATATAGTGCCGTCTGCGCTCAGCGCTTTAGAAGTACCCATGCTTGTCTTGGGCGCTTCTTCGGGGCGTGTGTACTCGTCTCGGGGAAAATTGGTTCGAAGAACCGATTCCTTGCCTGCCGAGCAGATTGTACTGCTATGCCAAGCTGCTGACGAAGTGCTAGTACGAGACGAATCATCGCAAGTTTATTTGCAGTCATTGGGGCTCGAAGATGTCCAAGTTTCAGGTTGCCCCACGCTCTTTTTGAACGAATTGGTCGATACATTGCCACAAGACTCAACGACCAACGACTGCGTGATAATATCACTTCGCAATCCTCGGCGAATGAGCGTTCCTTATCGCATTCAAGGTCGCGTGTGGGCGGATGTCCGATCACTGATAGAACATTTCCGTGGGCAAGGGAACGACGTTCGTTTGCTGTGTCACGACGTGCAAGATGTGGCTTTTGCTAGCGGGTTCCCCCAGGTTCCCTGGCTTTATAGTGAAGACCCACGACGAGTGCTAAGCTGGCTGCGGAGTGCTGCGTTGAGTGTTACCTTCCGCTTGCACTCATTCTTGCCCTGCATGTCTCTTGGGACACCGAGCATTAATCTATCCTACGATGAACGCGCAAAGAGCCTGGTTCAAACTGTCGGTATGTCAGAGTGGGACATCGATTACGCTTCGACAAATAATATTGTGGAGCTTGTTCGTGATCGAGCAGACAATTTAGATCGGTACAACGAACTCATCTATCACGCTCAGACGAAATGGGAGGAATTCCGCCGCGTCTACACCGGCGCATTGCATCGACTGGTAGAGCGCGTCGGCGGCAATAGGCTTGTCGCGGCCTAACTGAACAGCGCCACTCTATTGCAAGCCTCCAGGAACTACGGGAGCGAAGCGCAAGCCTCCAGGGAATTCGAGCACGAAGCGCAAGCGAGTGAATTCACAGGAACAGAAGTACGACGATGACTGAATCGAAGAAACCGTGGAGTCAAATGCTGAATTCGATTTTGGAGCAGGGAAGTTACATGATTCTCGCCGATTTCGAACGCCAGCAGCACGTACTCGATTTGGCAAGGAGGCTGATCGCCGATGCGGTCGAGAGCCTGAACGGTCCAACTGCTCGTCTAGAGCTCCAGCGCCAAGGGCTGTCGATGTTGCATCACGCGATTACTCCGGAACAAATTGGACCGCTTCGCGATCGGGTCATGCCCGTGCTTCGTCCTGCGTTGTTGGATATGGTGTGCCGCATCGGACGACTGCTGGGAATCGAAGGGGAATTTTTTGTCGACGACTACACCATTTTGAGAATCAATTTCCCGTACATGGTTGCCCGAGAAGCAACTCGTGTTGCCGAGAATCCTGGAATTGGGCGTGTAGACAATAGTACTCGCCAGCAAAGTGACGCTCGCAAGGTTGTCGACCCAGACTACAATCCCAAAGCCTATCACAACAATGAACCGCCTGCTGCTTGGGCACACGGAGCGCATCGCGATACCTGGACAGGTCACTCGCGATTAGGTGTCAATCTTTGGTGGGCCGTCGATGATGTTCCCGAGGAGGCGTCCATGGTCTTTTATCCAGGGACGCTGCACGGCGCGTATGAACCGGACAAAAGATCGCTCTATTTGGCTGAGGGTTATCCGCTTCCCAAACCATCCAAGATGTCGTTGCGACGTGGGGAAATGTTGGTATTCAATCCCGAAGTGTTGCATGCCACACATCTGAACACTACGGCAATAACAAGGTTGGCCCTGTCGGCTCGAATCAATCCACTGCGTCCACGTTTTTCGCCAATGTGCTTCTATGCTCGCGAGTATTGGCATTCGAGCAGCAATATTGAAGCTGGCCACTTCGATCGCATCCTACGTTTTGAACGCGAAGAACATCTTGAGCCGACTGTTGAACGCACGGTTGCTCCACCAGCGTTTCCAGAACTAGTTCAAGTTCAGGCTGCGTGCTCAGATAGTTCATGGGAGCGAGTCTGCGACAGCTCCAAACTCGAGAATGGTGGAAAGCTCCGAGTTCAATTCGGTCGAGAAAACGTACTGCTCATGCGCACTTCATCGGCAGTATTTGCTTGCCAAGCCAAGTGTCCGCACCTGGGAGTTTCATTGGCCGACGGTTTTCATGACGACAATCAAGTGTTTTGCCCGGCACATGGGCTTGCCTATGACTTGCCTTCGGGACATTCCTCCTGCCAAGCGCTTCGCTTACAGACGTACGACGTTGAAGAACGGCTTGGCGGAATCTGGATTCGTGCTTCAAATAGGGCCAATGTCGATGTGGCTGCGTAGGCGATCGAGATCAAATGGGGCGCGATTGACCGTTAGTATCCATACCAGAAATTCTGAGCCACACCTTGGCCGGCTATTGGATGAAGTCGGATCTTTCGCTGACGAGATTGTAGTTGGCGTTGATGCTGATTCAGTGGACAGAACTCTTGAAGTTGCCGCCGCTGGAGCTGATGTTGTCTATCGGTTTCGCCATCGAGGTAATTTTGCACCCGTGCGTTTTCTCAGGTTTGACTACGCGACAGGGGACTGGATATTGTCTCTTGACGATGACGAGAGCATAGAAGAGTCGTTTGACGATTTGATGCCGGAATTGCTCAATGATCCTCGCCCAACACATTACTTCTTGCCGAGAAAGTGGATCGTTAGTTTGGACCCGTGCGAGTATCTTTACGATTCGGGGTGGAGCCCTGATTGGGCAGCTCGATTATTTCGAAACGATCGCAGACTATTTTGGAAGCCGCCACGCGCCCATACGGATTCGATTCTCCAAGGTCTGGGATACCGCGAAGAACGCGTATCCATTTTGCATTTTGAACAATTGTTACGCTCACCAAAGCATCGCCAAGAGAAGTTGGCAGTATACCGAAACGTCGGAGCAGGGGAAAATGATGAGAAAATCTATTACCCTCCCAACAGTATCGCGCGGCGCGCCGCTGTATTGCGCCGGCCACGTCCACCGCTTAAGAAACGACAAAGCAAAGTACATCGCGAGATCCGCGAACCGAAAGTAGTTCCGTTTCCGAATTGGCGATTCGAGCTACTCAAGGAAGATACTCCCCGTAGCGCGGCATGTAAAGAAACCATTCGAGCCGACATTCAAGTTCGCAACCTAGGACAATATTGGTCGCCGAACATTGGTCGCTGGCCACGGCTGAGTTTATCGTATCACCTGTTGGACAGTCATGGTTCCACAGTGACCTTTGAAAATTCTCGCTTCCCAGTAATGCGTCCCGTCGATACTGGAAAGACCGTTACGTTTCTGTGCGATATTCAGACACCCGACTTCCCAGGAAATTATCAGCTAGAATGGGACATGGTCAGTGACGGTGATGTTTGGTTTGCGCTCCTAGGTGCGCAAACCTATCGGACACCGATACAGATTGTTTGAAAACCGCTTCGAGCAGTCCCTTGGGTGGCTGCCAACAATTCCAGCTTGTCCAGCGGAGGTTAAGCCATGAACCGCGACAAGGATTTTGAATCCATGCTGTCTGGACAAGAATCAGCTTGATGCGGAGACGGCGGCGCAAGGTTAAAATGGCCAGGATCTGAATGTTGAACAAACCATGTCAATAACTTGAACAAACGGTGGCGGCGAGCGGTATGTCGCGATTTCTGCGGATAGTAATGATCGTCGCGTTATTATCGAGCCTCGGCAACTCGGCCGAGCGCGCTGGGGAACGACCGGTTTCCTTTGGTCGTGATGTCCAGCCATTGCTCTCGAAACGCTGCTTCGCATGTCACGGTCCCAGCGGCGAAGAGGGCTTGTTGCGGTTCGACCGTCGCGGCGAAATGATCGAGCAGCGAGCCGTCGTGCCGGGCAAACCTGATGCGAGCGTCTTGCTGCGCCGCGTGACGTCGTCCGACCCACTCGAGCGCATGCCACCCAAGGGTGAACCGCTGAGCGCCGAACAGGTCGAGCAACTGCGCCAGTGGATTGCCGCAGGGGCGACCTTCGAACAGCATTGGGCGTTTCAACCGCCTGCCGAAACGGAGTTAGCGGCAGTTCGCGACGCAACATGGTCGTACAATTCTATTGACCGGTTTGTACTCGCCAAATTGGATCACGCAGGTCTCCGGCCTGCCTACGAAGCCGATCGCCGTACGCTAATTCGACGATTGACGTTCGATCTCACAGGTCTGCCTCCGGCGCCAGAAGAGGTTGACTCTTTTCTTGCCGACGCATCGCCCAATGCTTATCAGAAACTGGTTGACCGATTGCTCGCGAGCCCAGACTACGGTGAGCGGGCCGCCCAACATTGGCTCGATGTCGTCCGTTTCGCCGAGACCGAGGGATTCGAGTACGACCAACACTTGCCCGGGGCGTGGCGATATCGCGATTACGTGATCGACGCCTATAGTACCGACATGCCGTACGATCAATTTACGACTGAGCAGCTCGCCGGAGATGAACTCGATCCGCAAGATACGCGCCTGCAAATTGCTGCCGGACTACATCGACTGGGGCCAGTTCGACGCAATGCCGGTAACCCCGAAGTGGCTCTCAGCCGCAACGAAGTCCTGACGACGCGCACCGATGTGATTGGCAGCGCGTTCTTAGGTCTCACTCTAGGATGCGCACGCTGTCACGATCACAAGTTCGATCCGATCGCGCAGCGCGACTACTACCGATTGCAAGCTTTTCTGGCTGCAACCGACGAGCATGATGTTGTATTAGTTTCCGAGGCGGAGCGACAAGCTTGGCAGCAACAAACCGACAAGATCAACGGCGAACTGAAAAAGATCTCCGAGTCGCTCAAGACAGCAGAGGGTGCCGAGGCTAGGGAGCTTCAAAACCAGATCGATGCTCTCAATCGAAATTTGCCGCCACCCTTGCCCCGCATCACGAGCATTCGCAATCGCGACCAGCCAACTCCAATTCACGTCCTGAAGCGAGGCGAAGAAGACAAAAAGGGCGAGTTGGTCGACATGAATGTGCCGAGCATCTTCGCTGACGCCGTGAATTCCGATACGACCGAGAACTCTGCCAATCCAAGAACTCGCTTAGCTCGATGGCTGGTCGACTCAGCAAACCCACTCTCGACGCGCGTATTCGTCAATCGAATCTGGCAACAGCACTTCGGCACTGGATTGGTCGCCACGGCCAACGACTTCGGCCTGCACGGCGAACCGCCCAGCCACCTTGAGTTGCTCGATCATTTGGCGCTACGGTTCGCAACCGATGGCCAGAACGTTAAGGGGCTGCATCGCGCGATCGTTATGAGCGCAACCTATCGCCAAGCAGCTTCTTCGCCGGATGCACAGATTGCGGCAACAACAGATCCCAACAATCGCCTGCTGTGGCATCATCGCCCACAACGGCTCGATGCCGAATCGCTTCGCGATGCAATGTTGGCAACTAGTGGCCGATTGAACTACAAGCGGGGTGGCGAGAGTGTCATCGTTCCGGTAGACGAACAATTAACTGCGCTGTTGTACAAGCCGTCGCAATGGTCCGTCACTCCCGACACGCGCGAATATGATCGCCGTTCAATTTATCTGCTCGCCAAACGGAATTTGAGATTGCCATTCATGGAGGCATTCGACCAGCCGTCGCTGCAAAACAGTTGCGCACGTCGCGAGTCGAGCACGCACGCTCCGCAAGCCCTCGAATTGTTAAACGGTCGCTGGTCGAACGATCTGGCAGTCGCTTTCGCTCAGCGGTTAACGATGGAAGCTGGCAGTGAATCGGCAGAGCAAGTCGAATTGGCGTTCCTGCTGGTCGCCGCGCGCCCGCCGACCGATGCCGAGCGGCGGCTGTCTCTGGATTTCCTCCACAATCGCTCGTTGCGCGAATTTGCCTTGGCCATGTTCAACTTGAATGCTTTCTTGTATGTCGATTGATCGTCCTCACGTTCGATATAGTCGCGATCGTCGCGAGTTTCTAAGCAACTCGTTTTGCGGAATCGGTTCGTTAGCGCTCGCATCAATGCTGCACGACGATCGCTTGCGAGCCGCAACGGGAACTAATCCGCTGGTCGCGCGGCCGGGAAACTTTCCGCCTCGAGCGACGAGCGTAATTTTTCTTTTCATGGCTGGCGGGCCGAGCCACTTAGAAACATTCGACCCCAAGCCGCTGCTCAACCGACTGGACGGCCAAGTGACTCCCGCCGAGTTCGGCGAGGTAAAGTACCAGGTCGTTAACCGGGATTCAAAACTGCTACGCACCAAGCGAACATTTCGGCGCTACGGACAATCGGGCATCGAAGTTTCCGATTTGTTCCCACACTTGGCTGAGCGAATCGACGACATTTCCGTCGTTCGTTCCTGCTATGGCGATATGGTCGTTCACTCGGCGGCCCAATACGAATTGTTCAGCGGCCGCGTCGTGCCCGGATATCCGAGCATGGGAGCCTGGAGCGTGTTTGGTCTAGGCAGCGAGAGCCAATCGTTGCCGTCGTATGTCGTCATGCCCGATCCGCGCGGGGCGCTGGAGGCCGGGCAGCCGATGTATGCGCACGGTTTCTTGCCAGCGATATATCAGCCGACGATGTTTCGTACACGCGGTGCACCAGTGATGAACCTTGATCTACCCAGCGGCATCGCACCGTCCGAACGACAAGCCACGATTGAGCTGATTCGCCGCTTGAACGAAGTCACGCTCGATCCCAACGATCGCGAACGGGCCGCACGGATCAACTCGTACGATTTGGCCTTCCGCATGCAGACCGAGGCTCCTGAGGTTTTTGACCTGTCGCGCGAAACACAGGAAACGCTGGATCTTTACGGTGTCGGAGTGGAACCCACCGACGACTACGGACGCCGATGCCTGTTGGCTCGTCGACTGGTCGAGCAAGGCGTGCGTTTTACAGTTGTCGTCTCAGGTGGCGGGGCGGCAAAGGACCAATGGGACGCTCATAGCGACATCGAAGAGAACCATCTGCGCATGGCCGCGCGAACCGATCGCCCGGTCGCAGCGCTGCTAGCCGATCTCAGAAGACGCGGGCTGCTCGATTCGACCTTGGTGCTTTGGGGCGGCGAGTTTGGCCGGTCGCCAGCGGCCCAAGGTGGTCGTGGCCGAGATCATCACAACCTCGGGTTCAGCATGTGGCTGGCCGGAGGTGGAGTGCAAGGAGGTCGCGTTGTCGGTGCAACCGACCCTATCGGCCTGCGAGCTGTCGAACAACCGTACCACTTCCGCGACTTGCACGCTACGATTTTGCATCTACTGGGACTCGACCAAGACCTGCTAACGTTTCCACATCTAGGCCGCGACGAACGACTGACTCTAGTGAACGGCAAGTTGATCGAAGAAATACTCTGACGTTGCGTGTTAAATTCAAGTCGAGGAACTTTTAGAATATACATCTCACGCGCCGCGTCCGGACGTTTTCGCAAACCGGCCGGAAGGTCCAGTTTCCGTTTCTCAATGAGCCCATATGTGCATTGGCACTTCCTCGCCATCGACGTGGGCGCTACGCCCGCCGAAAAGCAAGTCGACTGAGAGCGCTTGGTCAATAACGTTCGCGACGGACTTGCTGGCAACGCAGATGTTTGCCAAGTCTTTGACAATCTGGTCGTGCCCAAGGTCGTGCATGACCTCGGCGATTAGTTTCACGCGTTTCAATTCAGAGAGTCTGTTGCTGTCGTTCGAAACGGTATTGCTGCTGTTGTGCGGGTCACTTGCGGCTTGCGAGAGTGGTTTGATTCGAAATCGCAGAGTCGTTGTCTGTCTTCTCCAGAGATCACTTCGCGGACGTGATCTCGTCCATGAGGGCTGCGTTGTTGCTTTAGTTTTCTTTGCGGCTCTGCGTCTTTGCGTGAGCTGCTTTCTCTGCATTGTGTTTCGTCCGACTCGGGCGGGATTAGTCGCAGTTGTTGACCACAG
>SXGS01354853.1_pt1 | contig 25592 bp, 22 predicted proteins | sample 3174681 | NCBI WGS metagenome assembly SXGS01 (sample SAMN11356861, study PRJNA531348) | freshwater metagenome | isolation source: freshwater sample F1-80 | place: China: Fuxian Lake, Yuxi | collected 2017-12-25 | reverse complement strand
GACCGAGGCCATCGTGATGATCGGCGAAATCGGCGGCGACGCCGAAGAGCGTGCCGCGGACTTCATCAAGGCGAACGTCACGAAGCCGGTTGTCGGTTACGTCGCCGGCTTCACCGCGCCGGAAGGCAAGACCATGGGCCACGCAGGTGCCATCGTCTCCGGTTCTGCCGGCACCGCGCAGGCCAAGAAGGAAGCGCTCGAGGCCGCTGGCGTGAAGGTCGGCAAGACGCCGTCCGAGACTGCCAAGCTGCTGCGCGAGGTCTACGCCGCGCTCTAAAACTCTTCGCGTTTGGCAGGTCCAAGCCGGTGAGACAGGTCGATGTTTGCACCTGTTTCACCGGCTTGGACCTGTTTTCGTCTCCAGGTTCCTGTGACTCAGCGGCTTCGCTCTGTTTTCGGGGACTCAACCGGGTTAATCTGGGTCTTTCACGACGGATTTGCTGAGTCGAGGAGTCGAGATGGAACCGGAAAACCTTGTTCGCCCGGACTGGTCGCAACAATCTTTCGCTTACTACGCCACTAAGATCGAGCAGGTGCTCGGGGTGTCGGAAACTGCCTCCGGCCTCTCCGTGATGCGGGTCGAGATCCTGCCGGGCATGGCTCCGCCTTTGCATGTCCACACTCGCGAAGATGAATTCTGGATCGTACTGCGCGGCCGGCTGCGCTGGTGGTTCGGCGGCAACAGCCTGGCGGAGTGCACGACTCAGGATGCTGGCGTCGGAGCGTTCGTGGCCGGGCCCCGGAACATTCCGCATACCTTCGACACGATTACCGACACCGCTGAGGTGCTGACAGTTTTGAGTCCGGGCGAGATGGAGAGCTACTTCCATGCGGTCGGAGCTTCGCCGGAGCGCCACGACGACGAAAACGCGAATCTGATGACTTCATACGGGATCACGGTTCTGGGACCGGCCCCGAATCTGCACTCAGATCGTTCCGGAAGCTGAATCTTACGAACTTTTTTTGCGGCCGCTGGGAAATCCTCCGCAAGGCTTATGGACATATTGTCGGTATCCTCGTCTAGGCTTATTGCTATCCAATCTTGAATACTCGCAGATCTGCGACGAGGAATCCTTATGCTGATCAAGCTTTTGCGGCAATACGGTGGGGCGTATGTGCCGTACATCATCGCTGTTTTCGTTTTCCAATTGGCGGCGACCATCGCTGCCCTCTACCTGCCCAGTCTCAACGCCCAGATCATCGACCAGGGCGTTGCCAAAGCAGACCCGGATTACATCTGGCGCGTCGGCGGCGTGATGCTCGGCGTGGCCCTGGTCCAGGTGCTCGCCGCGATCGCCGGGGTCTACTTCGGCTCCAAGGCCGCAATGGCGGTCGGCCGTGACCTCCGGCGCAGCGTCTACCGCAAAGTCTCCGGCTTCTCCGCGCAGGAGCTGGGCAAATTCGGCGCGCCGACGCTGATCACCCGGGGCACCAACGACATCCAGCAAGTACAGATGGTTCTGCTGCTGGGGCTGAATTTCATGGTTTCAGCACCGATCATGTGCATCGGCGGCATCATCATGGCGTTGCGCGAAGATCTCAGCCTGTCCTGGCTGGTCTGGGTCTCGGTGCCGTTGCTGCTGGCAGTGGTGGGCTATCTGGTCTATTTGCTGATGCCCTTGTTCCAATCGATGCAGGCGAAGATCGACAAGATCAACGGGGTGCTCCGGGAGCAGATCGTGGGCATCCGGGTGGTCCGGGCCTTCGTCCGCGAGCCGTACGAGACCAAACGTTTCGACGCGGCCAACGACGATCTGACCAAGGTCTCGCTCCGGGTCGGTTCGATTTTCGTGCTGATGTTCCCGCTGATCACCATGATTCTGCACCTGGCGACCGCCGCGGTGCTCTGGTTCGGCGGCCAGCGGGTGGACGCCGGGCAGATGCAGATCGGTTCGCTGACGGCGTTCCTGCAGTACCTGCTGCAGATCCTGACCGCGGTCATGATGGGCACGTTCATGGCGATGATGGTGCCACGGGCCGTGGTCTGCGCCGAGCGGATCGGTGAAGTGCTCGACGTCGAGGCGAGCATCAAAGTGCCGGAAACCCCCACCGAGCCCGCGGCCAGCCGCGGCGAAGTGGAATTCCGCAATGTCAGCTTCAGTTACCCCGGAGCCGAGGAGCCGGTGCTGAAGAACATCTCGTTCTCCGCCAGCCCGGGGCAGACCGTCGCGATCATCGGGGCCACCGGGGTGGGCAAGACGACGCTGCTTTCGCTGTTGCCGAGGCTCTACGACGTGGCCTCCGGCGAGGTCTTGCTGGACGGCGTGCCGGTCACCGAACTGAGCCGCAAAGCGATCACCTCGCGGGTGTCGATGGTGCCGCAGAAACCGTATTTGTTCTCCGGCACGATCGAATCGAACTTGCGCTTCGGCAAGCCGAATGCGGGCGACGACGAGCTCTGGGAGGCGCTCACCGTCGCCCAGGGCGCGGATTTCGTCCGGCAGAAGAGCCGTGGCCTCGATTCCCGGGTGGCCCAAGGCGGCACCAACGTCTCCGGCGGGCAGCGGCAGCGCCTGTGCATTGCCCGGTCTTTGGTCACCGAACCCAAGGTGTACCTCTTCGACGATTCGTTTTCCGCACTCGACGTGACCACCGATGCGAAACTGCGCAAGGCGCTCAAGGCGAAGACCGCCGACGCCACGGTGATCATCGTCGCGCAGCGGGTGGCAACGATCACCGATGCCGACCAGATCCTGGTCCTGGACAACGGCGAGATCGTGGCTCGCGGAACCCACGAGGAGCTCCTGGACACCTCGGAGACCTACCAGGAAATCGTCGCTTCCCAGATCAGTGCGGAGGATGCAGCATGAGCAAGCAAGCTGAGGACGGGCAAGCCGCGGCCGAGCCGACGCGGCCCGGACGGAGGTCCCGGCGAGGCGCGGCGAAGCCCGAAGCCCAGACCGAGCAAGCCCAGACGGCGCTGCTCGACGACGATGATTTCGTCGAGGAAGAATTCAAACCGACCGAAGCCGACGGCGACATGTTCGGCGGTGCGCCGGCCAAGAAGGCCAAAGCGTTCTGGCCCTCGGCGAAGCGGCTGGTCGGGCTGCTCCGGCACGAATGGCTGGCGTTGACCGCCATTTTCGGCGCCGTCGCGGTATCCGTGGTGCTCACCGTGATCGGTCCGAAGATCTTGGGCCGGGCGATGGACGTGATCTTCAACGGCGTGATCGGCGCCGGGTTGCCGGCGGGGGTCAGCAAAGACCAGGTCATCGCCGGGGCCCGGGCCAGCGGGGACAACAATTTCGCGGACATGCTCGCGGCATCGGACGTGGTGCCGGGGAAGGGCGTCGACTTCAACGCGCTCTCCTTCCTGATCGTCGTCGTGCTTTCGATTTATCTGGTCGCCTCGGTGTTCAACTGGTTCCAGGGCTATGTGCTGAACGTGATCGTGATGCGGGCAATCCGGAAATTGCGCAGCGACGTCGAGGCGAAGCTCAACCGCTTGCCGTTGAACTACTTCGACACCGGCCAGCGCGGCGATGTGCTGTCCCGGGTCACCAACGACGTGGACAATGTGCAGCAAGGCCTGCAGCAGGCATTCTCCCAACTGGTGAGTTCGGTGCTGCTGCTGGCCGGCTTCACCGTGATGATGTTCTTGGTCTCCTGGCAGCTGGCGCTCATCGCGTTGATCGCGATCCCGCTCTCCGGGGTGGTCGCCGGGGTGATCGGAACCCGGAGCCAAAAACTCTTCGCCTCGCAGTGGAAGACCACCGGTGCACTCAACGGCCAGATCGAAGAGTCGTTTTCCGGGCACGCCCTGGTGACCCTGTTCGGCCGGGAGCAGGACATGCTTGAGCGCTTCGACGAACGCAATGAAGAGTTGTACAGGGCGAGCTTCGGCGCCCAGTTCGTTTCGGGCCTGATGATGCCGATCATGCAGTGGGTCAACTACCTGAGCTATGTGGGCATCGCGGTGATCGGCGGCCTGCGGGTGGCCTCCGGCCAGATGACCCTGGGCGATGCCACCGCGTTCATCCAGTATTCGCGCGAGTTCAACCAGCCGCTGACCCAGATTGCCGGCATGGCGAACATGCTGCAGTCCGGTGTCGCCTCGGCTGAGCGGGTGTTCGAGTTCCTGGACGAGGACGAACAAGAGCCCGAGGATGCCCGGCGCCGGCTCCCGGCGAAAACCGATGGCCACGTCGAGTTCGAAAACGTGACCTTCAGCTACACCGCGGACAAACCGCTGATCGAGGACCTCTCGTTCTCGGCGAAGCCAGGTGCCACCGTGGCCATCGTCGGCCCCACCGGGGCCGGGAAGACCACCCTGGTCAACCTGGTGATGCGGTTCTACGAGTTGAATTCCGGCCGGATCACGGTGGACGGCGTCGACATCACCGAACTGAGCCGGGCCGAACTGCGTTCCAAAGTCGGCATGGTGCTGCAAGACGCCTGGCTCTTCGGCGGAACCATCTACGACAACATCAAGTACGGGAATCTGGACGCCACCGAAGAGCAGATCATGGAGGCGGCCAAGGCCACTTATGTGGACCGGTTCGTCCGGGCTCTGCCGGACGGGTACCAGACAGTGCTCGACGACGAGGGCGAAAACGTGAGCGCCGGCGAGATGCAGCTGATCACGATTGCCAGGGCGTTCGTGGCCAATCCGTCCTTGTTGATCCTGGACGAGGCGACGAGTTCGGTGGATACCCGGACCGAGGTGCTGGTGCAGAAGGCGATGGCGGCGTTGCGCACGGATCGGACCAGCTTCGTGATCGCACACCGCTTGTCCACCATCCGCGATGCGGACACCATTTTGGTGATGGAAGCCGGACGGATCGTGGAACAGGGCAGCCACCACGATCTGCTTGCGGCACAAGGGGCCTATTACCGGCTCTACCAGTCGCAGTTCGCCGGCGAGACCGACATCGACGATGTGGAAGCGCAGAGCAAAGCGTCGTTGTAACCGGTCCGGTACGGACGGGCGGACGTCCGAATCGCGAAAAGGTGCGCTGAACCTGAGGTTCAGCGCACCTTTTCGTCGGGCTGGAAGGGTCAGCAGCCCAGGTTTCCGCCGGGGTCGACGCCGAGGATGCCGGTGATGTTCTTGTAGTAGTTGATCCGGGCGTTGCGCTGGTCAGCGCCTTTGCCGTTGCATTCCAAGCCGCCGTTGATCGAGCGGATGGTTTCGCCGAATCCCTTGTTGTTGACCATGGCGTTGTGCGCGGTCATGGTGCCGGCGCCGTTCTGGGTGTTCCAGAACCAGAGTCCGGTGCCCCAGGCGAGCGTCGCATCGGTGGCGACCTTGTCCGGGTTGCGCAGCAAATCGACGCCGAGCGAATCCCCGGCGGCTTTGTAGTTGTAGTTCCAGCTCAGCTGCAGCGAGCCGCGGCCGTAGTACTGGTCGTTTCCGGCCGGGCAGCCGTAGGACTGGCTCTTGTCGCAGTAATGCGGGTAGTTGGCTTTGTTGATTTCCCGGATGTACTGCAGTCCGCCGGTTTCCTGGGTGACGTTGGCCAAGAAAGCGGCTGCTTCGCGCTTTTTGGTGGTGTCGCTGCCGGTGGTGGCGAATGCTCCGTATTTGGCCGCACCGTTGACCAGGCCCTGATAGGTGTAGAAGGAATTCCGGTTGGGGAAGATCTTGTTGAACTGCGCTTCGGTCACGATGAAGCCGGCGGCCGCAGCGGACGCCTCGGCCGGTGCCGGGCCGGCGTCGGCGTTGGAAACCGCCGGGGTGCCGATCAGCATGACGCTGCCGAGGGCCACGGCGCAGAACAGTTTCAGGTATTTTTTCATGGGGATGCCTTTCGCACTGCACATCGAGGAAGGGTCAGCAGCCCAGGTTTCCGCCGGGGTCGACGCCGAGCATGCTGGTGATGTTCTTGTAGTAGTTGATCCGGGCATTGCGGGAATCCGCGCCGTTGCCGTTGCATTCCAGGCCGCCGTTGATCGAGCGGATGGTCTCGCCGAAGCCCCGGTTCTGCACCATGGAGTTGTGGCTTGAGGTGCTGGCGCCACCGCTTTGCGTGTTCCAGTACCAGAGTCCGGTACCCCAGGCGAGCGTCGGATTGATGGCCACCTGATCCGGGTTGTTCAACAGGTCGTAGCCCAGGGAATCTCCGGCGGCTTTGTAGTTGTAGTTCCAGCTCAGTTGCAGCGAGCCGCGGCCGTAGTACTGGTCGCTGCCGGCCGGGCAGCCGTAGGACTGGCTGCGGTCGCAGTAGTGCGGGTAGTTCGCGGTGTTCAACTCGCGCAAGTATTGCAAGCTGCCGGTCTCGTGCTGCACATTGGCCAAGAAGGCTGCGATTTCACGCTTTTTCGTGGCGTCATCGCCGGTCGTGGCAAAGGCCGGGTATTTCTTGGCGCCGTTGACCAGGCCCTGGTAGGAGTAGGTGGCGTTCCGGTTCGGGAAGAGCTGGTTGAATTGCGCTTCGCTGATCGGGAACCCGGCGTTCGACGGCGGATTGCCGCCGGGATGCACGGTCCACTTCTGGTTGGCGTTGCCGGAGCAGGTGTAAATCTGCAGCCGGGTGCCGTTGGCAGAGCTCTGATCGGTCGAGTCGAGGCATTTGTCCGCGGCGGGGTTGACGATGTCGCTCGCGTTGGAGAACGCCCATTTCTGGTTGGCGCTGCCGGCGCAGTCCCACAGCTGGACCTTGGCGCCGTTGCTGGTCGATCGATCGGCAATGTCCAGGCACTTGCCGAGGATCCGGATGCTCTGATCATCGCCGATGGTCACTTGCTGGGCATTGGTGCCGTTGCAATCGTAGATTTGCACCGCGGTGCCGTTGTCCGATTTGGCGGCGGCTGCATCGATGCATTTGCCGCCGATGCCGGTGATCGTGCCGGTCGTTGCTGCTTGGGCGGCCGTGGGTGCGGCGACCAGGAGGAGTGCTGCGGCTGCGGATGCCGTCAGCAGGGCGAGGAGTTTCTTCACTGCAGGTGATCCTTTCGAACATTCAAAATGAGATCAGAATGGGTTTTACCTGAAGTGCGGTGATTGTTAGCAAAAGTCTTTCGTTCCAGACGGGTGAACACAAGACATAGTGAAAGATTTCCACGGAATGCTGCAATTTCTGTGGAAAGTACTTACTTAGCGTCGCAGTCCGCCCGCTGACCACTCTCTCCTCTCTCCTCACCCGCACCAACTGTGCACTCGCGCGGAGGTGGAGGTGGAGGTGGGCGCGGGGGTTCGAGGACGGGTGGGGCTGCGGCCTAGTCCGCGATTAAGTCAGTATGTCCTGACAAACCTTTGACAGGACATGTGTTCTGCGGCAAAGTATGTGGTGTGCCACACGAACTCCTGACCATCGGTCGTATCAGCGTCGACATCTATCCGAATGACATCGGCGTGGACCTCGAAGACGTGTCCAGCTTCGGCAAATACCTGGGCGGATCGCCCAGCAATGTCGCAGTGGCCGCTGCCCGGCACGGCCGGGCCTCGGCGGTGATCACCGGCACCGGAGCCGATCCGTTCGGACACTACCTGCACCGGGAACTCGGGAAATTCGGCGTATCCGACGAATACCTCGTCACCGATCCGCGCTGGCCCACTCCGGTCACCTTTTGCGCCATCAAACCACCCGACGAATTCCCGCTCTATTTCTACCGGCAACCGACGGCTCCGGATCTGCAGTTGGAAAAGCAGCATATTCCCACCGATGCCGTCCGGGCGGCCCGGATCTTCTGGTTCACGGTGACCGGACTCTGCCAAGAACCCAGCCGGGATTCGCACCTGTTCGCACTGGATGCACGGCCCCGCGACGGACTGGCCGAAGACCAGCACACCATCATCGACCTGGACTACCGGCCGATGTTCTGGCCCTCCGCGGCGGATGCCCGGGAACAGATCAACCGGGTCCTCGGCCGGGCCACGGTGGCGATCGGAAATGTCGAGGAGTGCACCGTGGCGGTAGGCCCGGGGACTCCGGACGAATTGGCGGACCGCTTGCTCGCCGCCGGAGTGCAGATCGCCGTGGTCAAGCTCGGCGCGGACGGCGTGTTGGCCAAAACCGCCACCGAGCGGGTGGTCTCGGCTCCGGTCCCGGTGCAGACGCTGAACGGTTTGGGCGCCGGAGACTCCTTCGGCGGCGCCTTCTGCCACGGACTGCTTTCCGGTTGGCCGCTCGGCCGGGCCTTGGATTTCGCGAACGCAGCGGGCGCGATCGTAGCTTCCCGGCTGTCCTGCGCAGATGCCATGCCGACGTCGGCCGAGGTCAACTCGTTGCTGGCCGAACGCGGCCGGCTCCATGGCGCCGGAGCCAGTTGAGCATGGCCGACTACCGAGAACTCACCCGGATCAGACTGGAAGACCCCGCCGCGGTATCACGGGCGGCGCGCTCCCGGCGCAAACACCCCGGGATCACGGCCGGCCGGCAGAATTTCATCGTCGCGGCAGACCATCCCGCGCGCGGTGCGCTCGCCGTCGGGGCGAACCCGGCCGCGATGGCGGACCGCGGCGATTTGCTGGACCGATTGCAGACCGCGCTCGCCGACCCCGACGTCGACGGGGTCCTGGCCTCACCGGACATCCTGGACGATTTGCTGCTGCTCGGCGCACTCGACGGCAAACTGGTTTTCGGTTCGATGAACCGCGGCGGCCTCGCCGGGTTGGTCAATGAGATCGACGACCGGTTCACTGCGCACACGGCCCGCGCGCTGCAACAGCTCGGTGCGGATGGCGGCAAAATGCTCACCCGGATCTGTTTCCAGGATCCGGACACTCCGAGGGCCCTGGAGGCGTGCGCCCAGGCCATCGACGCGCTCGCGGAGGAACAGCTCATCGCGATGGTCGAACCGTTCATCTCGGTCCGCAACGGGGATCGGAGCATCAGCAATGACCTGCGCCCCGACGCCGTGATCAAGTCGATGGCGATCGCCTCCGGGCTGGGCTCGACAAGCGCGTACTCCTGGCTCAAGATCCCGGTCGTGGCCGAGATGGAACGTGTGGTCGCGGCGACCACGCTGCCCATCGTGCTGCTCGGCGGGGACCCCGACGGCGACCAGGACGAGACCTTTGCCCGCTGGCAGAAAGCCCTGGCCCTGCCCGGGGTCCAAGGGCTGACGGTCGGCCGGAGCCTGCTCTATCCGCCCGATGACGACGTTGCCGCCGCGGTCGCCACCGCAGCCGCGCTTTTGCAGAAGGAGACCGGCCGATGAAGCTGACGGTAGGCCAAGCCCTGGTGGCCTTTCTGGCCAACCAATACACCGTGGACCGGATCGACGGCCGAGAATACCGGGCCCGCCTGATTCCCGGAATGTTCGGCATCTTCGGGCACGGCAATGTGGCCGGCGTCGGCCAGGCTCTGAAACAGGCCCAGGTTTCCGATCCGGCGACCATGCCTTACTACCAGGGGCGCAACGAACAGGCGCAGGTCCACCAAGCGGTCGGGTATGCCCGGCATACCCGACGGCGCGCCACGTTCGCGGTGAGCACGTCGATCGGCCCCGGAGCCACCAATATGGTCACCGGTGCCGCTCTGGCCACCACCAACCGGTTGCCCGCTTTGCTGTTGCCTTCGGACATTTTCGCCAGCCGAGTCGCTGATCCGGTGCTGCAGCAACTGGAACGGCCCGACGCCGGCGACGTGTCGGTCAACGATGCCTTCCGCCCGGTGTCGAAGTATTTCGACCGGGTGTCCCGGCCGGAACAATTGGCATCGGCCATGTTGAACGGACTCCGAGTGCTCACCGATCCGGCAGAAACCGGTGCCGTGACGATCAGCCTGCCGCAGGACGTCCAGGCCGAAGCGTTCGAGGTTCCGCTGGAATTCCTGGCAGAACGGGAGTGGCGGATCCGCCGTCCGGATGCCGAGCGGGAAGACATCGCCGAAGCCGCCCGGCTGATCCGCGCGGCGGAGCGCCCACTGATCATCGCCGGCGGCGGCGTGCTCTACGCTTATGCGGAAGACCAGTTGGCTGCCCTCGCTGCGGAGACCGGGATGCCGGTGGCCAATACCCAAGCCGGCGTCGGGGTGCTGGCCTGGGACCACGCGCAATCCGTCGGCGCAGTCGGTTCGACCGGCACGACGGCGGCCAATGCGGCCGCGGCCCAAGCCGACCTGGTGATCGGCATCGGGACCCGGTATGAAGACTTCACCACGGCCTCCCGGACTGCTTTCCAGCATCCGCGGGTGCGGTTCGTCAACATCAATGTTGCAGCCTTCGACGCCTACAAACTGGGCAGTCCGCTGCCGATCGTCGCCGATGCCCGGAAGGCGCTCGTCGCACTCCGCGAGGCGTTGGCCGGATTCCGGGTGGATCCCGGGCAACTGGCCGAGACCGATCGGCAGAAGCAACGCTGGAACGGCATCGTGGAGCGTGCTTTCGGTGAACGGCCGGCCAGTGGAAACAGCCAGAACGCGATCATCGGCACGGTCAATGCGGCGCTGGCGGACCAGGACGTGCTGGTTTGCGCAGCGGGGTCCTTGCCCGGAGATCTGCACAAAATGTGGCGAGTCCGCGATCCTTTCGGCTACCACGTGGAATACGCCTACTCCTGCATGGGCTATGAGATTGCCGGCGGTCTGGGCGTGAAGCGTGCGGTGCTCGCGGCGGGGGAACCGCGCGACGTCGTGGTCATGGTCGGCGACGGTTCGTACCTGATGATGCACACCGAGTTGGTCACCGCCGTCGCCGAGGGCATCAAACTGATCGTGGTCTTGATTCAGAACCACGGCTACGCCTCGATCGGGGCCTTGTCGGAATCGCTCGGTTCGCAGCGTTTCGGGACCAAGTACCGGGCCTTGGACCAGGCCGCGCACAGCTTCGACGACGGGCCGGTGCTGCCGGTCGACCTGGCCGCGAATGCCGCTTCGCTCGGCGTCCGGGTGCTCAAGGCCCCGGGGCTGGCCGAATTGGCGGCAGCGATCGCCGAAGCCAAGGAATTGCCTGAAGCCGGCGGCCCGGTGCTGATCCAGATCGAGGCCGATCCTTTGCTGGACGCGCCCGGTTCGGAGTCCTGGTGGGATGTTCCGGTCGCGGCCGAATCGGAGTTGGAAAGCACCAAGAAGGCTTACCGGGCCTACTTGGAAAACAAGCACAAGCAACGGCCGCTGTTGGGCGGGACGGAAAGGAAACCGTGATCGAAAATGCTTTGACCATCGGCACCGCGCCCGACTCCTGGGGCGTCTGGTTCGCCGATGACCCGCTGCAGACGCCTTGGCCGCGGTTTCTCGACGAAGTCGCCGAGTCGGGCTACAAGTGGATCGAGTTGGGTCCCTACGGTTATCTGCCCACCGATCCGGCCCGATTGGCCGACGAATTGGCGCAGCGGGATTTGAGAATCACCGCCGGAACCGTGTTCACCGCGTTCCACCGCGGTGTGGCGGAATGGGAAACCGCCTGGCAGCCGGCCCGCAGGGTGGCCGAATTGACCGCGGCGATGGGCGGCGAGCACATCGTGGTGATTCCGGCGATGTGGCGCGACGACGTCACCGGCGAGGCCGTGGAGAGCGGCGAGCTTTCCGACCGGCAATGGCAGGACCTCTTCGACGGTCACAATCGGCTCGGCAAGGTGCTCAGCGAGGAGTACGGCCTGCAGCAGCAGTTCCATTCGCATGCCGATTCGCACGTCTGCGCGCAACCGGACATCGAGAGGTTGTTGCAACACACCGATCCCGCGCTGGTGACGCTCTGCCTGGATACCGGGCACGCCGAATACGGCGGCGCGTCCAGCCTGGAACTGATCGAAAAGTATCCCGAACGGATCGGCTACCTGCATCTGAAACAAATCGATCCGGCGGTCCTGGCCACCGTGCGGGAACAGGACCTGACCTGGGCCGCGGCGAATCTGGCCGGCGTGATGACCGAGCCGCCGTCCGGGCTGCCGGACCTCGGCGCGGTGATCGATGCGGTGGAAAAACTCCAGCGGCCGATCTTCGGAGTGGTGGAGCAGGACATGTACCCCTGCGATTTCAGCAAGCCGATGCCCATCGCGCGGCGCACCAAAGACTATTTGCTCGCTTGCGGGTCCCGGACCCGGATCGTTTGAAAGGCCAGATGCATTGGAGGACCGGTCGATGAGTTTGAAGGTAGCTGTTGTCGGTGCCGGACGGATGGGAGCCGATCACGTCCGGCGACTGCACGAGGTCACGGAGCGGGCGAGCGTCGCCGTCGTCGTGGACATCGATTTGGATCGTGCCGCTGCGGTCGCGGAGCCGGTCGGTGCGGTGGCGGTGGCGTCGCTCGAAGCCGCACTGGAGGTCGACGGGGTGAACGCGGTGCTGATTGCCACCCCGGGATTCCTGCACGAGGCGGCGCTGTACCGGGCCTTGGAGCGGGATCTGCCGATTCTCTGCGAGAAGCCGATGACGCCGGATGCGGCCTCGGCCTGGAAGGTGGTCCAAGCCGAGGCGGCGCTGGGCCGGCAACGGATCCAGGTGGGATTCATGCGCCAGTTCGATGCCGGCTACCAGACGTTGAAGGCCGAGATCGAAGGCGGTGCGGCGGGCGGCTTGCTGATCTTGCATTGCGTGCATCGGAATCCGGACACCCTCGCCGGTTTCACCGAGGCGATGCTGATCAATGATTCCGTGGTGCACGAATTCGATGCGATCCGCTTTCTGACCGGTGAAGAAATCAGTTCGGTGCAAGTGCGCAAGGGCAAACGGTCCAGCCTGGCTCCGGAGGGGATCAAGGATCCGCAGCAGGTGCTGATCGAAACCGAATCCGGGATCCTGGCCGACGTGGAAATCTTCGTCAACGCCCGGTACGGCTATGAAGTGGCAACGCAGGCGGTCTTCGAAAACGGTGTGCAGAACATCGGATCCGGCGAAGTCACGCCGAGTTTCATCGAGCGGTTCGAAGCCGCCTATGATGCGGAAGTGCAATCCTGGGTCGATGCCGCATTGCAGGGCCGGATCGGCGGGCCGAATGCCTGGGACGGATACGCCACCGCGGCCTGTTGCGAAGCGGGAGTCGCGGCTCAGCGCACCGGGGAGCGAACCGCCGTCGTCCTCGAGGTCAAGCCGGAACTTTACCGCTGACTGCTGACCGGTCCAGCGATCCCGAACCCGCTCGGAGGTGCGGAGGTGGGGTGGATCGGGGACCGCTAGCCGTCGAACGGCAAGCGTGGATCGATCTGCTGGGCATCCCAGGTGGCGCGCACCCAGCCGTGGTGCGGATCGTCGCTGATCAGCCACTGGCGCACCGGCCCGGGGCCGGCCATCACGTTCAAGTAGTACAAGTCGTAACCCGGTGCGGCCATCGCGGGGCCGTGCCAACCGTAGGGCACCAGTACCGCATCGCCGCTGCGGACCTCGGCGGTGACCTCGATCGGCCGCTCGTCGGAGGCGTACACCCGCTGGTAGCCGACCGCGTCGGCCTGCTCCGGGGCGCCCGCAGTCGGCCGGGTTTCGAAGTAGTAGATCTCTTCCAGGGCGCTCTCGTGCTCGCCTTCGAGGTCGTGCTTGTGCGGCGGGTAGGAGGACCAATTCCCCGCCGGGGTGAGCACTTCGCAGACGATGAAGCGATCCGCATCCAGCACCGCCGGGGTGCCGAAATTGTGCACCTGCCGTGAGCAGTTCCCGGCTCCGCGCAGTTCCACCGGGATCTCCTCGGCGCCGATCCGGCGTGCCGGGAACGACGCCGACGCCGGCGCGCTGGCGATGGCGACCCGGCCGCCGCCGTCGGAACCGACGGTGAGCGTGGTCCAGGTCCCGGCGTAGACCACATCGCTGCGACCATGGAACACCGATTCGCGCCCGGCCAGTTCGAACTGTTCCAGGCCCTCGTCGCCGGCCAGCCGGACGCTGAACGAGCCGCTGAGCGGGATGACCAGGCGTTCCTCGGCAGCACCGGGGATCTGCACCGCGTCCCCGGCTTCGAGCGTGCAGATTTTCAGTCCGGTGTGCTGCCAGCCGGCGGTCGGAAGCTTCGAGTCGAAGGCGCCAAGGGAAAGCTCCCATTCGCGGTGCGCCGCGGTGCCGCGGGGGTATATCCAGTCAGCCATGTTTTACCTTTGCACCAGGGTGAGTTCGAAACTGTAGGAGTCGGCCCGGTACACGTGGTGGCCAGTCTCGATCGCCCGGCCGGTGTCGTCGACTGCAGTGCGTTCCATGGTGACCAAAGCGGAACCCACCTCGGTGTCCAGTTGCGCCGCCTGGTATTCGTTGGCCACAGCTGCGCCGATCCGCTGATGGGCCAAGGAGAAGTTCACTCCCGCGGCGCGCAATACCGCGTACAGGCCCTGCGCCTTCAACATCGCCGGGTCCAGCGCGGTGAGGTCGTCCCGAACCCAGTTCTCCATCAACGCGAGCGGTTTCCGGCCGACTTTGCGCAGCCGGCTGAAATGGTAGGCCTGTGCGCCGGGCGGCAGGCCGAGCTGCTGCGACACCGCTTCCGGGGCTTCCAGATGCGCGAAGTCGATGACCTGGGTGGCCGGCTTGCTGCCGTTGCGGAGCAAATCGTCGTACAGGCTGGAAAGTTCCAACGGTCGGCGCACCTGCCGGGACACCACTTGCGTACCCACGCCGCGTTTGCGGACCAGCAATCCGGCCCGGACCAGTTCGTCCATCGCCTTGCGCATGGTCGGGCGGGACAGTTTGAGCTGGGCCGCGAGTTCGATCTCGTTGTCCAGCTTGCTCCCAGCGACCAGAGCGCCGGATTCCACGGCGGCTTCGATGCCCTGGACCACCTGGTGGTAGAGCGGGATCGGCGACGAGCGGTCGATCGGGATATTCAGCGGCACGGGACCTCCTCGGCGGGTTCTTCCCGAGCCTAGCAAGAAGCAGTCCTATTGTCAGGACAAGATGACAAATGGTCGCAGCGGAATCGGAGATCCGGCTCAATAGCTGATGTCCCACTGGAACACGTGGAAGACGAAGCCGAACCAAGCGAGGAACAGGGACGCCGACAACAGCAAGGCATGTCCGGCGATCCGCCAGCCCGGTCGCGGCCGGCCGAGGACCGGTTGCCTTGCGCCCGGCTGCCGATCGCGCCGGTCAATGGAATATTTAGTTGACCGAAGCATGTTTATTAAGATATGGTTGCCTGAAGCAAACAAGTATTTGGAGGGTCGCGTGTCGGTCGAACCGGAAACCGCGGAGCGCCTGGTCAACCGGATCGTGGATTTCCAGCGGGCTGTGCGTTGCGTCTCGGCAGCCCATGTGACGCCTGCGGACCAAGGCATCGCGCTGATCGGGGTACTGCGGATGATCAGTGAAGCCGGCGAAGCCCGCGGATCGGATCTGGCCGAACAACTCGGCGTCGGCGCCTCGGTGCTGAGCCGCCATGTTTCCGACCTGCACGCGCTCGGCCTGGTGGAGCGGCGTCCTGATCCGGAGGACGGACGGGCGCAATTGATCACGCTTTCGGCCCGCGGCCGGGAGGAACTCGGCGTCGCCCAGGCGCGCCGGGCCGCGGTGATCGCCGAGGCGCTCGCCGGCTGGGCGGAGGACGAAGCCGCCCAGGCCGCTTCGTTGCTGGAAAAACTTGCTTCGACTTTTGACCATTCAATCCGCGCGAAGGCTGCCCGAAAGGCCGCCCGCGGGATCCCCATGCACACAGATTAGGAGCCATCACGTGGCGAACCATTCAGCGGAGGCCGCGCCGGCGTCCGTCGGGAGTCTTCCGAAAGCGGGCCAGGCGGCACCGGCCGACTCGGCGCAGATGACGCACCGCCAGATCATGGAAGCATTGACCGGTTTGCTGGCCGCGTTCTTCACCGCGATCTTGAGCAGCACGATCGTGGCCAACGCCTTGCCCACCATCATGTCCGATTTGAAGGGCACGCAGACCGATTTCGCCTGGGTGGTCACTGCGGCGCTTCTGGCCAACGCGGCCACCACCCCGATTTGGGGCAAGCTGGCCGACTTGTTCAACAAGAAGCTCCTGGTGCAGCTGAGCATCGTGATCTTCGTCGTCGGGTCCGTGCTGGCTGGACTGAGCCAGAGCATCCCGATGCTGCTCACCGCCCGGGTGGTCCAAGGCGTGGCCCTGGGCGGATTGACCGCACTGGCCCAGGCGATCATCGGCACCATGATCGCGCCCCGGGAGCGTGGCCGGTACTCGGGCTACATGGGCGCCGTGATGGCGGTGGGCACGGCAGGCGGGCCGCTGCTGGGCGGGTTCATCGTGGACAGCCCGCTCGGTTGGCGCTGGACCTTCTACATCTGCGTGCCGCTTGCCGTGATCGCCTTGGTCCTGTTGCAGAAGACGCTCAAGCTGGTGCACGTGCGTCGGGCGGCGAAAATCGACTGGGCCGGTTCGATCCTGCTGACCGCTGGCGTCTCGCTGATCCTGATCTGGATCTCCTTCGCCGGCAAAGCCGGATACTACGACTGGTGGTCGTGGCAGAGCGCCTTGATGGCCGGCGGGGGAGTGCTGCTCCTGGTCGTGATGCTCTTCGTCGAGTCCAAGGTCAGCCAACCGATCATCCCGCTCAAGATCGTCACCCAGCGCACCACCGCATTGGCCATCGTGGCCTCGGTCGCCGTCGGTGTCGCGATGTTCGGCTCGTCCACGTTCCTGGGCCAGTACTTCCAGATTTCCCGCGGTGCGACGCCCACCGAGGCGGGCTTGCTCATGCTCCCGTTGATCGGCGGGAACCTGATCGGTTCGGTGGTTTCCGGCCAGTTGATCAGCCGTTTCGGCAAATGGAAGCGGTTCCTGGTCAGCGGTGGCGTGCTGCTGATCGGCGGACTGGGCCTGGCCGGGACCATCGACCACACCACGGATCTGACCCTGGTCGGGATCTTCATCTTCATCGTCGGCCTGGGCCTGGGGCTGATGCTGCAGAATCTGGTCCTGGCGGTGCAGAACACGGTGCGGGCCGAAGACATCGGTTCGGCGAGTTCTTCGGTGGCGTTCTTCCGGTCCTTCGGCGGCGCAGTCGGCGTCTCGGTGCTCGGTGCGGTTCTGGCCAACCGGGTCAGCAGCTTGTCCAGCGACGGGCTGAGCAAGCTCGGGGTCCCCGCCTCGGCGCAGCAATCCGGCGGCAATCTCGACCTGGTGGACTTGCCGGCCCCGATCCGCGACGTCATCCGAGCCGCCTACGGCGATGCCACGTCGCTGATTTTCATGATCTCGGCGATCATCGCGGTGGCCGCGTTGATTTCGGTGCTGTTCATCAAAGAGCGCGCCCTGCGCCGGACCGTGGAACTGCAGGACGATCCGCAGCTCCCGAACCAGCAGGACGACATCGACCGCGAGTTCGCCGAGGTGCTCAACTCAGGGGTGAATGCTGCACCGGCCCAGCTGCCCGGCCGTTCCGGGGAAGCCGGCGTTGCGCGTCCGCTGCCGGCCCCGGGATTACTGACCGCGACGGCGGCGGAGCGCACTCCGGCTGAGCTGATGGCGCAGACGCAGCGGCTGCTGGCCGAACAGCAGCTCCAACTGAGCAGTGCGATGGCCGAGGTCCAGATGATCGCCGGCCAACAGCAGCGCTTGGCGGCAGCCCAATCCCAGGCGGCGCACGAGCTCCGCGAACTCCAGGAACGGTTGCAGCAGGAACGCCGGATCCAGGAAGCGGCGGCGCATTATCTGGCCAGCCGCGCAGCACCGGGCGGGCCAGCAGACTGAACCGGTAAGCTTCGGCCATGGCTGATCCGTATTTCATCTCGCGCACCCGATTCGTCCCGGCGCCGCCGGAACCGATTTTCGAACTGCTGGCGACCCCGGCGATGCACCCGCTGATCGACGGCTCGGATACCGTGACCGGGGTCCAGCCCAACGGGCCGGAGCGGCTCAGCGCGGGCGCGAAGTTCGGCATGGACATGAAAATCGGCGCACCCTACAAAATCATGAACTACGTGGTCGAGTTCGAAGAGGGGCGACGCCTGGGCTGGCGGCATTTCTACGGCCACGTCTGGCGTTACATCCTGGAACCGGCCGACGGCGGCACCCTGGTGACCGAAGAATGGGATGCCCACCGGATGCGGGGCCGGCTGGGCTTGCGGATCACCGGGTTCACCCGGCGCAACCCGGCGAACATCGAACGCACCCTGGAAAACCTGGCAGCGCACTTCAGCCCGGCCGACTGAATCCAGCCGGGCCGCACCGCGGCTATCCGGTCACCGTGCCGAACAGCAGCCCCAGGAGGTACGTCGCGGCCGCCGCACTGTACCCGATCAGCAGCTGGCGCAACCCACGGGCCAGCGGCGGTGCACCGGAGAGCAGGCCGACGACGGCGCCGGTGGCCAACAATGCCAGGCCGACCAAGACCGCCGAGACGATGATCGCGGTGAAACCGCTCAACCCGAAGATGTACGGCAGAACCGGGATGATCGCTCCGGAGGCGAAGAAGCAGAAGCTCGACGACGCGGCACCGAACGCGGTGCCGATGGTTTCGTGGGCGGGCGCTTCCGACTCGTCGTCGGGCTGCAGTGAGAAACTCGGATTGCAATCGCAATCGAAGGTGCCCATCCGTTCGGCCGCGCGGTGCTCGGCTTCGGCCTGGCTCATCCCGCGGGCCCGGTAGACCAAGACCAGTTCATTGGCATTGATGTCCAGTGCCTTGGCCGCAGTCAGCGTGATCCGGGTCGGCCGGGAAGCGTCGAGCAGCTCGCGTTGCGAGCGGACCGAGACGTATTCGCCGGCGCCCATGGAGAGCGCACCGGCCAGCAGCCCGGCAATGCCGGAAAGCAGCACCAGATGGGTTTCAACCCCGGCTCCGGCCATGCCCATCACGAGCGAGAGATTGCTGACCAGGCCGTCGTTGGCACCGAAGACGGCGGCCCGGAAGGTGCCGGACAGGCGATTGCGGCCACGGGTCGCCAGACCGCGGACCACTTCTTCGTGGATGGCCTCGTCGGCGGCCATGGTCGCGGTCGCGTCCAAGTCCTTCGAGTACGGCGAATGCGATTCGGAACGTTGCGCCAGGGCGAGCACGAAGACCGAGCCGAAGTGCCGGGCCAGGAACCCCAGCATCCGGCTGTTCAGCGATGCCTTGCGGGTTTTTCCGGCGTGCTCGCCGAGAAGCCGGAGCCAATGCGCTTCATGGCGTTTTTCCGCTTCGGCGAGGGCCAGCAGGATGTCCCGTTCTTCGCCTTCGCGTTTGGTGGCCAGCGCCCGGTAGACCGCGGCTTCGGCCCGCTCGTCGGCCAGGTACGTCTGCCAGCGGCGGATTTGGGCCGGAGTGGGTTCCGGCCCGGCTGCTGGTCCGGGGCTGGGTTGGGCTGGGTGTGCAGACACGTTCTCTCCTCGGGTCAGCCCTCACTTTAGCCGTTATCGGCCAGGAGAATCGGCTGGGATTCCTCAGCCGCAAGCTTCGGCGTGCCTCAACTTCGGTTGGACCTGCTGCCGGGGCTTCCGGATAGCGATCTGACATTTGGCTAGCGCTTTGTCGCGCAGGAGGCTATCCGAAGTGCGAGCGGCTATCCGAAACCGTGCTCAGCTCGGTGGCTTCGCCGCAGAGTCGGAATACCCGTTCTTCGCCCGCGCGGCACCCGGTCCTGGCAACCGTGACCGTGAGCGTCGATTGCTCCGGATGCCAGCGGCTCGGCTGCACCGGATTGGCCAGCGCGCTGAGCAGCGCCGCCGGTTCGGCGACCCAGAAACTGCGCCATTCGCCGTCGTGCAGGAACGCGACGGTGCCGAGATTGACCTCGACGGCGGGGAGGACGACGCGGAAACCAGACACCGGCGTGCCTTTCGGAGGTGCTCTTACCCGCCGGGTTTGTCTCGCGGCCCGCCGGGTCGCTTCGTCATCCGAGCCACCCTTGAACATGGGGTTGGCGTGCGGCCAGTCGGAGCTTTGCCTGCCGGGCAGGACGACCGCATCTCATGAAGCACTTTCACCTTAGACCCGCGCCGCGCTGCAGCGCGCAATATTACGCCGGGTTTTTCCCGGTCGTCGCTGCGACGGCCTCCGGTTTGGCGACCGCGCCCTCCAAGCGCAGATTCCAGGCCCGGATCACCGGTTCCGGGGTGCGTGGCGTGGCCAAAGAGACCACGATGTAGACCAGCAGCGAAGCGCCCAGGCCGAAGTAGATCGGCTCATTTGCGTAGATGCCGTCCTCGCTGGGGATCGCACCGGTGGCGAAGAGCACCAGCAGCACGATGGTCACCACGGCTCCCACCGCCATCGAGGCGGCGGCAGCCACTCCGGTGCCGCGCTTCCAGACCAGGCCGCCGATGATCGCCACGAGCAGTCCGCCGACCAGGATGTCGTAGGCGATGGTCAAGGCGGAGACCACGTCCTTGACCAGAACTGCGATCACGATCGCGAGCACGCCCAGGCCCAGCACCCAGAACCGGTTCGCCCGGACGTCGTGCTCGGGATTGGCCGAATCTTCGGTAGTGACCCGCTTGCCGAACCAGCTGGCCACGAAGGGCAGCACATCGGCCCGGGCCACGGTGGCGGCCGCGATGAGCGCACCGGAGGCAGTGGACATCATGGCGGCCACGGCGGCGGCAAGGACCAGCCCGCCCAGCCCGATCGGCAACAAGTTGGAGGCGACCTCGGCGTAGACCGCGTCCTTGCCGCCGGCCGCGATGTCGATGTCCGGCAGGGCAACCCGGGCGGCCATGCCGATCAGCGCGCCGGCCACGCCGTACAGGATGCAGTAGATGCCCGCGGTGGTGCCGCCCCAGCGGGCGACGGCGGGCGATTTCGCGGTGAACACACGCTGCCAGATGTCCTGGCCGATCAGCAGGCCGAGCGTGTAGACCACGAAATAGGTGATGATGGTCTGCACGCCGATGCCGTCGAGCTGGAAGAAGCTCTCCTTGACCCGGTCCCGGATCGAATCGAAGCCGCCCTGCTGGTTGGCTGCGGCCAGGGCGAAGGGCAGCATCAGGCCGAAGACGCCGAGCGTCTTGATCACGAATTGCGCCATGTCGGCGAGGGTGATCGACCACATGCCGCCGATGGTCGAATAGACCAGCACGATCGCGCCGCCGACCGCGATCGCGGCCCAGCGCTCCCAACCGAAGAGCACCACGAAGACCGTGGCGTAGGCGCTGGTCGAGGTGGCGCAGAGCATCAGGGTGTAGGCCAGCATCACGATCGAGGAGGTCTGGGTGGCCTTGTGCCCGTAGCGCAGGCTCAGCATTTGGGAGACCGTGTAGATCTTCAGCTTCTGGATGGTTCCGGCGAATGCCAGGCTGAGCAGCAGCACGCCGACGCCGATCGCGACCACCAGCCAGAGGCCGGAGATGCCTTTGCTGTAACCCAGGCCCACGCCGCCCACGGTGGATGCGCCGCCGAGCACGACGGCGGCCATGGTCCCGGTGTAGAGCAGCGGGCCCAGGCGGCGGCCGGCGACCAGGAAGTCGGCGTTGTTCTTGGTGCGGCTTTTGCCCCAGAAGCCGAACAACAGCATGCCCAGCAAGTACGCGACCACAATGGCGATGTTGACGATGTTCTGCGCGTCCATGCGGGCCCCTAGCGAAGTGATCAAGCAGCAATGAAATTGCCTGATAGAAAACTAATGTTGCTTGGTAGGCTATTGTGTGATCCGGCTTACAGTCAAACGTTACGCGCGCCGTAGGATGCTTCGAGTGTAGTGGACGCAGACTGGACGGTACCAAGGACAACGGAGGGACGACGCGATGAAGGCATTGCCAGTGGAGCCGAACGCGGGCCCGGTGCAGATCGGTTCACGGATCCGGGCCGCCCGCCAAGCGCAGCGTTTCACGATTGAACAGGTGGCTGAGGCGAGTGGCCTGACCAAGGGCTTCCTGAGCCGGGTCGAACGGGATCTGACCTCACCGTCGGTTGCTTCGTTGCTGGTCCTGTGCCAGGTGCTGTCGATCTCGATCGGCGATTTGTTCACCGTGCCCAGCACGCATCTGGTCCGGGCCGGTGAAGCACCCAAGGTCTCGCTCGGCGGCGTCGGCATCGTGGAGCGGCTGCTGACCGAACGTTCCGAGCGCCGCTTGCAGGTGCTGCACGCCGAAATCGAGCCGTATGGCAAAGGCGAGGACGAGCTGTACACGGTCGACTGCGAGGTCGACGTGCTGCACATCATCGAGGGCGAGCTGACCCTGCGGTTCAGCAACGACAGCTACGATCTGCGCAGCGGCGACACGCTCTCCTTCCCGGGCCACGAGCCGCATTCCTGGACCAACCACTCGGCCAAGCCGGTCCGGGTGCTCTGGATCCTGGCCCCGGCGGCCTCGCGCTGAACCCGATGCTCCGGCTTGACCGGCCGCAACCGGCCGGCTCAGCCGAGCGCGGCGAGGGTCACTTCGGTCGCCCTGACGATCGCCTCCGCATTCCCATCGGTGTCCGGGGCGGCGTTGACGCCCCGGCTCAAGATCGCCAGCGTGACCGGCGGTTTGCCCTTCCGGAAGATGACGCCGACGTCGTTCATGGCGCCATAGCCGCCGGAGCCGGTCTTGTCCGCCAACTCGGCGTCCTTCGGGATCGCGGCACGCATCTTCTGTGCCGACGTCGTGTTGCGCAGCATCCAGGAACGCAGCATGGCTTGGCCGGTGAGATCGAGCCCGTCGCCCAAGAGCAGCGAGTTGTAGATTCCGGCGAGGTCCTTGGCGGTCGAAGTATCCCGGTCATCGCCTGGTTTGGCCTCGCTCATCTCCGGTTCGATGCGGTCCAAACGGGTGTTCGGGGCGCCCTTTGCCGCGGCGAAGGCGGTGACGGCTGAGGTTCCGCCGAGCTGCTCGATCAACAGGTTCGCCGTGGTGTTGTCGCTGTACCGTGCGGTGGCGTCGCACAGCTGGGTGATGGTCATGCTGCGGCCGGCGAACTTTTTCGCAATCGGCGCGTAGTCGAGCAGTTTCGCCGGATCGACTGGCACCTCGGTCTCCCAATAGCCTTCGGAGTGCGCGTACTTGTCGATCAGCGCGGCGACCAGGATCGTTTTGAACGTCGAGCACATGGCGAACGGTTCTTCGGCGCGGTAGCCGAGCGTGCTCCCGCCTTCGGCGAATGCGCATACGCTCAAGGCGACGCCGAGGTCTTTTTCCAACTCGGCCAGCTTGCCGGACCAGATGCCGGGGCTGATCGACGCCGAGGCGCCGGTGGCCGGTGGTTGCGGGCTGCATCCGGAGAGTGCGGCAGTGCCGAGCAGGCCCAGCCCGGCGAGCAGGCCGCTGCGCCGGCTGAACAGCCGGGCGGGCGTGGTGGAATCGGTGGCTATGCGGTTCGGTGTGTCCATGGTTCCAGCCTGCGGGACCCGATTTCATGTTTTCAAAGAACAAATCAGTCAGATTGATGTCGAATGTGCATATATTGGCTATTCTCGGACCATGGATCTGTTGTCCGGCTGCCGGTGCTTCGTCGAGGTCAACGACCGTGGTTCATTCACTGCTGCGGCCGAAGCGCTGGGCCTCGTCCAACCGGTGGTCAGCCGCCGGATCGCCGCTTTGGAGCGCAGCCTGGGCGGCGCCCTGTTCCACCGCTCCACCCGGAATCTCAGTTTGACTCCGCTGGGTTCGGCGATGTTGGGCAAAGCCCGGCAGCTTTGCGAGCTGGCCGATGAACTGTCCCTGCAGGCAGCCGAACAGCGCTCCCGCCCGGTCCGGCTCTGCGTTCCCGAGCACTGCGAACTCGCGGATCTGAGTTCGGTCGTCGCGACGGCGCATCGACTCGGCTTCCAGATCAGGATCTGCCGTTGCGACGTCTATCGCGGGACGCATGCCTTCCGGAGCCTGGAGGTGGATCTGCTGGTGGAAGCCGGGCCAGCAGGGGAGGCGCAATGGGCTGCCCGGCTCGGCGTGGCCGGCCAGCCGGACGCGGGGACCGGGCGATTTTTCTTAGACTCGCTGCGCACCTTCCCGGCGGCCGACCGCTCGGCCGCGCTCTGGGTGCAGCCCATCGACGATGTGCCGGCGATCCGGGACCCGCTGCGCCGGGCCGGGGACCGCGCAGCCCTGACCCGGCGGCAGCTGCGGATTGCCACGCACTTCACCGAGTGGATCGCTCCGGTCAGCTATGCCGGTTCTTTGCTGCTGTGCACCGAGGAGGAAGCCGAGCGGCACGGCCTGTTCTGGCGGCCGCTCGGCGATCTGGAGCTGCATCGGTTTCTGCGGGTCACCGCCCGGGAACCGGTGTTGGAACTCACCGGGGCCGCTGAATTCAGCCGGACCATGGGACAGGCCTTGGGCATGCCGGCTGCGGCCGCCGGGCTGGCGGCTGCCCGATGAGCACGGAACAATTGCAGAGGAGCGGCACCGCCGCGGTGCTGCGGGCCAAGGAGCATTTGCGCATTGCCGGCTTGGCCGCCGGGGTGCTGGTCCGGGATCTGGCCACCGGGGCCGAACTGGGCATCGATACCGAACGCAAGTTCCCTTTGGCTTCGGTGGTGAAACTCCCGCTCGCGCTCGCCGTGCTGTACGACATCGAACACGGGCGGCTGGACCCGGCGGAGTTGGTGCAGTGTGATCCGCAGCGCCGGCTGGACGGCCCGACCGGGCTGTCGCGGTTCCGCGGACCGGCCTGGATCACGCTGCCGGACCTGGCCTTCCTCGCGGTCACCACCAGCGATAACACCGCCGCGGAACTGCTCTTCGAGCGCTGTCCGCCGGCGCGGATCAATCAGGTGCTCCTCGACTACGGCGTTGCCGACGTGGTGGTCCGGCATACGCTCACCGAACTCCAGCGCACGGTCGCCGACGTGCTCGACGCCGAACAGCCCGGGCTGGCGCTCGAGCTGGCGATCAACAGCGGCACCAACGGGCAAGGGCACGTGATCAAGCAACTGGACGTGCATCAGGCCAATGCCGGTTCGGCCAGGTCGCTGGCGAACCTCCTGCAGCGGATCCGGGCGGATTCCGGGGCGGTGGGCCGGCAGCTGATGGAACTGTTGCAGGACAATGCGCTGCGCCGCCGCCTGGCGCCGCATTTCGAATCCGATGCCACGCTCTGGAGTTCGAAGACCGGGACCTTCCTGAACCTGCGGCATGAAGTCGGGATCGCGACTCCGGAAGGCCACCCCGGCTTCATCGTCGTGGTGCTCAGCGAGTCGTCGGTGCCGGCTTATGTGCAGCCGCTCGCCGAGCAGGCACTTGGACTGGCAGCCCGGGAACTCTACGATCATTTGCGGGCGCACGGCTGAGGTTTGCCAATGCCGGGATCGAGAGTTACCCTGGGTAAGCAAGGTGCCACTCGATAGCTGAGGCTCCTTCGCGGACACAAGCCAGCGATCCCAAACGTCGAGAGACGCCCCGGATCAGGACAGACCACCCCGGCCTAAGGGGTGATCCCGATTGGCTCCCAGCGGATTCCGCAGGGTCACGACGCGAAGTGCCAAAGGTCTGACGAGGAGGGGCAATCATCGGCAAAATGCCGAACCTCTCTTGTTCTGCGGTTTTGAATGCCGCGATGAACTCCGCGCCGCGCTGGAAGACGGGAGTTGAACCATGAGTTCTGGTCATCAACCCTGTCCCGCGCCCGATCAATCGATTCGCTGACCGCAACGCGTTTCACTGCACTGCGCGCGGGACTTGACCCCGAGCCTTAGAACACCCTTCGCCGACCGCTGCCCAGCAGCCCTCGGTTGCGCTTAGACGCGCCCCAAACACCGCACCTCGATGACCCCTGCCCAAAACAGGGAAGAAACTCAGGAATCATGACCCTCGATACCAGCACCAATCAAACTGCCAATTCGGCCGTCCTCGATTCGGCCCACACCGGAGACATCAAGGGCGCCCTCGGAACCATTTCCGTCAATGACAATGCCCCGCGGGGCACGCTCAAGGCCCGGCTGAAGACCCTGATCGCAATCGTGGGTCCCGGCCTGATCGTG
>SXGS01100791.1_pt1 | contig 25623 bp, 22 predicted proteins | sample 3174681 | NCBI WGS metagenome assembly SXGS01 (sample SAMN11356861, study PRJNA531348) | freshwater metagenome | isolation source: freshwater sample F1-80 | place: China: Fuxian Lake, Yuxi | collected 2017-12-25 | reverse complement strand
GACCCCGAGAGGTCGCCGCCCACATCGGGGATCCAGAGCGTGTGGTACCCGAGTTGTTCGAGTTCGGCGGCGTGGCGGGCGGCCTCGCCCTGGTCGCCGTAGCGGAGCTGGCCGCTCCAGATGCCGATGGTGCCGAGCGCAATGGTCATCCCCACAGCCTGGTCAGTCGACGCGCCGAGTGGCGAGTTGGGGGACGCACAGTCGCTCGATCGTTACACTCGGCTCGTCACCGCCTGCGGGACCAGCAGGCGGTGCGAGTGGAAGGAACCGACCCATGGGGCTCATTCAGGCGGCAATCGGCGCGATCGGCGGCACGTTGGCCGATCAGTGGAAGGACTTCTACACGGTGCCGGAGGGCCTGCCCCCGACCGCCGCGCTGTTCGCCGCGGTGCCGCGTGGCGAGAACGCCGGCCGCGGTTCGAACACCCGCGGGTCCGACGGCGTCATCTCCAACGGCAGCCGAATCATCGTGCCCGAGGGCTACGGCCTGGTGCTCATGGAGCAGGGCGCCATCACCGGCTTCGCCGCCGTGCCCGGCGCATACGAGTGGAACAGCGACGCACCCGACTCGCAGTCGATCTTCGCCGGCGACGGCATCGTCAGCCCGCTCATCACGACCTCCTGGGAGCGCTTCAAGTTCGGTGGTCGCCCCGGCACCCAGCAGCGTGCCTACTTCGTCACGTTGAAGGAGCTGCCGAACAACCGCTTCGGCACACAGTCCGAGATCTACTGGGACGACGCGTACATGAACGCGCAGGTGGGTGCGGTCACCCGCGGCACCTACACCATCAAGATCGTCGACCCGCTGCTGTTCGTGCGCGGCTGGCTGCCCGCCAAGTACCTCGAGCCGGGTCAGGTGTTCGACTTCACCGATCTCGACAACGACGCTGCATCGCAGTTGTTCAACGAAGTGGTCGGTTCGCTCGCCCCGGCGTTCTCGATGTACACGAACGACCCGTCGAAGGGCAATCGCATCACGAAGATCCAGCAGGACTCCATCGGGTTCGCGCAGAGCCTGTCCGCCGCCGTGGAGCAGAACTACCAGTGGAGCACCGGTCGTGGCCTCGCCATCGTCTCCACCGCCATCGTGTCCATCGAGTACGACGAGACCACGAAGGAGTTGCTGCGCAACGTGCAGCGCGCCGACGCGTTGTCGGGTGGACGCGGCAACTCCAACCTGCAGGCCTCCGTGGCCGCGGGCTTCGAGGCCGCCGGCGAGAACTCCGGTGGCGCCGGTCTGGTGGGTCTCGGCATGGCCGCCGGTGCCACGGGCATCGGCGCGCTGCAACAGCCGGTCGCTCCTGCGCCGGCACCGACGCCTGCGCCGAGCACCCTCCCGCCGCCCCCGCCCGCCGCAGCGGCGGAGGACGATCCGGTGGAGAAGCTCGCGAAGTTCAAGCAGATGCTCGACGGTGGGCTCATCACCCAGGCCGACTACGACGCGGCGAAGAACAAGCTGCTCGGGCTCTGAGCACTCGCGCGATCCGACCGTGACCACACTCCCTCCGCCGGGTGGTGCCGAGGCACCGCTCCCCCCGCCCGACCCCACCATCGACACGCGCAACGAGCGGCTCGACGACGGCGTGAACCGGTGCCCGAAGTGCGGCGCCACCGAGATCCAGTTGCGCCCGTCCGTCGGCATGTTGGTGTGCCTGTTCTGTCGTCACGAGTGGGCCGAGGCACGGCTCGCCGAGACCGTGGCCGACGGGGATCTCGCCGAACTCCGGGGCACCACCCTCGGGTCGGGCGCCACCGACATCGACGCCGACGTCAGCTCGCTCATCACCATGAAGTGCGCCGGCTGCGCGGCCGAAGTGGTGGTGAACACCGCCGAGCAGATGGGCGCCCGCTGCCACTGGTGTCGTCACGTGCTCACCGTCAACGAGCAGGTGCCCAACGGCGCTGTACCCGACGCCGTACTGCCCTTCGGCATCACCCACGCCGCCGCCGTCGAGAAGATCCGCGAGTTCGCCGGGAAGCGGCGCACGTTCGCCGACCGGGCGTTCGTGCGCGAGTTCACGCCCGAGAACGTGGTCGGTGTCTACATGCCGTACATGGTGATCGACGCCAACGCCAGCGCCGACGTCGCCGGCTTCGGCGAGGTGGAGACCCGTCGCTACACACGGGGCACCGACGACAACAAGGAGACGGTGTACGACGCCGACATCTACGAGGTGCACCGGCACATCGACTTCACCGCCGATGATCTCACCATCGAGGCATCGGCGGCGCGAGCACTGATGGACGCGTCGATGAACACCAACAACATCATCAACTCGATCCTGCCGTTCGACACCGAGAACGCGGTGAAGTGGAACGCGAGCTACCTCACCGGGTTCACCTCCGAGAAGCGCGACCAGAACGTGGTGGAGACCACCCCAGAGCTGGAGCACCAGCTGCTGTCGATCGCCCGGGCACAGGTGGAGAGCAGCATCGGCGCCTACGACCGTGGCGTCCGATGGGAACGCGAACGCCTGCAGGTGCACGGCACCCGATGGCTCACGATGTACCTGCCGGTGTGGCTGTACTCGTACCACCACGTGGAAGGCGGACGCGGCATGGTGCACTACATCGCGGTCAACGGACGTACCGGCGAGGTGATGGGCAGCGTGCCCATCTCCACGCCTCGACTCCTGGCCGCTGCCATCAGCGTCGGCTTCGTCCTCGAGGGCGTCGTCCTGGCCATTCTGGCGGCTGCCGGATGAGCGCCATGCTGCTCGCCGCCAACGACAGTGGTCCGATCTGGCTGTTGCTGCTCGGGCCTGCCGCCGGCGGCGGCTTCTACTACGGGTGGTGGCGCTTCTATCGCAACACCGACAAGTCGCATGCGTTCGAACGTGAGACGCGCGTGCAGGCGAAGCCGATCACCGGCCAGGACGCGAAGGTCGACGAGGTGCGCGGCACCCGACGTTCCAGCATCGACGGCGCCAACCACGGCAACCATCGCGAGCGGGTCCAGCGCGTCGAGTGACGACCGACAGGCCCCGGGCAGCACGACCCCCCGGACGGATCAGTCCTCGGAGACGGGGAGGAACAGCCTCACGGTCGTGCCTCGACCATCCCGGCTGTCGATGGTGGCATGACCGTCGAACTGATGGACGACGCCGTGCACGATCGACAGGCCGAGTCCGGCGCCACGTGAGTCGGCACCGGAGCGCGAGGTGTGGAACGGCTCCCACACGCGACGTAGCCGGTCCTGGGTGATGCCGCACCCGTTGTCCTCCACCGTGATGCAGACCCATCGTTGGCGTGTCGTCGCGTGCTGGAGGTGACAGTGGGCGTCGGTGCGCTCGGTGACCGACACGTGCACCAGGCCGTTCACGCCCAACGACGCGGCGGCATTGTCGACGACGTGCATCATCACCACGCCCAGCGCTTCCGCCGAGATCATCACCAGCGGCAGATCCTCGGCGAGCGCGATCGTCATCTCGGCCGAGGCAGGGAGCCGCTCACGCAGCACCATGTGCATCCGCTGGCAGAGCGCCGGGATGGACACCGGTTCGATGACGCCCGGTCGGCTGCTCGCGAACGACATGAGGCCGTTCACCAACCCGCCCGCACGTTGCAACGCCTCGAGGCTCTGCTCGATGGGAGCGCTCGGTTCGTCGGTCTGGCGCTGCAGCCGTTCCAGGTTGCCGGCAGCGATCTGCAACAGGCTGCTGAACTCGTGGGCGAACGACCCAGCTGCTCGCGCCAATGTCTCGAGGCGATCGCTCTGCTCTGCCTGCTGCTGCAGCGCCCGCTGATCGGTGATGTCGAGCATGGCGATGACGAACCGGCGTTCACCATCGAGGTCGGCGCGGTCGCTGACAGCGCGCACCTGCACCCAGCGGTCGTCACCGTCGGGTCGCACGAGACGACCGACGACGTCGAGGTCGCCACCGTGCGCCACCACCCGGCGAACCGAATCGGCAAGGTCGAGATCGTCGGGGTGGATGAACGTCGACCAGTCGGCGATTCGGGTGAGTTCGGCGAACGGCCGCCCGGTGAGTTCCGCTGCGTTCGGGCTGATGAACTCGACGTTGCCCAAGCCGAACCGCGACGCGATGACCGTGAGGGGCAACTCGGTGAGCACGTCGCGATAGTGCCGGTCGAGCGCTGCCAACCGGTCGATCAGTTCCTGGTCGGCCGAACGGTCCACCGTCACCTCGGACAGGTGGTCGCCCACCCGGCTGACCGTGGACACCGCACGGGTCCAACCGCGGCGCCCATGGTCGGCCTCGATCAGCCGACGAACCGGCACACCGCGCCAGGCCCCGTTCGCCGCCGCCAACCACTCGTCGAAGTCGGGACACACCTCGCTCGCGAGCGCGCCGGGACCGTCACCCCACACGGACGCGGAGCGAGTGGTGGCCCACACCACCCGGGCATCGAGGACCGAGTCGCTGTGGGAGACGACGGGCTCGAACAGGACGACGCCCGCGTCGAGCGAAGCCAGCAACGTCATCAGGTCGGCGTCGCCGGACGACATGCTCATCGGATCAGCCGAGCGCTGTACACATTGCCACAGTAACCCCTGAGTCAACCCTCGGGTTCCGGGGTGTCAGCGGCACCGTTCGGCCGTTGGCGCACCGGACCGCTCAGTCGCCGAAACCCATGGTCGGGGGGTTCTCCGCGGCGAGCACCGCCTCGAACCGTGGCCGGAGACCTTCCACCATCTGCATGTCGGTGAACACCCAGAAGCGGTTGGTGAGGATGGCGTCGTGCACCAGTTCGGCCACGGCGGCAGGGTCCATACCCGAGCGCAACTGGTCGCGCACGTAGGCCTCCATCATCTCCTCCATCGGGGTGCGTTCCACGCCGAGCGTGGGTGCCGCCCACTCGGGTCGGTTGCGCGCCGAGTCGGCGATGGCAGTGTTCACCCAGCCGGGGCACAGGCACGACACGCCGACACCCGCAGCTCGCAACTGCGGGTCGTGGAACAGGCCTTCGGTGATCCCCACGACGGCCCACTTGCTGGCCGTGTACGCGGAGTGCCCAGGGAAGTGCCCGGCCATCGACGCGGTGTTCACGATGTGCCCGTCGCCGTGCTCCACCAGGTGCGGCAGGAACGCACGGTGGCCGTGGATGACACCCCACAGGTTCACGTCGAGCACCCAACGCCACTCGGCCTCGGTGACGAACTTCCCACCCGACGGCCCGGTGCCCGCGACACCGGCGTTGTTGCACAGCACGTGCACCCGCCCGAACCGTTCGATGGCAGCATCACGCAGGCGGTCGACCGCCGCGCCATCGGTGACGTCGGTGATGACGCCGATGGCCTCGGCACCGGTGGCGACGATGGCCGCCACCGCCTCGTCGAGCTTCGGCGCCTCCACGTCGGCCAACACCACGTTCATGCCGGCGCGGGCGAAACGCTCCGCGAACGCTCGGCCCATGCCGGATCCGGCTCCGGTGACGACGGCGGTCTTCCCCTGCAACGATTCCATCGGCGGAGCGTAGCGAGCAGCACACGACCCGTCGGGTGCCGTGCCGTCGGCGCCGCGATTCAGGCGATGCCCGCTGGCCGATCGATCGGGGTGAGGCGGCCCGGATATCCCTTGAAGTGCGGGGTGCCCTGTTCACGGTCGAGCAGGTCGTCGCTGTCACCGCACAGGACAGCGTCGCTGGAGATGAACGCCCCGGCGAGTTCGGCGTTGCCGCGGAGTTCGGGATACCACCAGCCGTGCGGCACGCGCAGGTGACCGGGCAGGATGCTGTCGCGGATGGCGAGTTGCGCATCGACGTGGCCGTGCTCGGTCTCGAGCCGCACCCACTGGCCGTCGTCGAACCGATCGCGAGCCGCATCGTCGGGGTGGATGAAGATCAGGGGCACGGGCGAGCGGCGGCGCAGGACGCCGATGTTGCGTTGGCCGGTCTGGAAGAACGGGTCTTCACGCACTCCGCTGAACACGGCGTACGGATGGTCGGCAGTCGGTGCCGGACCCTCACGGTGGTACGGGAGCGGATCGAAACCGAGGTCGTCGAGGATTGACGAGTACAGCTCCACCTTGCCCGACGGGGTGGCGAATCCGGTCTGCTCGTACTTGCGGTATGCGGGCGGCGGGCTGTCGCTGATCGACGTGGCCGCGAACTCGGCGAAGGTGCGACCCGACGGTGACAGCCGGTGATCGAGCAGGTCCTCGACGGTGGCCCACGGGTAGTGCTCGCCGTGACCCATCGCGTGTGCGAGGTCGCGCCAGAAGGCGAAGGTGGAGCGGATGTCACCGCCGGGCTTCACGATCTGCTGGCTCAGGTTGAGCCGATTGCCCCAACCCCAGCTGTCGGCGATGTGGTTCCGCTCGGTGAACACGTCGCCGGGCAGCACGTAGTCGGCGAGCATCGCAGTGGGCGTCATGAAGATGTCCTGCACCACGATGAGGTCCTGGTTCTGCAGGGCGCGCAGGATCTGGTGCTGGTTCGGGTACGACAACAACGTGTTGTTGCCGAGCGAGAAGAACGCCTTCACCGGATACGGGTCACCGGTGTCCATCGCACGGAACAGCTCCGACGGGTTGGCCATGTGGCAGCCCATCACCTGGTCGGCCCAGCGCACACCCCACACCCGCTCCATTGCATCGCCGAGCATCTCCGCCGTGCGATACGTGTACACGGGGTGGGTGTGGTACCCGAGCTGCTTGGCGCGCTGCTCGGGCGAGATCGCGTCGTTCAGCTGCAGTTCCGCCTCGGGGATCCAGCCCGGATTGGGTGCGTTGAACACGTCGCCGCCGGGAGCGTCGAGGTTGCCCGTGACCGCACGCAGGATCGAGTGCAGTCGGATACCCGAGGTGGACGAGATCTGCTGGTCGGTGACCGGTGTCCAGGGAATGCACGCGCTCTCGGCCGTCGCGTACATGCGCGCTGCCTCGGCGATGAGTTCGCGGTCGACGCCGGTGATCGCCTCCACCCGTTCCAGCGGATACTCGTCGACGCGGGCCCGGAGTTCCTCGAAACCGACACACCAGTCGCGCACGAAGTCCTCGTCGTACAGTTCCTCGTCGAAGATCACCTTCAACCAGCCGAGCGCCATCGCCGCGTCCGTGCCGGCTCGCAGTTGCAGGTGCAGATCGGCACCCTCGGCCTGTTCCGACACTCGCGGGTCGAGCACGATCACCTTGGCACCGCACATCTTCGCGAAGTTGATCCCGTTGTACACCGGGGTCCACGAGTGCTTGCGCGGGTTGTGCCCGAACAACACGATGCACTTGGTCGCGGCGACATCAGGGAACGGAAACCAGCCATAGGTGAGGCGGTTCACTGCGGCGGTGTTGCCTGCGCACAGTGAGACACCGCTGATCCAGTTCGGAGAACCGACCAGGTTCATCAATCGACGGTCCATGCCGTACCCGGTCTGGGTGTTCCACCCCGATGTCGACACCGCCCACGCCTCTGGCCCGTGCTCGGCGATCACCGCCTTCAACCGCTCTGCGATCTCGGCGATCGCCTGGTCGTGGCTGATCTCCTCCCACCGGTCCTCACCGCGCGCCCCGACGCGCTTGAGCGCAGTGCGCAGCCGATCGGGGTGATGGTGGATCTGCGGCGCCGCAGTGCCCTTGAAGCAGATGTTGCCCGCCTGGAACGGGTCCTCGTGCGGGAGGATCTTGTGCAGCTTCCCGTCGCCATCGGTGGTGGCGCGCAGTTGACATCCGATGTCGCAGATGCTGCACACCACGTGCTTCGCAGGGCTCGCCTCCGGAGCGGAGGCCATGGCGACGAGCTCGTCGGCGGTGAAGTCGGTGTCGGTCACGGTGTGCTCCAAGTCGGGTCAGTCGTCGGGTGGTCGGTCGTCGGGTGGTCAGTCGGCGGGGTGGTCGAATGCGGCTGCCTGGGTGCGCAGGCGAGCGAGCATGCGGCGCTCGTGTGCAAGCGGCCTGCCGCCGGCATTGGTGGCGCGGCCCAGGGCCATGCCGAGCATCGCCTCGCGGGCGAGCAGGTAGAAGTCGCGCCCGTCTGCCGTGGCGAGCACGCGCGCCGCCGTGCCGTCGGGCCGCACGAGCCGGGCGAACTCGGCCACCACGGGTCCGATCTCGGCACGCAGGCTCGCATCGTTCGCCATCGCCAACCAGGCTTCGAGCACGGCTTTGAACCGCGGGTTGCTGATCGCCGCCCACGTGTGGTCGACGAGGCCGACCATGTCCTGTGCCGGTGGACGCTCGGTGCTGCGCATGTCGGCGTAGAGCCGGCGCAGCGCGTCGGCCAGCAGGTCGGGAATGCTCGAGTAATGATGGTGGAACGCCCCGCGGCTGACACCGGCGCGAGCGCACACCTCGACCGCAGTGACCGCGGCCCACCCCCGTTCGAGCAACAACCCGATCGCCACATCGGCGAGCGCGGCCCGAGTGGTGGACGAGCGCTCTGCCTGGGTTCGTCGATGATCCGTCGCAACGGTTCGTTGGTTCATGGCACTCCGTCGCCGTCGACGCCGTCGATCGGCCCCGGGTGCGAGTGCCGACATCGTACATACATACACCAATGTATGTCGATCGGAACACCCCTTCGACCGCCGAGTCAGCGGATCAGCGGGCCAGTGTGCGCATCAGCGCGGCGTGCGCGCGAGCTGCATCGAGGTCGGTGACGACCTGAATGAGCGACGTGTCGTCGGGCGTGCCGCGCACGGTGCCGTCGTCGGCCACGTCCACCGCCATGCGCGTGAACGTGAACATGTCGGGTTCGGCGATGGCCAGCAGCGTGAGTGGGTCGTGCGCCCAACTGCGGTCGTTCGGCATGCCGGCACGCAGCCCGGAGAGCCACGTCCAGAACCGTCGAGCCTGATCGGCCATCAGCGGGCCGATGGGATGGCTCGCAGCAATGCGATCGACATCGTGCTCGTCGATCGCCACCTTCAGCGTCTGGTCGAGCGGCACCAGCGTGATGCGTGCGCCCGACTGCAGCACCTCGGCGGTCGCCACGACGTCGGAGGCGAAGTTGTGTTCGGGCCATCCGATCTGGAACTCACCGCCCATCACCACCAGCCGACGCACGTTGCGGGCGAAGGCCGGGTCGCGGCGCATGGCCGACGCGATGTTGGTGAGCGGGCCGATCGCCAGCACGTCGAGCGAGCCCGGGTCGGCGGCGGCGAGTTCGATCAACACGTCGACGGCGTCACGCGCCTCGTACACGGCCTCGTCGATGCCGGGCACACCGATGCCTTCGTGCCCGGCCCACATCACCGCCTTGCCGCTGAGCGGGTGCTCGACGCTGCGGTGCACGGGCGCGTCGAGCCCCATCCGGTCGAGCGCCGTCGAGGCGAGCCGCGCGCGAAGGTCGGTGTCGCCATAGACCATGGTCACTGCGCACAGATCGATGCCGTCGAGCGCCGGCACCATGGCCAAGGTCCACAGGTCGTCGACATCGGTGCCGATGTCGGTGTCGATCACCAGGCGATCACCCATGGCTGTCACCCTCCGCGGGACGTCGGTGCACTTCCACACCGGCCACGGCGATGAGCGACTCGACGCAGTCGCGCACCGACACGTCGAGCGGACGGAACGTGATGGGCACCACCGACCGGATCCGGTCGTTGCGCAGTTCGAGACCGTTCCAGATGCCTCGGAACTCGGCCTCTCGCGCCCGGTGCCGGTCGGGCGACGGGTCGACGATCGGCCCAGGGTCGTGGCGCAGCTCGGGCAACACGCGGTCGATGGTGGCGACGACGTCCTCGTAGCTGCGCCGCTCGGTCGACCAGGCGATGTAGCGCTCGCCGTTCGCAACGAGGTCGCTCTCCAGCAGCCCGGCGTGGCATGCGGCGTCGTCGCGCACGTCGACGGTCATCCACGGCCGGTACGGACCGGTGCCCTGGAACACCTCGCACCGGCCCTGCAGCATCCGACCGATCAGGTGCTGCCACGGCCCACCGTGCTGCTGGTGCGCCGACTGGATGGGCCCCACGTTGTCGGCGGGGCACACCGTGATCGCGTCCCAGCCGGCCGCACTCGACGCTGCCGCATCGGCGAACGCTCGCTGCGCGATCACCTTGCCGATCGAGTACCCCTGGCCGCGTTCGGGCGAACGCTTCGGGTTCGACTCGTCGGGATAGCGGTCTTCGTCGCAGATCGGCCGCCGCACGAGCTCGGTGATGTCGGCCTCGGAGATCACGGCCGCCACGCTCGACGTGACCACCGCGCGGCGCACGCTGCCCGACCGTTCGATGCTGGCGACGATGTGGTCGCAGGTGCGCTGCACGTACTCCGGATCGTCGTAGGTGGACACGTGCGACACGTGGGCCACCCCGTCGCAGCCGCGGAAGATGTCGTCGAAGCACCCGGGTTCGTCGAGGTCGGCCGCGTGCAGGGTGAGCCGACCCGAGGCGAACGCCGGCATGGCCGTCAGGAAGCCGACTCGCGACTCGTCGGCCACGTCGCGAACGCAGCCACGAACCCTATGGCCGCGCTCCAGGAGGTCGCGCACCACCCAACCGCCGATGAACCCGGCCGCGCCGGTGACCGCGATCGTCGAGTGCTGGGGAACGGCAGGCACGTGGGCTCCTCTCGCCGGAACGTCGGTCCAGCTTCGCAGCCGGGGGACGCAGGCGACGGAGCGAAGCCGTCAGGCCATCGTGCGGAGCAGTTCGTCCAACTGCGCGAAGGTCTCGGGCATCGCTTCCTCGGCACCACCCGCTTCGTCGAGCGCCTCCTTCGAGGGATACAGCTCGCTGACGATCACCAGGGTGCGGCCGTCGTGCTCCTCGAAGGTCACGGTGGTGACGGAGCTGTGTTCGTCGGCTTCCTCGTTGGTCCAGACGATGCGCGACGGCACGACCACCTCGACGTACCGACCGTAGAAGTCCATCCCCTCACCGAAGTTGAGCCGGTAGCTGCCCCCGGTGCGCACGTCCATCTCGCAGTCGTGCAGCGTCATGCCCATCGACCTCGGCACCCACCACTTCCGGAACAGCTCGGGGTTCGACCAGGCCTCGAACACGAGGTGCGCCGGTGCGTCGAACCACCGCGTCACCACGGTCTCCCGATCGCCCTTCCGTTCCACGGTCGTGCGACTCGCCGCAGCGTCCTCACCGTCGTGTGCGTGCATCCTGCTGCTCCTTCTGTTCGAGTGCTGCGACCACCTTGTCGAGCTCGTCGAAACGAGCGTCCCAGCGCTGGCGGTAGGTGTCGATCCACGCCGTCACCTCGTCGAGGCGCTCCGTGCCGATCCGGCACGTGCGCACTCGACCGACCTTCCGTGTGACCACCAGGCCGGCCGCCTCGAGCACACCGATGTGCTTGCGCATGCCGGTGAGTGTCATCTGGAACTGCACCGCGAGATCCGTGATCGACAGCTCGGCGTACCCCAGCTGTTCCAACACCCCGCGACGCGTACGATCCGCCAACGCAGCGAACGAGGCGTCGAGGTCAGGGGCGGCATACTGAACCATATGGTTCAGTAGTAGACCACATCGTTGCCATCGATGCCAGCGAATCGGCGAACGACGCGCCGCGGTAGTGTCCGCGGCGTGACCCACCTTCCTGCACAGGGCCTGCCGGTCGACGACGTACTCGCCGAGCTCCTCGCGAAGCGACACTCCGACGTCGACTGGTCGTCGGGGCGCACGTTCGGCATGGTCTACGACGGCGGGCCGTCGGTGCACGAGGTGGCCGAGCGAACCTCTGCTGCGTTCCTGCACGAGAACGCGCTCAACACGAAGGCGTTCCCATCGCTCGGCTCCATCCAGTCGGAGGTCGTGCGGTGGACGGCCGGACTGCTCCACGGCCGCGAGGGCGTCTCGGGTTTCATGACCAGCGGTGGTACCGAGTCGATCCTCTGCGCCGTGCTGGCCGCCCGCGAACGCGGCCGCGCCGAACGGGGCATCACCACGCCGGAGATGGTGATCGCCGAGAGTGCACACGCTGCGTTCCACAAGGCGGCGCACCTGTTCGGCATCACCGTGCACAAGACGCCGGTGCTCGACGACTGGACCGCCGATGTCGAGGCAATGGCCGCGTGCGTCAACGACAACACCGTGCTCGTCGTCGGTTCGGCGCCGCAGTACCCGCAGGGCGTGGTCGACGACATCCCGGCCATCGCCGCGCTGGCGGCGGAGGTGGGGGCCAACTGCCATGTCGACGCGTGCATGGGCGGGTTCGTGCTGCCGTTCGCCGAGATGCTCGGCCGCGACGTGCCGCCGTGGGACTTCCGCGTCGACGGCGTCACTTCCATCTCGGCCGACATCCACAAGCTCGGCTACGCGCCCAAGGGTGCGTCGGTCGTCCTCTACGCGTCCTCGGCACTCCGCGCCTATCAGACGTTCGTGTTCGACGACTGGCTCGGCGGCTTCTATGCGTCGCCCAACCTGCAGGGCACTCGCGCCGGCGCGCCGATGGCCACGGCGTGGGCCGTGATGCGCCACCTCGGCATCGACGGCTACAAGGCCCTCACTGCCGTGGCCCTCGATGCGGCCGACCGACTGCGCGCCGGCATCGACGCAACCGACGGCATCCGCGTGCTCGGTGGCGGCACGTTCCACCTCGTCACCATGGCCGGTGATCCCAACGCCGCCGACGGGCCGATCGACGTGTTCGCGCTCGGCGACGCACTGCAGCGTCGCGGGTGGTTCCACGATCGGCAGACGCCACCCGACTCGCTGCACTCGACCGTCTCCAACGGCAATGCCCCGGTGCTCGACGACTACCTGGCGGCACTGGCCGAATCGGTGGCCGAGGTGCGCGGCACCACGAGCGACGACCGCTCCACCAACTACGCCACCCTCGAGTGACGTGAGCGACGCCGACGACGCCAAGCGACGAGCGTTCGCCACGGTCGACTCGATCGCCGACGAGCTCACCGCGTTGAGTCACTCCATCCACGCGCGGCCTGAGCTCTGCTACGAGGAGCACTTCGCCTCGGCGGAGCTGACGGCGATGCTCCGCCGCCACGGTCTCGACGTGGAGGCCCCGGCGTACGACCTGCCCACGGCGTTCGCCGCACGGCGCGGCGCCGGGGGTCCGCACGTGGTGGTCTGCTGCGAGTACGACGCGCTGCCCGGCATCGGCCATGGGTGTGGGCACAACGTCATCGGCACCGCGGGCGTGGGGGCCGGCATCGCCCTCGCCCCGCTCGTCGAGGCACTCGGTGGGCGCCTCACCGTGCTCGGCACACCGGCCGAGGAGGGTGGTGGCGGCAAGGTACGGCTGCTCGAGCGCGGTGCCTTCGCCGACGCCGACGTGGCGATGATGATCCACCCCGAACCGGCGAACGTCGAGTACGTCCCCTATCTCGCCAACGAGACGCTGATCGTGCAGATGCACGGCAAGGCGGCGCACGCGTCCTCGTCGGCGCGGGCAGGGGTGAACGCACTCGACGCGCTGGTGCTCGGCTACCAGGCGACGCAGCTCCTCCGCGGGTTGTTGCGACGCGATGAGCGGGTGTTCGGCATCATCACCGACGGCGGCGAGGCCGACAACGTGATCCCCGCGTTCGCAGCGGCCCGTTACCGCATCCGCGCCCGCGACCGACGAGGGCTCGACCGCCTGCGCGAGCGAGTGACCGACTGCTTCGAGGGCGCGGCGCGACAGGTGGGCGCGACGTGCACCATCGAGTCGCGGCCCGGCTATCTCGACCTGCGCGCCAACCGCACGCTGGCGGCCGAGTTCCGACGCAACGCCGAGTCACTCGGCCGCACGTTCGTCGACCCGGCCGTCATCCCGATCGAGGCTGCCGGCTCGACCGACATGGGCAACGTCAGCCACGTGCTGCCGGTGATCCACCCCGTGCTCGACATCGGCACGCGCTGCGCCGGACACACGGCGGAGATGACGGCTGCGTCGGTCACCCCCGGCGCCGATCGTTGCCTGCTCGACGGCGCGAAGGCGATGGCCGCCACAGCAATCGACTTCTGGACGCGACCGGAACTGCGTCAGCAGGTGGCCGAGGAGTTCGCCGCACGCTGACGGCGGGCGCGCCGGCGAGCAGCCGAACGTCAGTCGAAGCGATACCGGAGCTGGTCGCCGCGCTCGTCGACCGTCGCTTCGCCGGTGAGCCGCAGGTGTTCGAGGTGTGCGTACGTCTCGCTCTCGGCCATCGAACCCCACGACCGCTCTTGGAACAGCACCTGCATGTACTCGTGCACGGTGCCCTGGCCGAGTTCGCCGCTCGCATGGCGCAGCTTGTCGAGGCGTTCGTGGTGGTGTCGCTCGATGGCCGTGGCACGACCCGACAGGTCAGCGAACTCGAGCCCGTGTGCGGGCAGCACCGTGCGCACACCGTCGAAGGTCTTCATCAGTTCGAGGCTGTCGAAGAAGTCCTTCAGCGGATCGACCGTGGTGCCCAAACCTGAGATGTGCGGGGTGATGGTGGGCAGCACGTGGTCGCCGCTGATCATCACGCCGCCCGCCGGATCCCACAGACAGAGGTGGTCGATCGTGTGCCCCGGGGTGTGCACCGCGACCCATTCGCGGCCGCCCAACTCCAGCACCTGGGCGTCCTCCACCCGACGCGTCGGGGTGGGCGTGGCCACGAAGCGGCCCGCCGCCTTGCGCATCGCCCAGTAGCGCATCCGGCGTGCACGTGGCATCGAGTGCGGGTCACCGCCCCACGGCGTCTGCTTCGCGAACGGACCGCGGCGCAGATCCTGGCCCTGCAGCGACTCGATCTGCGCCTTCACCGGCCCGTCGATCACCTCCAGGTCGTCGGCACTCTCCTGGTCCTCGGCCTCCGGGTCGAGGAACGTGCGGAACGTGCGGTGCGTGATCACCTCGGCACCGAACCGCTTGCGGAACTGGCCCGCCTGCCCGAAGTGATCGGGATGCGAGTGGGTGACCACCACCGAGTGCACGCGCTCGATCGCGAGACCACCGGACTTCATGATCCGCTGCAGCTCGCGCCACGTCTTCGGGCCGGGAAGGCCAGGATCGACGAGGGTGATCCCGCGTGAGTCCTCCATCGCGTAGCAGTTCACGTGGCCCAGACCGGGCAGCGCAATCGGCAGCTGCAGCCGGAGGATGCCGGGCGCGACCTCCTCCACACCTTCCCGCGGCGGCTGCCGTTCCTCGCGCACCGGCTTCGGCGCGGCATGGTCGTGGTCGGTCACCCCTGTAGTCGTAGCGGACACGACCGCCGGAACCGCAGTCGCACGGCGCACAGCACACGACCACGCACACCGATCATCAGCCTTCGCTCGATGCCCCGTCGTCGTCGAGCAGGGGCAGCAACTCCATGCCGAGCGCCGCCCGGTAGGTGTTGTGGTAATGGTGCAGCGGCGATTCATTGCGACCGAAGACGACCTCGGTGAGCGCGCCGCTGTTGGCGGTTGCCTGCTGGCTCGCGCTCATCACGTAGTCCTCGTCACGGATGATCGAGGCGAACATCTGCGCCAGCGTGCGCTGCAGCTGTGCGCGTGCCTCGGCTCCCTCGGCAGCCTCGGTGACGCCCGGCCGGAGGTAGAACCCGATGCGGCTGATGTGTCGGCCCGGATCGGTCGGATGCGGGTAGACGCGCACGAGGAAGCAGCCGTCGACCGTCGGCAGCAGCTGCACGTTGGGGAACAACCAGTAGGCCGGCAACGTGGCGACCGCGATGTTCCACTCTTCGCGCGGGAGGTGGCGCATCTGGTCGATCGACCGACGGCACAGCAAGAACCGGTGGTTCCGACCGAAGGTCTCGTAGCACGAGACGTTGCCGTGGAATCCGTTGTTCAGCGTGTTCTGGTGGAGCGCAGGGAAGTGGTACGTCTCACCGAAGGTGTCGATGGCGAGCTTCCAGTTGCACGCGATGTCGTAGTGGTCGCGATCGGTGCAGTGCAGCTCGTCGAGCTGCCAGTGCGCGAGCTCGTCGGCGAGTTCCGTGGTGAGGAGGGCATCGACGTCGATCGTCCCGTTCGGGTCGGGGTGCACCCACAGCAGACCGTGTCGCTCGACCGCTGGTAGCCGAATCAGGCCGTGGCACGACTCGTCGATGCGACCGAAGTGGTCACGTTTGGGCAGCCCGACCAACGCACCGTCGGTGGCATAGCTCCAGTGGTGGAACGCACAGGTGAACCGCCGCGCTTCGCCGCGTTCCTCGTCGACCACCCGCGCGCCACGGTGCCGGCACGCGTTCACCATCGCCACGAACGTGCCGTCATCGGCGCGGGCGGCGAGGATCGGCACCCCGAGATCGTCGATGGTCATGAACGAACCCGGCTCGGGCAGGTCGCCCGACAGTCCGATGAGCTGCGGATGCCCGTTGAAGAAGGCCGCTCGCTCTCGAGCCGCCAGCTCCGGATCGACGTAGACGGCGGTGGGGTTGCGGCGCAGCCCTCCCGCATCGATGTTGGTTCCGGCGTCGAGTCGACCGAGCATCTCGTCGATCAAACGCACCTGCACGTCGTGTCGCATGGCGGCCCCCAAGTTCGGCTCTGCGAGTTGTTGACTTCTCGAAAGTTGATGAATACTCTAAGTTTTGTGACACGTCAAGAGCAGGTCGCGATCGAGGTGGGATTGCGGGAACGCAACAAGGCCAAGCGTCGGCAGGCCATCGTCGGCAGCACACTCGCCCTGCTGCGCGAGTTCCCGCTGGCCGAGGTGTCGATCGAGCGCATCGCCGCCCACGCCGAGGTCGCCCCCGCCACCATCTACAACCTGATCGGCTCCCGCGATCAACTCCTCCACGCGTGCGTCGACCGCATCGTCGATGGTCTGGTCGACGCGCTCGTCCGCATCGACCCCGCAACCGACCCCATCGCGGCCGCCACGGCGATCGTCGAGCACTCCGCCGACGCGTTCATCGGCGACCAGCGGGCGTACCGGCAGATCATCGGTGCGCTCGGCGGCGCAGGCACCGGCTCGATGCTCGCCGTCGACCCCGCGCAACTCCAGATCGCGGCGATGCGGGCCGCGCAGCATCACGGTCTCGTTCTCGACGACATCGACCCGGCGGCGCTCGGTCGCCAGATCTACCTGTCCTACAGCGGCGCCCTGCTCTCGTGGGCGAGAGGGTTGCTCACCGACGACGGTTTCCGCCACGCCGCGCTCCACGGGCTGTGGACTGCGCTCGCCGCCACGGCCACCGACGCCCACCGCGCCGAGTACCTCGATCAACTCCGCATGCTGGGTCCGGCGCTCACCGCCGACGGATGGGGCACCGCGGACTGACGCAGTGTCCCATCGGATCAGTCGGCGATGTCGAGGATGCGCACGGGCAGCTCGCGCGGGCCGCGAATCTGACCGACGCTCCAGCGCACGTCGCCGGCGAGCTCGAAGCGGGGGAACCGCTTCACGAACTCCTCGATGGCCACCTTCAGTTCCAGGCGCGCCAGGTTCGAGCCGATGCAGCGGTGGATGCCCAGCCCGAACGCAGCGTGCCGGTTCTCCTGGCGATCGACGATGAACTTGTCGGGGTCCTCGAACATGTGTGGATCGCGGTTCGCGGCCGGGAAGGGCAACAGCACCCAGTCGTCCTTCTTCATCGGACAGCCATGGAAGTCGTGGTCCTCCGCGACCATGCGCGCCATGGTGACCGGCGCATAGGCCCGCAGGAACTCCTCGAGCGCGAAGATCATCACGTCGGGGTCGTCGAGCAGCCGCTGATGGTCCTCGGGGTGCTGGGACAGGTGCCACAGCGACGAACCGATGGCCGACCACGTGGTGTCGATGCCGGCGATGAGCAGCAGGATGATCATCCCACCGACGATCTCGTCGTTCATCTCGATGCCCTCGATCTGCACGCCCATCAGATAGCTGGTGAGGTCGTCGCGGGGGTTCTCGCGGTGGTCCTGGATCTGGTCGTAGATGTACTGACCCAGCTCGTCCATGCCGTCGCGGGTGCCCGGCTCTTCGGCGATGCGCTCGAGCACGTCGTGCACGAACTTGCGGAACAGCTCTTCGTCCTGCTCGGGGAAGCCGAGCATCTGCCGGATGACGCTGACCGGGATGTGCTGCGCGTACTGCTGCGCCGCATCGATGATGCTCTCGCCCTCGGTGAGATCGCCGAGGCGATCGAGCAGCGACACGCACAGCTCGCGCACCTTCGGCTCCCACGGCTCGATCACCTTCGGCGCGAACGCCGGCAGGAGCAAGCGGCGAGCCATGGCGTGGAACGGCGGGTCGCTGGTGATGGGCGGCGCACCGCCGATGGGTGCCGGCAGCGACAGGTCGCCGGGGCGACCGACGCTCACCACCACGGCGCGGCTGGTGAAGTGCTGGGTGTCGTACGCGATCTCGTGCACGGTGTCGTGGGTGATGGGCACCCACATGCCGCCGTAGCGATCGGAGTGCGCCACAGGACACTTCGCGTCGCGCAACTGCTTCCACACCTCGGGGGCGTTCGGGTTGTACGACGGGTCGCTGTGGTCGAAGTCGGTGGCGAAGTCGGCGACCGGCCCGTAGTCGTCGGGGTTGTAGGGCACGCGTTGCCACACGTGGGTGCCCTCGGGCGTGTCGCCGAAGGTGGGGGGCACGTAGCCCGGGCGGTCGGGGGATGCGACGGTGTCGGTCACGTCAGTCCTCCAGGATCGAGATGGCGTGTTCGGGGCAGTTGCTCACGGCGAGGCGGGCCTTGGCCCACAGTTCCTCGGGCACGTCACCCTCGACGAGCAACACGGACTGGCCGTAGTCGTCCACGTCGAACAATTCCGGTGCCAACGCGTAGCAACGGTTGTGGCCCTGGCACTTCTCAGCATCGAGTCGCAGCAACATCCGTGAGACATTAGAGGCTGATTCGTCTCACGTCGACATCGGAGTGCCGTCACACCGGCCGAGCGGACGCTGGCGTTCAGCGAGGCGGCCGGATGTCACCGACAGTCCAACCCGGAGCCGTGTGGGCGAACTCCTCACCAGCGCGCAGGCGGCGGCGCCACTCGGCGATGCCCGTGGGGCCGGGACAGCGCAGCACCAGCTCACCCTCTCGATGCGCGAGCACACGGGCGGCGACGACCACCCGGTCCACGATGCGGGCCGACACCTCCCAACCACCTGCGGCTCGGAGGCCGGCGAACGCGACGTCACCCCACGCCTCCGGCACTGCGGGCGCGAGGCGCACCACCCCGTCGTGGTCCTGCACCAGCAGATCGCACACCGCCGCGACGAACGCGAACCCCGCTTCGAGGCTGAGCGCGTCGCCGCCCATCGCTGCGCCGAGCTGATTCCACACCGTCGGCGCCAACCCACGTGCGCTGCACTGCACGTGGAACGTCGACGGTCCGACCCAGCGTTCGGCGTAGTCGCGCAGATACCCGAGTGCCACATCCGGGCGACCGGCATGCGCAGCGATCGATGAGGCCCACGGCACCGAGAACCCCACCCATTCGCCACTCCCGGCGAGCATCAGGTTGTCGACGGACGCGTCGACCACCTGACGAGTGCGGGCATCGGCCGAGTGGGCGGTCATCTGCCGCAGTGGGTGGATCGGCAGCAGATGCGAGTGGTGTCGATGGCTGCGGTCGAGCGACACGTCGGTGCGCACCCTCAGTCCGCCGCCGCGGCCGGTGAGCACGCTGCCGATGACTCCCGTGCCCGCATCGGTGGGCAACGAGGCGAGCCGACTGGCGCGGTCGCGCCACCCGGCGCCGTCTCGACCGCCCTCGTCGAGCACGTCGGCGAGAGCGTCGAACAGCCACCGGAGCAATGCCAGATCGATGGTCGCGTCCGGCCCCCACGCTGCGCCGCCGGCGGGCACCAGCTCCGGCGAGTAACAGCGCGGAAGGTGCAGCCGGCCATCGGGGCCTTCGGTGAGCAGCGTCGTCAACGGCGCCGCCACACCTTCCATGAGCGGCACCACCACCTCGTCGCGCAGCGCCACGTCGCCGGAGTGCAGCCATGCGGAGTGCACGACGTGTGCCAGCCACGGACCGGAGGACAGCGCCAGGTTCACCATTGCCCACTCGTATCGACAACGACCGTCGTCGTCGGTGGCCGATGGCACGAAGAGGCCCTCGATGCCGAACAGCGCCGCACACAAGTCGCGCCACACCGGCAGCGCGTTGCGCACGAAACGGTGCAACGACTCGGCCAGCTCGCCGTGGTTGGTGACGTGCACCGGCGCGTAGGAGAGCTGCACGTTGACGTTGTGGTGCAGATCACCGCCCCATGGCGGCATCCGACCGTCGGGCGACCACGGGCCCTGCAGCCCGAGGGGCGGACCGTCGGCCCGCAATGCCGCGCCGAGCTTGGTGATCTCCGCGAACCACAGCGCCTGCACCTCCGACTCGGGTACCGACACCCACGAGCGAGCGTGGTACTCCGCCCAGTGCCGCTCGTGTGCATCGACGAGTTGTTCGTGATCGTCGAGCACCGCGTCGCAGAGCGCAGTTGCGGTGTCGACCACGGTGGTCGGGGTGGCAGTGCGGTCGGCCGCCAACGCAGCGGCGACCAGCCATCGGTCGGTGTCGCCACGGCGAGTCCAGGCCATGGCGACCGCGCCCGACCCTGGGACGGCCTGCACGATCGAACCGCCGGTGGGCGACGCCGTGCGCAACGCGTCCTCATAGTCGGCGAAGAGCGCGGTGGGGTGCGGCGCGAGCCCGGGCTGGCCGCCGACGCGCTGCTCCCAGTTGGCCGGTTCGCTGAGCCAATGCACCTCGAGGTCGGGCACGGGCCCCACCCCGTCGACCAGCACGACATCGGCACCGGCAAGCACCCGCACCCGGCACGCGCCGGTGGCGGTGGTCACCTCGAGCACTGCGGTGTCGAGGTGGTGCACCACCGAGGTCACCGCACCGAGGCCGTGCAGCCGGATGCGACTCGGTGGCAGTCGAGTGGGCGCGACGATGTCGAACCGCGGCATGTGCACCGGCCACTGTGCGGGCCAGGCCGACGGTGTGCCGTCGAGCGCCGCGAGGAAGTCGGTGAACGGGTGCGGCGTGGGCGGCGAACCCTCGCTGCGTCGGTCCCAGAACTCGGCATGGTCGACCGTCAGCGTCAGGGTCTGCGTCCCCCACACCACGGCACCAACGCGCCCGTTGCCGAGTGGTGTGCCGTCGACCCACGCCGCACCGAGGTCGCTGCGTTCGCGGCGCGATGCAGCGACCACGTGCGCCGCGTGCGCCGGATCGACGAGTGTCGCCACCCGCCGCGTGTCGTCACCCATCGTCGTCACACCGGCCAGAGCAACGGGTTGCCGGGGCCGTCGATCACGGTGCCGGGCTCGGCGCCCGCCAGCCAGATCTGCTGGTCGAACGCCTGCTGCGGTGCCTCGATGGGCGCCACCCGCGTGCCATCGGCGAACAAGATGATCGTCATCACGGCGCGCATCATGCCGGTCGGGTTGGCGGGCGCACGATGCAGGGTCCAGCCGGCGTGGAACGTCGCGTCACCGGCCTTCATCGCCCCGTAGGTGGTGGTACGGAACCCTTGCTCGTGTCGCATCGACTCGTACGCGGCCTCGGATTCGTCGCCGATGATCCAGTCGCCCATCGCACGGCGCAGGTGGCTGCCGTCGACGAAGGTCATCGAACCGACGTGCTCGGGGATGTCGACGAGCGGCATCCACATCGTGATGGTGCGGTCGGTGGCGAGCGGCCAATAGTTCTGGTCCTGGTGCCACGGCGTGTGGCCGCCACCCGGCTCCTTGAACAGCGCCTGGTCGTGATACAGCCGCACACCGTCGACCTGCAGCAGTTCGGCGGCCACCTTCGCGAACCGAGGCGCGAAGCTGAACGCCCTCGCCGCGTCGTCGTGCATGCACAGGTTCGGCACCTGGAGGAATGCCTTGCCGTACGTGTCGCGCGACTCCAACGCACCGAAGTGGGGTGCAACCTTGCGCACCATCGCGTCGATCGGCGGGAGGAACGCGGCCACCTCCTCGGGCGTCGCCAGACCGCGCACCACGGTGTGGCCGTCCCGCGCGAAGTCGCGGACCTGGTCGGCCGGCAGGTCGGGACGCGGATCGAGCGGAGGGAGCGTGTGGGCCATGGTGCATCCAGGGTGTCGGCTGCCGGAGCGTAGACGGAATCCTCGAGGTCCCCGGATCGTCGCCCGCGAACCCTCGAGAATCCATCACCCCAGTCAAGCAATCACACCCCGTCGGCGGTGGCGACCGACGCTGTCGAGCGCATCCGCATCGCTGCCTCGGCGCCGGTGGTGGGATTCCTACCGGCGTCGCCAAGGTTTCGATGTCGGGCACTCAGGATCTGAGCGGGCGGGTTGGTGCAGGTGAAGGCCCGCAGTCGCGGACCGGACCCCACGCATCGCCCGTTCCGAAGCACGTCGAATCCTCGAAGTCCCAACTGGAGCGTCGACCCGACGCAGAGATGTGAGCAGTCGGTCGCGGGCCTGGCAGATCTCCCTTGCTGTGAACGTCCGGCGCAGTTGGCGTGGCGCACGCCTCGTGTTCAATCGGTGGACAACGGCGACACTACGTCGCGTCAGCACCGAGGTGCCTGCGGCTCGAGTCCCGACCAACGCGCAGCGGTCCTCACGGCCGAGGTCGATCGAACGGATCAGACCGAGCGCTTCGTACTCCAGGCGCTCGAGGACCCGCTCCTCGCATGGGAACACGCCGCGAGTCCGCGGATCGGCGACGAACGCAATTGGGCTGCGGATACCAAGGCCGACGAACCGATCGACGCGCTCACCGCGGTGGCAGTCGGCCAGCGACTCGTGTCGCCCGAATTCATCGCCAGCGACCTGGCGCAACCTGTTTCATCACGGGGCGTGAGCGTCGGTTCCCGCCGCCGAATCCAGGCCGGAGATCCTGGCGGCGCGCAGTGCCGAACGACGCACTTTGCCAGCATCGTCGCGCAGGGCCTCATCGACAATCTCGAACGACCTCGGCAGCTTGTAGGTCACCAGCCGTTCGGCGAGGAACGCACGAAGCTCGGACGCGTCGATCGATCCGGCGTCGGCTTCGATGATTGCGTGCACTACGTTGCCCATGTCCTCGTCGGGGAGCCCGATCACGGCCACCGAACGCACGGCGGGATGCTCTTGGATCGCGGACTCGACCTCGGCGGGGTAGATGTTGGCGCCGCCAGAGAGGATCATGTCGGCCGAGCGATCGCCGAGGTACAAGTACCCGTCCTCGTCCAGCCAGCCCATGTCGCCGAGCGACTCCCAGCCGCCCTCACGCGCCCGAGGTTCCGCGCCGACATACCGATATGTGGGCGTGGCCCTGAGGTTGCGCAACCAGACCTCACCCATTTCTCGTGGTGGCAGTTCGTTGCCATCGTCGCCGGTGATCTGCACGCTGCCGGGAACAGGCCGGCCGACCGACCCGCGGTGGGCCAGCCACTCGTGCCCAGTGATCACCGTGACCGCCTGCGCTTCGGTACCGCCGTAGAGCTCGAAGATCCGGTCAGGGCCGAGCCAGTCGATCCACACCTGCTTCAGCCACTCGGGGCACGGCTCAGCGAGGTGCCACAAGACCTTCAGGCTGGAGAGGTCGTACCCGAGGCGCACGTCGTCGGGAAGACGCCAGATGCGCTTCATCATCGTCGGCACCATGTAGACGATCTCACCCCGATGACGCTCGATCGCAGCGAGCGTCGCCTCGGGGTCGAAGCGTGGCAGCACGACGACGCCGTTGCCGTAGAGCAATGCCTGAATCGACCAGCCGAGAGGGCCGTTGTGATGCAGCGGGCCGGGCATGATCATCGGGCCGGTCGCTCCGAACGTGAACCGCGACGGCACATCGGGATCGAACACGGCGGGATCGCCCGTCACGATCAACTTCGGCCTGCCGGTGGAGCCGCCCGACATGGGCGCTTTCCACGCCGGGGAGATCCGCTCGTCGAGCACCACCCCGCTGGGACGCAACCGGGTCCGGTGCCCGATCGGTAGACACTTCCGACCAGGCAACGAACGCTCTGGCACACCGATGACCACGGTGGGGTCGGCAAGTTCGACGACGGCCTCGATCTCGCGCTGCGGCAGACGCGACGACACTGGCTGCGGGGTGGCGCCGAGCCTCCATGCTGCGCCGAACGCGACGAACCAGTCGACCGAGTTCGGCAACGCAATGGTCACCATCTGCCCTTCACCCACCCCCAGACCCTCGAGCTCGACCGCAAGGTCGTCGATTCGATCGATGAGCTCGGCGTAGGTGATGGAATCGGGGCCACACACGACAGCGCAGTGGGTGCCACGCGTTGCCGCCAGCCTCTGAAGTTGCGCGATGTACGAAGTGACAGCCACGTCAATTCTCCTCGAAGTGTGCGGCCCGACTGCCTGCAGGTGCGGCGGGCACGACGACTCGAGCGTGCAGACGAGTCAGGGGTGTCGACACGATCACACCTGCTCCGGCGGCGCAGGGAGCCAAGTGGAGTCGAGCAGTTCTCGGCACCTTCGGACCGCCCGCGTGATGTTCGACTCGAGCACCTGGATACGGCTGAGGCGTTCGCCGGAGGGGCGCACGAGTTCGACGCTCACCCTGCTGTGCAGCCAGCCGACCATTGCGAGACTACGGATGGTGATGAACATCGGCAAGAGCGCCAGATCGTCATCGGACATCGGTCGAACGGAGCGGTACCCGCGAACGAGTGCGTCCCGGTAGTCGAGAAACTCGTCATGGTCGGCGACGGTGAAGAGGGCGACCGCCATGTCGTACTGATGCCACCCATACCCGGCATCGTCGAAGTCGATGACGTAGGGACTGCCACTGCACACGAGCACGTTCTGCGGCAGCAGGTCGGCATGGATCAGGCTGTAGGTGCCACGCCGTTTTCCGTAGCCCACCAGCGACTGATACATCCGGTGCCGCGCCGCTTGCACGATCGCCTTGTCGGCATCCGTCATCTCGGGCACGTCCCAGAACGGTCCCCACCACGGCGCGTCGCCGATGAGACCCTCTGCATCGAGCGCATGTCGAACGAAGCCGGGGCTCGGCGTCCACGAAACCGCCTGCTCGTGGATCCGGGCCATCACCGCGCCGAGGTCGCGGTAGAGCGTCAGCGGCTCTGAGCCCTCCACTGAAATGGTGTCGCTGAGCGACACGCCGTCGATCCACTCGACGAGTCCGACCTGGCGAGTTTTTCCAGCACTGCCGAACGGAACCGTGGCGTACGCTGAACCCATTCGAGTCACCACCGGACGCGGTGTGTTGATTCCTGCAGCATTCAGTGCCGTGGTCCACTCGTTCTCACTCTCGAGCTCCGCGAGCGAGTGGTAACCCTGGCGATGGACACGAACTGCGAACTCTCTGCCATCGCGGCCCGAAACTCTGAACACTGCGTTCTCACCGGCGACGACGAAACGGAGGTTCGTCAAGTCGAGGTCCCAATACCCGAGCGCATCCTCTGCGCAGCGGCGAAGGGCGACGGCGTCTTCCGAGTCAGACATGGAGGTCCCGCAGGGTCTCGGCAAAGGCGTCCAGAAACATGTCGGCGTGCTGCCGCTCGAACACCAGGGGAGGGCGCACCTTCAGGACGTTGCCGAATGCGCCAGCATTCGACAGCAGCATGCCCTTCTCCTTCAGCCGATTGACGATCTCGATCGCCCCCATCCAGTCGGGTTCCTTGCTCTCGCGGTCGACGACCCATTCGATTCCGACGAACAGCCCGCAGGCGCGAACATCGCCCACTTGGTCGACGGAAGCGGTCATGTCGCGCAGCGAACGCACGAGATGGTCGCCCACGTCGTTGACCTGCTCGAGCAATTCGCAGGACTGGATTTCCTCGAGCACCGCCAGTCCCGCCGCCGCTTGCAGCGGGCTACCGGCAAAGGTGTTGAAGTAGCGGGTACGAGCGCGGAACACCTCCACCAGGTCGGACCGCGCCGCGCATGCCGCCAACGGAACACCGTT